>Ga0172369_10003572_pt1 | contig 20393 bp, 23 predicted proteins | sample LakKiv25m_FD_114539 | JGI IMG/M metagenome (GOLD analysis project Ga0172369, IMG submission 114539) | Freshwater microbial communities from Kabuno Bay, South-Kivu, Congo - kab_022012_11.25m | ecosystem: Environmental > Aquatic > Freshwater > Lake | place: Democratic Republic of the Congo...
CACGAAGCAAAATAGGACAGGCTGCTTACGAATATTATTCAGCAAAACTGGGCATTAAGCTACTGTTTGCAAAGCAGGCAAGCACCAACGGCAAGATCGAGAGATTCTGGCGGTTTGTTCAATCGGACTTTGTCCCCAGCGTGCTAAATGCAGAAAGCAAGGAAGAGGTAAACGAGAAATTCAAAGTATGGCTGAACTGGTACAACTTTGAGTACAAAAGCGATTACTTTGAAGGAAAAACCCACGCTCAAAGATGGTATCCAAGTAAGAGGAAACCGGAGAAGCAGGAATTAGATGATATGCTAACCGTTTGGGAAAGACGGCGTGTTTCCGTTTTCAATACGCTTTCTCTTTACGGCGTTTGGTATCGGGTACCACCCGGCTACATGAAATGCCGTATCTGGATTAAAATCGTAGGTAATATCTTGTATTTTCAAAGCATGAACAAGATATTCCATACCGTAAAGATGAGGTTTAAGTAGGCAACCTGGAGTATTAATAAGAAGGATAAAATTTGCTTGTCCTTCTTATTGAAATTTCAATTAACGATCGGAAAATTCAAATGTGGAAAAATCGGAAATTTCAAAAGTTTAGTTACACTTTTGGCCGATTGGGGTCATCATTGACACGAAATAAATTGATGATCCTCGCTTCATAACCTGTCTCTTCTTTTACTTCGCGTAAAGCACCTTCTTTTGACGTTTCATCCCGATCTAAAAATCCTCCGGGAACAGCGTACTTGCCGGGGTTTGTTAAAAAAGCAGCCCGTTTCACTAAAAGAATTTTTTTATGCGATTCATTCAGAAGAATTACCCCAACAGTAACATGACGTAATGATGCCTTGTTTCCATTTTCAAACCGGCACTTTATCATTTTAGTCCAAGGATAAAGTTTTAAGGAATTTTTTGAACTCATCCTTAATATCACGATGCTGAAGGGCAAATTCGACCACCGTTTTCATGTATTCGAATTTATTTCCGGTATCGTAATACTTTCCGTCTTCGATGACAACGGTATAGACGGGAATGCCTTCCTTTTTCAAAACATTGATGGCGTCAACAAGCCAAATTTCTCCGCCCTTTCCCGGTTTAAGATAACGCAAAGCGTTAAAAATATCCGGAGGCAATATATATGCGCCGTGGGCGGCAATGTTTGAAGGCGCCTCGTCGGGTTCCGGTTTTTCGACAATCTTGTTGATTTTAAAAGTATTTCCTTCAACCGGTTCAAGATCGGCAATCCCGTAACGCCTCAGATCTTCTTTATTTTCGATTTTTACCCCGGAAATAACGATTCCTCCGTACTTGTCGTAAACCTTCATCATTTGTGCCAGGCGCGGAGGCTTCGAATAAATGAATTCATCTCCCCACAAAACGGCAAACGGTTCGTTATCGATAATCGGTTCCGCCGTCAGAACCGGCGTTCCGTTACCGTACGGACCTTTCTGCCGGACATAAATATAGTTGGCCATCCGGGCAATTTTTTTTACCTCATCAAGTAAATGTTCTTTCCTGCCCTCGACTAAATTTTTTGTTAAATCTTCATCGGGCAAATCGAAATGATCTTCAATGGCTCTTTTATTGGATCCGGTAACCAAAATAATATTTTCTATGCCCGAATTGACCGCCTCTTCCACGACATACTGGATAACCGGTTTATCGACAACCGGCAGCATTTCCTTGGGCATGGCTTTGGTCTGGGGAAGGAAGCGGGTACCGAATCCGGCCGCCGGAATAACGACTTTATTGATTTTCATATTGTTTATTGGAATTTATTTCGTGAATACGACGGAAACGTTCTTGCCGCCCAAAGAAGCCCCATCGATAAACGCCTCGACGGTGGCGATTCCTTCGGATTGGGAAACCAAATGGAATTCGTAATAATGGCGGTCGGCGACGACGCGATCGACAAAAGCTTCCCTGACGATTCCCAAAGTAGTCTTCAAACTCACTTTTTTATTGACCGTAATCGGCGGACCGGCCTGACTGCTTAAAAAAACCTTAATAAGACTTTCGGATGTCCCATCCGCTTTGACAGTCATCGGCCAAGCCAATATCGACGAATTCTCGGACGAAACGGTATTGTACTCTTCCTTGGCACGGGTCAAACTGGTTAAAGGTCTATCAAAAACAACAAGCGTGATAAAAAGAGCGAAAACCAACAGGAAAAGGAAAAACAGCGACAAAAACCTTTTGTCCATAGGATAAATATATATTACCATAACCGAAAAGTCAATTTGTCAAATGTAATGGCTTATTGCAATAAACGGTTTTTGGTGTATCATAAGTCTATGCTTTACTTCTCTGAGTTGCGGGCAAAACGTGTTCAGACGGAAGACGGCATTCAAATCGGTATTCTGGACGATTTGATTTTTCTTGCCCTCGAAACCGCCCGCATCACCAAAGCCGTCATCAAAAGCAAAAATAATTCGAACATCATTATCCCGGCCGACGCGATCAAAAAAATAAACGGCCACATTACTATCCAAAAAAATTATACCGGTACCGAAGTCGGTCTTAACGAACTCTATGTGCTCCGCAATATTCTCGATAAACAAATCATCGACCTGAAAGGCAATAAATTGGTCCGCGTCAACGACGTCGCCATTCAGGATAAGCCGTTTCTTTACATTGCCGGCGTGGATATCGGTTTACTGGGGATTTTAAGATCGCTTGGGCTGGAAAGCCTTTTTCATCGTTTAAGCAATTTCTGGTTTATCAAACACAACACCCAATTTCTGTCCTGGGCGGATATCCAGCCGCTGGAGCTCGCCCAAGGCAAAGTAAAACTCAATGTTACCCAGGAAAAACTGCGCGGTCTTCACCCGGCCGACTTGGCCGATTACCTCGAAACCACCAATATCCGCAATATTTCCAAAATTATCGATCTTTTGGGAAAAGAATATGCTTCCGAAGTCGTCTCCGAACTCAACCCCAATTACCAAATAACACTCTTGAGGAAATTGGGAGATGAAAAAGCGGTCAAGATCATCTCGCTCATGGATCCCGATGAAGCCGTCGATGTCCTTTTGCAATTTTCCCCAAGGCGCCGTCAGCTTATTTTGGAAAAAATGGATGAAACCAAACGCCGCGAAATAGAAAATCTTCTGCGTTTCAGCGAAACTTCTATCGGTCCCTATCTGAATATGGAGTTTATTGCCGTCAAACCGGAAAATATTGTCCGTCAGATTATTGATCAAATTAAAAAAGAAACCGGTGACATCGGCGATCTCAATTGCATCTATGTCACCAATAAAAACGATCTTCTCATCGGTGTTTTCAATCTTCATGAACTGCTGTTGCAGTCGCCGGATACGCCGGTTTACCGGTTCATGATCCAGAATGTCACGGTTACCCACCTCAATTCTCCCGCCAATACCGTTCTGAGAACAATGATCAAATACCATCTTTATGAACTTCCCGTTGTCGACGCCGCCAAAAAAATGATCGGCATCGTCAAAAGAGACGACATCGGTGAATTATTTTTAGATAGAATTTAAAACAAATTAAAAGTCCAAAGTCTAAATGTTTCATTTTTTAAGCAAAGTCCGCGGCCGGATATTAATATTCCTCATGGTTTTCGGGCCGGCGACCATCACGGCCATGGCCGATAACGATGCCGCGGGCGTTGCCACTTATTCTTTGGCCGGCGCCAAATTCGGCTATTCGATCCTTTTCGTTCTTTTTATCGTCACCCTTTTGCTGGCAATTACCCAGGAAATGGGCGTCAGAATCGCGATGGTAACCGGCAAAGGTTTGGGAGACCTCATAAGGGAACGTTACGGAATCAAAATATCGATCCTTGTTTTTGCCGGACTTCTCATAGCTAACATGGGGACGGTAATTGCCGATTTTGCCGCCATCAAAATCACCTCTTCGATGTTCAACCTGCCGATTTTACCATTCATTATTTTTATCGTCTTCGTTTCTTTTATTTTTATTGCCAAAGGCAACTATAAAACCAACCAGAATATTTTCCTGATTTCCGGACTTTTTTATATCGCCTATGTCGTATCCGCCGTCAAAGCCGGCCCGGACTGGGGAAAAGCCCTGACAAGCATTGTCATTCCGGCCGATGTCCGCCTTACCAAGGAATTTGTTTTTGGGGCCATTGCCGTTTTGGGAACAACCATTACTCCGTGGGGACAGTTTTTCATCAACAGTTATGTGATCGACAAAAAAATTACGACGGATAAATTGAAATACGAACAGCTGGAAACTTTTTTCGGTGCGTTTCTCACCAATTTTTTCTCTTTTTTCATGATTGTGGCAACGGCGGCAACCTTATTTACCCACCAAATTCCTCTTGTATCGGGTGAACAGGCGGCCTTGGCCATCAAACCTTTTGCCGGTCACCTGGCCAGTGTTCTCTTTGGCCTTGGGATCCTGAATGCCGGCTTCATGGGAATCGTCATCGTTTCCCTTTCGACCGCCTATGCTTTTGCCGAATTTTTCGGGGTCGAAGGCAGTCTGGACGCGCCGTTTGAGAAAGGAAAATTATTCTATGGATTGTTTTTATTTCAGTTGATTGTCGCCGCCGGTGTTACGCTTATTCCATCGGTTTCATTATTTAAAATCGTTTTCTATACCCAATCGCTAAACGGCATTCTTTTACCGGCCATATTCTTTTTTCTGCTGAAATTAACCAATAATAAAGAACTTATGGGTAAACATATCAACCGCAGCTGGTATAATTATTTTGCCGTCGGCTCGTCGATCGTCATCATTATCGCGGCTCTTTTTACAGTCATCAATTCACTTGTCAGCATATGAAAAAATTAATCGTCATCGCCGACTGGGCGGCCGATTCCCTAAACCGTCAGGAATTCCGTTCGGCCACCGAAGGTTTTTTAAAAAATCCAGATGGAAAAGCGCAAATCAATTTTGTGAACGCAACGCCTTCAACCATTCACACCTCGTTTCTTTTAAACCAAATCGTGGAAACCGAAGAAAGGTTCGGCCGGCCGCAGGAAACGGTTATTTTCGAAAATACCGATCCGCGATTACAAACGAAAGAAGGCGTCGCCAATGCCAAAGGCGCGGAATTCGTCATTGTCAGGCTGAAGTCGGGAATCTACGTTTGCGGTCCGAATGCCGGCTATGATTTTTCAATGGTCAAAGAAAGAATCGAAGAAACATTCTTTTATCCAAATCTTAATCAAGGCAGCCAATTCCGTTCACGGGATTTGTATTCCCGCGTTTGCAGCCACTTGATGGATGGCATGGAAGACGAAATGGAGTTGGAAGAAACAAATAACAATATCATCCCGGAACTCCGGGGAAATTACGTCGGTCATATCGACAATCATGGAAACATCAAGACAACAATCTCAAAAGAACAATTCAAGGGTAAATATGAAATGGGGGAAACAGTAAAAATCAAAATCAATGCCGTCGAAAAAAGCGTCAGATTCGTTGCTAATTTATTTGGCGGCACACCGGGGGAACTGGTGATTTACCCGGGATCGTCGGGCAACCGCGACAATCCTTACCTTGAAATATCGGTCTGGCGCCATTTCACTGAAGCCAAACCGACCACCGGGCTCCAGGAACTCAACTATCCAAAACCAGGCGCCGGAATAATAATCTTGTAAAATTCCTTTCTTCTGTTAAAATGTATTCTTATGGAAGAAACAAAAATCAGTGAAGAGATACAAAATCTCTTCTCCGCCAATGTCCATCTGGGTCACCGCAAGAATCGTCTTCATCCGAAGGCGCGCAAATACGTTTATAAAATGATAAACGGCAGTGCCGTCATTGATCTTACTCTCACCGCCCGGGCGATCGAAAAGGCAAAAAATTTCCTGCAAGAAGCACGCAAAGAAGGCAAAACGATCCTTGTCGTTGCCAGCAAAAGAATTGCCAGCCAATTTGCGGCCGAACTTTGCCGGGAAAACAATATTCCGAATATCACGGTCAAATGGCCGCCCGGCCTCCTCACCAATTTCGACAATATCATTAAAAATGTCAAAAGGCTAAATGAGCTCGAAGAAGAAAAGGGAAACGGCAGTTGGGAAAAATTCGTCAAACACGAGGTTGTCCAGCTTGAAAAAGAAATCAATAAACTTAAAAAGTTTTATGGCGGAATTTCCAAGTTGTCTAAAATGCCCGATATTGTTTTTATCGTTGATATCAAAAAAGAAAAAAACGCGCTTCAGGAAGCCAAACAAACCGGCCGGACGATCGTTGCCATTTTAGACACCAATTCGAATCCGGATTTGGTAGATTATCCCATTGTCGGCAACGATGACTCGGCCGGATCGGTAGAATATTTGCTGAAAGAGTTGTTGGGCACATACACGGAGAAAGGAAAAAAATGATCGACTATGCAAAACTAAAACAGCTTCGTGAAGAAACGGGAGTATCTTATGCTCTTTGCAAAAAGGCGCTTGAGGAAACTTCAAACAATCTTGATGAAGCCAAAAAAAAACTGATAAGTTTGGGTGCGACAAAAGTAACCGAAAAGGCGAGCCGCACAACATCGGAAGGCGGAATTTTTGCCTACGTCCATCATAACCGCAAAATCGCTTCCTTAGTCGAACTGCTTTGTGAAACCGACTTTGTCGCAAAGAATGACGAATTTTTAAAACTTGGGAATGAAATCGCCATGCAGGTGGCCTCGATTCCCGCCAAAGACGTCAACGAATTGCTTAAGCAGGAATATATCCGCGACCCAAGCCGGAAAGTCAACGATCTTATTAAAGAAGCGGTTCTGAAATACGGGGAAAATGTTAAAGTAAATAGAATTGAAAGATGGACGTTGGGTTATTAACGCAAAACTATGGATCCAATCCTTTCCAATTTCAACTCATCTCTCCAAAATATCGTCTTCCAACTTAAGGAAGATTTAAAATCTATCCGTACCGGCCGCGCCAATCCTTCGATGATCGAAGGAATGATGATCGAAACCTATGGCGGTCAAACAAAACTCAAGCTGATGGAGCTTGCGACAATTTTAACCGAAGGCGCTTCCGTTATCGTTATCCAACCCTATGATCCGTCAACCACCCAGGATATCGAGCGGGCAATCCTCAAATCGCCGCTTGGCCTTTCGCCCCAGGCTCAGGGACAAAGAATTTCAGTGAGAATTCCGCCGCTTTCCCAGGAACAAAGGGAGAAAATGGCCAAACTGATCGGCCAGAAAGTTGAAGAAAAAAGAGTCATGGCCAGGAATATCCGTGACGAATCAAGGAAAAAAATCCGGATACAATTCGACGGTAAGGAAATATCCGAAGACGAACGTTATCGCCTGGAAAAAGAAATCGATAATATCAACCAAAAATATCTTTCCGAAATCAATTCCATAAAAGAAAGTAAGGAACAGGAGATTATGGCTGTATAATATACTTAATGGCAATCATCATCTTTATTCTAATCCTTGGTTTGCTCGTCATAATCCATGAATTCGGTCATTTTATTATTGCCAAAAAAACCGGTGTTTATGTCGAAGAGTTCGCTTTTGGTTTCCCGCCAAAGATTGTCGGCAAAAAAATAGGCGAGACTCTTTACAGTTTAAATCTTCTGCCCATCGGCGGCTTTGTTAAATTATTTGGTGAAGAATATCAGGAACTTGATAAAAAGGGTAAGGGCATTGCGCGCAATGCCCCTGCAAACCGCGCCTTTGTTAATAAAAAACCCTGGCAAAAAACCCTTATCATCCTTGGCGGAATTATCATGAATGTTGTCCTGGCTGTAGGCATTTACTATTTCCTTTTGGGAACCAATAATTTCCGCTCCGATCCTCTGCCTCTTTTTACCAAATACGATTTCCGTTTCGGCCATGAAGAAGGCCGGGTCGTCATCGCCAATGTCATCAAAAACTCTCCGGCGGAAAAAGCCGGCGTCGACAGCGAAGATACGGTCCTGCGCTTCCGCCCCGATCTCTCTGCTTCAGCCGCTTGGATTAAGATCACCTCTGCCAAACAGTTGATAACGGTCATCAAAAACCATCGCGATAAACCGGTAGAGATCCGGCTTGAGAATGTCCGAAGCGGCGAGCAAAAAACGGTAAGCATCACCCCCCGATACGATAAAACGCTAAAAAGGGCGATCATCGGCGCCAATCTTCTTGATGCCGTGATCCTTAAATATGAGCGGCCCGACGAAAAAATTTTATCGGGATTCATGCATTCGTATAATATTCTTACCTACAATCTCAAGATCATCGGCGATTTGGTCGGCGATTCCTTTAAAACCGGCAGCGTCGAACCTGTTTCCCAAACGCTTTCCGGCCCGATCGGCATTTATTCGGTGGTCGCAGACGTTGTCAATACTTCCGGCCGCAAACTGGTAAACAATGTCCTGAATATCGTTGCCTTGTTGAGCTTATCCTTGGCCTTGATGAACGTTTTACCTTTGCCGGCCCTGGACGGAGGCAGACTGGTTTTTATCCTTTACGAGTGGATAAGCGGTAAACCGGCCAATAAAACAGTCGAACGCTATGTTAATACTTTCGGTTTTTTCCTCTTGATTGCTTTGGCCATTTTTGTTTCTATAAATGATATTATAAGAATAATAAGGTAAAAATTGTCATTCCCGCGGAAGCGGGAATCTATATAATTACACAAATACATGAATTTAAAGTTTGAAAACATAACGATTTCCGGCGGCGTTTCTTCAGGAAAAAATACGCTTTTAAACAATCTCAAACCCTACCTTAAACCTCTCGGTTGGAAATTTACATCAGGCGGACAGTTACTGCGTGACTTCGCTAAAGAATATGTTCAACCTCTGGCCAGTCTGGCTGATGAAAAGTTTCATCATGAAGTTGATAATCGAACAAAAAAATTGTTAAGCGAAGAAGGACATTATGTTGTTGAAGCATGGCTGGCCGGCTTCATGGCGCGCGATTTAAAAAATACGCTTCGGGTTTTTCTGACAACCAGTAATGATGCGGTCCGCATCGACCGTGTTGCCAACCGCGATAAAGTATCAATTGAGGAAGCAAAAAAATTAATTAAGGAAAGAGAAGAAGTTAATTTCAAAGAATGGAAAAGAATTTATGGCGATTATAATTTTTGGGATCCGAAATATTATCACCTGATTATCGATACTTATTCTTCCGGCCCTTTGGAAACCGTCGGCAAAGTCCTCGACCGGCTTGGCTTCAACCATAATCACGTATAGTATAATAACATCATGCTTTATTCAAAACTTTTCGGCAAAACGGTAAAAACGATTCCTAATGATGCAACCTTTGTTTCAAATAAATTACTTTATCAGGCAGGTTTTATCCGTGAGTCCACAGCCGGCAGGTATTTTTTTCTTCCGTTAGGAATAAAAGTCCAGCAAAAAATCATGAAAATTATCAAGGAAGAAATGGACGCCAGCGGAGCACAAGAAATTGTCACTCCAGTACTTCATCCATTAGAACTTTGGCAAGAAACGAACCGTGATAAATCAACAGGATATGAATTAATGAAAGTGGAAGATCGGCACGGAGCAAAATTTGCCTTAGGTGGCACCGCTGAAGAAATGCTGGTTGATGTCGTTAGAAAATTTCAGATCAGCTATAAAGATTTACCTTTTAACTTATACCAATTTTCTTCAAAATTCCGTGATGAGTTAAGAGCACGAGGCGGTTTACTTCGTGTCCGCGAATTCATGATGAAAGATGCTTATTCTTTCGATGTAAACGACCTAGAATTTAAAAAAGTATATAGAAAAATGCAGGAAACTTATATGAAAATCTTCGAGAGACTGGGTTTAAAAACAATTATCGTTGAAGCAGACAATGGATATATAGGCGGCGATTATAGTCATGAATTTGTAGTCGAATCAGATGCAGGAGAAACTAATTATTATTTTGATACGAAAACAAATAAAGGAATACAAGTTGAACTAGCAGAAAAATTGACGAAAGAGCAAAAAAACAAAATGGTACTTAAAAAGGGGATCGAAGTAGGAAACGTTTTCCAATTAGGATATTACTATTCCAAAAAAATGAAAGACGCTACTTTTACTGATAAGGATGGAACGAAAAAACCATATTATATGGGCTGTTATGGCATTGGTATTGGTCGCACAATGGCGGCGATTATTGAATCCTGCAATGATGAACGGGGAATTGTGTGGCCGGAAAGCGTCGCTCCTTACCGGATTCATTTAGTCGGACTGAATCTCAATGAAGAGAGCATCAATAAACAAGCATTTGCTGTTTATGAAAAATTAAAAGAAGCGGGAATAGAAGTACTTTTTGATGACAGAATTGATGCGTCAGCCGGAGAAAAATTCGGCGATGCCGATTTGATCGGTATCCCTTATCGTTTGGTAGTTTCCAAAAGAACCGGAGATAAAATGGAATTTAAAAAAAGGACAGAAAAAGAAAGTAAACTGTTAGATATTCCTCAATTACTCAATTACTTTATTACTTAATTACTCCTTTAATGAAAACAATTGTCACCCATATTTCACCCGATCTTGATGCGCATACTGCCTGCTGGTTAATCAAACGATTTTTACCCGGTTGGAAAGATGCTCATATTAAATACGTTGGCGCAGGGTTGACTTTAAGCGACGCAATCGTTGATTCCGATGAAAAAATTATCCATGTCGATACCGGCATGGGGAGATTCGATCATCATCAAACCGATAATTATACTTGCGCCGCCAAACTCGTCTATGATTTTCTTTTGAAAGAAGGCCATGTTTCGCAAAAAATTGAAGAGGCTTTGAAACGTCTGGTGAATTTCGTCAATGAAACCGATCATTTCAAACAAGCCTATTATCCCGAAGCCGATTCAGACCGCTATGATTTTTGCCTGCATCAAATCATCGAAGGCTTAAAAAATGTCATCAAAAACGAAAATGAAATGATTGAATATGTTTTTAAATTACTGGATACGCAGCTGCAGATATTACGCAATAAAGTTGGCGCCGAGGAAGAAATTAAAAAAGGCTTTGTTTTTCAATCGAAGTGGGGAAAAACACTGGTAATGGAAACAAAAAACAGTGAAGCCATCAATCTTGCTCTTAAAATGCATTTTCATTTTGTCGCCAAAAAAGATCCGGTCAAAGGCAATATCAGAATCAAGACCTTGCCGGACAAGAAACTCGATCTCACCCCGCTTTATAAAGAAATAGTCAAAAAAGACAAAAAAGCCACCTGGTTCCTTCACGTGTCCAAAAATATGCTCCTGAACGGTTCGGCCAAAAACTCCAAATTTATTCCTTCCCGACTTTCCGCTTCGGAACTGATTGCAATAATAAAAAGTATATAATACAATAAGTCAATAGGTTTAGTGAATGGGTAGGAGGTGTTTATTTTATGGTAGTAATACAAAGAAAAAAGGGCGAATCCAAAGACAGCATGTTCCGCAAGTTTTCCCGGTCATTTATGGAAGAAGACATTGTCAACGATTTGCGAAAAAGACAATTCTACAAAAAACCTTCCTTAAAGCGGAAAGATGAAGAAAAGGAACGCCGGCAGCGCCGGTCGAAAAACAGCCGGACTAATCGTCCTTATAAAACATGGGTTCGGAAATAATATGATCAATATCGTTTGTTCTTCCAGATATAAAATCGACAGGAATCAAATCAGGGAAAAAACAGCCGAATTTTTGGAAAAAGCCGGTTACGGCCACGAAACGATCGTCAATCTGGTTTTTATGGGTAAAAACAAGATGCGCGAAATCGCCGCCGAATATAAAAAAGAGGACGAAGCGCTGCCGGTACTTTCATTTAGCTACAAAGAAGATACGCAAAGGCAACACCTGTTGGGCGAAGTTTTTCTTTGCTACCCGCAAATCGTTTTGCTCTCGGCGGAGCGGGAAAAAAAAGTCGATCAGATGATTATGCTGATGATTGAACACGGCATTAATAATCTTTTGCAATAATGTTTTATCTTAAATACCGTCCGAAAACCTTAGAAGAGATCGATAACAGTAAAGCGCGCGAGACCTTAACGAACATTCTGACAACGGGTCGGTTGCCCCATGCTTTTCTTTTCGTCGGCCAAAAAGGAACGGGTAAAACTTCATCGGCGAGAATCTTAGCCAAAGCAATTAATTGTTTAAATAATAAATTTGGCGATAAATCCGCACTGATCGATCCATGTAATCGCTGCCATAATTGTTTAAGCATCGACAGCGGTACCTCACCGGATGTGGTCGAAATGGATGCCGCCTCAAACCGCGGCATCAACGAAGTCAAGGAACTTATTAAAGGATCGGCTTTTTCACCCATGGCCGGCCGTTATCGCGTATTTATTATCGATGAAGCGCACATGATTACCGCCGACGGCTTCAATGCCCTTTTAAAAACGCTTGAGGAGCCGCCGGAAACGGTAATTTTCATTTTGGCAACAACCAATCCGGAAAAAGTCCCGAAAACTATCGGTTCCCGATGCCTGATCGTCAATTTCGGTAAAGCCAAACAAACGGAGATTAAACGGATGCTGGGGCGCATCGCCGGGCAGGAAAAATTAAAAGTCGAGGAAGACATTATTGATCTTATCGCTTCGCACTCGGAAAGATCTTTCCGCGACGCCGCCAAACTGTTTGAGGAATTGGTGATCCAGGACAAACTGATTTTGGCAAAAGCCAGGGAATATTTGGGTATCCGCTCCAAACAAAGCCTTTTGGACATACTGCAAAATGAAACATTGGCCGAAGCTTTGGGGTGGATCGAAGAATTCACGAGCGGAAACGGCAACTACAAAAATCTGATCGAAGAAATGTTGGAAGAACTTCATGTTCTGCTTCTTAAAAAAAGCGGTATAAATATAACCGATGAAATCGAAGACAACCTGAGTTTGTCGGAAATCACGAAATTGATGAAATTGCTTAACGAATCGTACAGTCTGATGAAAACGTCACCGATCGAATCATTACCGCTGGAAATAGCGATTGTCGAGTTCTATAATATTAAAAGTGAGAAGTAATTTTTAATTTGAAATGTTTAAAAATTGAATCATTTGATATTAAAAATTGATTAAAAATTAAAAATTTCAAATTAAAAATTTGAATTATATTTATGTTCAATCCACTGGGTGGGGATTTTCAGAAGTTGCAACAGCAGGCGCAGGCAATGCAGCAGGCTTTGCAGAAAGAAGAAGTAACGGTCGAGAGAAACGGCGTGAGAGTCGTCATGCGCGGTGACCAGCAGATTTCGGAAGTTTCCGTTGACGGGATTATCGAAAATCGGATCGCCGAAGCCATCGGCGAGGCGGTAAAAAAAACCCAGGAACTGGCCGCCAAAAAACTGATCGAAATTTCCCAAAACCAGCAATAATGTTTAAGCTATTTTCCGGCACCGCCAATCCAGAACTATCCCAAGAAGTGGCCAGCTTATTGAAAATTCCTCTTTCGGAGGCGGAAATCGTCCGCTTTGCCAACTCCGAAGTCAGAGTTCGGATAATCGACAGGGTAAAAAACCGGACATGTGTCGTTATCCAGCCAACCTCAAATCCGACTGATGCGAACCTGATGGAATTGTTTTTATTCTGCGATTCCTTACGGCGTTTGGAAGCCCATAAGGTAATCGGCTTTATTCCATATTTCGGCTACGCCCGACAGGACATCCAGCACCGGATGGGTGAATGCGTCTCGGCAAACGTCGTGATTAGATTTATCGAATCGATCGGTTTTTATAAAATCTATACCGTCGATCTTCATGATGAAGCGACCGAAGGCGTCTTTTCCATCCCGTTCAGGAATATTTCGGCCCTGCGGCTATTAGCCGACAGAGTAAAAAACCACTTAGGGGCGAAATTTATTTCGCCCGACCACATCGCCATTATTTCGCCCGACCAAGGAGGGGTGGAACGCGCCCGGAAATTCGGCGAATATTTTTTCGGCAATTCGGATTTCTCCATGGCGGTCATCGAAAAAAAACGCGATCTTGTCAATATCCATCAAAGCCATCCGCTTGACCTTTACGGCGATGTCAAAGGAAAAACAGCAATACTCGTTGACGATATGGTAATTTCCGGCAGTACCCTTATTCCGGCAATCAAGCTTTGTCTGGAGCGGGGAGCGAAAAAAGTATTGGCGGCGATCGCCCATCATGATTTCTCGGAAAAAGCCCCGAAAATATTGCAGGATTCCCATCTTGAGAAATTCTTTACGACCAATACGATCTGTCTCAAAGAAGAATATAAATTTCCGAAACTGGAAGAAATTTCCGTCGCCCCGCTTATCGCCGAAGAGCTGAAATCTTTTGTTTAATAATCGTTCCTGCCGTCAAGCGCTTTTTTGAGCGTGCCGTAATCAGCATATTCAAGATTTCCCCCCATCGGCAATCCATATGCCAACCGGCTAATTTTGACCTTTGACCTTTGACCTTTGACCTTTGACTTAATGTACATCGCCGTCGCCTCGCCTTCCATATCCGGATTGGTGGCTAAAATGATTTCCTTGATCTGGATAGCGCCATTATTTTTCTTGTCTTTTATACGATTAAGTAATTGCGGAATATAAATATCGTCCGGCCCGACGTTATTCAACGGATCTATTTTTCCATGCAAAACATGATAAACGCCATGATAAATGTTACCGGTTTCCAAAGACAGTAAATCCAAAACGCTCTCGACCACCGTCACCACCGAAAAATCACGCCGGCTATCGTTGCAAACCGTGCACAGATCGGTTTCCGTCAGATTGAAGCAAATCCGGCAAAGTTTGGTACGCGTTTTCAATTGGCCGATATTTTCTCCGAATTTTTTCAGGTCTTCCTCAGGCATCCGGAGTAAATAAAAAGCCAGCCGGTTGGCGGTTTTTTCTCCGATCCCGGGTAAACGCTCAAGAAATAAACTTATTTGTTTAAGACTATTAGGTAGAGTACTCATATTTCGATCACATCTGTTACGATAAGTGGCTTGCGTCCGGTTTTTTCGTAGAAAAAATCTTCCAATTCGGACTCCGTCATCCTCTTTATTGCCGTTGCATCAAGCAATCGGTCGCCTTTCGGTTTCAATATTTTTTCGATGAAAATTGTCGCTTCCTCGAATAAGCCCCGGTCAGATTTTTCGAAAACAAAGCCGCGCGATATCAATTTGGGCCGGACAGTCAGCTGCCCCTGCTTGTCGACGATCAAAACCGCAACCACCATTCCTTCCGTCGACAATGATTGGCGGTCGCGCAAAACCACTCTTCCGACGTCACCGACGCCATAGGCGTCGACATAAATATTCTTCGTTTCCACGTCGTCGCCGCGCCTGACCGCATTTTTTAAAAACCATACCGTCTCGCCTTCCATCAAAGTAAAAACACTTTCTTTGCCAAAACCTAAATCGACCATCAATCTTTGGTATTGGCGTTGATGGCGCACTGTTCCGCCTATGGGTATAAAATATTTCGGATTGGTAAAGCGAGCCAGATATTTCAAATCTTCGCGGTTGCCATGGCCCGATGCATGGAGCTGATCCTGGATATCCGAATAAATGACATCCGCACCTTGCATCGTCAAATCCTCAATCAAAGTATAGACTTCGTTTTCGTTTCCCGGAATCGGGTCGGATGAAAAAATCACTTTGTCGCCGGGCCTGATGGCGATGTTTTTGTTTTGCTTATGCGCCAGTTTTGACAAAGCAGAATCATACTGGCCCTGCGAACCGGCAACAATCAAACAAACTTTATTGGGCGGCAATCTTTTGACTTCTTCCTCCTTACCGATCAAATTAAAAGGAATCGGCAAATATCCTATTTCCTTTGCCACGTTCGTATTTTCTTTCATTGATCGGCCTAAAAAAATTACTTTACGATTGAACTTGATGGCCGCTTCGACGCACTGCCTAATACGGGAAATATTCGAAGAAAAAGTAGTCATTATAAATTTTCCTTTGGTTTTCCTCATTTCGTCTTCAAATGTCTGGCCGACGATCGCCTCCGACAAGGTGAGACCTTCACGCTCGGCACCTAAAGCGTCAGATAATAAACATAAAACGCCTTCATGACCGGCTTTGATAATTTCGTAAAAATCAGGCGGCGATCCGAAAGGAGGAGTAAGATCGAATTTGAAATCCGGACCATGGTAAAAAATGCCGACCGGCGTTTTGATGAGAACATGCATCGTATCGGGGATTGAATGGGTGACGCGGATAAACTTAACCCGAAATTCTCCCAAAAGATATTCTTTATCGTAATCTATCCCGATATTAATCTTATTTCTCGGATTATCCCTTATCACTTTAGGCTGAATATTGTATTCTTTGAATTTATTCAAAACAAAAGCGGATGTTAAACGGCTGGCGTAAATTTCCGGACTGCCCAAATCATTATAAAGATAGGGGAGAGCACCGATATGATCTTCATGGCCATGGGTAAGAATAATTCCCCTGATCTTATTTACCTTATCCTTAAGATAGTTAATATCGGGAATGACAAAGTCGACACCGAATTCTTTTTCCTGGGGAAAACCGATCCCGCAATCGACAACAAGAATATCCTGCAACTCATCTCCCTTATATAATTCGTAAACGTATAAATTTTTCGTAACACCGACGATACCCCCGAGCGGAACGAAATGAATTTTATAATTTTCCATATAAAGAAAATTATACCCTATGATATACTGAAAAAATGCAGAACATCTCATCTTCACAAATTAAAAAAAAGCTTGGCGAAGTGCTTGACCCGGAATTGGGAATTTCCATTGTCGATCTTGGCCTCATTTATCAAATCCAGGTTAAAGACGCCAAGGTCAAGATACTGATGACGCTGACGACGATCGGCTGCCCCCTTTATTCTCTCATTGAGGAAGATATCAAAAATAAAATGAAAGAATTGGGATTTGCAGACGACGGAATAAAATTGACCCTGACATTCGAACCGCCCTGGACCATGGAAAAAATGAGCAAAAAAGGAAAAAAAATATTGGGAATATAATTATGGCAAAACCCGGCTTTTGGTCCGACACGTTTGAACAACTGGCTGAATTTGGCCATTCAACCGTTAAGCATACGGGGAAATCGGTCAAGGAAACTTTTATACCTTTTGCAAGATCATCCCAAAAAGAAAATCCGCACGATAAAAAAAACAGCCACACCAAACTTGACTTCGGCAAACTTGACAAAAGCTATCAAAACCAGGACGAAATAAAAGCCCGGACTTTAAAAAATAAATTATTCCAACTGGTCAAAAGCGGTGAGGAGAAACTGCTTGAGGAACAAAAACAAAAAAAGGCGGAAAAAGAAAGAACCGAAGCGAGGGAAGCCGAAGATAAAAAAAGACGCGCTGAAGAAGAAAAGCGAAAACAATCGGCACCACCGCCACACGGCAAGAAGAGAAAAAGTATTTTCTCCCATAAAAAAGTCGCCCGCCGCGAACAAACGGAAGTCAAACCTTCAGCCGGTAAACAATAATGATTTCTTCTTGATATAATAAAACAAACACGGGATGTAGTTCAGATGGCTAGAACACTTGGTTCGGGACCAAGAGGTCGTGGGTTCAAGTCCCGCCATCCCGACCATAGACCCAACATTTAATAATTTGCAATTGTTGAGTTTGACCTTCTGTCAATTTCGGATAAAGTTTAGCCATAATTAAGGCTAACAAAATTTATTCAGGAAGTCCAATTTTGGAATGTGATGTCTATATCTTTAAAATCCTTGATCCATCGTCTAACCGTTCGATCGCTTCGATCCAATACATCAGCAATATCAACAAAACTTATGCCTCGGCTTTTCGTTAGAATTGCTTGAGATTTTAGTCTTATGAGAATTGGAGAAGTAGTTTTAGAATAATTTTTGAGAATCTGTTTTTCTTCGATTGAAAGATCAAACCGTATCATTCTTTCATCTTACCAAAGCCGGACATTTTGTTTTTCGCTGACTATATCAGTATTGTGCTATCATTAAATCATGCCTAGCCTTAAATTAAAAGTTGGAATTTCATCTATATCTGCTATTTTATTGGAAATCTACGCTTTCAATTTCGTTCCCCGGAATACTCGGATTATTGCGACAAGAACCGTAGGGCGACAACTTGTTGATTATGCGATAAACTTTATCCTGTTCTTTATCGTTTGTTATATGGTCATCTCTATAATTTCATTTGCTCTCGCCAAAGTAAGAAAGTAGATAAATTTTTGGTATCATATTTATTATGAACGATAAAACGATTTTACTAATTGGATATACCGGCGGAATCGGATATAAAACCGCCGAGGTTTTGTTGAATGAAGGATATTCTGTCATTGGTACATTTTACAAACAATCCGATAAACCAGATCTGAAACAGGGGAATTTTACGAAAATCCAAGTTAACCTAAAGGATCAAGAGTCGGTTAAAAAACTTTACGATACATTAAAAAAGAAACCTTTATATGCGGTTGTGAATTGTTCCGGGATAGTAAAATTTGAAGGAAAATCGCCAGAAGAAGATATAGAGATCTGGAATGAAACTTTAGCGATTAATCTATCGAGTAATTTTTATCTTGCTAAATTGTTTGCTAATAGCCTAGCAGAAAATGGTCGGTTTATTATGATTAGTTCTACCGATTCGTATTACGGAGGATCAATTACGGCTAGTTACGCGGTAAGTAAAACGGGTATAAATTCACTTACTAAGTCGCTGTCGCTTTTATTTAGGGATAAAAAAATAAGGGTAAATGCTATCGCGCCGGGTTGGGTTTCTACACCAATGATAGAAGGTAATAGTGAAGTATTTTATAAGAAGTTAGCAGAAACTAACCCATTAAGCAGAATTGCCGAGCCGGAAGATATAGCAAAGGCAATCAAGTTTTTACTGTCTAACGATTCCGATTACATTAACGGTCAAGTTATTACCGTAGACGGTGGATACACAAACCAAGACCCGACACTTTTAATCGAGGAAGAAGAGAACACTTAGCTATAAGCAAAATTAAACAAAGGTACAGTATTCGGACTGAACCAATATTGTTTTAGGTAGTTTTCAGTTCGGGTAATGGCCAAACGGCGGAGCATTAGAGTATAAGAACAATCTAATCCTATATCATTGCTTTATTAAAAAAATAATAACATTACAATATGGCAGAAGATATAACTGAATTAAATCAGGGTAAAAAATGGACAGTTGTATCTGGCAATTTAAAAGCAGTACCTCTGCCTCCTAGTGCGGAAAGAGGCAATCCACTTTCAAAAAATGAAGCAGCGCAGGCAGTAAAATATCGAGTGAGAAGCGTTAGGGAAAATGCTAATGCTACATTTAATCCACCATACGCCCCTGAACATGAAGCAAAATATGAAATAGGTAAAAGAATGAGCAAATATGTCTATGATTTCTATAAAAAATTTGGTATTGAGATATCAGAAATTAATTTTCCATGGACATTTATACAGGGTAAAATTGATGACAAAAAACACTGGAACGGGTTTTACCTTCAGGATGGACGTTTGTGTTTTGTAGCATCGGAAGACGAAGCAACATTAGGTTTAGAAGAAACAGTTGCCCATGAAATTTTCCATGGTATTGGGGCACAGGCATATGCTGTGTGGAGAGACAAAGAAAACACTAAAATACATGGTATTGGTAGTGAATTAGGTTATATCACCATGAATCCTAAAGGTATTGTTAGGGGTAAAGCTTTAGAAGAAGGTTTAGCAGTTAAATTTACTGAACCTTTTTGGAAATCTGATAGTAACTGGTTAACTTCACCTGGTCCTCTTAGAGAAATGTATGTAAGCGCATATTATTTGGTCAATAAATTAATAGAAGATGGAGGCGAAGAGATGGAAAAGCTGTTATATGTTGCAAGAATAGATCCTGGTAAAACTAGGCAACTACAGGATAAAATTGATGGCCTTTATGGCAAAGGAACTACAAAATCCTTATTTGATTTAAAATTAGAAAAAGAACCAATTGACGCTTTTTTAGAAACTCTAGAAAGTAGAAAGACTGTGGCGTACTATTAAATACAAAGAAGTTTACCTTAAAAGTTATGAATCACCAAAAGAAGCCAGGAAATCATTGGCAGAATATCTCACGTTTTACAATGAGGAAAGGTTCCATCAAAGTTTACAGTACAAAAACACCGGCAGAAATATATTTTTCCCATTAAAAGTTTTGAAAGGAGGCTATTTCCATGAATTGAACAAGTTGGTCTTCAAATCGTTAAAAATTGGTCTTGACAAAGGGGGTAAGTATAAACTTACTGTAAAATGTGTTTTACTGAAATTTTTATCAGTAAGTGACGCTAAAGATTAGTTACGGTAAACGATTGTTTCCTTTTTATGCTATAATTTTGTCATGAACCTTGCTTATCGGCTCCGCCCGCAAACGCTTTCGGAATTCGTCGGCCAGGAATATTTGGTTGGCGAAGGAAAACTTATCCGGCGGATGATCGAAAGCGACACTTTATCGTCGATGATTTTTTGGGGGCCGCCCGGAAGCGGTAAAACAACGCTGGCGCAAATTATCGCCAACGAAACCCGGGCCGACTTTCATCATCTTTCCGGCGTGACAAGCGGCAAAGAAGATC
>Ga0172369_10003574_pt1 | contig 20378 bp, 20 predicted proteins | sample LakKiv25m_FD_114539 | JGI IMG/M metagenome (GOLD analysis project Ga0172369, IMG submission 114539) | Freshwater microbial communities from Kabuno Bay, South-Kivu, Congo - kab_022012_11.25m | ecosystem: Environmental > Aquatic > Freshwater > Lake | place: Democratic Republic of the Congo...
GGCGTCCGCGCGTGGTCACGGCAAAAATTGTTGACGAAGTGCATCGCCAAGGATGGTTTCAATCCAAATCCTCTTAGAATTTCATACACGTTTCGCGCGGCGACGTCGTCGACTTGGCCGATCTCGGCGAAGTGGGAGTTGGTTTGTCCGATTTCCTCGCCTTGATAGATGAAAGGCGTCCCTCGTAATGTCAGAATGACCATGGCTAGCATCTTCGCGCTAGCATCGTAAAATTCGGTTTCCGAGCCGAAGCGCGACACGGAACGCGGCACGTCATGATTCTCAAAGAAGATGGTATTCCAAGCAAGCGCTTGTTGCCATTTTAGTAACGTGCGGCGCATTTTCGCGGGCCGGTATTTAATTTTGAAAATCGGCAACAGCCATTGGTCGACCTGCGTATGGTCAAATTGGAAGATCGTTTCAAGCTCGCCGAAGGTATACCGATTCGCTTGTGCTTTATTGAGTCCGACTGTTTCACCGACGGTATAAGCACCATACGGAGCCCAGACTTCGTCATGGAACGCGCGCAGCAGCCGATGCGACCCTTCTTGGGATAGATAATGCTCCTCACCGACGTTAAAAAGGCGATTTTTTCCATCGTCCAAGGTTGTCTTATAGATCATGTTGATGACGTCGCAGCGAAACCCGGCCACGCCCAAGTCGAGCCAAAAACGCATTAAATCCTTCACTTCTTCGATGACTTTGGGATTATGATAATGCAAATCCGGTTGCTTGGGACTGAATAGGTGCAGATAGTAAAGTCCGTTTTCCGAATGCTTGGTCCAGGCACTTCCAGTGAATTGGCTTGTCCAGTTGTTGGGCGGACACTCCTTGCCCTTGATGATTTTACCTGGACGCCAAATGTAATAATCATGATACGGCGAATCGGGAGAAACGCTTTGCTTGAACCAGTCATGCTCGTCTGAAGTATGGTTGATGACAAGATCCATGATGATCTTGATATCTCGCTTGGAAGCCTCGCTAATCAGCGCCTTCATGTCAGCAAGCGTTCCGTATTCCGGATTGATGTCGCGGTAATCGGCGATATCGTAACCGTTATCGGCGTTGGGTGATTTATAGACGGGCGAAATCCAGATGGCCCCGATGCCTAGTTCCTTAAGGTAATCCAGTTTCGTGATGATGCCGGGAATATCTCCGATTCCGTCGTTGTTGGAATCGCAAAAGCTTCGTGGGTAAATTTGGTATATGACGCGTTCATGCCACCAAAGAAGTTTTTTCATGTTCGTCCCTCTAATACATATTATGTACAACTTACATGTAATTGACTATTTATTATTTTCCTTGTTTTACGTGTTTGCTTCCAATTGATAACAACATATAATTGGTGCGTATGCCAAACATCGGATTTCGCCTTGCAACACCCAGTGACATCGACGCCATCATGAACATGGTGTCTTTGGCTAAAGCGGCGATGAGTTACCAAAATTCAGGGCAATGGCAAGACCAGTATCCGATGCGCAGCCAGTTTGTCTCAGACATCGAAAAGCGCGCCTATCACGTCATTACACTTGATGACGCCATCGTCGGCGGAGTCGCCGTTTTTGATTATGAGCCTGATTATGAGACTCTTTTAGACGGTCACTGGCGGCACGATGGTCCGTATCTAGTCGTCCATCGCCTTGTTGTGAACCCTTCGGTTCAAGGTCAAGGCCTGGGCCGAAGACTACTAGGATATGTCGAAGAGTTGGCTAAGCAAAAAAACATCACGATGATACGTCTTGACACCCATGACAAAAATGCGCCGATGATCCGCATTTTGGCTCAACTCGGTTATGAAAAGATCGGTTATGTCCTTTTGAACAATTTCAAGCGGCGCGCCGCATTTGAAAGATGGCTTGGATAAGAGAAACTAATAGTTGCCAAGATGACAATCAGAAGCGCTACCAGCAACCATTGCCATAAAGGTATGATGTGGACATCATGAATAAATCACTGTAAAAACAAAAATTTCCTTCTGTTGTATTTCGGTCGGTTAGTGTCCAACTTCGGCAACATTTTCTATAACTTCGCCGTCGGATGGTTCATTCTTTCTTTCACCTCATCGGCGTCGTCCGCGGCTTTTTATATGGCTTTTGGCGCCATTGTCTATTTCATCCTTGCTCCGTTTGGAGGCGTGTTGGCCGACCGTTGGGACCGAGTCAAGATCGTCTATAGCACCGATTTCATCCGTGGCAGCTCAATCATCGTGGCCGGTTTTGCGATTATGTTCAACGGGACGATCAACCTGCCGTTTGACCTCTCGATCGATTTTTCTTCCGACACCGTCAAGTTGATAATCTTATATGCGACCGCGTTTGTAATTTCGGTTAATGGCGCCATATTCAGCCCAGCAGTAACTGCTATTACTCCTTATGTGGTTGAACCAGATCAACTACAAAAAGCCAACGCTTCCCTTCAGGCTCAAAACGCCTTGATCAACATCACCGGAACAGTTCTGGCGGCCGCCCTATATGCTTTATTGGGCATCGGCTGGATCTTTATCATCAACGGTGTCGCCTACATCGGCAGCGCCATTTCCGAGATTTTTATCAACATTAAGACGAAAGAAGAAACGCACACACCTTTGACCGTCAAAAGCATGTTTTCTGAAATGGGCCAAGGCTTGAATTATCTTTTCAAGAATCGCGGGCTGTTTATCTTCACGATCGTTGCCGTTATCATCAATTTCTTTATCGCCCCCGTGTACTCCATTGGTCTTCCTTATTTATACAATCAATTGCTAGAAACCGAACCGATCTTCTACTCCTTAATCGGGGTCACCGTTTCCATCGGCACAATCGTCATGTCGATCATATTCACGATGATTAAGCAAAAGGAAAAATTCTATCAGTTCATCGCTGTCGGCTTTCTTGTATGGATTCCGTTATTGGTCATCCAAACGGTGCTCATTTTTCTCGTTTTGAACGGCATAATCGGTTTCCCGTTGTTCTTTGGACTCAGTATCGCCACTTCGTTCATCGACGGACTGATTTCGGTGTTCGTCAATACGCCGATCGGGGTCGCCTTTCAAAAGTATGTTCCCAAGGAAATGCTCGGGCGCGTCAATTCGATGCTGAACACCATGGTTGCCGGTCTGGTGCCGATCGCCGTCGCTCTTGGGGGCATCTTCCTTGAGTACCGGCCGGTTCCCGAACTTTATTTGATCGGCATCTTCGGCTTTATCCTTGCCGGCATCGTCTTTTTCTCGAGCAAAAGCGTCAAGCAACTATAACTTTCCACCTCCGTATTGAAATAAGTTATATTTATAAATGAGGTTTTCACATGGAAAACAAACGTGTATCCGTCAATATGCTTTCGCAAGCCGACACCGTCCCCGGACAGGGAGTCGGCTCGGCCTTCTTGGAACAAGTTTCGCTAGTCAAGGAATCGGACAAGCTTTCGATCAGCGTTAACGGCAAGGGCAAAAGCGACATCGTCCACGTCCACTCGCTTAACCTTCGCTATTACCTGAGACTCAATAAGCGGACTCCGAGCGTCGTTTACTGCCACCTCTTGCCGGAGACGCTTGACGGGTCAATCAAACTGCCCAAACTCATATTTAAGATATTTAAACGCTATGTCGTCAGTTTTTACCGCAAGGCCGACTGGCTCGTCGTCGTCAACCCGATCTTCATCGAACCGCTCGTCGCCTATGGCGTCAAGCGCGAAAGAATCGTCTATATCCCAAATTACGTCGACCAAAAAGATTTCCATCGTCTTGATAACAAACAAGAGCTCAAGGCTAAATACGGCGTCAGCGGTTTCGTTGTTCTCGGCGTCGGCCAAGTCCAGACCCGCAAAGGCGTGCTCGATTTCATCGAAGTTGCCCGAAAATTGCCGCACATCAGTTTTGTCTGGGCCGGCGGATTTTCATTTAAAGGATTGACCGACGGGTACAAAGAGCTGCAGGAGGCAATGGACCACGCTCCCGCCAACGTCAAATTCCTCGGCATCGTCCCGCGCTCGCGCATGAACGAGATATATAATATGTCCGATTTGATGTTCTTGCCTTCGTTCAACGAATTATTCCCGATGAGTATCCTGGAAACGATTCAAATCGAAATTCCGTTTTTGGTGCGTGATCTTGATTTATACAAACCGATCTTCGACGGCCACTATCTTAAGGGGGCGTCCGTCGCTGAGTTTGCCGCCACCATCACCAAATTATCAGCAGAACCGGAATTTTACGAGTTTGGTGTCGCCCATAGCCGCTACAACCGCGAATTCTATAACAAAAAGAGCATTTTGAAGATGTGGGAAGCGTTTTACCAGACGGTTACCGAAAACGCCAAGCGTTAAATTTACGTAAAAAAGCCTCAAATGTTATTGTTTTTCCATAAAGGAGAATAATAACAATGAAAAAATTACACCAACTGCTTGATGTCCATGTCGCCAATTTCAGCGTGCTGTTCACGAAACTGCATCACTTCCATTGGTTCGTCGAAGGGCCGCAATTCTTTGCCCTCCATGCTAAATTCGAAGAACTGTACGACCATATCAACGAACTTTATGACGCCTTCGCCGAACGCTTGATCACCATCGGCGGCAAACCAGGCAGCACGATGAAGGAATACCTCGCCAAAGCGACCATCAAGGAAGCAAACGGCGAAGCGACGACCGCCGCCATGGTCAAGACCCTTATCGCCGATTTTGAGAAAATCACGCTCGATCTTATAGAACTGACTAAAGAAGCCCAAGCCGAAGGCGATGAAGCGACCGCCGATCTGGCCATCGGAACCATATCCCAATTCGAAAAGACGCTTTGGATGCTTAAAGTCACAGTTAAGTAGTTGCATAGCAGGACAAGTTCGGCCAATAAAGGCGTTTCGGCGCCTTTTTTTATCGTTTTTGTGTATTCGTTCCCTTCATGGACCGCATAACAATAAGGTGTTATACTGCAAATAATTGGAGGTAGCGTCATGATCCACTTCTTCTCGTCTGATTCTGGGTCAATCCTGCCAATTGTTGTCTTTGCGGCCGTAGCGGCGGCAATCACGATCGGGATCGGCTTATTGCTAAAAAGAAACCGGCTTTCGTGTTTGTCATTCCTGTAATCGCTTCGATTCCCGGAATCATCTTCATGGCGCTAGGACTTGCCGGAGGCGGATGGGAAATCGTCGGTTATCTAATGCTTGGTTTCATTTTCCTGGCAGGAGCCGGAGGCGCATTAATCGGTGCCCTCGTCTCATTTTTCCTTTTTGCAAGGATTCGCAATAAGAAAATTCGGGATGACGCGCATCCCGAATAAACGATTTAAATAACAAAGACTATTATTTTTTAATGCTTTTGATTGCCTGACTGATGTGTTTGATGATGTCGGAAGCCATCATGCTGTCTTCGCCCATCTCGGCTTTGGCGTAACCGCCGGCCAGTTGATGGAGAAATACCCCGGTCATCGCCGATGTGAGTAGATTGTGGCCTTGTCCGGCATAACTTAAGATCATGCCCGACAATACGTCGCCGCTGCCGGCGGTGGCCATGCCGGGATTGCCTTCGGCAGCTACGAAATGCTTATGGTTGGTGATGACGTGCGTCTCGTGTCCTTTAACGACGAGCGTCATCTTTTTCTTCAATAAAGAGTCGAGGTGGCGCAGCGGTTCTTCATCGTCCACCAGTTCTTTAGCTTCGCCCATGTGCGGCGTCAATATCAAGTTCGACCCGTCGGTGATTTGATCCAACAGAGGTTTTAAGAATCCCAGCCCGGACGCGTCGATAATCAGCGGTTTCTTGCTTTCGAGCAAGACTTTAAGAACTTCGGTTTGGGTATCGTCATAGGAATTCAGCCCGGGTCCGAACAGGATCGCGTCGGCTTTGGAGATGAGATAGCCGATTTCCTGCAGGTCGCGGTAAGGATGGACCATGACTTCCATCACGTTATGGGGAAAATGTTTGTATAGATCGCTGGGGATGACGATGTGCACAAGTCCGCTGCCGCTACGATAAGCGGCGAGGGCGCTCAGCTGCGGCGCGCCTAAAAAACCGATGCTGCCGCCGAAGATATAGACGTTGCCATAATCGTATTTGTGGCTTTCTTTCGGACGGGCTTTAAACTTTGGAAGTTGTTTCCGCTGCAGCTTGACCTTCATGATGGGTGGCCTCCGCTACTTTTATTTTATACAATTCCTCGACCGCAAAGTGCACTTTGGTGACACTAATCGATTGGTCGACTGAAAAAAGATAGTAAGTATCATGTAGCGTGGAGAAGGAAACACCATCACCTTTGCCAAAATAATTGTATTCGATATGGACGGAATAGTTTTCGAGCGGGCCTTTGTGGACCGCAAACGGTTCTTCGAAGTTTCCGGTCAAATGGAAGCCGGTTTCGTCGTGGATCAATTTAGCGACGCCGAGTCGGTAGAAACCAGTCCCGTTTTGCAAAATGTCGACGTAGACGTCGGATTCAGTCCGATACTTTCCCTGTAATATTTCTTCTTTGACTTGCTGCCGCTCCCATTCATACCAATCGGGAATGTGCGTGAACTTAGTATGGCCTTTGAGCGAATGGAGCTTTCCGAGATAATCCATTTCATGCACGCTTCCGCACATACGGCAAATCAAACGGCTACCTTCGGACGACATCGTGTTTTGGTTTCCGCATTCAGGACATTGATACAATACTTTATGCAATCCTTCGGCCCGATCGGGAGCCTTGATTTCTAGATTGTTTTCGACTTGATAACGGTAATCGTCGTAATAGAATGCCGTGCGGATAATCTCATTGAGCTCGCTTACCGATTTTTCGGCGATCATGTCCGGTGTCAAAATGAGCGATAAGTCGGCGCTCGTATCGACTTTCCGTTTCTTGAGGTTCCAAACCGGCTGCTGCAAGTGATGACCATGACAAATAAGGGTAACGACCGGCATCGTAAGCAATTTGACCATCTTGCCAAGGCTATCGGGTAATATCGCCGTCGTTCCGACAAGGGCGTAGCGCGCTTCGGGATAAATGGCGGAAATGTATTTATTCTTGTTCAGTCCATAACTGATCTTCTTGACAAGCGGAGCATCCGGGACGAATTTGCGTTTTAAGACGCAACCGACGTTACGGAGCAATTCCTCGCGGTTGATGAATCCGTCGATGGCCACGATGTAATTGGCCATGTGGGGGAATAAGGCTCGCGTAGCCACTTTGAAGTCGAAGAAGCTATTATGGTTGCATAAAAGGACATAAGGCGGCTTGATGCCTTTCATGTTGTGACGTCTGATCTTTACGTGGTGCTTGAAAGTCTCGGGATAAGCCAAAAGCTACGCTAACGGACGTAGATACCACTTAGCCTTCCTTGGCATTTCGTTCATGTCGAACGGTTTCATTTGGCGCACTTCGGCCAATGATTTGGTGACGACGTCGCTGATTTTCATATGATGTCTCCTTTATTTTCGATGCCAGAACAAACCAAGGCCAGAACTCGAACCGCCACCGCCTTTGATGGCGACGATGGCGGCTTTCTTAATCATGGTTTTTCTCCTATATATAATAATCAAGACTTAGAAATACTATAGCAATTCTTTAAACTATTTATGCTAAAATGCTCAACGTTCAAAATCCAATCGCGAGTGACAAGACTAAGGATGCCACGACATGGATAATGGAAGAAAGCCACCATGTATTCCGCCGATCTTTGACGATTTGCTGCTGAAGAGGCGGAAGCGGAACGTCAAACATCTTCTTGGTATGCCGATAATAGGCGCTATACGAGTCGGCCCGTAAATAGCCGATGATAAATTCGCCGATGGCACAAACAAGAAAAAACCTCCCCAGCGGAATAATATCCAGGGAGGGAAATAACGGAGTCAGTCCAATTATGACGTATTGAGCGGCGGCCAATGCGGCGGGAATTGCCGTTATGAGAATTGTCGTAACGACGAGCTTTGTTTTCGTTGACCGCGTTTCCATGACGATGAGGCGGTTTTATTGCTCAAACCGTTTTTTGTATTCTGCCTGTTCCTTCTTGTTGGCGTACACCCAGTGTTTTGGATATAATTCAATCCATTCTGGTTTGTCGGTCGCATAGTCGTGCAGCGAGTGATTGTAAATAACGTTCTTATGCTTTCGCTCCATGTCCGGATCGGGAAGCGGAATCGCCGATAATAGCGATCTCGTATACGGATGAAGCGGACGCTGGAATAAGTCGATCGAATCGGCCAATTCGACAATGCGGCCAAGATAGATGACAGCGATGCGGTCGGCGATATGCTTGACGACCGATAAATCGTGGGCGATGAAAACCATCCCTAAATCGGTTTCTTTTTGATAATCCTTGAGCAAGTTCAAAACCTGGGCCCGAATCGAGACATCCAAGGCCGAAATCGGTTCGTCGGCAACGATGAATTTCGGTTTCATGATAAGAGCGCGGGCAATGCCGATGCGTTGCCGTTGGCCGCCGGAAAATTCATGTGGATAACGCGATAAATGTTCCGGTAATAATCCGACGTTTAAAATCGAGTCAACGATTTTCTGACGGCGATCGTCTTTACCGGCGTATAGATGATAGTTATCGATGCCTTCGGAAACGATATAGTCAATCGTCGCCCGTTCGTTAAGGCTGCTGGCCGGGTCTTGGAAAATCATCTGTATATTTTCGTGGACATGTTGAACATCCCGACGCGAAATCTTACCGGAAATACGTTTGCCGTTGAAAATGATATTTCCTTTGCGGCACGGATTGATGCGGATAATGGCCCGGCCAATCGTGGTTTTACCAGATCCGGACTCACCGACGAGTCCAAGCGTCTCGCCTGGAAATACTTCAAAATTGCAGTCGATTACGACAGGTTTATATTGGCCCCGATACAGGAAGCCGATTTCGACGTCTTGGAGCTGCAAAAGAGGTTTGGATTTGTCAAAATTGCTATTCATCGCTCTTTAACTCCTTTGAAATTCGTGAATAAGTGGTCATCTTCTGATGGAGGTCGGTGATGGCGCTTGGTTTTTCAACCTTGGGAGCCCGTTCGTCTAACAACCAAGTGGACGCAAAGTGGGTGTCGGAAATTTTCACCATCGGAGGTTCTTCGACGAAATCGATTTTAAGCGCGTAAGGATTACGCGGGGCGAAGGCATCGCCGACGATGTCTTTGAACAATGAAGGCGGGGCGCCGACGATGGAATAGAGTTTCTTGCCCTTTTCGCCAAGTTGCGGCAGCGAGGAAAGCAAAGCCCAAGTATACGGATGGGCTGGTTCGAAGAAAATGTCACGGCTGGTGCCGTATTCAACGATCTTGCCAGAATACATGACGGCGACGCGGTCGGCCATTTTGGCGACGACGCCAAGGTCATGTGTTATGAAGATGATCGAAAAGTTATATTGCTTTTGCAAACTCTTGATCAATTCGAGGATTTGCATTTGGATGGTGACGTCAAGCGCTGTAGTCGGTTCATCACAAATGAGGATTTCCGGATTACAAGCCAATGCGATGGCAATGACGACGCGTTGCCGCATACCGCCGGAATATTGGAATGGATAGTCGCGACAACGTTTTTCGGCGTCTTGAATGCCGACTTCCTTCAACAGTTTGATCGCTTCGGCTTTGGATTCGGCCCAGGTCAGGTCGCGGTACAAATGGATGACTTCTGCAATTTGATGGCCGATACGCAGTAGCGGATTGAGTGAGGTCATCGGATCTTGGAAGATCATCGCGATGCGTTTTCCGCGAATCTTTTGCCATTCCTTGTTGGTTTTGTACTTGGTTAGTTCGGCTCCTTGGAACGTGATCTTTCCGCCTGAGACGCGGCCGTTACTGTCAAGCATGCCGGTCAGCGTTTTGGTCAACACGGATTTACCGGAACCGGATTCGCCGACGATGGCCAATGTTTCGTGATCGTATAGTTCAAACGAAACATCACGGATGGCGGTCAATACTTTTCCGCGCACGGTAAATTGGACATATAGGTTTTCGACGTTAAGAATTGGTGTTCTGAGTGCCATGTCTATGTCCTCCTACCGGTGATTCTTGGGGTCGGTCGCATCGGCGAGATTGAGCCCCAGCAAGAAGAACGCCAACGCCAATAAACTGGCGACGAGAGCCGGCCAGAATAACGTGTGCGGGAAATCCATGAATGTCTGATAGCCCATCGTCATCATCGAACCGAGGGTGACTTCTTCCATCGTGTTGAAGCCGAGGCCGAAGTAAGACAGGCCGACTTCCGCGGTGATGACGCCTGGGATCATGTAAGAGATGATGGTGACGATGACTGAGACGAGATAAGGAAGCAGGTTATGGGTGATCATCTTAAACGGACGGCTGCCCAATGATTTGGAAGCCAGATTGTATTCGCGGTTGGTGATGATGATGATTTGGTTGCGAATGAAACTGGCCAAACCCATCCAGCCGAATAAGCACATGACGAAGACCAAGACCCCGAACGATGGTCGCAAGACGTAAATCAACAACATGTAAAGAAGCATCTGCGGTACGTTATTAATGAAGTTGCGCAACTCGATCATAATCGGATCGATGCGACGGAAATAACCCCAAATCGAACCGACGATAATGCCAAGCAAAACGTTAATGAACGAAACGACGACGGCAAGGCGAAGCGATAGGTTAGTTCCCCACCAGACAAGACGCCATATATCGCCGCCCCATTCAGTAAAACCGAACGGATGGTCAAGGAAGAATTTGAATTTTGTCCAATTGTCGGCGCCGTCGAATAAAATCCGCGCCATGTCAAATCGTGAGGCCGCCGTATAGTTCCAAGGGGCTAGCGGAGTCCAAAGCCGAAATTCAAGATGCAAATCGAAGAAGTGAGCTTTATAGCCCAAATCTGTCAATGGGACGATAATAGCAAGGGCGACGATGATGCTTACGACGATGAGCGAAACAATTGCCGAAGGTTTTTTGAAAAAGAGACGAAACACCGAACGCCAGTAAGAATATGGCTCCGTCGTCAGCTTTTCGCTTTCCTGCTCCTGGATGGCAACGCGTTGGAAGAGATCCTCGGCAGAATGCTGTGTTGTTTTGATTGGTAGTTTCATGGCAATCACTCTGCTTTCTTGGCTATCAAAGCCACGCGTGGATCGAACAATACGGTAATCAAGTCACCAGACAAGTAGGCCGCCGTCGAAATAAACGCGAAAATGATGACGAGCGCTTGGACAAACGTATTGTCTTGGCGCTGAATCGAAGTGATGAGCATGTCGCCGATACCAGGTATCAGAAACACGCGTTCGACGAAGTAGCTGCCCATAAGCGAGAATAAGAAGGCCGCCGGTATCGTTCTAACGAACGGAACAAGGGCATTACGGAATACGTGCTTGAACAGAATCGTGTTTTCCGACAATCCTTTGGCGCGGGCAAATTTGACATAATCGGCGTTAAGCTCGTCAACCATGAAGCGGCGGACCCACAATGAAATCTCAGCGGCACCAGCGATACCGACAATGAACATCGGCGGAATAAGCGATGAGTTGTCTCCCGGCACGTATTGGAATGGTATCCCCCAAGTCGGTGAATTAACAAGCAGAATAAGATAAATGACGTAATAATAGACAATCGGCGGAATTGAATTCATGATGACGATAAAAACGTTTCCAAGCCGATCGGCCAGCTTATCGTGGTACTTGGCCATGACGATTCCAAGTGGGTAGCCAAGCAGTAATTCGACTACGGTCGCCCCAAGCCCAACCTTGAAGGAGAACGGCATCTGTTCTTTTATGATTGGTAAGACATTGGCGCCGGGGTAAATCGTATAAGAGTTTCCAAAATTCACAAGGATGATACCAGTGCTTTGGCAGACAAACTGCTGGGTTATCGTATCCCAAACCTCGTTTGTGCATACGGTCTTGGGAATAAAAGGTAGGATTTGGTAGAAAAAGGTGAATAATTGCTCAAGCAAAGGCTTATCAAGTCCTAATTTTCTTAATACGGCCTGAATGATCAAGGGTCTGATATTTATCGGGAACTTGCTGATGAAGGAGCCATAGTAGGTGTCAAGTGGCAATAATCTTAATAAAAAGAACGTCGCGGTTATCACAAGGACGATGGTCAACAAGGCGCTGGCAACACGGCGCATCGAATAAGCCAACAGCGGATGGTTCCGCATGTATTCTTTTATTTTTCGTGATGGTTTCCTGAACATTATTTCAATGAACCGGTCGAAGCCATCGCGAAAACTACCTTTTTTCTCGCGTCCGTTTATGTTTTCAAGACTATCTTTCATCGTGACAATTCCCTTCAGTCAGCATTTTCTTTTAAAAAGAAGGGGCAAAATGATTTTTAAGATCATTCTGCCCCACGTATTTGATAATGAAGTTAGAAATCCGTGGATTTTAAAAATCCGTTAAGATTCTTATTCCTCAGTTTCGGCAGCAAATTGGTCTCTGAAATACTGTACTTCAGCACGGGTTAAAGTTCTGGTGTAGACCACGATGAATTTAAACTTGTCGGAGCTGTTTCCATAAAGAGTCTGCGGAACAGTACCTGGCTGCACTTTCGTGACGTTGACTTCGGTACCGGCGGAATACGGTTTCATGAACGGGATGATGATGGCATCATCGAAGATGAGTTTGTATTCGGCGGCGGCGTATAGTTCATAGCGTTCACTGAGTACGGTCTCGGCATCGGCGGCTGTTAACATGGCATCGTAGTCACTGAGTAATTGAACACCTAACTCTCCGGTTAAGCCAAGGTTCGGCGTTAAGTCACCGTTGAGTTGGAAGGTATTCAGGTAAGTGCTCGGATCACCATAGTCAGGACCCCAACCGAAGTTGCCGATTTGGATCGAATAGTGATAATCGTAGAAGGCGTTGTTGCTGCTGGCGGTCGTGAAGATTGTGTTCGTCAAGACGTTGAACTGCGAACCATTGTATTCGATTGTTCCGATTGAATCGGTAATCGCTTGAACGGCTGCGGCATAATACGGAGCGCGCGAGGCGTTGGTTCTGAACCAGTATTCGGCCTTGATCGGGAAGGTGACGCCTGCGGTTTGAAGTGCAGGAATCGCCAGACGCATTTCAGCACGGGCCAAATCGACATTGCGATAACCGGGCTTGCCAGGAGCAATTAATTCTCTGGCGGCTTCGACGGTAATGTCGTTTTCAGCAGCGAATTTTTCGTAAATGTACTCGACATAGTCTTTACCGTTTTCATCAACGGCCAAACCGTTAATGGTATAGGTGTTGCATGTCCAGTCATTCGGGGAGGACGGAGTTCTCATCGCGTTAAGAGCGCCCTTGTCGACGCCATACATGAAGGCGCGACGGAAGTTCCGGTTCAACATTGCCTTTTCCAGGTTGTCGATTTCGGCTTCGGTTAAAGCGGAGTCAACGATTGGGCGAGGACGTTTGAAGTTGAAGCTTGTGTAGTAGGAAGCGCCGTAAAGCGTTCCAGAGGTCGTGTATGCGGACGGGTGGGCGGGGTTTTCGGTCGTTCCGGTACCAGAGGTGCCTTCAACGTATTTTTCCCAGCCGGCAACGTCTTGTTGGGTAACCCGGAAGCCGTCAATAACGCCAGCTTCGAATTTCAGACGCGACCAGTTGAAACCAGCGTCTTCGGGGACGAACGTCATGTTGATTAAATCAACGGAGACAGTGTCTTTATCCCAATAATGCGGGTTCTTCACATAAACGATGGAGTTGCTTTCGGTATAGGATTGAAGTAGGAAGGCACCATTATAAAGAATGGTCTGCGGTGCGGTCCCGGGAGTGTTGATGACGCCGTAGTTATCCCAGCCACCTAACGATTGAACGTAAGCGCGGCTGATCGGGAAGAACACGGAGTAGGTCAAGACGGTCGGGAAGTACGCCATTGCTTTTGGAAGCGTGAATTCTAGCGTGCTGTCGTCAATGGCCTTGATACCAACGCTTGCAAAACTTGGGGCCGTCTCCGTACCACCGGCTTGGTAATCGGCCAAGGCTTCGTAATAGGCTGCCGATCCATCAACGAACATCCAAATCAAATAAACAACATGGGAGTCGTTGAGCGGGTCAAGAGCTTGTTCGACGGCGTAAACCCAGTCATCAGCGATAACGGGACTCACGATGTCGCCATTGTAGTCAACCCAGTCTGCATCGCGAATGGTAAACGTCCATTTTTGCTTGCCGCCGGCGATGAGTTCGTTAGTCCAAGAACTGGCTAATGCCGGAACGATGCGCCCGTGGGTGTCGTTTTCGACCAAGCCGTCGATGAAGTTGGCGATGTGCATCGAGTTTGGCTGCTCATTTGTCTTGACGCTGTTGAAGGTCGTCGGATCCGTACCATAAGTAGTCTTGAATGTCGTCGCTTTAGTCAAGTCTGACGGCAGACCACTGCTTGTGGTGGCGGAAGTTGATGCGCATCCAGCTAACAAAACGAAAGCTAAAGGTGCAATCAGTAGAACAGGATAGTGCTTTCTCATAGTTTTACCTCCTTTATAATGAAAAACTAAATTTATTCCCGCACTACTAGGGAATAAGATGAGGTTATTGTAAATTGCGGCTAATACATTGTCAATAATGTAAACATGCTTAATATTATTAAATATACCCATCAATCGTGCTTTTTTGAAACGAAACAATGTAAAATTGACATTATTTTACTATTGAAAATGTAACAATTTTCCGTATTATATTGATGATACGTCAATGAAAGGGGTAACAATGTTCGATTGGCGCAACGTTCTTAAGGGTCTATTATGGTCGCTCGGGATATCCGGGTTGGCTTTTTTGATAATCGTGGTAATCTTTCCGAATCTTTACGGAACGAATAGTTATTACTATTGGGGCAACGCCATCATGTTCGCCACTTTCATACCAGTCCTTATCTCGTTTTTCACAAGTTGGTCACTAAACCGCAAAATAATACGGGAGACTAAAGATCGGTACCAAAAAATAACTTGGGATCATCCAGTGAAGATTTCTTACTTCAACGCCACCAGGGTCATGTTTTGGATTGGCATTTGGGGTGCCGTGATTTACATGGTGCTTTATGCCGTCGGCATCATCCGACTCGACATCGATGGACTATCGGGAATCGCATCGTTACTGAAATAAAGACAATGGGTCGTGCGCACGCGCGAAAATAAATATAAGGCAAAAAAGGATTTTTATCGGTTGCTCAATTCGGCAAATCTTTTCTTAAGTTCGTCGTTAAGAGTGCGCAGCGCGGCAGGTTCGATTTTGACTTGGTCGCGGTCATAGCTGACAAGGCCGTTGACTTCGTTTTCGACATCGCTCAGCTGCGTGTATATCATCGCCTGCAACCCGTTATCAAGTTGCGGCAGCAGTTGGCCTAACCATAATTTTTTGAGATTCTCGTGCAATTCTTCAACGCTCGACAGCATCCGGTAACCGAAAACCTTGCCATCGTCATAAACATGACCGGGAGTTTTATAAGCGTATCCGCCAAACTCGGTCAGCGCCGCAATGCGTCTTTTTGCCCGCAGACGAGAGAACCTAATTTTTGAAAAATAGATGTGGCGGCTATAGAAATGGCCATATCCTTGATCGGACCAGCCCGACGCGTGGTCGACCAGTCTCGTGGGGTCTTTCGCCATGATCATCTTCGTCGTCTTCACGGAATCAAACTGACCCCAGGCTTCGTTAAACGGCGTCCAGACGGCAATCGAAGGGACCGAATATAGATGCTCGATCATCGCGGCAAGTTCCCGATTGTACTGTCTCATCGAGTCGGCGTCGCGACCAAACCAGCGATGCAGGTGATCGTTAAGATGCATGCCCGCCAACGCCAGCGCGCCGTTAGGGACGATGCTGCGCGAATGGCCGCCGTTGATCATGTCTTGCCATACGATCATGCCCATCTTGTCACAGTGATGATAAAACCGCAGCGGTTCGATCTTGATGTGCTTGCGGATCGTATTGAAGCCCATGATCTTCATCAAACCGATGTCGTAAACGAAGGCCGCGTCGCTCGGCGCGGTCATAAGCCCGTCGGGCCAATAACCTTGATCGAGGACCCCAAGCATCAAATACGGAAACCCGTTTAGGTGGAAACGGGCGCAGCCGGCTTTATCTTTATTAATCGCATATGAGCGCATCGCGCCATAACCATGGATTTCGTCTTGTCCATATTTAATATCGATATTATATAAAATCGGCGTTTCCGGCGACCATGGATGACGATGATCGACGGCGATTAGAAAATTGTCGGATATGGTTTGAATATGGCCCTCAAGTTGTCCTTTAAACGAAATGGATGCGTCAATAATCGCTCCCGGAACCTTATTAATTTCAAATCTGAATGCCTGCTGATCCCACAATGGGGTTATCTTCATTTTTTCGATATGAATGGCGGGAACGCTTTCAAGCCAGACCGGTTGCCAAATGCCCGACTGCGGCGTATAGAAAATCCCCTTGGGATGAAGTTTTTGCTTTCCGACTTGATGGGAATAGGTATCGGTGAGATCTCTCACTTCGACACGTAATTCGAATGAGTCGCCGATTGCCGCGTCCGGCAACGCCACGTCGATGGGATAATAGCCGCCGACGTTCTCTTTGACTAGTTTGCCGTCGATGTAGATCTTCGATGTCTGGTCAATCGCGCCAAAATGGATATAGGTGACCCCTCGTTTGAAATCTTGAGGCAAGCGCACTACGCGTTCATATATCAGCGTTTCGTCCGGCATCAATATGCGACCGACTCCCGATAGCGCGCTTTCGGGCGAGAAGGGAACAAGGATTTGTCCGCTCCTAATCTCTTTGCCATCAATGTTAAGAATCCGATAATCCCATTTACCGTTTAACGAAAGGTACGATTGGCGTTCCATCTGCGGGCGCGGGTATTCTTGAAGCACGTGGTCGCCGTCAAGTTGGCGGCCCCACGGAGTGAACAGTTGTTGCTTTTCCATAAATCAATTGTAGCCAACGCCGTTTGAATAAGAAATAACAAAGGGCGCATCGCTGCGCCCTAATGTCTTAATCTTTCGGTGTCGCTTCCACCATTAGGTCAATCATCGACTTGGAGAACTCAAGGGGATTGTCAAGCGGGAATCCTTCGATCAACAACGCCTGTGCGTATAAGAGTTCGGCGTATTTTCCAAGCCTGAGCGGGTCTTTGGCGTATAGCCGTTCCAAAGCTTTGAATAACTCGTGATGCGGGTTGATTTCCAAAATGCGTTTGGCTTTGGGTTTTTCTTCGTTAAGCGAATGTTGGAGTACCTTTTCCATTTCGAAGGACACGCCTTCGCCGCTGACGAGGCAGACCGGAGAATCTTCCAGCCGTTTGGAGATGACAACATCTTCGACTTTCCCGCCGAGCAGTTCCTTGATCTTTTCGAGTAAAGGTTTCTTCTGCTCTTTCAGCGACTCAAGTTCTTTCTGCTCGTCTTTGCTCAATTCGTCGAAGTCGCCCTGGCTAATCGATTTGAATTTCTTGCCGTCGTATTCGTCAAGAATCGACAAGGCGAATTCGTCGATATCGTCGGTGAGAACAAGCACGTCATAGCCTTCTTTTTTGATACGGTCCATTTGTGGCATCGATTTGACGGCGTCTTTGGTCTTCGCCGAGGCAAAGTAGATGACTTTTTGGTCTTTCTTCATGCCTTCGACGTATTTCTTAAGCGTAATCGGCTTGTCTTCGTTTACCGTGGTATAAACCAATAAATCCTTCAAGGAATCCTTTTTGACTCCGAACAGTTCGTACATGCCATATTTGAGATTGATGCCGTACAGTTTGAAGAATTCGAGGTATTTGTCGTAATCGTTGGCCTTCATCTTTTCGAATTCGCCGAGAATCTTCTTTTCAAGGGCGTCGGCGATTTTCGAGATTTGCTTGTTTTGCTGCACGAGCTCGCGCGAGATATTCAATGACAAGTCGGGCGAATCGACCAAGCCTTTGACGAAACGCAGGTAGGTCGGAATCAGCTCTTTGCAGGCATCCATGATGAAGACGCCCCGAGCGTAAAGTTTGAGTCCTCGTTCATACGATTCGTCATATAAGTTGTATGGAGCGTGGCTCGGTATGAATAGCAAAGAATTATAGGATAGCAGTCCTTCGACGCTGACGAAGAAGCTCTTGAGCGGGTTCTCATAATCGGAGAATTTGCTCTTGTAGAATTCCGCTAACGCCTCGTCGGTGACTTCGGCTTTCGGCTTGCGCCATAGCGGTACCAGCGAGTTCAGCGTCTCGACGACTTTCTTCTTCTCGTATTTGCCTTCGATCGCCTTGCCTTCTTTGTCGAGTTTGGCGATTTCCTTTTCGACTTCCATCTTGATGGGATAACGGATGTAGTCGGAATATTTCTTCACGAGGTTGCGGATCGTGTAGTCTTCCAAGAACTCGTCATAATTCTCTTCGTCTTTGTTGTCGCGCAGGTGTAACGAAATCGTGGTACCGAGCGTTTCCTTGTCGCTTTCCTCAAGCGTGTAGCTGTCGGTGCCGTCGGAGGTGAACCACCATGCCTTGCCATCGATCGGGGACTTGGTATCGACGACGACTTTCTTGGCGACCATGAAGGCGCTATAGAAACCGACGCCGAATTGACCGATCAGTTCCGCCTCGGATTTAAGCTTTTCGTCAGATAGTTTCTTCAAAAATTCGCGCGAGCCGCTGGCGGCAATCGTCCCAAGGTTTTCAATAAGTTCATCGTGGGTCATCCCGATGCCGTTGTCGGCAATCGTCAAGATGCGCTTCTTTTTATTGATGGCGATCGTAATCTCATAATCGCTCCGCTTTTCGAATTTTTCGTCTGTCAGCGACAGAATGTGATATTTGTCGATGGCGTCCGATCCATTGGAAATCAGTTCCCGCAGGAATATCTCCCGGTGGGTATAGATGGAATGGGCCATCAGCTCCAGTAATCGTTTGGACTCGGTTTTGAATTGTCTTGTTTCTGCCATATGTCATTCTCCTCAGTCGATATTGTAGCAAAAATCTTGGCACTGTCAAGAAATGAGTGCTAATATACCGAATTAAAGCATCGCGCCAACAATTATATATTAGCCGCCGGCCGGCGGCCTATGCGCATGATTATGTACTTGTTGACCGGAAACTGGATCAGAAACGATAACGTCATGTTCATATTTTGATGACGAAGTCCGCCCATGACGCGCCGATCCAATCGACGAACGTTTGCCGGATCAAAGTCGGGATCCATAGTTGCAGAAAGAACACGACCAGCACCATCGCCGCATAAAATAGACCGCTTAAGGCGAGGTTGTTGGAAGCTTGGAAAGTAACTTTCCGCTGGATGAAGAAATTGAATGTCTGCGAAATGGCAAACGACAAGGCAAACGACAAAAACGCCGTTAAACCGCCGTTGATAACCGAATAGTCCAGCAACCACCATTGAAACGCCACCGTACGATAAGGGATGAAAATAAGAAAGTTGAATAAGGAAAAGGTTCCTAAATCGACGAGGGTCGTCACCATGCTCAGCAAAGTGAAAAGAATGAATTGAAACCACGTTTTCTTTCTGATATTCGACTTTGCCGTTTCACTCATACGGACACCGCTTCCGTCGGACGCTTTAACTCGCGGCTGGTGTGCCGCGTCAAATCTTTTTGCCAATCAGCTTTGTGATAAATGATGAAAGCGATTATCGCTCGGATTACTTCGATCAGGCGGTCAATCAAAAAGACGAAGATGACGAGGTTCGCCGGCAAGCCGAGGAACCCGAAGAAAGATTGAAGAGCGGGATGTGTCGACACGACGTTGGGAAAAGCGAATATGAACAGGGCGACCAGCGGCGCTTTGATCAGCACATAAGGGACGTTAGTGATGAATATCGGCGCTTTGGTATAACCGCCGGCCCTAGTGATGAAAATGACGTTGCTGGAGTAGAAAAAGAAGGGCAGCGACAAAGCTTGAAGCACCATGACGATGGCCAATAAATCACGACCGGCGACATCGAAATCGAAAATATACTGCATCAGCGGAATTAGGCTGATCATGATGAGCACGGTAGCCCCGCTCATGAATAAGATATAACCGATTTGCCATCTGGCATTCCGTTTCGCCTCTTCAATTTTGCCAGCCCCAAGACGGGTGCCGATTTCCTGGCCGAGCGTAAAGCAATCCAAGACTTGTACCTTCCGCAGATCCATGATTTACAAGAAGACATCGCCACGGCCACGGCCAACAGCGAAGACACCAGCGACCTTGAAGATCAATTAGAAGCGCTGCGCGATCAAATGCAGGAAGACATTCAAGACATAGTGGCCAATTACAAGCAGCAGACGACACAGGCGCGCGAAACCTGGCAAAACGAAGCCAATATCCGCAAAGGCGGAAATGCATCAAGCCAAACGACTTCGCAAACACACAGCACATCGACGCCTAGCTAAAACACAAGCCGGTACAATATTCGCGAAAGCCCCCGTAATCGGGGGTTTTCATTATTTCGGCGTGTCGTTTGATAAAATCGTCTTTTTACTTTAAAATCTAAGCAACATAGCGAGGTAATAAATTGAAAACGATCATCAACAATTCGCTCGATCCGCGCTACA
>Ga0172369_10003579_pt1 | contig 20364 bp, 17 predicted proteins | sample LakKiv25m_FD_114539 | JGI IMG/M metagenome (GOLD analysis project Ga0172369, IMG submission 114539) | Freshwater microbial communities from Kabuno Bay, South-Kivu, Congo - kab_022012_11.25m | ecosystem: Environmental > Aquatic > Freshwater > Lake | place: Democratic Republic of the Congo...
CATCGGCTCCCTCTTCGGCAGCAAAGGCATGGTGCACCTCCAGGTCGGTGGCACGGGCAATGCCTACGTCAGCCAGCGCCAGTCTGACCACGGTGCCCAGATCGAGCTGCCTTTCGCGGTGCGCCTGGATGGTTTCCAGCTTGATCACTACAAGCCGCACTACAAGGTCTACACCTACCGGCGCGGCACGGACGGCGCAGTCGACGTGATCGGAAGTGATTCTCCAAGGGTAGGCGCTCTGGTCGGAGTGCCGCCCCCCGGCTCCGTGGTGCGCGCAAAGGTCCTGCGCATGTTCCAACACGCGCAGCAAGTCGACGAGTGGGCAGAGGCCCGCGGGCCGGGTGGCCAAGGTCCCGTGGCGCGCGTCCATGTGGTCGAGGACGGCAAGTCGATTGCAGATGGCTGGCTGCACGAGACAACACAGCAGACGGCCCGGGATGCTGCGGGCCACATCGAGGTCGTGTTGGCATGGAGAGAGCCAAGTGCGGAGGAGTTGCCGCGCGTGCTTGGTGCCGCGACCGTACCGGAACACGTATTGCGCCTGCCGGACGGCACCCGCGTTGCGGCAACGCCCGGCAGCAGGATCCGGTTGCCAGGCGGGGGATCACTGGAAGTCCAAAACTACCTGGCAGATTTCACGTTCGATTCGGCCTCCGGGCGCGCTGCTTCGCGCTCTGACGTGCCGCGCAATCCAGTGCTGGCCGTGATGGTGGCGTCGCCGGGCCAGCCGGTTCACGGCGGAACGACCCGATTCCTTTTTGCGCGGGAGGACATGCGCAAGCTGATGAACGGCCGCACCGCGACGGCCACCCAAGATATCGTCTATGAACACGCGACACCCCGCGCGCAGGCGAGTCACACCGTCCTGATCATCGGGGAGAAAGGCGAGCGCGTGACGGCGGTAGCGGGCCGAATCCTCGAACGCCAGCCGCTGCGATGGAGCGAACCGTTTTCGCCGTGGGCGGGCAGCCATGTTCGCGTCATCGTCGATGCGCCGCTGCGGGATGGCCGCCACCGGACGCGCTGGATCGAGAATCCGCAAGCGCCGTCCAACCCCGCGATTGAGCTGGAAATGACCCTCGGAGACGGCACAGCGGCGACCCTCATGCGCTTTGCCGCGGCGCCCGAGCCAGTCGCGGTGAGCGAGGATCGCATGCTGGTCTACCGCGAAAAGCCCGATGGAATCAAGAATTACAAGAGCACGCTGACGATCCTGGAAGCAGGCAAGCCCGTGCTGACCCGTCAGGTCGAGGTCAATGATCCCCTTCACTTCAAGGGCTACGGTCTCTTCCAGTCCAACTACGATCCGGACAATCCGGCCTACAGCGGCATCCAGGTCGTCGCCGATCCCGGGCTCGATTGGGTACTCGCGGGCTTGTGGTTGATGATCTACGGCGTCTTGCACACCGTCGCATGGCGGCAGTGGACGCCCTGGTGGGAGCGGCGCAGCCAACCCAGCAAGACCGAACGAGACGGCAGCGAACCTCTCAGAGGGGCAGCATGATTGCGTTCGTCGAGTCGCTGTCCCAGCAGTCGCCGCTCTTTCTGGCGAGCTTCGCGGCTTACGCTGCCATGGCTGCCGCGTACGCCTTGGTTGCCCTCGACAAGGGTGGCAAGTTGTTGCGAATCACCGCATCTCTCCTCGCGTTGACTGGTTTCTGCCTGACGACCGCGCTCATCGCGCAACGCTGGATCGAGGCAGGCCGGCCGCCCTTCAAGTCGCTGTACGAATCGCTGATTCTGTTCACGTGGTGCACGACATTTCTGCATCTGGCTGTCGAGCGCTTCTACCGTATTGCCTGGTTCGGCTTTCTTTCTGCTGGGTTTCTCGTAGTGGTTCACGGCTACGCTGCGCTTAAATCGGATGCCGATATCGTCAACTTGCCGGCGGCGCTGCAGAGCATCTGGTTCGTACCGCACGTCGTCGTGTACTTCTTTGGTTATGCTGGTGTCTTTTTTGCGTTTTCCGCTGCCATGCTGCACCTGTGGCGGCCCGACACCCAATTGCACCTGCGAATCGCGAAGGGCGGCACGGCCACGATGACCTACGCCGGATTCATGCACAAAACCATCCTGTTCGCTTTCGTATTGCTGACCGTTGGCCTCGTCATGGGTTCGGTCTGGGCCAAGGCCGCATGGGGAGACTACTGGGTTTGGGATCCCAAGGAAAGCTGGGCACTTGTCTCGTGGCTGGTATTCGTGATCTACCTGCACCTGCGCAGTACCAGAGGCTTCTCCGAGCGCCAGGGCGCTTGGCTCACGGTAGCCGGCTCCGCGGCAATCGCCTTTACATATCTAGGCATGCACCTACTACCCACCGCCGAAGCCAGCGCCCACGTCTACCAATAGCGCGCCTTGCCCGGCCTTGGACAACCCACTGACCGAGGTCGCCGGGCTGCCGGACGTCCTCGCTCACGGTTCGTAGCGATACCCCCAGCCGCGAACGGTCTGGATGTGCCGCGGATGCTCGGCATCTGGCTCGATCCACTTGCGCAACCGAACGATGAAGTTGTCGACCGTCCGCTCGGTCGGCGACGTGTCCATGCCCCAGACTTCTTCGAGAATGTCGGCACGGCTCAGCGCCCGATGTGGGTTACGCACAAGAAACTGCAGCAACTCCACCTCCTTGTCTGTCAACTCGAACGACGTCCCCGTGTGGTCCTGCAGGGTGCGGCGGTCGAAGTCCACGCGCGCCATGCCGATCTGCAGCTCGGCCTCCGTCGCGACCTCCAAGCTGCCCTGGCTGCGCCGGATCTGCGCCCGCACGCGGGCCAACAACTCGGCCATGTCAAACGGTTTGCACAGGTAGTCATCCGCCCCGCCATCGAGAGCCTGTACTTTCGTTTCCAGATCATCGCGTGCAGTCAGCATCACGATCGGCGTGCCGACACCGGACGCGCGCGATGCACGTGCGACTTCCAAGCCGCTCATGCCCGGCAGGCCAATGTCGAGCAACATCAAGTCAAAGCGCTGTTGTGACAGGCACTCAAGCGCCGTTTCGCCCGAACGCTGCCACTCGACGTGATGGCCGTCCTGTTCGAGGTTCAGGCGGACCATCGTACCGATGAGTTGATCGTCTTCGCAAAGCAGAATTCGGCTCATGACACGCTGACTTGTGTGCGGCGCGCTGCCGTCTCGGTGCGAGGCGGTAGGGGCAGGCTGAGGAGGAACGCGGCGCCCAGGCCTTTGCCGGGACTGCGGGCGCGCAAGGAGCCGCCCATGCGCTCGGCAAGGGTGCGCGAGATGGACAGGCCCAGGCCAGTGCCGTGCTTGGATACGGCATGGCCGCCGCTGGACGCGAAAGCGTCGAACAAGTGCTCGGCGCGCTCGGGCTCGAAGCCGATGCCGTCGTCCGCGAACTCGACAACCGCGCGGGCCGGCTCGACGCTGGCCTGGATATGCAGCTTGCGGCCACCGTACTTGACCGCGTTGTCGCCGAGATTCTCCAGAATGGTCCAGACGGCGGTCGGATCCCCTAGAAACATCAGTGACTCCGGACAGTCCAATGTCAAGCTCGCGCCGTCCGGCACCATGGTGTCGCTGCGGTGTTTGACGAACCGCTCCAGCAGCGCGCGCAGATCGGTCGCCTCCTTCGCCAGACGCTGGTCACTCATGCGCATCCGCTGTCCAAGCAAGAGGTTCTGAATGAGGTGCTCCTCACGTTCTGCCTCGCGCAACGCCATCACGGTGAGCTCGCGCGCCTGCGCTTCCGGCATCCGCCCCAACTGCAGCGTCTGTAGCACAGCTTTGATGCCAGCGAGCGGCGTCTTCATCTCGTGGGTCACTCGCCCCAGAAACTCCTGCATTTCTTTACGAAACGCGCGTTCCGCTGCGACCATGCGGTAGAGCATGCCGACCACCGCAAGCAGCAGCGTCACCAACAACAGCCCTTCGCCCATCCACATGCCGCGACGACTTGCGTACTTGAGGCTCAGCGTGCGCAGCGTCGTCTCGGTCGGCTGCACGGCCAGGGTATGCGGCGCCGGATACCGGTAGAGCGGATGCGGATCAATGCGGTGCGCAAACGGCGAGAGCACCGGCGTCACGCGCACGACCTCGAAACGCGGGTCCTCGGGCAACAGGCCCTCGCGCACGGCATCGCCCTGATCACGCAAGCGCAGCGCATGGACTTCGGCCAGTTGACCGAGCGCCTCCTGCATCATCTTGTGTTCATTGCCGATTGCCTTGTGGATGAAGACGAACCACCATCCACCCAGCACAATCAGCAGCACCGTCGTCCCGGAAAACAACGCCACGGCGCCGTAGCGCCTGCGCAGATTCCGCAGCGAGGTGGCCCATTGTTCCACGCGCTACTCCACGCCGGCGGCCGCGCTCACCAGCGCCGCCACAAGCCGGTCGATGTGCGCCGCGGTATGCGCCGCGGACAGGAACAGCACCTCGTAGGCTGACGGCGGCAGGTAGACGCCCTGCTCCAGAACCTTCTGATACATCAGATTGAAACGCTCGATCGCCTTGGGATCGATGTGATCTGCATCCGACGGCAAGGCGCCCTCGACAAAGTATGGCCACGCAATCGAGCCGACGCGCCGCACGCGCAACCACGGGATGCCGGTCGCGGCCAGCTTGTGCTCCAGGTATTGACCCAGCCGCTCCAGCCCCGCATACACCTCGGGATTACGGAGTCGTTCCAACGTCTTGAGGCCGGCCGCCACCGATACCGGGTTGCCGCTCAGCGTGCCCGCCTGGTACACCGGACCTGCCGGCGCGAGCAGGCCGAGCAAACGTTTGGGACCGATGATGGCGCCAATGGGCATGCCGCCACCGATGATCTTGCCGAGGGTGACGAGATCGGGCTCGATGTCCACCAACTTGCCGTAACCGCCATAATTCAAACGAAATCCCGAGATGACCTCGTCGAAGATCAGCAAGGCCCCCTTTTCCTTCGTGACGCGGCGCAAGCCCTTCAAGAACTCGGTCGACTGCTGCAGCAGGCCGTTGTTGGCCGGCAACGGCTCGATGATGACGGCGGCGATCTTCGGGCCGTGAAAGGCGAAGAGCTTCTCAACCTCAGCCAACTTACCGAACGGCAAAGAGATCGTTAGAGCGGCGATCTCGCGGGGAATGCCCTGGCTCGACGCTTCGGCGCCCGGCTGCGCGGCCGTGACGAGGCCCGAGCCCGCCTTGACCAGCAATCCATCGGAGTGGCCATGGTAGCCGCCCTCGAACTTGACGATGAGCGAGCGGCCGGTGGCGCCGCGGGCGAGGCGAAGCGCGGTCATGACGGCTTCCGTGCCGGAACTGACGAGGCGCGCCATGTCGGCACCGGGGAATCCGGCAATGAGGGCCTCGGCGATGGCCACCTCGCCTGGATGGCAGGCACCATAGGAAAGTCCTCTTGGTGCAGCATCTTGCACAGCGCGCACGACGTCCGGATCCGCGTGGCCGAGGATGAGGGGGCCCCACGACATGCAGAAGTCGATGTAGCTATTGCCATCCACATCCACGATGTCGGCGCCTTGCGCGTGGTCGAAGTAGAGCGGCGTGCCATGGACGGACTTGCATGCGCGCACCGGGCTGTTGACGCCGCCCGGGATGATCTGGACGGCCTTGTCGACGAGCGAATCCGAGCCGGCACGCGACCATGCACTTGATATGGATGCTTTCTTTGCTGAAGGGGACTTGCGGGCAGACATGGAGGCTCCGTGGCAAAGCGATCAAGCGGACAGGGCGCGCTCGATCGCGTCAAGGGTGCCGGCGAGGCTCGGGTTGGCAGCGGTCTGGGCGGCGACGATGCCGTGACGCGCACGCAACTCGCCGGCCGTGGTCGGGCCGATCGCGACGAAGACACGATCGCGCAATTCCGGCGCCCAAGCAAGCAGGCGGTCGGCGGCCGAAGGGGCTGCAACGAAGACGACCTGCGCGGCGCGGCAGGCCAACAGGAGCTGCGGCGACGGTGGATCCGGCACGGCGTTTTCGTAGACCACGGCGACGCGGCTCTCGATGCCGCGCGCGGCGAGTCCCTGGATCAGCTCCGGCCGCGCTTGGCGGCCCTGCACCGCAAGAACCCACTTACATTGGGCACTTGACAAGCGATCGGCCAAGGCTTCAGCCAGATGGCTGGCGGTCATGGGCTCGGTCACGGCCAGCACCGCGGTGATGCCCGTCTCTGCGAGGACCTGAGCCGTCGAACGACCGACGGCGGCGACGAGCCGACCCTCTCTGTGCGCCTGGATGAGCAGATCCGCGCCGAGCAGCCGGCAAAACGCTTGGACCCCATTGCGACTTGTGAAGGCAATCGCGGGCGCGGCCGACGACCATTGGCGCACGGCCGGCGCGGACGGCTCGGGACCGACCTCACGCAGGCAGACGGTCGGCACCTCGAGCACCAGATGACCGCGTGCCTGCAGCTCCCCACGTAGCGGCGCGTTGTCTTCGGCACTGCGCGTCAGCACGATGCTCGCCGCCATGTCCACCCTTCTGAGCAGAAACCATGTAGGGGACTTGTGCTAGTTCTTGAGCGCAGGCCGCTGCGCGTGCAACGCCGTGATGGCGGTCATCTGCACGATCGTCTCCACGCTGCAAGCCGGCGGAATGACGGTGATTGGCCGCCGCAGACCCAACAAGACCGGTCCAATCTCGTCAGCGCCACCCAGCCCGGCAAGCAGCTGGTACGCCGTGTTGCTCGCCCCAAGAGTCGGGAAGATCAGCACATTTGCATCGCCGCCAAGGTGCGTGTGCGGCCAGTCGCGCTGCCGCGTCACACGGTCCAAGGCAATCTGGGCCTGCATTTCGCCTTCGATGTCCAGCGTCGGATCACGTTGGCGGGCGATGCGCACCGCGTCCGCCACCTTGACCGCCTCGGGGTGCGCCGAAGAGCCGAAGTTGGCGTAGGAAAGCATTGCGACATGCGGTTCGATGCCCATCTCGCGGGCGAACTGGGCAGTCATGATGGCAATGTCCGCCAATGTCTCCGCATCCGGCATGATGTTGACCGTCGTGTCGGCGAACAGCAGAGGGCCGCGCTGTGTGATGAGCATATGAGCGCCGGCCGCCGCCTTGACGCCCGGATCGAGGCCAATGAATCGCAATGCAAGGCCAATCGTCTCCGGGTAGCCATGCGACAGCCCCGCGACGAGGCCGTCGGCGTCGCCAGCGTGCAGCATCATCAAGCCTGCCGTCGTGGCGTCCGTGCGCAGGATCTCGCGCGCCTTGGGCAACGTCATGCCGCGGCGGCCGCGCAGGGCTGTCAGCACCTCGATGTCGCGGTCAAAGCCCGGCCGCCCCACGAGCGGCACGAATTCGACGCCTTCCAGATCGATGCCTAGATCCGCTGCTTTGTCGCGCAATTGCGTCTCATCGCCGAGCAGCACGGGACGCGCGATCCCGTCTTCCATCAACCGCGGCAGCGCGCGCAGCACGCGGTCGTCGCTCGCCTCCGGGAAGATGATGCGCTTCGGATCGTGGCTGACGCGGTGGATCACCTGTCGCACGATCGAACGTGCTGGACCCATTCGTTTTTCCAGGGTGTCGCGGTAGGCTTCCAGGTCGAGTTGCTTGCGCGCGACCCCCGTCTCCATCGCCGCCTTGGCCACCGCCGGCGCAACGTGCAGCAGCACGCGCTCATCCAACGGCTTGGGCAGGATGTAGTCGCGGCCAAAGCGCATCGGCTCATCGGAATACGCGGCGCGCACCCGATCCGGCACATCCTCCCGTGCCAGTTGCGCAATCGCGTGGGCCGCCGCCAGCTTCATCTCGGTGTTGATGCGCCGCGCACCGACATCAAGAGCGCCGCGGAAGATGAATGGGAATCCCAGGACATTATTGACTTGATTGGGGTAATCGCTGCGCCCCGTGCCGATGATGGCATCCGGCCGTGCCGCATGGGCAATCGGGTAGGGGATTTCCGGATCCGGATTGGCCAGCGCGAAGATGATCGGGTTGGGTGCCATGGACTTGACCATCGCCTCGCTGACGCACCCCGCGACCGACAGACCGATGAATGCGTCGGCGCCGACCATCGCCTCAGCCAGCGTGCGCGCTTGCGTCTTGCGCAGGTAAGGCTCTTTGGACGCATCGACCGTTCCGCGGCGGCCCTCATGCAAAACGCCTTTGGAATCGCACATGAAGATGTTCTCGACCTGCACGCCGACCTGCTGCCACAAATTCATGCACGAGATGGCTGCAGCGCCCGCACCCGACACGACGACCTTGATGTCCTCGGCTTTCTTGCCTTGCACCTCCACTGCATTGATCAAAGCCGCGCAACTGATGATCGCGGTACCGTGCTGATCATCGTGAAACACGGGAATCTGCATCCGCTCTTTGAGCGCCGTCTCGATCTCGAAGCACTCCGGTGCCTTGATGTCCTCGAGGTTGATGCCGCCAAAGGTCGGCTCCAAGGACGCAATGATGTCGATGAGCTTTTTCGGATCGTTCTCATCAATCTCGATGTCGAATACGTCGATATCTGCGAACTTTTTGAATAAAACGCCCTTGCCTTCCATGACCGGTTTGCCGGCGAGGGGCCCGATGTTGCCCAGACCCAACACAGCGGTGCCGTTGGACACCACGGCGACCAGATTGCCCTTTGCCGTGTAGTCGAACACCGAATCAGGGTTGCGCTCGATTTCGAGGCACGGCTCGGCGACGCCCGGCGAGTACGCCAAACCAAGATCCCGTTGTGTCAAGCATGGTTTGGTCGGTACGACCTGAATCTTGCCCGGACGGCCTTCGGAGTGATAGCGGAGTGCGTCAGTCTTCATGCGCGAAAGGGTACGCCGGTTCGGCTCGGCTGTCACCGGGCGGGAGCCGCGAACGGGCTGCGCCATGGCCCGAATGCACCACTGCACATGACGCAGGACACCAGTGTGAAATGGCGGATCCACACAGGCAAGAATGGTGCAGTCCGCCGATGTTGGCAGGACGGGCGCAGCCGTATCTTGAACATCAGAAAGCGGGAACGCACCCGCCACCGAACGAACCACAGGAGGACACAATGGATACCAACTTCGCTACCCAGCTTACCCTCAGCATCCTGACCTTGGCACCGGGCGTCGCGCTGCTCGCGGGCCTGGCCTTCGTTGGCCTGCTCATGCTGATCGAGAAGACCGTGCTGCGCTCGCAAGCCGTCTCGCTGGTGGTGCCGGCGCACAGCGTCCAGGCGCCAGCCGCGCAGAACCCTGGGCCGGGCCGCATCGTTGCGGAACTGCGGGCCGCTGTGCAGGATCAGGAGGCGCAGCAGCGGGTTGTCGGCGCGCGCAAGTAGTTCGGGCCAGCCGGCTCATTTCCCCGCAGCGGCCGCGTCGTGATCGTAGGGCACCCCCAACGCCGCCAACTTCTCGTACAGGGTACTCCGATGCAGACCGGCCAGGTCCGCCGCTTTCTGGACATTGTGCCCAGCCCTATCCAAAAGCTGCACGAAATAGCCGTATTCGAATGCTTTTCTCGCATCCTTGTACGGCCTGTCGACCGGTGCCGCCGCAAAGCCGCTGCCGGCGCGCGCACAGAGCTCCCGGGGCAGCGATTCCAGTTTGATCTCCTCCCCATCGCACACGAGCGAGGCGCGCTCGATGACGTGCTCCAGTTCACGCACATTTCCGGGCCACGCATACTCCAGCAGCACCTGCATCGCCTGCGCAGACACGGACTTCGGCATGCGCGGATGGTGGGCGGCCAGGCGGTGCAGGAAGTGTTCGATGAGCGCCGGCACGTCTTCGGTTCGCTCGCGCAAGGGCGGCAGGTCGATGCGCACGGTGTTGATGCGGTAGTACAGATCCTGACGGAACTGGCCGTGTTCCACGAGGTCCTCGATCGCGCGGTTCGAGGCGCACACGAGCCGCACGTCAGTCTTGGCAAGTCGCCGGCTACCAACCCGGTAGTACTCGCCATTTTGCAGGACGCGCAACAACTTGGGCTGCAAGGCCAGACTCATGTCGCCGATCTCGTCGAGAAACAAGGTTCCGCCGTCTGCCTCGGCGAAAAAGCCCTCGCGTGCCTGACTCGCGCCGGAGAACGCGCCTTTCTCGTGACCGAACAACTCACTTTCCAGCAGGTGTTCGGGAATGGCGCTGCAGTTGATGGACACGAAGGACTGGCTCGCCCGCCCGCTCAGTTGGTGGATTCGTTTTGCAAATACATCCTTGCCGGTGCCACTCTCGCCGAGCATCAGAACCGAGAAGTCGGACGCCGCAACGCGCGCCACAAGATCCATCACCGCGGTCATGGCGGGTGCTGCACAGATGATGTCCTCGGACGCCGCCCGCCGGGCCACTTCGGAACGCAACCGCTGATTTTCACGAAGCAGCTGACGGTGCGAGATCGCGCGATCGATGACGATTTCCAACTCGTCTGGATCGAACGGCTTTCGCAAGTAGTCAAAGGCACCTCGCTTCATCGCTTCAACCGCGGTCTCTACTGTGCCGAATGCGGTGATCAGCACCACCGGCAGGTCGGGATCGGTGGCGTGCAGCCGCTCCAGGCCTTCCAAGCCGTCGATGTCCGGCATGCGTAAGTCGGTGACGACACAATCCGCGGTCTCGTGGCGCAGGTACTCCTCTGCCGCCGCCACGCCGGGCGCCACGATCGGCTTGTACTTGTGCGGATCGAGAAGGCGCATGAACAAGTCGCGCGCCGACTGCTGATCGTCAATGAACAAGATGTTCGGACGTTTCACGCGGCCTCCTCTTTTGGCCCACCCAAGGGCAGTTCGATGACGAACGTCGTGCCAGAGCCGGGCGCACTCTCGACCGTCAGCGTGCCCGCGTGGACCTCGACGATCTTGTGGGCGATCGACAGCCCAAGGCCATTGCCGGTCGCCATCTTGGTGGTGAAAAACGGATCGAAGATGCGCTCCAAGTGCTCCGAAGCAATGCCGCTACCGGTGTCGGAAAAGCGGAGCGCCACGCGGTCGTCTTCGGCCAAGCGGCCCTGGATCTGCATGTGTCGCGTGACGCGCCCGGCCATGGCGTCCGCGGCGTTGAGGATCAGGTTGATGAACACCTGCACGAGCAGGCGGCCGTCGCAGCGCACTTCGGAGGGCACGTCGGTGAAATCGAGATCAAGCGCAATGTCCTCGGTGCGCAGCCGGTAGGCGCACATGGCCACCGCCTCGCCGACGAGGCCTTCGAGCGACTCCGGACCAAAGCGCATGTGGCCGGGCCGCGCAAACTGCAGGAATCGTTCCAACAGCGTGATCGCACGCTGGTTCTCATCGCGGATCGCCTGCAGGTCGCTGCGCCGCGGATCCTCGGCCGACGTGTCGCGCAGCAGCAGTGAGGCAAACCCGTGAATCGCGTGCATGTAGTTGCCCAGTTCGTGCGCCAGACCCGCGGCGATCGTGCCCAGCGAAATCAGGCGATCATGGCGGCGCAAGCGGATCTCGGTCAGACGCGCGTGCGTCTCGTCAGTCACCATCAGCACCGCACCGATGGGCTGCTTGTTGGCGCTCTGCAACGGATAAGCGCGAAAGAACAAGGTCCGGTTGCCAGCCAGCACCGCCGTATCGATTGGATGGTGCTCGATGCCTACGCCCTCGGCACAGGGCCGCACCAGTTCGATCGCGCGACCCTTGCCGCTGTGCAGCACCTCCTCGACCGTCGTGAGCAGCACGCCACCGCCCGGCACCAGCGCGTCCAGGCGCACACCCGGCGCCGGCTTGGTGAAGCCGCTCAAGTGTCGCACCGCGCCCAGGTTCGCCTCGACGATCTCGCCATGCTGATCACATGTGATCACGCCCTCTTCCATTGCACGGATCACAGCCTTGAGGTAGGTCGCCGTCTCACGCAGATCGGCCGTGACCTCATCGACGCGTTGGCGCAGCTTGGCATTGAGCTGGCGCTGACTTTCCATGAGCTGCGCGTTCTCTTGCCGTTCCGCACGCAAGGCTTTGACAAGGTGTGCAAAACTTGCTTCAAGTACGCCGACCTCGTCATCGCTTGTCGGCGGCGGAATCGCGACGTCCGCGAGGCGCCCCGCCGTTACCGCCTGCGCGGCCTCGGTCAGCACGGCCAGCGGCTTTGTAATTCTGCGGACATAGATGGTCCCCAAGCCGGCGCCCACGAGCAGCCAGAACAGGGCCTTCCCGAGCGCCACCGAGATCAAGCGTGTCGACTTGTCGGCGATCTCGGTGGAACGAAAGCGCATGCCGACGAAACCGACCACAGCCGTTCCGCGCACGACCGGCGCGGAGACCGTGTAGAGAATCTTGTTGCCGAACAGACCGAAAATTCCGGGATTGGCACGCGGGACGCCGAACACATCAAAGCGCGGCTGCGGCGCGCCATGCGGGATCCCCGGCCGGCGTTGGGCGAGCACGGTGCCGAAGCGATCCGTGACCGTCAATTCGACGAGATCGACGGTGCGGCCGACGCGCTCCAACAGAGAGTCGAAACGACGCGGCTCGGCGCCGTCGATGATCGCCGCGCAGCTATTGGCGATTCCCTGGGCCAGGATCGTTCCGTGCGAGGCGATGCGCTGATCCAGATCGGTCACTTCGCTCGAAAGCCAAAATGTCGTCTGGCCCAGCAAAATCAGGCAGGTAATGGCCGATAGAAGGATAATCAGCTTGCGCCGCAAGGAGAATCTGGCGCCGCGCATCCAGTTCAGGGTTGGCTTCACGCTCGGCCCTCCCTCACTTGCCGGTGTGGCAGGTCTGGCATGCCGCACCGTGGCCATGCGGCTTCATGTCTTCGTGGCAACTCAGGCATTCTGCGTTGGAAACGCTCCACGTGTGCGCCTTGTGGCAGTCCGTGCAGCGCTCGTGGCCGACTTGCGCGTGCAAGCCGTGGCGCTCCATGTGGGTGTGACACGACATGCAGCCGACAAGGCCCTGCGGCGTGGTGTCGTGCGGCCGGTGACACACCGAGCACGCGAAGTTGGCCATGTGGTGATCATCTGAATAGTCCTTGAAGTCGACGCCGCGCGAGGCATGGCAGTCGATGCAGTCGCGCTGCGAAGGCAAAAGCGTCGTCGCGTGTTTGCGGAAGCTGTGACAGGCATTGCAGTGCAGCCGGGCCATGCCGCTGATGCGCACGGTCTCTTTCTTGTGGCAGTCGCCGCAGAATTCGATCGCGTTGGCGTATCGATGAATCGCTTTTCCGTGGCATGACTTGCATGTCACGCCGCTCTGGCGCAGGTGCATGTCGTGGCCTGCCGATCCTTCGATGCTGGGAATGCCGCCGACTTTGTGGCCATGGCACGCCGTGCAGGCGGCCATCGGTACGCGCGGCGAATGCAGGCGATTGCCGTGGCCGGACGCGGGCACGGTCTGGTTGCTCGTCACATAAGCGCGGAACATGTCTGCGGCTTGTTCGAGCGTCTGCTTGTGACAGGCCTGGCACGCGACTTTCTGGTGCGCGTCCTGGGTCCAGAACAGGTATTGATCCTGCGTCACATGGCATTGCGCGCAGTAGCGAGGATCGGTCTGGATGAAAATCGCCGTCGATCGCCATGTTGCGTACATGGCCAAGAGCACCGCCGGGACAAGGCCGAACAACGTCAGGCGCCAGGCACCGGGCGTGAACGGCCATCCCGAAGGTGGATCAGTGGCATCCCGCACAAGTCTCCTTGCGGATCGTGACTTGGAAATGGCCCTCGAACGCGTGGCAGACGTGGCAATGCCCTACGTCCTGCTCCTGGTGCAGCGTATGCGAAAACTCTGCGCTTGGCTCGCCCTCGGGCGCACCGGCTGCCGGCACGGCTGGCTTTGGCCGACCTTTGCGGTAATGCTCGATGTTGTGGCAGCCAAAGCAGGGCAATCGCTCGATAAGTGGCACCCTGGCCTTGGGCGCGGGCGCCGGCGCCGCCGCAGGTTGCCCGTGAGCAGCAACCTGCGCGCGCAGCGCCGTTTGGACAAAGAGCCCGAGAAACAGGGCCGTTCCCACCACGGACAGCGCAGTGATGATGCGTTTGCCACTCATGACGCCCTCTTTTCGGCCGGCGCCTCGGCGGGGTTTTCGGCGGGAGCCGCTGTGGCCGCCTGGGCTTTGGCGCGTGCCGCGCCCAGCCAGGCCTCATGCTCGGCCGCGTGTTCTTCTGCGTGTTCTTCCATGGTCATGCGACCGGTCAAGAACACCCAGGACATCGGGAACACCGCGGGCCGCAGGTGGACGTTGTAGAAGTGCCACACGAAAATCGCCAGACCTGCAAGCAGCGCCTCGTCCGTGTGCGCGAGATAGCAGATCTCATACAGCCACGTCGGAGCAAAGCGCATGACCTGCGTTGGGAACCAGCGAACCGCGCCCGAACCGATCATGATCGCGCAGCCCCAGAACACCGCCCAGTAGTCGAACTTCTCGAAGTAGGAAAAGCGGCCGTAGGACGGCTTGTTGTCGCGCATTCCCAAGAACCACAGGATGTTGCCGACGGCGTCGCGAACATCCTGAGGTGTCGGCGCCATCGACAAGGGCAGCTTGCGGCGCGCAGCCAGCACCGCCAGGTAGCCGAGGTGGTACACGCTGACCACGATCAGACCGACCGCAGCCGCACGGTGCAGCCAGCCGACCGTGCCCAGCCCGCCCAACAGGGACACGAGGAAGTGCGACGCGCCGATGCCGTGGCTGCTCAGAGGCCAGCCGGTCAGCACCAGCGTCGTGAATGAAACGGCCATCAACCCATGCATCAATCGCTGGTTGACACTGAAGCGCAGCACCCTGCCCGTCGGTTCGATGCGACCGTCGCTGACCATGCCCAACAGGACCGGGTCCAAGGATTGTGCGCCGCTCTTCCCATGCGGATGCGGCTTGCGCTGGCCGCCTGCACGGCGGATGACGTTGATCACGTCGAGCAAGACGTGCAGCGACAGGGCCAGAATCGTCAGGAATGTCAGCCAGGCAAAGAACTTGATCGTGAAGTACGAGATCGGCCGATCCGCGCGCGTCATCGGCTTGTGACTTGCGAGATCCTTGAACTGCGGGTTCGCGCCGGCGTGACACTTGACGCAAGCACCTTTGGCCAACTCGGCTTTCTTCTTGTCATCGCGCGCCGGATGCGCGGGGTGGCAATCGGCGCAGCCGGGTGCATCCGGCGAACCGAGGTCGAGCTTGATCGCGTGCATCGTGTGCTCATAGGCAGCGATGATGTCCGCGCGCAGGTGGAAGGGCGCCATTTTCTTGGAATCGCCGTGACACTTGATGCAGCGCTCATTCATGGCCAGGCGCCGCGCCGCTGCCGGCTGCCCCTTCATCAGGCGGATTTCGTGGGGATCTCCATGACAATCCAGGCAATACGGCAGGCCGGCCTTGGTGCCGTCCTTCTGCTTGCCGTGAGGAAAACTGCCGGGCACATCGCTCGGGCTGTCGTGACAGTCCATGCACGCGTTGAGCGCGATGGGGTTCTTGAACCCGCGCTTCTTGAGCGCGGCGATGCCATCACCTGTGGCCTCCTCGACCGGATCATGCGGGTTGAACTGGAAGCCCTGGTGGCAGTCGCGACACGTTTGGTCTTTGTGCGCAGACAGCTTGAATTTTGCCGGCGAGAACAAAGGCTCGTCGTGGCACGTGCGGCACCACTTCGGGTCGTCGGAATCTCCCGACGCAGCAAGGGCAGGCGCGCTCGGCGCGACGACGGCGAGAGCCGTCACGAATCCGAGTAGCCATTGAATCGATGGAACAATCATAGCGGCCTCTTATCGGTGGCGCCGAATGCCGCACAAAGAGCAGAGCAACATCCGTACCATCGGTAGGAGAGATTGCTGCCCCGGCATTGATCGGCTTTATTTCAAGCAGTTTGGGCAGGCACGCTGCGTCCAGCGGCAAGCGGCTCGGGCTAGCCAGGTGCGGAAAGACCCCCGTAGCTGGCCGCTGCGGGGGTCCTTTTCGCCTTGATCAGACGCTGCATGTGCTCAGGATAAGAACGGAATCTCACAGTTTCTGGTTTTCCCGACAGCATGCTGTCTGGATTTCCCGACACAAGACGCGCCTCAGTGCTGGGCGGTGTGGACTTCGGCAGGGACGGCTTGCGGCTCGGCTTGCGCCATGCGGCGCAGGGCCGGGGCGAACGGCAGGCCGGCCAGGGTGCCGAGGAAGGCTCCGGCGACCAGGAAGAAGAAGAGCGAAGCGCACAGGCCGAGCACCATGCCGCCGCCGGTGATGACGCGGCCGAGAACGGTCGGCTCGGCGAGGTTGCCGAACAAGGCGCTCGACATGGCCAGGCCCATGTAGCCGCCGTACAGGATGCCGGGAACTGCGCCAACGGCGACGTAGGCCAGGAAGCTGACAGCGGCGCCGATGTAGGTGGGGAGAAGGGTGATATGGTTGCGATGCGTGGTCATGGGGTCCTCCGTGGCTGGCTCCGTTTCTTTCGGGCCGCTCTGCCTGTATCCATTAGCAACACCCGTGCCAAGTGACATCATTCTGTAGTTTCGCTGTGTTACACGTGAACATCGCGCGCCGGATGTCGGAGGAAGGCGTCGGATTCCGCCGACACCCGCGGCAGGACCGCGATATTACCGTCTATATTCAGCCAATTGTGCAGTCGTCGGGAGAGCAGGACGCACTGTCGCAGGTCACCGACACGCCCGCAGGGAAGGCGCCAGCAGGGCCACCAGCCCCCCCAGGTTGTCGGCGTGCAGCCAGTGCCCGGCATCGCGCAGCACATGCAAAGCCACGCGATCCTTGGGCAAGGTCGAAAATGACAAAAGCGTCTCCGGCGTCCAGCGATCGGACCGCTCGGCACGCACGACATCCACGTGCACACCCGGCGGCGGATCGCGCAGAGTTGGCCAATCGTCCTGCAGGAAGTAGGAAAGCAACATTTCTTCAATGACTTGCAAGTCGAAACGCCAGACGAGACCGCCCTGCCCTGCCTTGACGTTGGTCGTCATCCAGTGGCAAATCTCTGGCGCGAAGCCACGTTGGGCCAGCTCGGCCACCACCGTCGCGCGGCTCGGCAACGGCTGCGGCACGTCGTGCAAGGCCGCGATCAGCAGTTCGACGGCATGCGGGTCCTCCTGCGGACCTGCGCGCATATCGGGTGTCGCGTCGAGGACCCAGACTTGCCGCAAGCCGGGCGGCTTTGTGCGCGCGTAGGCGAGCGCGACTTTGCCCCCAAACGAATGCCCTATGATCGCAGCAGGTTGGATATCCAGGTGTCGGGAAACGGCGACAAGATCCTGCGCGCAAGCTGCCAGCGTGTGGGGCGGCGGCGCGGCCAACGAGTCGCCGTGACCTCGCAGATCCACGAGGACATACTGAAGGTTCGGCGTCGCTCGCGCCAGATGCACGGCCAACGTGCGCAAGTTGCGCGAAGAACCTAGAATTCCATGCACCAGCAATGCGGTAGCCGTCGGCGCGGCACCGGGGGCCTGAACAATGGCGTGGTTGGGCACAAAGGTCATGGTCGCCTGCGATCGGGAAGTAGCCGGGGATCACTGCTGCGTCAAGTGCCCTCCTGTCTGACTTGCGTGACGCATGTGGTACGCCGTGGCACACTGGCGCGCCGTGGAGGTTCCCATGTTGCGCGTCTGCGGTCTCGTGCTGATCTTCGCTACCGCTGCAGTATCTTGTGACAGCACCAGCACCGTCACCGGCACACCCGCGATCGCCAAAGGCAGCCTGTACGGCCCCTGCTCGATCACCTCGCCTTGCGCGGCCGGCCTGAAGTGCATGCCCAGCGCCGCCGCCCCGACGGTGTTCATCTGCATCGCCCCTTGCGCCCCCAGCCCGAAGTGCCCCGGCGTCATCAAGGTCGGCGAATGTCGGCCCATGCAGGAGTGCGAGCAAGGGTGTTGCCAGGTCGAGAATATCTGGGGCGATGGCACCAAGTTGACCTGCGACGGCGCCGAGACCGCCGCCGTGTTGTCGGACGGTTACTGCCAGCCCAGACCATGAGGCGCTCCGTACGGCGACTGGGCGATGGCCGGGTACAGGACCTACCTGACGCAGTACAGGACGCGCTTGACCGTTGACGAAGGGTGCGCCGTGGCCTATAAGAGTGGCCCCTTCCTGCCGCGGGACAAGCGCCCCACGTGGCGGGAATCGATCGAAAGTTCATGAAACTGCGCAGGAATGCGCACCGATTCGGAGTAGTTGCCGTGGCGAACCATCCCTCAGCCTTGAAGCGCGCGCGCCAGAACGTGAAGCGCCGCGAACGCAACCGCGCCGGCCGCGCCACGAACCGCACAGTCGTGCGCAAGTTTACCGCCGCACTCGAAACTGGCGACGCCGCCAAGATGCTGCCGCAGGTCATGGCACAGCTGGATGGCAGCGCTGGCAAGGGCATCATTCCGAAGAAGCGCGCCGCGCGAAAGATCGGTCGTCTGGCCAAGCAGCTCGCCAAGTCCCTGTCCTAGCACACCAATGAGAAACTCGTTTCTGATTGGATGCTCGGGAGTTTCCTGGTAGCCGAGCGCCCCGGTGCGACGCCTGCCGTGCCTCCCTGACGCCGCAGCAATGGCCGGACGGGCGCAGCGCTGTGCTGGTCTCGGTCCCTGAGAACCCGCCATGACCTTCCTTTCCGAACCGGATTTGGCATCGCTGCGCCAACAGCCGCCAGGGCTCGAGTTGCTGCGCTACTGGTGCGGTGCGGCCGACAGGACCGACGAAGTCTGCCACAAGTTGCTCAGTTACATGGTCTCCGGCCTCGTCGGCCGCGGCTGGCTGCAGACAATCGACAAGAGCCTGGATGCAGCGGCCGACACGCTCGACGAGCCGCGTTCGCGACTGGAACGGGCGCTCTACCAACTGGTGCAGGCAGATCTTGTCGCGATGGACGGCCAGAAAGTTCTGGCATTGGCTGGTCTTTTTTCGACACGGCCGACCGGTTGCCTGCTCGCGGTCGATGGCGATCACTCCGTGCACCTGCTGGGTCCCATGGCGGCGCTGGCAGCCACCGTGGCGCTGCGGCGCACGGGTGAAGTGCGGGCCACCTGTCAGCGCGATCCAAAGCGGCGCATCTTGCTCAGGTGCGATGACACGGGCGTGCATAGTCGCGAACCCGAAGGCGTTTGCTTGTTCCTGCCTGCCTGGGATGGTGCGCGGGCACCCAGCTTTGCGATGACGGAAGGCGGTCTTTTCGCCGACGACGACGCGCTCGGGCGTTGGCAGGAAGACCACGGCGATCCGCCGGGCATGCCCTTGGCATCGCAGATGTTTCCCATGGCGGCAGCCGATCTGGGCGGGCAATTGGGGCGCGGGCTGGAAGCGCTGCTCAACCACCTGCCGGATTTTGACTGAACGCGCAGCGAGCGCGCAGATCGTCGGCTTGCGCCGGGCGGGTGCGCCCCACCAGCCACGCGTCCAGGCCACCGCACTGGCCCCGCCGTGCCAGATGGAGCGCGACCAACCGCTCGCACTCCCTGGCCAAGGGCCCGGAGAAAAGCGGCGTCAGACGCTTCAATTCGCGCAAACCAGCGTCGCCATCCGCGTGGAGCACCGCATGCCGCGCCCAGAGGTAGCGTGCAAACGGATCACCGGGCACCGCGGCCCGCAGCGCTTCAAGGACGGGCTCCGGCTCGGAGAACGGCGCGCCGGCCGCGAGCAACGCCTTCACGAACGGGCGCGCGTCGGGCAGAGCGGCCAGGTGGCGTTTGACTTCCAGCGTGCGTTGGGCCGCCTGGCCGATGGGCGACTGCATGGCGGTGCGCCAGTCACGCTCGGCGCCGGCCACATCACCAGCCTGCAAGGCAAGATCACCGCGGACAATGAGCAGGCGAGCACGCTGCAATCGATTGAGATCATGTCGCTCTGACAGCAGGTCATTGAGCAGTTTCGTGGCTGCACGCGGCGAGCCGACGCGGCTCAAGGCTTCGGCCCAGCCGACGGTCCATTCGGGGTCGAGGGCGCCGTGGACCGCAGTGCGCAGCCTGTCGACAAGGCTCTGCCAGACGCCGACCGCCTGACGGTCGCGGCCAGTACGCCAGAGGTCGTAGGCTCGCTCGACACAGCGCCCGGCTTCCAACGCGCAGGGCCGCGCGAACAGGCCTGGTCTTTCAAAACGCGCTCTTGCACGATCCAGATCGCCGGGAGTCAGCGGATGGCGCACATCATCGCCGAGAAAGGCCTGCCATTGCGGCACGAGGACCTCAAGCGACTGGCCGGTTGCTTCTTGAACATCGGCAGTTGCATAAAGCCTGGCGACGACGGCCATACCGCGTGTCTCGAGCAGCCAGCGCAGGAAGGAACCCGCCAGTGTGTAGGCCCGCTCGCTCGATTGACCAAAGAAACCCGAGGTCGAGAACAGCGTCTGGAGCGGGGGCGCGAGACCGACCTCGCGCATGGCGCGGCTCCACTGGTGCGGATCAAGGCCGTCCGCATGTGGCCACTCGGCGGCGACTGCCAGGCCCTCGATGAGCACGGCGTCTGGCACCAGCCCGCCCCGCAGCGGGACGCCGAAGGGCGCAGGAGCAAAGCGCGCCGCAAACACATGGGCGAGTTCGTGAGTCAACACCGATGCACCCAGGTCCGGCAG
>Ga0172369_10003580_pt1 | contig 20363 bp, 20 predicted proteins | sample LakKiv25m_FD_114539 | JGI IMG/M metagenome (GOLD analysis project Ga0172369, IMG submission 114539) | Freshwater microbial communities from Kabuno Bay, South-Kivu, Congo - kab_022012_11.25m | ecosystem: Environmental > Aquatic > Freshwater > Lake | place: Democratic Republic of the Congo...
TTCTGCCTTTGAATAATTTTCTACACTATCTGCTCTAACGTATTCAACGTCATCAATTTTTATTGTTGATGGTTGTTTCATATAAGTCCTTTCATAAAATTTAGTAGTGGGGAGTATTGGATATACCTTTACTCCCCTATGTAGGCTTTTCAGCCGTTGTTAATCGTAACTTTAATATTCCTCTGCATCCGGAAACTCATCCCTTTGTTTCCACTTCCAGTCTTCGTATTGTTCTTTGGTTACTCCATCATCGTCGTTGTCGTCGTCTTCTTCGTCTTCCGTACCCTCTTCTTCTTCAGTTTCTTCTTCATCTTCTGGGTTATGGGCTTTGCAATAATCACACATATAAACTCCCTTAGAATTTAGATATACAATTTGCCACAGAGTTATTTACCATGTCGGAGTACTTGCTGCTTTCTGGATCCATACCAAAGACTATTATTTCTTCGGCACTGTAATGTTCCTCTAGATAGGCTAGTCCGCACTCGCAGAAGGATATGCTACCACCATTTTCAGTACACCCCTCTATAAACCCTTGTTTAAACTCGGGGGACATGGCGGTCTTCGTTCCCTTTATGGCGTATTCGTTTATACTCCAACCTAAAATTACTAAACTCACTAAGACTACTACTACCTTTAAGGTAGTGGATATTGTCCTAATGTTTTTTCTTATAAAGTTTTTCTTCTTCATAAAAATTCCCTTTCTAACTATATACCGAGGGAAGCCTTCTATTGTCCAGCCTGTACGGCCTTATTTTGTAGAGACTTTAAAATTTCTACTAACTTATCTACCCTCGTCTCTAAGGTTACTAGTCTGGCTTCGATCAGATCAGTACTCTTTGGAAGGGAGAAATTATTATATTCACCATTCTTTTCGAACATTAAGGTTACTTCGGTTCCGGTACCCCATGCTTTTATTTCGTCTATGTCTTTTTTGTTCCATTCATTATCACAATACATGGAGGCCTTTTGGTCATCCCCGTAATTAATTTGTACCATGGTATAAGACCTACCCTTCTTACTTACTAAGGGGTTACCATTCTTATCTACGGTGTTTATATAAGATGCGTTTAACTTAACTTTTTCCATAGTTTCCTTTAAATAAATTTATATCCTAACTTTTCTAATCTCTCACTGTTTAATCCTGTATATAGAATCTTGGCTGCTAAGAAAGCACCGAGTTTATCTGGATGAGTCTCAAACTTATAAGACCCATCTTCTTGTAATAAAAGAGCAGATGTTCCTTCTACGTTTATACCTCCCTCTAACAGGGCCTGTCTGTAGGCAGACGTTTGTAGTTTTACTTCCGGGTATAAGTCTTTACCAGTCTTTACGTCTACTATCATAAGTTTCCCATTTACCTTGGCTAACATATCTAATGTCCCGGCATACCCATACTTCTTACTTATTACAGTCTTCTCGTTTTCCACTATCTCTACGTTGTGATGACTTACCCAATCTCTAAAAGACCTTGCGTAGCCTTGAAAAGGACCCTCTATACCAGCAATACTTCCCATATTCTTCCATCCTTCCACTATAGAATGCACTGTGGTACCCCTGTTTTTAGCTTTCTTGTTGGTTTGATAAGGAGCTGATAGAGATTCTTTTCTGTCTGGTAGTTGATTTCCTTTAGCCAGTTCTGAAGCAATAAAGTCGTATACTTCTCCACCGAACCAACGGGTTAAAGCGGATGACTTGTCTATCACAGATAAGATGGTAGTAACGGATAAATAGATCTCATTATTAATGGTGTATGCTCCTGATATTCTTTTTGTTCTTAAATCTTTTTCATTCATAGTACTTTCTATATAGTATCATCAACTATCAACACTTGTCAATACCCTTAAACCACCCGAGACCGTTTTTCTTGCTATAGAGCTTGGAACACTCGTTACTACAGAACTCTTGGTCTATCTTCCTCTTGTAATCTTCCTTACCGCAGTTTTTGCAAATAATCTTATAAAATGAAACGAAGGTCTTCTTATTCTCGTCCCATACTCTTTTTTGTGCGGTTTTCTTATAGCACTTAAAACATTTACCTTGTTTGTAAGCTACGATATTTATTTCTTCTATTGGTTGGTGGCAAATTATGCAGATATCTTCCATTATGACTCCATTAAAAAGGACGCGCAGTCCCCAGATGTAATATCACCCGAGGACTCGTTTGTCTCCTATAAACTCCCCGAAGGGAAAATAAATAGCTAAGTTAAAGTACTAATCCTAAAATCTTCAACACTTTCCAAACGGTTTTGATGTCGTACTTGGAATCAAATAGTAACGCTTCTATTTTCTTTACTTGTTCTTTGGTTATCTTCATTATAGTTTCTCCATATAAGAATTATTTAAGTACGCTACCCAAGGAGTCCACCCTTGCTCTTTCCAGATAGAATAAGCACAGTCTACGTTTTTATACATATCGGACACCTCTTTTAAAGTACAACCTTCTTTGTTGAAGTGGATACTGTTGATTTGATATATACCCACGTCTATAGTTCCATTGGTATTGATATTTATTGCATTCTCCCTTAATCCAGACTCAGCTTTAGCAATAGCTAGTGCTATCTTACAGTCTAGATCCCCAAACTTCTTACAAATATATTTTTCTATATCTGTTTCCAGTTCGATGTTAGAGGCCTCCACTATTACAGGGCTTATTACTACTTCCGGTTCGATCTTTTCTACCACCACCAGAGGCTTAAATTTGACTTCTACGGGGTTTTGAGTAAGAACACGGTGTGTATTACCCCAATTAACTAATTGTTGCATACCATACAAGGTAGCAAGCACTACTGCTAGAATTACAGATAGCAGCACAGTACCAACAAAAGGTACTTTGTAGTAGTCTATTCTTTCCATTACTTTTAGATCTTTGGCAGTTTCCTTCATTTTATAAACTTCCTCTTACATGATCGCAACTTATACATTCATTACAACTTAGTAAGAAACAAACTTCCTCGGATGTCTTAACTTTTCTTCCGCAACCCTTACAGAAGTGTTCTATAAGCATCCAAAAAGGGAATCTTGATATATTCATAGCAAGTCCTTTCAATTATGTACTACACCAAACATACACCATCTATCACCAAGTGTCAATACCTATTTACAACACGCAGTATTGGTGGTAGTATTACGACATGGACAAAGAACGACTTTATACAATACAAGAAGTTGCCGAAATCCTAAGATTCCATCCCCAGACCATATACAAATTAGTACGATCTGGAGAATTGAAAGCCACTCGCTTCCGAAAGGAATGGAGGATAGTAGGCAAGGATTTGGTGGCTTATTTGGGAGATAAAGGATAATGACTTCTACTTCTCTGGGTATTTACTTAAACTCTATAGGAAACATAGACCTGCTCAGCCCGAAAGAAGAAGTAGAACTGGCAAAGAAAATAGAACAAGGGGATACAAAAGCCCGAGATAAGTTAGCAGAGGCTAATCTTAGGTTAGTAGTATCCACAGCTAAGAATTACCTCGGAAGAGGTTTATCCTTTATGGAACTTATTCAAGAAGGAAACGTAGGACTTATTACCGCCGCCGAAAAATTTGATTGGAGACGGGGGTTTAAGTTCTCCACTTATGCGATGTGGTGGATTAAACAAGCAATGACTAGAGCCATAGCAGATCAAGCTAGAACCATCCGATTACCAGTACATATAAACGAACGGGCTACGAAATTTAAGAGAGCACGAGATGAACTTGCACAAGACTTGGACAGAGATCCAACTGATAAAGAGATATCCGACAGGTTGGGAGTTAAAGAGGATCGTGTGACTGATTTACAAAAGGTACTACAAAAGACACTTTCATTGGATATGATGATTAACGATGAGGAAGATACTACCTTTATAGACTTTGTGGACGATTCTTGTGAAGAGATAGTAAGTTCTGTTAATAGGGAATTCATCGTGAGATTTATTAACCAAGCTTTAGAAACACTACCCGAGAGAGAAAAAGAGATCATTAAAAGAAGATTCTCTATAGGAACAATAGATCAAAAGACCCTAGAAGACGTAGGGTCGGATTTCGGGATTACGAGAGAACGGGCTAGACAGCTAGAGAAACAAGCTCTAGATAAGTTGGCCAAATTTGATTTCCTTTCTTCCCTCCTTTAATGCATCTCCATAACAATTGAATATATCTACCGCCTCCTGTGTAGTGATTGCTATATACTTCTCAGCATATTGACTTATAAGCTTAGATTTCTGTTCTTTAGTGTACTTATTACTAAACATCACCATCTTGATTTTCTTTCTGTCTATTTCTCTTTGGTCCATATACTCCTCCAATCAAATACAAGTCTGAAACAGGACAAGCTCTATCTATTTCCTGGGGAACAAGTAGTTATATAGTGGGTAATGAGTGTACTCGTAGTTAGTACACTCCCCTAAATCCCCCTCCCCGACCCGATTACGTTTGGTAGGCACTTACGGAATGTATACAAAATGCACTATTAGCCGATACTGTACCACCTTTAAAGGTTATCATATCCAATAGATTAAGAATTGCGTCTTAAAACGATAAGTAATTTTGGCTTTTTAAAGTTCCCCAGTATAAAAGGTCACTCTTGTAGAACACGTTACGCCTGTTCTATGGTTCGTGACTTACCGTCTTGTCCACGGTTTCTTAATAGAAACAAAAAAAGACACCTCTATTACGAGATGTCCTTGTTTGAAACTATTGAGTTGGTTAAACCTTGGCAGGTTATTTGCATTAAAAATACCCTTTACTGTGATGTCGGTGTGAAGAGTATTTGCATAGTCCAACACCACAATAAAAGGTACTTGAACCTCTTCACTTTTAGCGTATGCGTCGCTGTATTAATTTGTTAATCTAAATATACAACTAATAAACTTTATATGCAATATGCAAATTTATGACATCCGTTAGTTGTGCTATATTAATCTTATGGATAACAAGAAAGTACTAGTTACCGCAGAGATGGTAGTAAAGGAATTAAAGTTTAGAACCCTGTTAAGCGGGGATAAACAAGCAACTCTAACTCTAGAGACTTCCTATGACGATCAAGAAGTAACCGAACAACTCAAAACCTTAGCAGATAAGAAGTTTGTAATGGTAGTAGTTATGGAGGGTAATCAATGAGACCAGCTTCCTTTGGAAAAGATAAAAAAGAAATGGCAGTACAAATATTAAGATACAACGAAGGTTGGACTAATGGGGAAATAAGTGAGTTTTTAGGCATCAGTTCGGCATCTGTCAGTAGATACTCCATAGTGCCAAAAGATCCCGAGAGGTTGAAGGAGTTTGAACAGGAGTTCATGCATGCGATAAAAGCCATGCAATATGCAGGTATCGCAGAGGTAAATAAGAGACTACTAGAACTATTACCCAAAGAGAGAAGAATATCCGAAGTAGTAAAGGCAGGGGAGTTCTACCAAGGTAAGAGTACCAACAGTAACGTACAGGTAAACATAGCTAATGTATTAACAGATGATAGAGATAAGTATAACTTGGATGGTTGAATGCTGGTAAAGGGTAAACTACCGACCATTCCCTTTCTGGTCACCCTTCGTGGGCAGTACTCACCCGTCTCGTGATGGAGTTAAAGCGAGGCAACCAGCGTTTAGCTATGAATCAAGGATACCGTAAATGGATAGAAGATAACTTAAGTATCGTTAACAAGGAAGGTAACTTAGTACCCTTTCTATTAAACAATGTGCAGAATAAATTTTTGACTGAAGACTTGGGGACCGATGGCAAGAATAAGGCGATTGTACTTAAAGCTCGCCAACAGGGATTCTCTAGCCTAGTAAATGCTATATTCACCGCCGACTTTCTTATAAAGCCTAATACATACAACGTAGTTATCGCAGACGATACAGACAACGCCCAAGGACTACTTAAGAGAGTGAAAGATTACTTAACCTGTTGGGCCGAGAAGAGAAAACTTAAGTTGGAGGATATACTAAAATATAACTCCAAGTATGAACTCTACCTACCTTCAATGGAGATAGGTGGAACTAAAGTAGAATGTAACTCTACTTACATCATAGGTACGGCTCAAAATATAAACGTCGGGCGTTCTAAGACGATAACCAATCTTCATTTATCGGAGGCGGCGTTCTACCCCCACTTCTCGGAGTTGTTGAGGGGAGTACTTCAAGCAGTCGTCCCTAGTGGTAGGGTAGTTATGGAAACCACAGCCAATGGGTTTAACGAGTTTAAGGAGTATTGGGATTCCTCCGTAAGAAACGAGACCGGATTCAACCCCCTATTCTATAGAGCTAGTGACTTTTATTCCCCAGAGTTTCTAGAAGATAAGAAGAAAGAATTAAAGGATAGTTACGCTCAAGAGTACCCCGATACCCCAGAGGAAGCATTCTTAACTAGTGGGGAACAGTACTTCGATCGTGCAGCATTAAAAAGACTCTTAGAATTGACCAGAGATCCTTCGGAGGTACTAAATTATGTTTAGAATATACCGCAAATTAGAACCCAACGAGAAGATAGTTGTTGGAGTAGATACCGCTTCTGGACTTAACGACTACGTAGCAGTGCACTTCTTGTCTAAGACCAATATAGATGTCCCTTGGGTGTACCACAGTAAGCAAACGATAACAGAAGCCACTAACAAGATCGCAGATGCCTTAAACAAAATATACGATATTACAGGTAAGAAACCCATTGTGGCATATGAGAGAAATAACGGCGGAGCCTTTGAGATGGACAGACTGGCTAGTATGAACAGACTTAATAAGTACGAAGTGTTTAGGATGCCAGAGTTTGGGAAGCAAGAGGCTGGTACTACAGTTAGATTGGGCTGGGACACTAATAGCGCTACTAGACCAATCATGTTGCAGGAATTGAAGGATGCAATAGATAAGGGGGTATTAAGGATATACGATAAGGCTACGGTTAACGAAATGTTCTCATTTGTTGTAGTTCAATCTACTAACACATGGAAAGCCCAGGCAGAACGTAATGCACATGATGATCTTGTTATGAGTTTATCCATCGCTTGGCAGTTGTATCAAAGAGTCCAGCCTGATCTAAATGACATAAAGGTTATAAAGAATGACTTTAACAACTGGTCACTTGCTTGAATATAGTCACTTTATTAGTTGTAACTTATGACTAAGAATATCCGCATCAACGAATTAATGGAACATTACTCCAATGGTAGAGATGAAATGGAGAGAAGAAAACTCAGAAAGAATGGTTGGGATGATATATTAAAAGCTTTCTTTGGAAGACTTCCCTCTAATTGGCCCTATCATGCCCGTATAGTTGATCCAGTACTTAGAACTGTAATCTTGGAAAAGAATTCACGTTTATTAAACGGTAAGTTGAGAGGTTCCTTAGTTCCTAGGGAGGGCGGGGATATCGTTAAGGCTAAAATAAACAACGCTATATTAGACTATCAATGGGATAAAGCTGATAAAGACGGATCCATGATCAATAAGATTTCTTTATCTGATATACAGGCGAGATTATTTGGTGCTTCCTTTGGATTAGTGTACTGGGACAGCACTAAAGAATGTAATGAGTTTAAAGTCTTAGATAATAGAAACGTGTTTACTGATTATCAATCATCCGATGTCAAAAACTCCAAGTGGATTCAAGTAAGAGAGTGGGTAAAGATAGAAGATCTGGAAGAGATGAACGAACACCTACCAGAGGACATGCAATACAGAAACCTAGGAGATTTGAAATCTGCAAAGAGCAAGGATAGAAGAGATAGTAAGTATACTTCTGTTATTAAAGAATCACATGGAGTAGAAGATAATGTTGGTGACGATAATTCGTTTCCAGCCATAGAGATGGTAACGGAATACAGAGAAGATAAATGGATATCGTTCTTCCCTAATTATTCTATTATTACTAGGGAAATAGACAATCCAAGAGAGGATGAGAAGATTCCCGTAGTACTACTAAGATATTACTTTGTCGGGGATGATATATACGGAGATAGCGAGATAGAAAGTGTGTTACCACTTCAAAGAGCTATTAATGCAACACTTTCGGCTTTTATAGATCATGTAAATATCACACTAAGACCTCCCGTAAAGATCGCAGGTAATGCAACAGTTAGAATGGACACGATAAGCTACGGACCAGACGCTAGATGGTTAGTTGGAGATAGCGTAAACAACGTACAAACACACCAAACAGGTTCTAACGAAGTCATAAGTTCCTTCCAAAGCTCCTATAGTGTTCTAAAATCAGCACTTAACACAGCAATGGGTGAAACAAGCTTGGGTATATCTAATATAAATCCTTTCTCGGGAGATAAAACAGCTACTGAGGTTAGAAACACTGAAAAACAAAGACTTACAAGAGACCAAAGAAACCAAATAGAACTAGAGCAATTCTTAGCAGATATTATGATGCTTTGGTTAGGAAATAACAAACAGTATCTATTCATGGACAAAAAGGGGATGGTCAAGATACAAAGGATAGTAGGTAAAGAGATGTTAAAGGAACTACAAGCTTTAGGTTTAGATCAAATGGAGGTACCAGGAGAAACCATGGATGCATTAAGACAATCTATAGTAGATCGCGGAGGACAAGTTAGTGACGCAGAATTGGACATGATCACAAGAGAAACTAGCGTACCTAAATATCCAGTGGTTATGAACCCCGAAGAAAAGAATCCAGAGAACTACGATATCAAGTCTAAATTAGAGCTTGATGAAGAAGGATCCTTCGGTTCTATATACATGACCGAGGATGATATGGAAGGTACCTATGATTACATTCCTTCTATAAAATCCATGGCCGTTAATGAGAACGATAAACAAATACAGGGCCGTACCAAAGCTTTGGAGTTAATTCTAAACCCAAGTATAGCTCAACAACTACAGGCTCAGAATAAGAAGATAAATATTGCCGATCTATTAGTAGAGGTTCTAGAAGATGCTGGTATAAAAAATGCCGAGAGAATAATAGAGGATATGCCACAAGAAGCTCCACAAATGCCTCAACAAGGAATGAGTTTACCCTTCCAAGTAAGTAGCGAAACAGAATCTCAAGCCGGTATTGGCACGATGTAATTTGATACGAACACCTGTTAGTGTTATAGGTATATCATGTTCAATATTTTCAATAATAAAGGACTCTCTGATGATGAAGTCCGAACTCTCCAAAGAGCAGAACGATTAAGAACTGTAGTAACTATGCCTGGATGGGATGATGTTGTCTCCATACTAGGTGATATTTCTCAGTCCATGTACCCAAACCCCAAGGATAAGAAGTACGACCTCTTTCCCTGGAAAGGTATAGAGAAAGACTATACTTATGCTAGAGGTGGTACTGAGGTAGTAAAAGAATTCCTGAGTGTCATGAGTCAGCAGGAAGAGGTCTACAAGAACCTGTACGAGAAGAGTATGAAAGTTAAGGACAAGGAAGAAGATGACGAAGAACTATACCAAGGACTACAGCACTCAAGAAACTGAAGAAGGAAGAGTTTACCAGGCAATAGATCTGAACTTTAGGCCAGATAAGAAGTGTAACCATAAGTTTATCCGCAAGTCATCAACTAAAGTGGAGTGTGAGAAGTGTCACGTGGGGTTTTTTGACAACGGAGACTTCCCTCTAAATGAACTAAATAAATACTACGGTAAGAATATAGATATAGAATAGATTATTTGCACGTGATATTTTCTTTTATTAGTTGTACCTCATATGGCATTTTCAGATTACTTAAAACCAATAGGCGTAGGTTCAATGTCTCCTACTTCAACTTCAAAGGTATATACAAATCCTGTTAGTAAGAGTGCATCCCCTGCGGTTAGCGGTGCTGGTAGTAGCGGTGGTGGCGGAGGATCCTCTTTGGGACCTACAACCACATCCAAATCTACAGGCGGTTCAACAAGTAAGTCTTCTACTAAATCTACTAAATCTAATAAATCTAATAAATCTACTAAATCTACTAAAACACAATCCCAGATTGATGCAGATGCAGAGGCCAAATTGAAAGCCGAAATAGATGATTTATATAAAGAAAGTGCTGGATTTTTAAACAAACAACAAGCAAACTTGGAGGCTTCTAAGCCCCAAATGTTACAGATTGCTGCTTCCCCCTACGAACAAGCTATTCCACAAGTACAGGCATCTGCTGAAGCAGGTCGCGCCGAGTATGGAACAGGAATGGAACAAGCATCCTTACAGGGAAGAAGCTTATTATCTGATGCCCAAAGATTAGCCAATGAGTTATATCAAAGGAACATTCAAGCTTTCGGCGGTGCTCCTTTATCCTCTACAGCAGCAGCAGCGGGGGAATTATTGGGAAGAGAAACAGCAGGACAAATGGGACAGATAAGACAGAATACAGCCCAGTCCGTTCAAAACTTACAACAGGGGTTGATCAACTTCAATAGAGATGTGGAGACCAAAGTACAACAATTAAATCTTCAGAAGAACGAGGCTTTAGCAAGAGCAGAGGTAGCATTCAGAGATGCCCTGTCTCAAATAGACGCACAAAGAGGTCAATTAGCACAGAACAAAGCTGCTATGAAACTAGACGCTTTGAGAGCTTTTAGGTCTGAGGTATCTAACATAAATGCACAAGAGAGGGCGTTCCAACAGAATATCGAATTAATGAGAGAGCAGAACAGATTGAACACACAGTCACAACTAGATTCCTTACTATCCTCACAGGGAGAAATAGGAAGTTACATCACTGGACAACAACAGCAACTGGGAGCATCCGGGCAAAGCAATCTACAGAGCATGGCTTCTAACACTCAAATAGGTGGTGGAGGAGCAGCAGGTATTCCTTCCAATGTGTACGGGTACATAGGTAATTTATTCGGTGGAAGAAAAGAAGATAGATACGGCTTAGCATAGATTGACCACTCTCTTTACGTTTATTACTAGTTACTCATGGCAACTGTTAAAGAAAAGATATCCAATTTTGTAAAAAGTAAATTGTCTAACTTAATGGGTAGTACGGATAACCCCACAGATGTTTCGATAAAGCCATCTTTTTCTAGCAGAATATGGGAAAGTCCTATAGGACAATCCCTAGTTAATCTACAAAGAGTAACTGAACCCACATACACCGCTCCTAAATCAACAACAGTTCCACAAGCACTTAAAACAGCAGCAACAGACATAATTAGAACCCCAGTACAGTTCGGTAGAACAATGGGCAGCAATATATCGGATCTAGTTAGGTATCAGTACGGAAAAGACTTTGGAACACTTGCACAACAACCCACCTTCAAAACACAGGAAGAATACAAGAAGGACGTTTTCAACCAGGCCAAGAGAGCCGGTATTATGGGAGTTACTATAGCAGGTGCTAAGTACCCCTCTGTAGTAGCTTCTCAAACCTTGTTAAGTGGCGGATTAAACACCTTACTAGAAACTCCCAGACTAATCAGTGGGGAAACCAAATTATCAGAATTACCAAATAAATTCGCTATAGGAGCTATAGAATCCTTCCCAAGAGCACTAGCAGTAGCAGGTGTTGTCGGCCCCACACAACCCTTAATGGATAAGATTACCCCTGTTATTACTTCTAAGGTAATGAAAGCAATGGGGACTAATTCTGCGTTATCCAACCAAGTAATACAAAGATCTTCTGATGCGGTTATGAATATCTTACAAGGCATACCCGTAAACATAGCCTTGGAGAGAGAACCTGTAGATGTACAAAGCGTGATTATAGATGGATTAACAGGAGCTCTTCTAAGTACATCGGCAAACCAAGCATTAAAAGGACTACCAAAGGAAGAAGTTGTTAAGAAGATACAAGAGGTTGTAGATTCCAAGGTAAAGCCTACAGCAGAACCTGTAGTAGAAACCAAGACAGTAAGCCATGGGGTAAGAGAATTAACTAAGGCAATGAAGAAGACTGGGATAACCTTAGGGGAAGTAAACGGTAGTAAGGTATTCAAGAGTATGGACGGTAGAGAAATGGACCTAACAGATGCACAGAATATCTTAGGAAAAGATTTAGTTAAATATGCGGGAAATATAGCACCTAAAAAGGAATCTATTACTACGCTAGTGAGAGACTTAAATAACAATCTAGGAAGACCTTCCACTATAGAGGACGTATCTAAAGTAACCGGCGGATGGAAGACCCCTACTCAAAAGGCAGAGTTCGACAAAGCAATGTTATTAGGGGATGCAAAAACCGTGGAATCTATGCTTCCAGACGTTCCTACGCAGTACAAGACAATATTTAGTGATCGTATAAACAAACTACTCGGAACAGATATATCTGAGACAGGATCTAAGATGGCTATGGGAGCAATGGCAGGTATAGAACCAGAGTATGATGAAAATGGAAATATGGTGGGGGTTAAGATCAACCCTACTAAGGCGGCACTTGGGGTAGCTTTTATGGGAGCTACAAGTAACAAGTCTTTCGATCTAAAAGATGCCACGGATAGTTTGAAGTTCCTGGATGACGATACTGTCTTCAAACAAACTTTAAAAAACACAGCAGACTCTATAAATTCTAAAAACTTAGGAGATGTTAGATTGGACGAGCAGGCCTTCGATGAATCTATGATCAGGGGCATAGACCTAGAAGACTTCTCGGCTAAGTCCAACAAGAATTTCTTGGGCGGTTTAAAGAGTTACTATGATTCAGTGTTCTTCCCTACTAGAAACCTACCAGAAGATCTACAAAACGCACACAGAAACTTCTGGGCAAAGAGAATGGCTACAACAGAGGTAGCTACAGAAAGAGCTGCTAAATTCTTTAATATCCCAGAAGAAAAGGGATGGAAAATGATTAACGACATAGAGAGTGGTAAGAGAACTCCTGAAACAGAGGCCATTAGACAAGAGTTCGACAAACTATATAAAGAAGCTACCGATGAGGGGTTGGATGTAGGTTACCTGGATAATTATGTTACTCATATATGGGAACAAACACCTGAGCAGGTCAAAAGTTTATCTAACTCCTTGGGACAGAAGTTTAAATTCAGTGGGGAAAGAGGACTTCCTACCTATGCAGAGGGACTAAGGGTCAACGAATACGCAGGACAGCAATTATTCACACCTAAATATACCCACCCTTCTCAGATCTTGGCAGAATATGTCAAGAAATTAGAAGATACTAAGGCAAACATAGAGTACTTTAAGTTCCTAAAGGAAAAAAAGTACATAGTACCAGAAAGAGTTGGTAGAGATTTAAATTATCAACCCATAACAGCTAGTTTCTTTCCAAAGTCTAGAGCAATTATGGGACCGGATAACATAACCGTAAGCAACTGGTACGCACCTTCTAAATTAGCAGGAGTAATAAACAGCCAGTTCGGGTCTACAGATACTCCAGCAAGACAGGCTCTAAAGTTTATATCGGGTATAAGTGGAAAGACCCAAGATATAACTTTATCCGGTGGTATAGGACCTCTTAACTACTGGACTATAGGTAACATGATGAAACAAGCGTACACAGGAATAGGGGATATCTTAACAGGACACCCTGTAAGAGGAGTAAAGACAGGATTTATAACACCCATGAAGGCTTTCTTTACAGCTTTTAGCGAACCTGCTTCCGTTAAGTATTTTGATAACAACCAAGGTACACTGAAGGAAATGGCTGAAGAAGGCATTACGTTTAGCAGAGTGGGAGACTACACTGATAGATTTACCAACGCTCTAAAGAAACAATCCCTGTCTGAGAAAACAGGTAAGGCCTGGAACAAGTTCTTCAACGAACCCACATTCAAGCGCTTCATGCCAATCATGCAGGTAGAACTATATAAGGACATAAAGAACTCCTTACTTACTAAGGGTATGGACGACCTACAGGCTAGAAGTTTGGCAGCAAATACCCTAAGGAATATGGAGGGTATGAGCAATTCCTTAGCAGAGGGAAGAGATCCCGCAGTACAGGACGCCATAGGAGCATTGTTCTTTGCACCTAGGTACAGAGAATCAATCATGAACTTCTTAAATAGTACCCGAAGATCTATTGGATTAACCAGAGATCCCCTGAAGTATTTAGTAGACCCCGCATACGCAAGAAACAGGTCCTTTGTATTGGGAACCGTTGCTATGTATGGAATGTACAACGCATTAAACAGAAAATTGACTGGTCATGATATGAAAGATAATCCAGCAGGACAAGAACTACATCTACAAATACCTTTAAAGGATGGGGATTATGCATTTGTTCCTCTATTACCCTCGGTATTCTATCTTCCTAGAACCGCTATAGAGGCTGCATCCGCAATATATAAAGGGGACATATCAGAGGCAAAAAGGAAAGCTACCGGGTTATTATCCCAGCCCATCAACCTAGTATCCCAACTTACAAATAACCAAGATTACTTTGGCAATCCTATTTACGATGAAGGGGACGATGCCCTCACTAAATACAGAAAGTTGGGGGGTTATCTGATTGGTAACTTATCCCATCCCTATATAAGGGAGATTATTGCCGTAAACCAAGGCAGGAAACCTCTCTACCAAGGAATAATAAATGCCCTCGAACTACCAGTAAAGTTTAAAACTGAGAAGAGTCTGTTCTGGAATAAGTACTTTGCTAACAAAGCTGTAGCCGAGGATTTTAAAGTACTAGCAGAGAGTGATCCACAAAAAGCACAGGAGTTCTACAACAAGAACAAGACTAAGATAGATGACTTTATGGCACAAAAAGTTACCGCATCCGCTTATTACGATGCTAAATCCTCTGTAGATGCTTTAAAGAAATCCGGTGCGGATCCAGAGATAATACGAGAGGCCGAAAAGAGCATGAACAACGTATTCAAACCCAAGAATGGGGAACCTACACAAATGATTGATGGAAATAATGCGGGGGATACTTACGCCAGAATGTACGGATTCGATACCTACTTAAAAGAAGTTCCTCAAGATGAACTAGAACTAAAGAAGTATGCTTCTGAGGTCCTGAAAGACGCTAGGGGAGTCTATTCCAATAAGTACATACCAGAAGACCTTAAGTCCGGAATGATAGAAAAGATGGGTCTAGATCCTCGTGAGGTAGAAATAGATGTTATATCCGGTAAAACTGTAGTAGACAGGGCGTTATGGGCCAGAGAGTACCTAGCAGGGGTACCCGAAGAGCAAAGAGCTAAGGCTTTGTCCGATCTGATTAATTACAAGACACTATCTGGTAAGAGAATAATGACTAAAGATGTAGCTAAGGAACTGGGATTAGAGGGAGCTTACAATTCCTTCTATATTAAACAAAGTTCCTCCGGAAGACCGGGCGGTAAGGTTACACTAAGAAAGGTTTCTCCAGAGAAAGTATCTGAACCAATAGAAGTAGGAAAGATGCCCGAAATTAAACCAATAAGTATAAGTGAAATGCTGTCCAAGACCCCAGACTACACGGCCAGTAAGTCTGCGATATCTGAATCAGAACTATCCAAACTAAGAAAACCCATAAAAGCTTGACATCACAACATTACGTTTATTAGACGTGAGGTATAGGTTGTGGTGATGCTCCCCACTTAATTAGAGCAGGAAAGAAGTAATATGAACGATACTAACCAGATCGTAGGGCAGAAGAATGCTGAAGGACAACAGCTAACGCCAATGCCTAGCGATGAAACCAAACCCGTAGAAAATTCGGCAATCAGTGGATCAACTGATAGCGGAGAAGTAAACGAAGGTCAGTTCTCTGACCGAACAGCAAAGCAAATTGAAAAACTTCTTGAGAAAAATAAGGAGTTATCCGAAAAGCTTAAGAAGTATGAGGTGGAGAAATCCACATCGATCTTTAACATGTTTGACTCTGGGGTTAAACAGCAAACGCAAACACCAGTTGTCGAAGACTATACAGATGACTTCGGGGATCTAGACACTCGTTCCTATAACAAGGCAATGCGAGAACAACAGGCAAAGGCCGAACAAGCCTTAAATATAGCCAGACAGACACAACAGGAACTCGAAAGAAGAGATATGGAAAGGCAAGAGAAAGAGGCTATGGCCAAATTCACCTGGTTAAACCCCTCCAGTCCCAACTTTAACGAGGACGCAGTTGAAATGGTAAAGGCCAAGTTAGTTATGAACTACGCAAATGGCAGTAAGACCGAACTTGTTGATGTCGCAGGTAGTGTAGATAGATTCCTAAGACCAGCTTCTGTTGAGGAAGTCAACGCTAAAGTTGATGCTTCCCGTGAATACAACGAGGCCAAAAAGTTAGTCAACTCTCCTGTTAGGGGGACTAGACAAACTACATCGAATATAGAATCTTCCGACCTAGAAGAACTGAGAAGACGATCCCTTAAAGGAGATCGTGATGCACTAGCTGAGAGACTTAGAAGAGTCACGACTAGATAGTTGAAAAACTTAGTAATAAATTAAGAATTGGAGAATTCTATGGCAATAGGTATGCAAACCTATACACAAGGCGACTTAAGAGAAAGTCTATTAGACATCTTAAGAGACGCATCTCCTCTTGGTGGAAATTGGTTAATGGGTAACTTAGGCGTGTCCGAAGCTTCTCAACCTTACCATCAATGGGATGTCTTCAGCATTGCCAGACCTACATCTGTTACTTACAGAGCAGAAGGTTTTGATGCTACAGTAGCAGATTTAACAGCTCCATCTAAATCCGGTAACTATACCGCAATTGTAGATGAAGTAGTGCAGGTAACAGGATCTAATATAGCTTCTGTTAACGCATTAGGTGTAGACCCAGTAACTTTCCAAAAAGAGAAAAGATTAAATGTCTTGAACGCTAAAATGGAATTTACATTGGTCAACGGTGCAGCTCCAGTGTCCGGTGCTTCCGGTGTTGCTAGAAACATGGCTGGTATCGAAGGTTTAATTTCAACCAACGTAACCGCTAGAGCTTCTGGTACATCTTTCACCTCCACTGAGTTAGAAGACATCTTACAAGATACCTGGGATAAAGTAGGTGCTGAATACGTAGCTAATACTATGTTAGTTCCTATGGTAATAAAGAGAAGAATCTCTTCCTTTACAACCAACGTCACCAGAAATACTTCTAAGACAGATATGTTATTCACTAACGTTTCTGTTTATGAAGCTTCTACAGGTGTTGTAGAGATCGTCGCTCACAAAGACGTTAGAACCACAGCCGGTACAGTCGCCGTATACGCAATCAATCCTGACATGTTCAGAATTGCCTTCTTAAAAGGAAGACAACCTGCATGGAAAGATCTTGCCGTAAGCGGGGATTACCAAAAAGGAATGTATGTAACCGAATTTACCGAAGAATCTTTGAACGAACAAACAAGTGCAAAGAGAACTGGGTATTCTAGAGGTTTATAATACTTACCTCGTGTAGCGAATTAAGCCCTCATTTAGGTGGGGGCTTTTTTCGTGCTATATTTAAAATATGGAACAGATACTTGGAGTACCTCTCCAGTTAAAGAAAATGATAGACGACCTGGTAGAGGAATCGTCACATGCCTCAGAACAATACCCCGTAACAGAAAGAGATTGGAAAATAGTTGTACAGATGTACGAACTGTGGAGGGTATTCTTTCCTAATCATTACGATCAGTTTATTAAGAGTGCGGAAATGTATAGAAGAGAACATTTGTTTAATAAGGGTGTTGTAAAAGAGGGTAACTCTATGCTGCAACATAAATTAGAGATACCCGAGATGCTATACAACATGATTAAGAAGGTATTCCCTAGATTTAGATTCACAAACGAACAGACAGTTAAAAAATTTATAGCACTACTTCCGGAGTTCGGATCATACTCCTAGTGGTGGGAAAAGAATAATAATGTCCAAGGATAATAAAGAGAGGATAGCTAGAATAGCGTTGGCCATGATCGTTAAAGACGATTCCGAGGCCGAAATATTTAGAAGATGTTTAGGGAGTTTCTCTCCCGTAGTAGATGGAATATTTGTTACAATCACGGGTCCTTCCGGTAAGCATGAAAAGATTCACAAAATTGTCAGTGAATTCGGAGGCAAGTCACAGTCAGTCAGTATTAAATCAGATCCCAATATCTACAAAGAAGTAGATGGGAAGATCGTATTCGCCAACTTTGCAGAGGCTAGGAACGTATCATTCGACTTCGTAGAAGGGGATTACGACTGGGTACTGTGGGCTGACGTAGATGATGTGTTAAACGGTGCTTTGGAACTTAGAAAGGTCGCACAAGATGCCCTGGACAAAGACCTGGGAGCTGTGCATTGTACATATTGGTACGCAGTTAGACTAAATAATAGCGGTAATATAGAGCAAGTGCTAATAGAACATCAGAGAGAAAGGTTAGTGAGGAAGGATAAGTTTAAATGGATCTCCCGGATACACGAGGTGTGTGTTCCTAAAGATAACTACAACCCAAAGTATTCCAAATATTTATACAACCCAGCAGAAGGAAAAAAGCTTGTATGGATACACCTATCCGATGAGGGAAGAATATCCACTAATATTGATAGAAACAAACAACTTCTTATGTGGGAAATAGAAGATACCAAATGGAGAGATCCAAGACCAATGTTCTACCTGGCCAAAGTATACTTCGATAATGCCTCTGCCTTGTTTGCCGATAAGAAACCCCAGGAGGCTGGAAGAGAAGATGATAAGGCCATTGAGTTATTGACTAAGTACCTCGAATTGAGCGGTTGGGAGGAAGAGAGAGCTAATGCTCTAGAATACATGGGATTAATACACGTCAGAAACGGGAGAATCACCAAAGCTATAGACATATTTCATGCGGGTATTAGGGAATATCCAAACTTACATCTAAACTACCTTAGACTTTCTGATTGCTACTACAAGATAGGACACAAGAAGAAGGCCGACTTCTGGCTAGATGTTGCAGCTAAACTACCAGCACCCAGTTCAGAAACTATGGGTGACACTATTGGAAACAGTTACGAGATCAAGCTGTTAACTGCTACCTTATTTTTAAATAAAGCCAAACTAGAGAACGATCTAGAAGGGGTTAAGAAATGGGCTACTGTAAGAGCTACCTTGATGGGAGCGGACGATGGGATATTAGAAGACGTTCAAACACTAGAAGCCCTCAACTTTGCTGTTACAGGGGTGTTCAATCTATCCAAATGGCTAAAAGACAATGGATACGAGAACTCCGTAGAGCCTATATTAAACGCATTGCCACCGGTACTGAAAGAACAACAGGCTGTCAGTGCTATAGCCAATAATATATTGCCTCCTAAGAAATGGGATAAGGGATCTATTGTATACTTCGCATCTTTCGGAGCTCCACATTTCGAGACATGGAGTGCCAAGAGCCTGGAGAGGGGAATTGGTGGTAGTGAAACAGCCGTAATCAGACTATCGGAGGAATGGGTAAAGATGGGTAAGGACGTTACGGTATTCTGTGACTGCGGTGAGGAAGAAGGAATGCATAACGGAGTTAAATACAAGAACTGGACGCTATTCAATTGGAATGATGAATACGATACTTTGATACTATGGAGATCCCCGCACCTACTAGACAGAGAGATAAAAGCTAAGAGATTATTTATGGATCTGCACGATGTAATATCCGCCGTAGATTGGACACCAGAAAGAGTGTCTGCTGTGGACAAGATATTTGTTAAATCTAAAATGCACAGAGAATATTTACCAAAGGTATCTGACGATAAATTCGTCGTAATTTCTAATGGGATAGACTTATGAAAACTAAATTATTTTGGGGATCAAGTTATGATAGAGGCTTAGAGCACCTACTAAAGATGTGGCCTTCTATACTAGAGAAATTTCCCGCTGCTACTTTAGAAGTATGCTACGGATGGGAACTATTTGACAGAGCCTTTTACAATAATCCTGAAAGACAGGCGTGGAAGCAAAAGATGGAAGAGTTGATGACACAAAAAGGCATCACTCACCACGGAAGAGTATCCAAGAAGGAACTAAAAGACATAGAATCTAAATGTGATATCTGGGCTTATCCAACTCACTTTGACGAGATTAACTGTATTACAGGTCTAGATTGCCAGTTAAGGGGAGTGGTTCCTGTAGTAATAGACAAAGCAGCATTAGTAGAGACAGTACAATCCGGGATCAAAATTGAGGGAGATATATACGATAGAGAAACTAAGTCTAAGTTCCTAGGATCCCTACTGGAGATAATGGGTGATGACGATATGTGGGAAAGAGAATCCCAGAAAGGTAAGAAGTTTGCTCCCAAGTTCTTGTGGGAGAACGTAGCCAAAGAATGGAGTAAAAACTTCAAATGAACGGAAGAAATAGCACTAAAATAGCATTAATAAAGCCTTCTAACGAACCTCTAAGCAATTGGGAATCCTGGTGTGACGGACTATACGCAGCGTTAAATGAACTCGGGTCCTGGTACAGCATAAAAGTATTCGGATACTCCGACCAGCCCAGTGTGATAACAAGAGGAAATATAGAAATACAATTATCCAACAATATATCTTCTTTAAAATACTGGTTGAGGTCATTTAATCCCAAACTAGTAATAGGGTGGGGGGTATCGTACGATAAA
>Ga0172369_10003582_pt1 | contig 20351 bp, 15 predicted proteins | sample LakKiv25m_FD_114539 | JGI IMG/M metagenome (GOLD analysis project Ga0172369, IMG submission 114539) | Freshwater microbial communities from Kabuno Bay, South-Kivu, Congo - kab_022012_11.25m | ecosystem: Environmental > Aquatic > Freshwater > Lake | place: Democratic Republic of the Congo...
GCTCGACAAGGTGGTGGTGCCGACCGACCCGCACACCTTCCGCGCCGACGTCCAGGCCATGCGCGACGCCGTCACCGACCGCACCATCCTACTGGTCGGCTCGGCGCCGTCCTACGCCCACGGCGTGATCGACCCCATCGCCGACCTGGGGGCGCTGGCCCTCGAGAAGAAGCTGTGGCTCCACGTCGACGCCTGCGTGGGGGGCTGGCTGTTGCCGTGGTTCCGCCGGCTGGGCGCGCCGGTGCCGGCCTACGACTTCGGCGTGCCCGGCGTCACGTCGATGTCGATGGACCTGCACAAGTACGCGTTCTGCCCCAAGGGCGCGTCGATCGTGGCCTACCGAGACCGGACCTTGCGCTTCTACCAGCACTTCGCGTGCGCGCAGTGGTCGGGCTACACCATGATCAACCCGACCATCCAGAGCTCGAAATCGGTGGGCCCCATGGCCTCGGCGTGGGCGGTGCTGAACCACCTGGGCGACGCCGGCTACGAGGCCATCGCGAGGGAGACGCTCGAGGGCACGCGCAAGCTGGTGGCCGGGCTGCGAGCCATCGACGGGCTGCGCGTGCTGGGCGAGCCCGAGTTCTCGCTGGCGGCGGCGGCGGCCGAGGGCTTCAGCGTGTTCCACCTGGTCGACCTGATGCGCCGCCGCAAGTGGTACGTGCAACCCCAGCTGCGCTTCAACGCGTCACCCGAGAACGTGCACTTCTCGCTGCACCCCGGCAACGTGCGCCACGTCGACGCCCTGCTGGCCGACCTGCGCGAGGCCGTGCCGGTGGCGCGCGCGAAGCCCGTGGGTGTGAAGGCCAAGGCCGTGAAGCTCCTGTTCCTGGCAGGCACGCCGCGCTTCAGCGACGGGCTGTTCCGCAAGCTGCTGGCGCTGGCCGACGTAAAGGGCAGCGAGCTGCCGGGCGACATGGCCGACATCAACGAGATCCTGAACTCGCTGCCCCGCGACGTCACCGAGAAGCTGCTGACCGCCTACATCAACGAGCTGTACGGCGCGGGCCACGCGGCGTCGGGGGTGCCGGACGAGCCGGGCGCCGAGGCCCCGCACGAGGACGAGGAGCCGACCAACGGGCACGCCACCGCTTCGACCCTGCCGCCGCGCCTGGCCGCGCTCGACGCGGCCCTGCGACGGCTCCCCACGGGCGATCGGGTCGCCGACGAGCTGGCCCGCGTCGGCGCGCTCCTCGCGACGCGTTTTCCGTTCCTGCGCCGGCATCTCCGCGGCGATTGACAAGCGCGCGAGGCCAAGCGAGACTCGCTCGGCGACAGAGGGAGGGTACCATGCGTCGATTCACGTTCACCGTCCTCGTGCTCGGGCTGGTCGTCGGCGCGTGGCAGGGCCCGGCCTCGGCCGAAGAGACCGCGGGGACGGTCACGGCCGGCAACGCCTCGAACACGGGGCTGCACACTTGGATCGACTTCGTCTCGACGTCCCGCGGCAAGCAGATCCGGCACGGCGACGCCATGGTCCGCCGCCTGGCCAACTCGGGCAACTTCGGCTTCACCTGGGCCAACGACCTGCTGGCGGTGCGCGTCACCGACAGCCTGGCCGAGTACGGGCAGTTCACCGCGGCGGGTGGCAAGGCCCTGATCAACATGATCTCGCCGCTCACCAATCCCACCGCCGTGTTCTCGGTGCGCCCGGTGAAGATGCTGCGCTTCGACGTCGAGGCCGACCTGCTGTGGGCCTTCGACATGCAGAACGGTCCCGGCGACTTCTCGTACACGTCGGTGTTCGGGGGGGCCTTCGCCGTGTGGGAGCCCCTGGCCCGCTTCGTCGGCGACCAGCCGCTCCTCGAGGTGGCGCTCGGCGCCAAGGGCGGCAAGGCCTGGACCGACGCCGACCAGGCGCCCGCGGGCCAGGAGTTCAAGGGCTCGCGCCTCCTGACCGGGCTGCGCTTCAACCTCGTGCTGCCGATCCGCGCGGCCCTCGGCCCGTGGACCGACGCCGGCCTGTACCTCGGCGCCGGCTACTTCGTCGACCCCATCGGCGACTACGACGCCGGCAAGATGTTCAAGATGGCCGACGTCGAGTGGACGCTCGGCATGCGCTGGTTCATGTAGGCTTGGTCGACGCCGCCCTCCCCGACATCCTCGCCCTCCTCCACGACCGTGACGTGGTGCTCGAGGCGCCGCCCGGTACCGGTAAGACGACGCGCGTTCCCCCGGCCCTGTTGGCCGGCCGGGCGGCCGACCGGCCCGAGATCGTCGTCCTGGAGCCCCGCCGCCTGGCGGCCCGGTTGGCGGCAGCCCGCGTGGCCTCGGAGCTGGGCGAAACGCCGGGGGCGACGGTGGGCCACCGCGTGCGCTTCGACGAAGTGGGCGGAACTTCGACGCCGCTGTGGTACGTGACCGAGGGCGTCTTCCTGCGCCGGCTGCTGGCCGATCCGCTGCTGGAGCGCGTCGGCGTCGTCGTGCTGGACGAGTTCCACGAACGCAGCCTCGACGCCGATCTGGCCCTGGGGCTGCTCCGCGGGCTGCGGCGCTCCCTGCGCCCCGATCTGCGCCTGGTGGTCATGTCCGCGACGCTCGACGCCGCCCCCATCGCGGCCTTCCTCGACGCGGCCGCCGTGCGCGTCGAAGCCCGGCAGTACGACGTGCGCGTTGAGTACGCGCCCCCGGCGCGCGACGCCGCGCTGGAGGCGAGCGTGGCCGTGGCCGTCGGGCGGCTGCTCGCCGAGGAGCCCGACGGCCACGTACTGGTCTTCCTGCCCGGCGCCGCCGAGATCCGGCGCGCGCTGGCTACGTGCTTACCCGTGGCTGCCCGGTACGGAGCGGCCCTGCTGCCCCTGCACGGCGACCTGCCGCTCGGCGAGCAGGCGCGCGCCGTCGCGCCCTCGCCCATCCGCAAGGTCATCCTGGCCACCAACGTGGCCGAGACGTCGATCACGATCGACGGCGTGGTGGGTGTGGTCGACAGCGGGCTGGCCCGCGTGGCCCGCCACGCGCCGTGGTCCGGGCTGCGCTCGCTTGCCGTGGCGCCGATCTCGCGCGCCTCGGCCGCCCAACGCGCCGGGCGCGCAGGCCGGACGCGCCCGGGCCGCTGCCTCCGCCTCTACGCGCGGCTGGACCACGACGCGCGTCCCGAGCGCGAACTGCCCGAGGTGGCGCGCGCCGACCTGTCCGAAGCCCTGTTGTTGCTGGCGGGGCTGCGGGACGACGCGCGCCGACCCGACGTGCCGTTCGCCTGGCTCGACGCTCCTCCACCGTCGGCCCTGGAGGCCGCGCGCGCCCTGCTCCAGCGCCTGGGAGCGCTCGACGACGCCGGCCGCCCCACCCCGCGAGCCCGCTCCTTGCTGCGTTGGCCCGTACACCCCCGCCTGGCCCGCGTGCTCGACGAGGCCGTGGCGCGTGGGCGCGTCGAGGACGGCTGCGGGCTGGCGGCCCTGCTGGCCGAGCGCGATCCGCGACGCTCGGGCCGGGGAGGCTTCGAGCCCGGGCGCGGCCCGGCGGCCCGCGCCTGGGACCCGGGCGAGGCGCCGCTCGATCCCCGCCACGTGCTCGCCGACCTCCTGCAGCGGCGCCTCGCCGACCGCTCCGGCCGGCCTGCCCGCCGAAGCCTCGGCGAAGGCGGGGGCGGCGCCCGCGTCGTGCTCCCCGACACCTACGACGCGGGCGCCGTCGCGCTCTTCGAGCGCGCGCGCGAGCGGCTGCTGCGCCTGGCGCCCACCGGCCGCTCGCGCCCCCCGGCCCCGCTGCCCCCCGCCGACCGCGACGCGCTCCTGTCGGCCCTCCTGCTCGCCGGCTACCCGGATCGCGTCGGGCGCGTCGTGCCAGCGGCCGGCACCGCCCCCGGTGCCGGCGCTTCGGACGTGCTGCTGCCCGGCGGCGGCCGCCTGCGCCTGTCGGACGCCGCCGGGCTGCCCGATGGCGAGCTGGTGGTCGTCCTCGACGCCGACGAGCGCCGCGAGGGACGCCGCGTGACCAGCCGGGCGCGCGCCCTGGTCCCGCTGGACGCCGAGTGGCTGCAGGAGCTCTTCCCGGAGCGACTGGCGGACGAGGCCGTGCTGGCGTGGAACGCGGACAGGGAGCGCGTCGAAGCCAGCTCGCGCGTCACGTACGACGGGCTGCTGCTCGAGGAGCGACCGGGCTGCGCCGACCCGGCCGCCGTGGCCGACCTGCTGTTCACCGAGGCCTCGCGCCGCGGCGCCGCCGCGTTCTGCGAGTCGCCCGCCGACCTGGACCTGTGGCTCGGCCGCTTGGCCTTCGTGCGCCGGCATCGCCCGGAGCTCGCGCTTCCCGAGCCCGGCCCCGAGCTGCTCGAGGCCGCCCTGCGCGACGCGTGCGCGGGACGCCGCTCGTTCGCCGAGCTTCGGCGCGCCGACCTGCCCGGTCGGTTGGCGGCGCACCTGGGACCGGGGGTCTCGGCCCTGCTCGAACGCCTGGCGCCGACCCACGTGCGCCTTCCGGGCGGCCGACGGCTCGCCCTGGCCTACCCCCCCGACGGCGAGCCATCGGCCTCGTCGCGGCTGCAGGACTTCTTCGGGCTGGCCGAATCGCCGCTCGTACTCGACGGCCGGGTGCCGCTGGTGCTGCACCTGCTGGCCCCCAACGGACGCGACGTGCAGGTCACGACCGACCTGGCCGGATTCTGGCAACGGCACTACCCGGCCCTGGCGCGCGAGCTGCGCCGGCGCTACCCGCGCCACGCGTGGCCCGACAATCCCCTGTCCGCAGTTCCCCCTTCCCCCGGGCGCCCGCGCTGACCCTTCCGGGCCCCTGATCGCCCCGTGGTGACCGTCGACCGAACTTGGCGACAAGTGCCAAGCCGGGCTGAACCACGGTTGCACCACGAGCCTTGCCCGACCACGGGACCGACGCTCCCTCGCGGCCCGCAGCAAGCCCGCGCACCCGCGGAGTCCCTCTTGGCATGGTCCCTGCAAAGACGACTCGACACGTCGACGATCCACGGCCACCCGTGGCGCGAGGAGGACACGATGATGAAGCACGCAGAGCACGACAAGACGACCGTGATCGAGGTCGTTTCGTTCCTGTTCTTCACCCTCTTCGCCATGATCCTGGCGTTCTTCACGTCGGCCAAGGCCTTCGCGACCCCCGTCGACGGCCTCTGTGGGGTCGACCCGTCGCGCAACGGCGTCGTGATCGCGCCCTGCACCGGCGACGAGTCGGTCGGGGCGTCGTTCTCCTTCGGCGCGCCCTCGCTCTACGGCCTGCCCCACCGATAGTCGGAGCGGCCTTCGTTTTCTCTGCAACTCCGGACCCTTTCGCTGCACCCGCCGACGCTTGACATCCGGGCCCGTCACGCTACGATGCGCGCGAATCTGCAAGGGGGACCCCATGCTGCGTCGCTTCGTCGCGCTGCTCTTCGTGCTCGCGCTCACCCTTGGCACCGCCGCCTGCGGTGGCTCCGAGTCCCAAGGCAACCCGGATCGGGATGTCAGCGGTGACGCGCCGTTGAGCTGGGACACCGCCGACGACGTCCAGAAGGACCAGCCGGGCACCGACACGACGCCGGCTCCCTGCGAGAACGACCTCGAGTGCGACGGCAAGATGGGTGCGGCCCCCGCGTGCCGCCGGTGGACCTGCGACCCCACGGTGGGCTGCGTGCTCGCCGACCTCGACAACGGCGGCGCCTGCGACGACAGGAACGCCTGCACGGCGAACGACCGCTGCCTGTCGGGCGGCTGCGTGGGCGACGGCGTGGCCTGCGACGACCAGAACCCCTGCACGGCCGACACGTGCGATCCCACGACCGGCTGCCACCACGCCAACGCCGATGGCGCCGCCTGCAACGACGGCGACCTGTGCACCCTCAACGACGCCTGCGCGGGCGGAGCCTGCACGGGCGCCGCCAACCCCGAGTGCGTGTGCGACGTCGACGCCGACTGCGCGCAGTTCGACGACGGCGACCTCTGCAACGGCGTCAAGATCTGCGTGGGCACCACCTGCATCACGAACCCCGACTCGATCGTCGACTGCACGGACGTGGCCGCCGGTCCCTGCGAGGTCGTGGCGTGCGAGGCGGCCAACGGCCAGTGCAAGAAGTCCCCGAAGGCCAACGGCGCGCCCTGCACCGACGGCTCGGCCTGCACCCTGAACGACGCCTGCGCCGCGGGCGAGTGCGTGGGCTCCGCGCTGGCGTGCGCCGACGCCAACCCCTGCACCGACGATACCTGCGACCCGAGCTCGGGCTGCGTCTACCTGGCCAACACCGAGGCGTGCGACGACGGCGACCTGTGCACCGAGGACGACGCGTGCGCCGAGGGCGCGTGCTCGGGCACGCCGAACCCCGCGTGCCAGTGCACGGTCGACGCCGACTGCGCCGCCTATGACGACGGCGACCTGTGCAACGGCACACTGGCCTGCAGCGCGGCCGGGCGCTGCGAGGTCAAGGCGGGGTCACCCGTCACCTGCAGCCCCGACCTGGGCGGACCGTGCGACGAGGTCTTCTGCGAGCCCGCCAGCGGCGACTGCAAGGTGAAGGACGCGCTCGACGGTACCACCTGCGACGACGGCAACGCCTGCACCGAGAACGACGTGTGCGCCGCGGGGATCTGCCTGGGCGACATCCGCGAGTGCCTCGACAACAACGTGTGCACCGACAACGCCTGCGAGCCGGCGACGGGCTGCAAGTTCACGCCCAACACGCTGACCTGCGACGACGGCAACGGCTGCACGCAGAACGACGTGTGCGTGGACGGCGCCTGCGTCGGCACCGCCGAGCCCTCGTGCCAGTGCGATGCCACGGCCGACTGCGCCGCGCTCGAGGACGGCGACCTGTGCAACGGCACGCTGACCTGCGAGGGCAACCAGTGCGTGGTGGCGTCCGCTTCCGTCGTCACCTGCCCGGAGCAGACCGGCTGTACCCAGTTCGAGTGCGTGCCCGAGACCGGCGCGTGCATCGAGAAGACGGCCGCCGACGGCACCGCGTGCAAGGACGGGAACAAGTGCTCGCCCAACGACTCGTGCAGCGCCGGCCAGTGCGTGGGCGCGGGCGAGCTGGTCTGCGACGACGGCAACCTGTGCACCGACGACGGCTGCGACCCGGCCACGGGCTGCCAGCACACCTACAACACGCTCGGCTGCACCGACGGCAACGACTGCACCGACAACGACACGTGCAGCGAGGGTGCGTGCGTGGGCACGCCCAACCCCGAGTGCGTGTGCCTGGCCGACGCGGACTGCGGCAAGTTCGAAGACGCCGACCTGTGCAATGGAACGCTGGTGTGCGTCGAGCACAAGTGCGTGGTCGACACGGCCACGGTGGTCACCTGCCCGGCCGATGACCCGAACGGGTGCAATTTCCACCTCTGCATCGCCGAGACGGGGGCGTGCGAGCTGATCGCCATCCCCGACGGGCGCCCGTGCAGCGACGCCGACGCGTGCACCACCGGCGACGTGTGCAAGGGCGGCACCTGCACCACCACCGGCACGCTGGAGTGCGGCGACAACAAGCTCTGCACCGACGACGGCTGCGACGCCGCCCTGGGCTGCGTGCACGCCTTCAACACGAGCCCCTGCGACGACCGCGACCCCTGCACCTCCGGCGACACGTGCGTCGAGGGCGTGTGCCAGCCCGGCGCCACCAACATCTGCCCGCAGAACTGCTCGCCGGCCGAGACGATCTCCTGCGGCGGCAGCGTGTTCTGGTCGACGACCGGGCCCAAGGCCACCAACGAGGTCGCCGACTACCCCTGCGCCGTGGCACCCCAGGACGGCCCCGAGTACGCCTTCCGCTTCGACGCCCCCTACGAGGGAAAGGTGCGCGTGTTCCTGACCGGCGAGGACAGCCAGACCAACCTGTTCGTGCTGAAGAACGCGGGCGCCGGCTGCAGCCCCGACACGTGCCAGGAGTGGGATTTCGCGAGCGTCGAGTTCCCGATGGCCGTGGGCGACGGCTACTATTTCGTGGTCGACTCGATGGCCATGCCCACCGGCATGGGCTTCTTCACGCTGAACGTCGAGTGCGTGCCCACCCACGAGCTGGCCTGCAACGACGGCGTCGACGACGACCAGGACGGGCTGACCGACTGCGCGGACACGACCGACTGCCCGCTGGGCTCCGACGCGTGCCCGTCGCCTGACTGCGCCGCCGACTGGACGCTCTACTGCGGCGGCACCGACACCTGGACCAACTACACCTCGGGTGCCACGGACGTGGTCTCGCAGTACACGTGCGCGCCCGGTACGTTCGGCGGGTCCGAGTACGCCTACGCCTTCGTGCCCGAGAACGACGGCTCGGTCACGCTGAGCATGACCGCGAACACCGCGCCCCTCGAGATGTTCGTGCTGACGGGGGGCACCGGCACCTGCAACGGCCTCAACTGCGTGGCCCACGGAGCCGGCACGCTCACCTTCGAGGCCAAGAATGGCGAGGCGTACTACGTGGTCGTCGACGGGGCCGAGGGCATCCAGTCGGCCTACACCCTGAGCGTGAACTGCGTGAGCGTGGTCGAGACGGCCTGCTACAACAAGTACGACGACGACCAGGACGGCAAGACGGACTGCGCCGACGAGGCCTGCACCGACGACGCGGCCTGCAAGGCCCAGCCCTGCGTCGTGCAGCAGACGTTGTCGTGCCACCAGACGGTGAGCGACTCCACGCTGTCGCCGGCCGCGAGCGACCTCATCCTCACGGCCGGCTGCGACAACGTCATCGGGCTGCTCGACGGCAACGAGATGGTCTACCAGTTCATGGCCCCCTACGACGGTACGCTCGACCTCTCGCTCGACTCCCCCACCCTGCTGGCGCTGATGGTCGTGAAGGCCACCGCGGGGGCCTGCGACGTGCTGGCCGCCGGCTCGTGCGTGGCGGCCTCGTACATCGGGTCGACGCTCGACATGAAAGCCGGCGAGGTCTACTACCTCATCGTCGACTCGCGAACCGACCAGGCGGGGACGTTCTCGCTGGGCGTGTCCTGCACGGCCCTGTAGGCTTTTTATGGCATCGCCGAGGTGAATCGGTGACAATGCCGCCGACCCTTCCCGCCGGGAGGCCCCTTGAACGCTACCGCCACGCTGGACATCTCCTCCCAGGAAGTCCTGGGGGCGTTCGTGCAGGAGCTGCACGACTTCATGGCGTCGTTCCAACTGCGCGCGCCGACCGAGGCCGACTGGGAGCGCTTCCGCCAGATGCTGGCCGACCTTCAGGCCAAGGCCCAGGCCACGCGCGACCTGCTGCAGGCTCGCCGGGCCACGCTGGCGCCCAAGCTCGAGCAGCTGTCCGAGAACCTGCGGGCGCTGTCGACCGAGTTCGCGGCGAGCCGACGGGCGCGCATGAAGGAGCTCTCGACGCAGATCGCGCTGCAGTACGAAGACCTGCGCCGCGCCGTGCAGCGCTTCCCGAAGGTCTCGGCCGGGCTCACGCTGCGCAAGCTGAAGCCGGTCAACTACGGCCGCAACCTCTTCCACGTGAGCAACGGCGTGCTGGCCGTGGCCGCCGCCGAGCTGCTGCCCGCGAGCTTCTGCACCTGGGCCATGGCGGGCTTCATCACGATGGTCGTGGCCCTCGAGACCCTGCGTCGCCTGGTCCCGGCCCTCAACAACTTCCTGATGGACCGCATCTTCCATCGCATCGCCCGCCCGCGCGAGCGCAAGGAGGTCAACTCCGCGTCGTGGTACACGCTGGCGCTGACCCTGACGTACTTCCTCCTGCCGTTGCGCGCGGTCGAGGTGGGCGTGCTGGTGCTGGCGTTCGCCGATCCGGCCGCGTCGATCGTCGGCAAGCGCTGGGGCCGCGCCAAGGTCTACCACGAGAAGAGCTGGCTGGGCTCGGCGGCCTTCGCGGTCACCGCGGCGCTGGTGTCGTTCGGCTTCGTGGCCCTGATGGTGCCCGGCGCGTCCCTGGCCTGGCGGCTGGGCGTGGCCGGCGTCGCGGCCGCGGTGGGTACCGTGGTCGAGCTGTTCAGCGAGAAGCTCGACGACAACTTCAGCGTACTGGTGGCGGTCGCCGGCGTCCTCTCCGTCTCCTTCTTCTGAGCCGTTCATCATGCCGCTGAAGGTGCTGCTGCTCGTGGCGCTGTCGTTCGGGTACGCGGCGCTGCGGTACGTGGTCTTCGGCGACGTGACGGCGTCGCACCTGCCCGCGTTCGTGGCCAACAAGGCGCTGGCGCTGACAGCGGCCCTGGCGCTGCTTCCCGCGGCCCTGGCGCGACACCGGGGCAACGGCCTGGCCGCGCGTGGTTGGGAGTGGACAGCAGGCGCGAGCGCGCTCCTGCACGTGCTGCTCAGCCTGGCGCAGATCACGCCCGCGAGCTATCCGACGCTGTTCGAAGGGGCGCGGGCGAACCTGAGCGGCGAGCTGGTCATCCTGTCGGGTGTGCTGGCGGCAGGGCTCGCGACGCTGGCGCGGAACGAGCGGAGCGGGGGCGCGCGCTGGCAGGTGCCGCTGCTGCTCGTGCTGCTCGGGCACGTGGTGGCCCGCGGCCTGCCCGGCTGGCTCGCGCCCGCCACCTGGCCGGGCGCCCTGCCCCCCATCTCGCTGCTGGCCGCGCTGGCGATGGCCGTCGCGCTCGGGCTCAGGCTCGCGCGTCGGGCGTGACGAACGACCTACCTCTCTCCCAACCACTCCATCGCGTTCAGGAACAGCACGCGGTTGTCCTGCACCGCGCTGTGCCACGCGTCGTGCGCCGCGTTCACCGTACCGTGCGAGTCGCTGCCGTCGCCGCCGATGGCCGAGTCGGTGAGGAAGACGACGCGCCCCGCGCCCACCTCGACCACGCCTACCGCGAGGCCGGACGTGGCGTCGGCGGCGTCGGAGAACTGTACCAGGGCCGTGGCCGTGGCGTTGGTGCCCGTCAGGCGTGCCGTGCAGCCCTGGTAGAATCCCACCCGCGCCACGGTGCCGAGGGGGCCCGCGATCACGGGGTGCGTCGGGGCGGCGATGCGGTCGAGGGGCTTCGTGACGTCGACGTCGACCAGGTCGAAGCGGAAGCCGAAGGGGTCGACGCCCACGGGGTTGTCGTCGAACAGGTCGTCCCAGGCCTGGGGCGCGCTCCAGCCGTTGCCGTCCCGGTCGGCGCCCAGGTGGTTGGCCACGGCCAGCAGCCCGCCCCCGGCCTGCACGAAGCGCACGATGGCCTCCTTCTCGGCCGCGCTCATCTGCCGGCTGGGCTCGAACACGACGAGGACACCGTAGCGGGACAGGTCCTGGGGGTTGGTGGCGTCACCGTAGCTCAGCCGCCCGTCCCAGGCCAGCAGGCTCTCGACCGCGAAGCCGCGGCCTTGCAGGTCGAAGCCGAACGAACTGAGCGCCCCGGCCCAGGCCGAGTCGTCGGTCGGGTTCGAGGGCGACGGGACGCGACGGCCCGCGTCGACGATCCAGTCGGAGTTGGGGCCCTGCGCGGCGGTCTCGTCGAGCGTCTGGTCGAAGAGCACCCGCACGGAGCCGGCGGGCAGTACGCAGGCAGGCTCGAGGGCCAGGCAGTCGAGGTCCGCGCACCCCACCACGCCGTCGCCGTCCCCGTCTGCCCCGAGCCCCGTCGAGGGGTCCGTCGCGTCCTCGCACGCGCACTCGACGGCGGGCTGGGGGCACACGGCGTGGAAGGGGTTGCGCGCGCAGTCCGGGTCGGCGCAGTCGACCAGCCCGTCGTGGTCGTCGTCGTGACCGTTCGCGCACGCCACGGGGTCGTGCTCGTAAGCGGCGTCGGCGCCGCACACCGTGACGGCCGGGTTGCGGCTGCAGGCGAAGTCGTCGCAGTCGGCGTAGCCGTTGCCGTCGTCGTCCTGGTGGTTGGCGCAGGCCGCATCGCTGCTCTCGCTCGACCAGGGGAAGGCCGAGGGCGCGGACGCGACGGGGAGCGGGGCGCAGAGCGGGGTCGCGTCGGTCTCGGGGGGCGCGTCGGCCGCAGGGGGCAGATCGAGCTCGACCCCATCTCCGGGCGGTGCGTCGATCGTCGCGTCGGCCTGCGCCTCGGGGGCCACGACATCGCCCGGGGAGGCGTCGGAGGCGCCCGCCGAGCCGCCGCAGGCCTGGAGCAGCGGACCGAGCAGGGCCAGCGCGAGGACGAGGCATGCCCCACGGGCGAGGGGCCGATCGGCGTCGAGGACCGGCATGGCGGGCTCCGAGATCAGTAGCAGCCGTCGCTGTGGCAGGTCTGGCCGCTGGGGCAGAAGTGGTAGTCGTAGTACCAGCACCCGGCCGACGTCTTGGAGCAGACCCAGTACTTGGTCGTCGTCTCGCAGGACCAGTAGTTGGAGTTGGAGCACTCGTTGTCGCAGACGCACTCGCCGTAGCTGCAGACCGATGCGGTGCCGCAGTAGCCCGAGTAGCCCCACTCGGTGCACGGATCGTCGTCGAAGTCGCCGCACTCCTGGATGGTCGTGGCGTCAGCCGGGTCACAGCGCTCGTTGCCGTTCACGCACTCGTTCGAGCAGGTGGGGATGCACGTGCCGCTCTTGCCGCACACGGGCTTGCCGGCGTCCTTGCAGTCGCTGTTCTTCAGGCACTGCACACACACGCGGTCGGTGGGCCGGCAGAACTGGCCCGCCTGGCAATGGCCGTCGTTCAGGCACGACCAGCAGCTGCCCCCGGAGGGGTCGCAGTACCAGCCGGCCACCTCGCATTCGTTGTTGTTGGCGCACGCCCGACACGAGCGATCGAAGGGGTCGCAGATGCCCGAGCCGCAGTCGTAGGCGCTGCCGCACTGGTAGCAGCCGCCATCGACGCAGATGGGGGTGGCGCTGTTCAGGCACAGCAGCGACAGGATGCAGCTGTCGACGCAGGTGCGCGTCAGCGGATCGCAGAAGCCGCCGTACCCGAGGATGCCGCACTGGTTGTCGGCGGTGCAGTAGCCGCTCGGCAGCGCGAGGCACTTCTTGAGGTTCGGGTGGCAGTACTGGCCGCCCGCGCAGTCGCCGTCGACGTTGCACCCCGTGGACTTGCACTGGTTGGCCGCGCAGGTCTCGTCGGCGCCGCACTGGGCGCTGCTCGTACACTCGACGCAGGTGCCGTTGCCCCCGGCCAGGCAGTGCAGCCCCCCCGTGCAGTCGGCGTCGTTCACGCAGCCGGGCACGCACACGTTCTGGGCCGTGCAGACCTTGCCGGCGCCACAGTGCGCCTTGGCCGTACACGCCACGCAACCCGCCCCGGCCTTGCAGTGCAGGCTGGTGGGACAGTCGCCGTCGGCCTCGCAGCCCGCTACGCAGGTGGTGTTCACGCACAGCTTGCCCGCGCCGCACTGCGCCTTCTCGAGGCACTGCACGCAGGCCCCCGACGGGCTGCAGTGCAATCCCACCGGGCAGTCGCCCTCGACCTCGCAGCCCGCCACGCACGTCCCCTGCTCGCACACCTTGCCCACGCCGCAGTGCGCCTTCTCGAGGCACTCGACGCACGTCCCGGTGCCCCCGGGCTGGCAGTGCCCGCTGGGGCAGTCGGCGTCGGCGCCACAGCCCGCCACGCACTGGTGCTCGACGCACACCTGGCCCCCGGCGCAGTCGGCCTTGACCAGGCAGGCCACGCATCCGCCGGTCTCGGGCAGGCAGACCGGTAGCTCGGGCGGGCACGTGACGGCCGAACAGTCGATGACGCACGCGTGGTCGACACACACCTTGCCCGACGGACAACCGAGCGCTCCAACGCACTCGAAGCAACCGCCGTGGGCCCCCACCGCCGTGTCGCAGAGCAGCGGCTCGGGGCAGTCACGATCGCCGCGGCAGCCGGCCACGCACGCCGTGCCCTCGCAGATGCTGCCGCTGGCGCAGTCGGCGTCGGCCAGGCAGGCCACGCAGAGCGAGGTGGCCGGATCGCAGTGAGCGGCGGCGGGATCGGCCTGGCAGTCGTCGTCGGAAGTGCAGGCGATCTTGCAGACGCCGGCGACGCAGCGGGTCGCCACGCCCGCGCAGTGGGCGTCGGTCAGGCACTGCACGCAGGCCCCGTGGGGCGGCACGGCCGGGTCGCAGAAGGCGCCCTCGGGGCAGTCGCGATCGCCTTCGCAACCGGACGTGCACTGGCCCTGGAGGCAGATGCTGCCGAGGGAGCACTGGGACGAGGTCTGGCAGAGCGGCGTGACACTGTCGGACGAGCCGTCGGAGGCCGTGTCACCGTACGGGCCTCCTGGATCGCTTGCGACGCCGTCGGGATCGACGGACTCGCCGATCACCACGTCGATCAGGCAGCTGTTGCCGCTGCACACGTCGTCGTTCGGGCTCGGCCCGCGCTGCCCCTGATCGGTCGACCCACAGCCCAGGAACGCCAGCACGGACAGGGAAAGGAGGACCCCGCGTCGCATACCCACCTCGAATCTGGAAGGGGGGATCGCCCGGGGGCGATCGTCCGAAAGAGTGTAGCAGGGTCCATGCCCCGCTTCCATCACGACCCGGCTACCGGCACGCCCCCGCGTCCTCCCAGGCCAGCACCTGGCCCGCGCCGGCGGTCAGGAAGCCGTAGCGCCGGGCGTTCCAGTAGGGCTCGGACAGGTCGGCGCCGGGCATCTGCGTGCCACCCTCCAGCCCCACGCCCTTGCGCAGTTGGTAGGGGTTGCGCTGCCACAGCCAGTCGGTGTACTGGCGGAGCGCGACCGGCAACGGCCCCGAGGTCATCATGTCCGTGCACTTGCCGTTGGGCAGCGTGCACCGCCAGGCGTCGGCCGTGTCGCAGGGGATGTACTCCATCAGGTTCTGGCCCGGGAACGTGATGTTCTTGTACACGATCTCGGTGGTGCACAGCTCGTACTCGCGCTCCGTCGGGCACACGGCTTCGAGGCCGTCGGGGGTGTGCGCCATCACGAAGTCGGGGGTCAGGGTGTAGGAGCGGCGCGGGTCGTCGAGCAGCTGCTGGCCGTTCACGAAGCCGTTGCCGCCCATGGTCGCGAGCTGCTCCAGCGCGTACGTGAGCGCCTGCTCGCGCCCCGTGCCGATGCTGGCCGGGACCTCGCCGGCGTACATCAGGTAGAAGTCGGCGTTGCCCTTCTCCTTCAAGAGCTTGTCCCACATCTCCTCGTGGAACGCCTGCTGCAGCTTGGTCTTCAACGGCCCGTCGTCCAGCATCGACAGCAGCACCCACCACGAGCCGTAGGTGAGCTGGTCGCCGAAGAAGTGGCTGCAGAACTTGGGCTGGTCGAAGGCGCCGGTGGTGAAGATCGTCGCCATCCCGTTCAGGTTGCCGAGCAGCTCGTCGAAGAGGAACCTGCGGTACTGCTCGTCGCCCGTGAACTCGTAGGCCATGGCGGCCAGGTGCATCAGGTGGATGGTGTCGCCGCCGCGCAGGTTCGGGAAGTAGTAGTGGTCGATCTGGTTCGGGCCGCCGGCCGACGTGTCCATGTCCTGGGTGAGCTTCAGGAAGTCGCCGAGGAACGAGGGGCTGGTGGCGTCGATGACGCGCCAGGGCGTGAGCTGGACGGTATCGGGGCAGGAGCGATCGAAGGTGTCCTCGTTGGTCGTGTTGATCTGGCGCTGCACGTAGGCCACGATGCGGTCCAGCTTGGTCAGATCGATATCGCCGGGGTCGAGCTTCAGCTCGCCGGCGTTGAAGAACTGCGTGAGGGCCGTCAGCAGGTCCGGGTTCTGTTGCAGGTTGATGATCTCGATGCGCTGCAGGCGCTTCAGGTAGTAGGTCAGGCGGTGGGTGATGCGCTGCTTCAGCGTGTCGTCGCGCAGCATGGGGTAGGCCATGGGCAACGCGTTCATGGGCCCCGTGTTCTGGTCGATCGAGGGGCGGCCTTCCCACATGGGCTTGCCCGTCCACACCGTGCCCTCGGCGTCGGTGACGCCGTCGCGGTACACGGCGGGCAGCTCGGCCAGCGCCGCGGGGTCGATGTCGCGGTTGTGGTGGTCCAGGTTTTTCTGGCCCTCGACCTCGAACATGTGCGCGCGGTCGTTGGGCGCGCCCGGCGGCATCAGCAGGAAGAAGTAGCGCGTGAAGTAGCCCGGAACGCCGGTCACGTCGTACATGGTCAGGAGCGTCCGCACGCCCTGCTCCATGCGCTGGTAGTCGGCGTCGGTGCCCGTCTGCGAGTAGCGCAGGATGTCGCCGACCACCGTCCAACCGGTCCAGATGCCCGAGTCGCCCATGCCGTCGTGGTGGACGAAGCGCTCGGGCAGGGACCACTCGGCCTCCGGGGTGCCCGGGGGCGTGGCCTGGTTGGAGCGGGGCTCGGAGGTCATGCCGTCGGGGCGGGCATACAGGTCGCGCCAGCGCTCGAAGAGCAGCACGCGCTTCAGCATGGGGTCGGGCTCGGCCACGAAGGCCTGGGCGCCCGGATCGTAGACGTTGCAGACCTGGCGCGCGCCGCCCTCGCAACGCTCCTGCTGGAAGATGGCGCACGACGTCACGCCGGTGTCCTTCAGGGGGTCGACCGGGGTGGGCAGGGGCGCCTTCAGCACCAACTCGAGCGGGGCCTCGACCTCGACGGCGTCGACCGCCTCCAGCGCGTCGGGGGCGTCGGCCGGAGCATCGATCGCGTCGACGTCGGCCGCGTCGGGCGCCGCGCCGTCGGGCTGGACGTCGGCCGAGCCGCCGCCGCCACCGCAGGCGATCAGGGCCAGGAGCGACAGCGCCCACAGGGAGGTTCTGAGGGTTCCGATCATGACGGGCCTCGCTTCGGCGGTGGGTGAGGGGTCCGCTGCCCGGCGGATGGTATCCCACGGGCACGGAACGTGTCCAGCCGCCGCCCGTTGACCGCGTTTCGTCGCCCGACGATACTGCCCGCCACGGAGGTGCTCGTCATGTGGATCAAGTGGAAGCTCATGCTCACCACGCTGCCGTTCGTGGCGCTGATGGTCGGGCTGAACCTGGGCGTCGCTCACCTGGGCCTGTTCGAGGGCGTGATCGAGTTCGCCGACATCGGCATGGTGCTGACGGGCGGCATCTTCCTGATCGGCTTCATGCTGGCCGGGACGATGGCCGACTACAAGGAGGCCGAGCGCCTGCCGGCCGAGGTGGCGTGCTCGCTCGAGACCATCGAGGAGACCTTCACCCAGGCCGCGGCCAGCAAGCCCGTGCTGGACGGCGCCGCGCTCCGCCGCCGCGTGCTCGCGACCACCGAGGCGCTGTTCGCGTGGCTGTACAAGCAGGCGCCCCAGGCCGGCGTGTACGCGGCCCTCGAGGACCTCACGGCCGCCGCCAACGATCTCGAGAAGGCCGGCTCGGGCCCGCTCGGGATCCGCGCCCTGAACGAGATCCACGCGCTGCGCAAGAGCGTCACCCGCGTGGGCGTCATCTCGCGCACCGGCTTCCTGTCGTCGGGCTACGCGCTGCTCGAGGTCCTGACGGGCGCGGTCCTGCTGCTGTTGCTGGTCGCGAAGTTCAAGAGCCTGGTGGCCGAAGTGATCCTGGTGGCGTTCATCACGCTCATCTACGTGTACATGCTGCGGCTCATCAAGGACATCGACGACCCCTTCGAGTACGAGGCCGGCGGCAAGAAGGGCGCCGCCGAGGTCGAGCTGTCCCCCCTCGAGGAGGTCCGCGAGCGCCTGAAGGCCAAGCTGGCGTAACCCGCGTCAACGGGACCCCGACCGCTCCCCGCGGCAGGTCGCGACCGGGAACAGGACCGCGACGGCGCCCGGCAGGCGCCGAAGGGCGTGGCCCCGGGCCGGGCTGTCGGGCGCGCACACCCGGCGGGAGTCGTCGGGGCTCCACGCGCTCACTTCGGAATGTTCAACCGCCGGAAGGTATTCACGATGACGTCGTTCTCGTACGCGAGGTATCGTTCGAGCTCCGGCGCCGCATAGTTCATCAGGCTCTTGATGCCCGAGAGGGTACCCGGCGGCAACTTCGCGATCTCCAGCGCCTTCGTGACCGCCGCCTGCTCGAGCTCGGCCAAGGGCACCACCTCGTTCACGAGGCCCAGCTCGAGCGCTTCCCGGGCGCTGATGTCCTTGTCCGAAAGCAGGATCTCGTACGCCTTCTGCTTGCCGAGGATCTGCGAAAGGAAGTAGGTGGCCCCGCCCTTGGGCACGACGCCGTTGCGCAGGTACTCCTTCTGGATCACGGTGTCGTCCGCGACGATGCGGTAATCGCAGGCCAGGCTCAGGTTGAAGAACTGCGCCACGACCTGGCCGCTGTCGACGGAGATCACGAACCTCTTCTGGGAGTAGACCTCCAGGATGAAGCGGTTGTAGTGGTTGAGCATCCTGTAGAGGTCGGGCCTGCCGTCCGTCCACGCGGCGTGCGTGACGAACTGCTTGTAGTCGTTCGGGGCCTTCTTCTCCGCGGACTTCCGGATGACGATGACCTTGAGCCGCTCATCGTTGGCGCAGGCCTTGAACGAGCTGGCCAGCTGATCCATCTCGAAGACGCCGCTGCCGTCGAACAGGGTCCGCCCCTTCAAGGTGAGGACGGCGATCTCGTCCTGGATCTCGAAGGTGAACGTGTCGAAGTCCCGGGTCACGTTGCTGGTCGCCATCTCGGCCTCCCTCGGATGTCGGGCTCGCCTGCACGGCGGGAACGCAACGTCAGCCGCCGCCTGTCTTTTTCCAGTCCGCTTGGAAGTATCCGCCCGCCGGACGGGGGGCGTCAAGCGGGGGGCGGGGCGTCGCCCCCGTTCGGTCAGCGCTTCGTTCGGCGGGGTGGCGGCGCCGGCTCGGGCGCCTCGACCAGGAGCGGCACGCTGCACGCCTGGGCGGCGGCCCCCAGGCGCTCGTCCAGCGTGGCCAACGGCACCTTCGACGTCACGCGACCTTGTGGTGGAAGACCTCGACCTGGACGTCGATCAGCGCCCCGACGTGGGCTCGCTGGACCTCCAGGTCGTGGTGCGACTGCAGGTTCAGCCAGAACTCCGGGCTCGTACCGAAGAAGCGGGCGAAGCGCAGGGCCGTGTCGGCCGAGATGCCGCGCGTTCCCTTCACGATCTCGTTGATGCGCCGGGGTGGCACGCCGATGCCCTTGGCCAGCCGGTACTGCGTGATACCCAGCCCGGCGAGGAAGTCCTCGGCCAGGATCTCGCCCGGGTGAATGGGGGCCATCTTGTCGCTCATGGCTCACCTGCCCTTGTGGTAGTCCACGATCTCCACGTCCTCGGCGCCGCCGTCGCGCCACACCAAGCACACGCGCCACTGGTCGTTGATCCGCACGCTGTGCTGCCCGGCGGAACAGCTTCTCGGTCTCGGCGCAGCGGAACGAGCGGATCATGCCGAAATGATGACGCGGTCCGGTATTAACGCCAAGCGTTACTGCACGTTGAACCGAAGGTTCGGCGCCCAATGGATCCGAGAGCTTGCGGGCGTTGTCTCCGAGTTGTCGCCGTTTCAGCGCGGGCGACGACCTACTCGCAGGGGGACTGGTTCGACCGAACCCATCCGTCGGGGAGGCAGTCGTTGATGAACTGGCGCCAGTCGTCCGGTTGCGCCTCGGGGGCTGCCCACGTCCATGTCTGGGAGCACACTTGCATAGGGCCGCAGCCCAGGAAAGACGGCGGCTCCGACGGCTCGGCCGACGCACACGCCACAGCCTTCGGCCACGCGAGGTACGGCTCGCACTCGTGCGAAGCCTCGCACTCGCCCTGGCCGAGGCCGCTGCACGCTGCGTTCATTATCACTTCGTTCAACGTTTCTCCGGCCCCGCAACAGGTATCCACGGGTAGACCATCGCCCTGCGCTTCCGCGTCGACGCCAGGGACTCCGTCGTCGGACGAGCAGGCCGCCATGATGATGAGGACGGAGACCATCAAGAACGCGAACGACCGCATCGTACCCCCCCGCCTTCGACGGTCAGGCTGCGAAGCGGACCACCTCGACCTCGGCTCCCCTACGGATGGAGTCTTCGCCGATCTTCAGGACCGCCGAGGTGGTCGCCTCGTCGAGGAAGTACTCGCCGCAGTTGTCACAGATGTCGGCCGGGACGTTGCGGAGGACGACCACCGCCTCACCCCGGGTCAGGGTCACGGTCGTGCGCCCCGGGGTCGTGTGCCCGTGCTTGCAGATGACGCAGGTCATGGCTTCCTCCTCGTCCGACCATCGGGGTTCCAAACCCCCGGGTCGGGCTCGTAGGTCGTGACGACGACGAACCGCGAGCCATCGACGGCGACCACAGCGTGCAACTGCCTGCCGTTGACGGTGCCCCCGACCAACCGACTGGGGAAAGGGAAGTCGGTCGGGTAGTCCTCGATGGTCTCTCCATTCTCGACCAGCCAGCGGATTTCTTCCGTGCGGATGGAACGCTCGAACATCCGTCGAAGCGCGTGCCCGGAGAACGAGAGGTCGATGCGGTCAGCCACGAGGTAGCTCGTCGTTCGTGTTCATGTGGAGGATACGAGCAATCGGACAGGGTGTAAACGCTGGGGCGCGGACTACACGTTGAACCGAAGTTTAAGCCCCCGCTCCCCGTGCGGGGATGAGGGGCGTTGTCACCGGTTTGTCACCGGAACATCCCGGAATCCAGACCTCCTGACATAAGCCCGGCCTGATCTGTCCGGTTCGGGCTCACGGATCGGGCTTCACGGAGTACC
>Ga0172369_10003584_pt1 | contig 20349 bp, 9 predicted proteins | sample LakKiv25m_FD_114539 | JGI IMG/M metagenome (GOLD analysis project Ga0172369, IMG submission 114539) | Freshwater microbial communities from Kabuno Bay, South-Kivu, Congo - kab_022012_11.25m | ecosystem: Environmental > Aquatic > Freshwater > Lake | place: Democratic Republic of the Congo...
CCTTCGATGGCATCGCCCACCCCCCGGATCTCGCCGCCGACGACCTGGCACCGTCCCCATGCCGACTGGCTGAGGGAGTTCCGGGAGCGAGGCGCCGCGGCGCACGCCCGCAAGCAGGAGCCGCGGCGGGACATCACGGTGCAGCATGCCATTCCGAAGGCGCTCAACGATCTGCTCGCGACAGATTCGTCGGCGGTGCCGGCTCTGGCGCGCAAGGGCATCGACGGCGACTTCGCCGCTGCGGGCCTGGACCTGCAGACGGAACTGGACGCAGCCACGGCTCTGCCGACGGGCGCGGCCGGGCGCGAGCTGCTCACCCCCGACCAGCGGCGCCTGTGCGAGCTGGGCGCCTCGCTCTACCGCGATGGGCTGCGCTCCGCCCGCGACGCCGGCAAGAGCCTCAACGCCGCACCTTCCGATCTGTCGGCGTTCGGCAGCGTCACCGACTTCGATCTCGACACCCCGGAGGGCGTGCGCGACGCCCTGAAGCAGTTCCTGGACGCCGCCCCGACGCGCTCGATCATCCTGGAGGAGGCGGGCTACGGCGCGGACGAGCTCCGAGAAGTGGCGAAGACCCGCGAGAACCTCACCGGCGTGCTGGAGTCCAAGCAGCACCGCGCCACGAGCCTCAGGAACCGCACCGCGGCCATCGCCGTGGCGCAGCTCGCGCTCGACGCCTGGGAGGCGACGTACCGCGCCCGCGCCCGCACGGCCCTGCAGCGCCAGCCGGACCTTCTGTCGGTCGCCCTGGGCATCCTGCCGCGTCAGACCCAGCACCGGCGCACCCGGCTGGTCGTCCCCCCCAAGCCCCGCGTGCTCCCGGTCGATGCCGACAAGCCCGACAAGGGCGACGAGGGCGCGGACAAGGGCGGGGACACGTAGGTCGCGCCGCCTCGCGGCGGCAATTCCCGTGCCAGCCGCCTGCACGTCCTTCTTGCCAACAGACGGGCGCTCGCCCTATGTTTGCACGTTCCCCGCGGCGCCCGGCGGCGCCGGCACGTCGCGGAGAACCGGCGTTCGGCGTTCGGCGTTCGGCTTTCGCAAGAGCACTTTGTCCGCGCGCCTGCGCCCAGCCGGAAGTCGAATGTCGAAAGGAGGCGACGTTGCAGCAGAAGCCGGACCCGACCTACACCGTGCTCGTGGTGCCGGAGCACGGCGCCTCGGTGACCCGGCTGCGGGTGACCGGCCTGCACGTGATGCTCCTGTCGCGCCTGGCGGGCCTCGGACCCGAACGCCTGCGGCGCCTCGCCCGGATCGGCGGGTCGGTCCTGTTCGTGCTGGCGTCGGCCGCCGTCGGCATGACCCTGCACTACCTGTCGGTCGTCGGCCGGGCCTCGGACAACACCGCCCTGCGCGAGGAGAACCTGGAGCTCAAGCAGCAGCTCGCCGGACTCCAGGAGAAGACGGCGCACATCAACGAGCAGCTCGCCCGCGTGAAGCACCTGGCCGCCAACCTGCAGAACATCTCGCGCCTCAACGACCCGGACCGCAAGCTCGCCAGCGCCCCGGGGTTCGAGGGCGAGGAGCGCGACCCGCGCCGCGAGCCCGACCCGAAGGAAATCGCGCAGAACCTGTCGCAGCTCGACGCCGAGGCGCAGAGCCAAGAGAACAGCCTGCGGGCGCTCACCGGCTACTTCGAGGACCGCCAGGCGCTGCTCGCCAGCGCGCCGTCCATCTGGCCGGTGCGCGGCTGGGTCACCAGCGACTTCGGCTTCCGGCTCGACCCCTACACCTCCGACCGCACGCAGCACCAGGGACTGGACATCGCCAACGCCACCGGCACGCCGGTGGTGGCGCCGGCCGACGGCACGGTGGTGTTCTCCAACCGCGAGAGCGGGTACGGCAACGTGCTCGTGCTGGACCACGGCAATGGAATCAAGACCCGCTACGGGCATCTCAACGAGTTCAAGGTGCGCGCCGGCGACCGCGTGCGCCGCGGCACCCTGGTGGCCACCGTCGGCAACACCGGCCGAGCCACCGGCCCGCACCTGCACTACGAGGTGCGCGTCAACGGCTTGCCCGAGAACCCGCGCAAGTTCATCCTGGAAACAGGCGAGCCCGGCGATCCGCACGCGGGCGACCTGTCGGTGCCCGCCGCGGCCGAGCGCGGCGTCGGCGGGCCGGGGAACTAGCCGGCTTTCGGCTTTCGGCTTTCGGCTTTCGGCCCTCCTTCCAGAATCACCGACCGAACGGGCATGCCCGGGCACTTCCGTGCCCGGCTTCTTCTTGGAGGTCCGATCGACGGCTTCTCCGCGTGCGCCTCGGCGCGGGCGGATTGCGGCGCCGTCGTGCGTTAGGCAGGAATGCGGCCCGGGGCGGCCGCGGAAGGCACAGCGAGCATGGTCAACTGGATCCTGAAGAAGATCGTCGGCACGAAGAACCAGCGCGAGCTCAAGAAGATCGTGCCGGTGGTCGCCCGCGTGAACGACCTGGAGGCGAAGACCCGCCTCATGTCCCAGGAGGACATGCAGGCGGCCGTGCTCCGCTTCAAGCAGGAGGTCGCCAACGGGCGAAAGCTCGACGACATCATGCCCGACGTGTTCGCCCTGGTGCGCGAGGCCGGCCGTCGCGTCCTGAACATGCGCCACTTCGACGTGCAGATCATCGGCGGCGCCGTGCTGCACTCCGGACGCATCGCCGAGATGCGCACGGGCGAGGGCAAGACGCTCGTGGCGACGCTGCCCGCCGCGCTCAACGCCATCGAGGGCCGCGGCGTCCACGTCGTCACGGTCAACGACTACCTCGCGCGCCGCGACGCCGAGTGGATGGGCCGCATCCACAACTACCTGGGCCTGCGCGTGGGCGTCATCGTCCACGGGCTGACCGACCAGGAGCGCCAGGACAACTACGGCTGCGACATCACGTACGGCCAGAACAACGAGTTCGGCTTCGACTACCTGCGCGACAACATGAAGTTCCGCCTGAAGGACTACGTGCAGCGCGAGCTCAACTACGCCATCGTCGACGAGGTCGACAGCATCCTCATCGACGAGGCGCGCACCCCGCTCATCATCAGCGGCCCGTCCGAGGAGTCCACCGAGGCGTACTACACCATCAACCAGGTCATTCCGCTGCTCGTCAAGGACCGCGACTACGTCGTCGACGAGAAGCAGCGCGCCGTCACGCTCACCGACGAGGGCGTCGAGCGCGTCGAGCAGCGCCTCTCGGTCCGGAACCTCTACGATCCCGAAATGATCGAGACGCTCCACCACGTGGAGCAGGCGCTGCGCGCGCACACGCTCTACAAGAAGGACTACCACTACGTGGTGAAGGAAGGCGAGGTGCTCATCGTGGACGAGCACACCGGGCGCCTCATGCCCGGACGGCGCTGGAGCGACGGCCTGCACCAGGCCATCGAGGCCAAGGAGAGCGTGACCATCGAGGCCGAGAACCAGACGCTCGCCACGATCTCGTTCCAGAACTACTTCCGCATGTACACGAAGCTCTCGGGCATGACCGGCACGGCCGACACCGAAGCGGAGGAGTTCGCGAAGATCTACAACCTGGACGTGGTGGTCGTCCCCACGAACCAGCCGATGGTCCGCTCGGACGCGGACGACGTCGTCTACAAGACCGAACGCGCCAAGTTCAAGGCGGTCGCCGACGAGCTGGAGGACTGCTGGAAGCGCGGTCAGCCCGTGCTTGTCGGCACGGTGAGCATCGCCAAGAGCGAGGCGCTCTCGCACATCCTGAAGAAGCGCGGCGTCCCGCACAACGTGCTCAACGCCAAGCAGCACGAGCGCGAGGCCGATATCGTCGCACAGGCCGGCCGCAAGGGGCAGATCACCATCGCGACGAACATGGCGGGCCGCGGCACGGACATTCTGCTGGGCGGCAACGCCGACGCGCTGGCGAAGAAGGAGGTCGGCCCCGCGCCCGAGCGGCTGCAGATTCCCGTGCTGGACGAGGAAGGAAAGGAGACGGGCGAGACCCTGCCCGAGCCCGACGCGCAGTTCGAGGCGCGCACGAAGGAGTGGGAGGAGAAGCTCGCGGCGACCGTCGAGCGGTTCAAGAGGGAGACCGAGGAGGAACACAAGGAGGTCGTGTCGCTGGGCGGCCTGCACATCCTGGGCACCGAGCGCCACGAGAGCCGGCGCATCGACAACCAGCTCCGCGGGCGCGCGGGGCGCCAGGGCGACCCCGGGTCGAGCCGGTTCTACCTGAGCCTCGAAGACGATCTCATGCGCATTTTCGCCTCGGATCGCATCGCCTGGCTCATGGACAAGATGGGCGTCGAGGACGACGAGCCCATCGAGCACAAGATGCTCACCAAGGCCATCGCCGACGCGCAGCGGCGCGTGGAGGCCCAGAACTTCGACATCCGCAAGAACCTGCTGGAATACGACGACGTGATGAACCAGCAGCGCAAGACCATCTACTCCATGCGCCGACGCGTGCTCGCCGCGGGCGCGGGCCAGCCGCTGGTCGAGTTCGACGAGAGTCCGAAGACGAAGAAGAAGACCCGGCGCGAAATCGCCGTCGAGTGGAAAGACCTTCGCGAGCGAGTGCTGGACACCATCGAGGACGCCATCCTGCAGGTGTGCGACCAGGCCATTCCCCAGCGGCAGGAGGACTTCAACGCCGACACGCTGCGCCAGCTCGTGCGCGACCAGTTCGCCGTCGACATGACGTTCGCGTCCGGATTCCCCGAGCGCCAGAAGGTCGAGTTGGAGATCTACAACGTCGTCGAGAAGTTCTATCTGAAGAAGGACGAGCTGTTCGGTCCGGAGCGCTTCCGCAGCATCGAGCAATGGTTCTTCCTCAACACCATCGACGGGCTGTGGAAGGACCACCTGCTCACGATGGACCACCTTCGCCAGGGCATCCACCTGCGCGGCTACGGGCAGCGCGACCCCAAGCAGGAGTACAAGAGGGAAGGCTACGAGCTGTTCCGCGTGATGCTGGGGCGCGTCTCGTCGAGCGTGGCGGCGACGCTCCTGCGCGTGCAGCCCGCGGAGCAGAGCGAGAGCGCGGTGCAGGAACAGCGCCGCGCCGCGGAGGCCCGGCTCAAGCGTCTGAACGAGACGCGCAACGAGGCCGAGGTCGGCGAGAAGCCCAAGCAGGGCACCGTGCAGCGCTCCCAGCCCAAGGTCGGACGCAACGACCCCTGCCCGTGCGGCAGCGGCAAGAAGTACAAGAAGTGCCACGGGGCGACCGGCGCGGAGGCCGAGGCGGGTTGAGACGGAAGCGCCGTCGCGGCAGAGGGCGACCGGGCCCGTGGAGCACTGGCGTCCGGGTCAGCCGCCCGGCGGCTTCCTGAGCCGATCCAGCTCCGCCTGAAGCTCCGCCGCGCGGCGGGCCTCCTGCTCGGCACGGCGCTCGGCCGCGGCGGCCCGCTCGGCCTCCTGTGCGGCCCGCTCGGCCTCGTGTGTAGCCCGCTCCGCCTCCTGCGCGGCCCGCTCGGCCTCGTGCTTCGCCTTGGCGGCCTCCTGCTCGGCCCGCGCGGCCTCCTGCTGCGCCCGCTCCTCGGCGGCCCGGACCAGCTCGGCGGTCACCTGCACGGCCTGCTCCAGGCGTTGTGCAAGCTCCGCCGCGTCCGGCAGCGCGGCCGAACCTGCGTAGAAACGAACCCGATCCCCGTCCAGCGCGAGGTCCAGATCCAGCACCTCGGATCGGAACCTTCCCCCCTGCGGCACCAGCCGCCGGTAGCGCCCGGATGCCTCGTCGCGCAGCCTCCAGCCGTGCAACTGCAGCTTGCGCAGATCGAGCACGAAGTACTCGGGAATGCCGAGACGGGCATAGACCTCGACGTTGCGCTCCAGATCCTTGCCAGGGTCGCCCTTGCGCAGCACCTCCAGCGCGAAGTCGAGCCCCTTGCCCTCGGCGCTCGTCACCCAGCGGTCGCGCCAGTGCGGGTCCACGTCCAGGACGACGAACACGTCGGGGGCGATGCTGGGCTCGTCGGGGTAGTAGACCATGAGCCCGCGCCCCACGTAGGCGGCACGCCCCCGCGAACGGAAATAGCGCTCGAGGCTGTCGCCCGCGAACTCGGTGGCGTGGCGGTGCCAGTCGCCCGGAGGCGCGCCGAATTCTCCCGGCTGCGGTTCGCAGGGCAGCGCGTCGGCGACCCGCCGCCGCTCCTCCGCGGTAAGCCGGGCCCACGCCTCGCGGCTCGGGGCCCGCGGGGAGCGCTGCGCCGGAAAGTCGGGGTTGCGCAGAGCCATGAGCGCGAGTGTGCGGGGCGGCACGACGGTTGTCAACGCGCGATCCGACCCCCGCCCGCCGGACCCGCCGCGGAATGGCTCCGCGGCACCCGTCCGCTCCCCCGCCTCGGGGACGACGCCCGGGCACTGCCAGACTGCTCGTGCCGAGCGCAATCGGAGCACCTCGATCGCGCGTCCCGTTTTGTTTGCTGGCCGACACCTAGGTACTTTTGCCTATTGACTGCCGGAGGGCCGTTCCCGAACCGTGGAAGCGAGGGAGGGTTCACACCGCGCACCTTGGCAGCATGGGTGCCGATGGGCGGCAGCGAAGTGCGCTGCGGCGTTGCACGGGCTCCCGGGCGGCGGCCGCGAGCCGCCCGACGGGGAGGCGACACATGATCCGCGTGATGCTCTGCGACGATCACGAGGTCGTGCGCGAGGGCATCGCCGGCATCGTGAACCGCCAGGCCGACATGCGCGTGGTCGCCGAATCGGGCGACGCGGCGGAAATCCAGCGTTTCGCGGCCGACATCCCGTGCGACGTGCTCGTGCTGGACTTGGGCCTGCCCGGAACCGAGGGGACCACCCTGCTGGCGAAGGTGCGGGAACGCACGCCGGACCTGCACGTCGTCGTCCTCTCGATGCAGAGCGAGGGCCCTGTCGCTCTGCACTGTCTGGACCTGGGCGCCTCCGCATTCCTTTCCAAGGAACGCTCTCCCGCCGAGCTGCTGGAAGCCGTGCGGTGCGCGGCCCGGGGCGAGCGGTACATCACGGAGAGGCTTGCCGCGCTCGCCGCGGATCGCGCCCGCGGCTGCGCCTCGGACGCCCCGCACACGCGCCTGAGCGCGCGCGAGTACCAGGTGTTCTGCCTCGTCATCCGCGGCACCCCGCCCTCGCAGATCGCCGACGAGCTGAACCTCAGCCGTCCCACGGTCAGCAACCACATCCACTCGGTGAAGCAGAAGCTCGGCGCCGCCACCAACGGCGAGGTGGTGCTGTACGCGCACCGCGCGGGGCTGCTGGCGTGACACGGGCACGAATCCTCGCCCGCCTGACGCGCACGCTCGGCGAAGCACTCGGCCGGGGCGAGCCCACCGGGCGCGAGCGCCGCGTCGTCGCGCGCATGCTGCACCGGCTGATGCAGGCCGCGTGCGTGGCCGGCGCGCTGGTGGGCGCCGTGCTCACGGGGCTGTGGTACCCCGCCGACGGATGGCTGTTCGACGCCGCGCGCCTGCACGATTCATATCCTGTTCCGAGAGCAATACAGGTGGGCGCGGACCTTCTCGGCGCCGCAACCATGCTCCTGTCGCCCGCCGTGCGGCGCCACCCGGTCGCGGCCGCCACGTTCGGCATCGGAGTCAACGGCGTGCTCGTGGGCTGGGGCGAGGCGGCCTCGGGAGGGCTTGACACTCCATGGATAGGATTTCTGTACCTCATGCCGTACGCGAGCCTGCCGATGATCTGCGGGCTGCCGCAGCGCGTGCTGGCGGCGTTCCTGGCCGGCGGCGGAGCGTGGATCGCCTTCTTCATGCGGCGCCCCGAGGACCTCGCGCACCCGGCGTTTTCGACCGTGACGGCGTTCCAGTTGTTCGTCGCGGCGGGAGCCGTGGCCTTCGGCGAGCTGTTCCAGAGACTGGTGACGCGCGAGGCCCTGCTGCGCGTGCGCCGGCGCGACCGCGAGCGCGAGCTGCGACGCATCCGCGCGGGGCTCGAGACGCGCGTCGCCGAGCAGACGCAGCGCCTGGCGGCGCTGGCGCAGGAGGCGCAGCTCGCGCGCGACGAGGAAAGACGCTGGATCGCACGGGAGATTCACGACTCGCTCGGGCAGCAGCTCTCGGCGCTGCGCTACGTCGCGCACCGGGTGTCGATCGCGGCGGACGGCGAGGCGGGCCCCGCCGCCGCCGACATGGATCGTCTTCTGGGGCAGGCCGGCGCGTCGCTGCGCCGCGTGCTCGACGGTCTGCAGCCCCGCGCCGTCGAGGAGATGGGCCTTCTGCTCGCGATCCAGTGCCTCGTCGACGAGGTGCGGCAGGGCTCGTCCCTGGTGTGCGAGCTGTCCGTGGACGCTCCGCAGCAGCACATTCCGCAGGATGTCTCGGTCGCCCTCTACCGCGTGTGTCAGGAGGCGCTGGCCAACGTGACGCGCCATGCGAAGGCCCGCCGCGTGCGCGTCGACCTCGTCGTGCGCGCGGACGAAATCCGGCTGAGCGTCGGGGACGACGGCGTGGGTCTCGCCAACGCCGACCTGCCTCTGAAGGGCTACGGCATTGCGTCGATCCGGGATCGCGTCCGCGCCCTCGGCGGCGAGGTGGACTGGAGCCCTTCGGAGAACAGCGGCACATGCCTGACCGCACGCGTTCCGCTGCACCGCGCGGATGCGGAGCCCCGCAGCGCAGCCCTCTAGGCATGGCAAAGGCAAGGCTTTGGACAGGACTGCCTGAATACGTCTGGATTGCGCTGCCGAAACTAATTTCCCCCCCCCGATTTTCACCTTGCAAGGGTGCGTGCAGGGGCGCGAAATGCCGGCGGCTGAACTTCGACAACGTGCAGCACCGCCCGCCTCGACAGGACGCCGCCCGGCCCGAGCCGACGGCACCACGGATTCGCGACGGGCACCGCGGAGGCACCGATGGCGACGGGCCCTGCCGGCTGGCGTTTCCGGGAACGGTTTCTCCGGACGACAGCGTGGTTGTTCGTCTGCGCCGCCGGGTGCCAGGGCGGCCCGGGCGCAGCCCCGCCGGGGGGCGCGGCGCCCCCGTGCGTCGACACCTGCGAAGCGCTGGGGCACGAGTGCGGCACCGTGTGCGGCCAGCCGTGCGGCGAGTGCGGCGCCCCCGACGGGCGCGCGCTCTCGTGCCTCGCGGGCCGCTGCCGCTGCGTGCCCGGGTGTGCGGCGGTCTCGTGCGGCACCGACGACGGCTGCGGCGGGCGCTGCCCCTGCCCCGCCGACCTGAGCTGCGCCGAATGCCCCCTGCGCCTGCAGAGGCTCGACTCGCGCGACGACGGACGTGCCGTGCGGCACGCGACCCTCGCGCTCGAGTCGCCGATCGCCGTGCAGAGCCCCGAAGTGACGCCCGGCGAGGCGCCGCCCACGCTCGCGGATCTGCGCATCGCGGCTGATCGTCCCGTGACCGTCGAGAAGCTGCAGATCGGCCCTTCGCTCGCGGACTCGCGCAAGCTCCTGCACCGCTTCACCGGCACGAACCTGCCGTGGCAGATCACCGAGGACGGGCAGATCCGCGTGCTGGTGCTCTCCGGCCCCAGGCGCACGGACATTCCACCGGGCCGGTGGCTTACTCTATATCTGGAAATATCGGAAGGCGGCGATCCCGGCCCCGTCTCGTTCCGGCTCGTGCGGCGGGCGGGCGCCGTGGCACCGCCCGCCGCCGACACGCTCCTGCAGCGCACCCCGTACGACGCTCCTCTCTCGGTTTCCCCCGCGAGGTGAGAGACATGTGCGCCCTGTCTCGACGCCGCATCTTCCCGGCGTTTCCGCTCCTGCCGGCGCTCGTCGTCGCGGCGGCCTCCGCCCGCGCCGGCGCGCAGCCGCTCACCCTCGCCGAGTTGGACTCGCTCGGGGCCTGGGTCGACTGCCGCGAGGCCTGCGACGCGGCCGCCGCGGTGGACCGCCAGGTCTGCCTCGACGCCTGCGGGGCTCCCGACCCCGCATGGGAGAAGGACGGCGTCGCGCCCGTGAGCCGGAACGACCTCGACCTCGCGGGACTGGAGATCGCGGACGCGGGCGCCGGCACGGAGATCTGCTACCGCGACCAGGGCCGCGTGGTCGTCCCCGCGGCGCTGTGCCCCGGCACGCTGTGCGAGGGCATGCCCTCGTGCAGCGACGCCGACTGCAACGCGACGACCAGGCCCCGAGCGTGCCCGCCCGTCGTGTGTCGCATCCGCCCTGTGCGCAGCGTTGCCGCGTGTTCCGACGGCGACGGCGACGGCGTGCCCGCATGGCTCGAAACCGCGACGGGCACCAGCGACACCGCCGCCGACGCCGTGTGCGAGTCGAATTCGGAGTGCGACTTCCGCACCTCGTGCGTCGCCGACGTCGACGTGGGCGCCGCCCGCTGCCGTGCGCGCACGTGCGGTCCCGACGGGTGTACCGCGTTTCACCTTGAAACGGTGGCCGCGGACGATCAGCAGGTGCTGATCCACCTCTGGTACGACCACTCGCCCGCTCCGGCGCGCGCGCTCGACCTGCTCGTGCGCTACGACCGCCAGAGCCTGCTGCTGGCCGACGCGCGCCCGCTGCCCAACCTGAGCGCCTTCCACAAGCAGCTCTACACCTCTCACCTGTCGGACGGAACGCTGCGGGTCGTGATCATGGACGCCACGTCCGTCGAGCCCATCCGACCGGGGCCGCTGGTCGAGCTTGTTTTCCAGAGGATTTCGGACGACGCCTCGACCGTCTCGTTCTCGGCCGACGACGCGGCGCAGGAGGCTGCGATCGCTCCTCTGCAGGGCAGCCTTACCACTCAGGAGAGCCTGCACGACGACGCGCTGTGGGGCCCTGCGGCCCTCGTGCCCGCCCGCGCCGACGCCGAGCGCGCGCGGCTTCTGCTCTGGTACTCGTTCGACGCGCCGGGGGTCGCGCTCGAGTACGCTCACGTGCCCGACGGCGACGCCCTGTGCGCCCGTTTCCCCGTCTGCGCCAACGAGACCGACCCCGTCGAGCGCACGCGCATGATTCTGCGGCTGCGGTCGCTGCAGGCCGGCGCCGTCCCCGCGGCGGCGCAGATCGCCGGCGTCGTGCGCGGCGGCCTCTACCTGGACGGTGCGCGCGACGTGCTGCGCCTGCCCGTGCAGGTGCTGGAACCCTACGAGGCCGCGGGGCAGAGCTTTACTCTATCCACATGGTTCTATACCGAGGGCAACGGCCTCGACGAGAACGCCGCCTCGCCGCAGCTCCTGTTCACGCACAACGCGAACGACGAGCGCACGCGTTTCGGCCTCATGCTGGAGCCCGCGGGCGACGGCACGTGGGATCTGGCCTTTTTCTCGGGCGACTGGCTCGACCCGGCGCACCTGTCGCGCACGCCCGTGTCCACCGGCATCGCGCTGCGCACGTGGCACCACGCCGCCGTGGCCCTGGACGCGTCGACCGGAAGTGCGGGCCTGTACTTCGACGGCTCGCGCACGGGCGAGCACCGCATGGGCACCGTGCCGCCCCCGGTCTCGTGCCCCTCGTTCCAGCGCGGCAGCGACGTGCTGCTGCACGAGGAGGGCGACATCGTCGGCGGCCAGCCCTCCGAGTCGCTGTGGTGGGCCCCGCAGCGCGGCCCCGCGTACCAGATCGAGCGCGCCGACCTCAACGGACAAGCCTCCGCGCGCGTGGTGGGCGATGGCCAGCACTGGTTCCAGGACGTGGACTACCTTCCGTTCCTGGAGAAGATGGTCTACAGCTCGAACCTCGCCGGCCAGTTCGAGATCTGGATCGCCGACGCCGACGGCGCCCATGCGAAACAGCTCACCGTGGGGTTCGGCGACACGGCGCGGGGCATCTTCGCGCGCCGGCCGCGATGGTCGCCCGACGGCACCGCGATCGTGTTCGAGAGCAACGTGTACGACGTGCTCGCGGGCCACAACACCGGTCGCGGCTACCAGCTCTACTACGTCGGCTACGACCCGGCCGCGGGCCGCGTCGCCATCGCGCTGGAGGGCGGCGGCACCGCCGAGCAGCTCGACTACGCGGCGCACGTGACCGGGCAGACCATCGGCGGCTACCAGCTCACGCGGGCCGAGGCCAACCATGTGAACACGTGGTGGCTGAGCGGCCGCGCGGCCGGCGGCGTGCGCGGCGAAATCATCTATGAAAAGAGTGATTCGCGTTTCCGCGGCAACGTCGTGCAGCGCCTGCGTATTCCCGACAACATCCGCGAGACCTCGCCGGCGGACGTGACGGGGCTGGGCGATCCGTCCGACGAGAAGCGCGTGCTCTCGGCGTTCCGCACGGTCATCGCCGGCGTGCGCCCGCAGGAGGTCGCGAACCTCCTGTACGACCGCTTCCGTGTCTCGTACGAGCCCTCGGCGCAGTTCACCCCGAGCGCACTGGAGAGCGGCGACGTGGCCGAGGTGACGGTCACGCATGCGCCCGCGGGGTACGCGCCCGACTGCTGGGACTTCAACCACGACCGGCAGCGCGACACCGCCGAGGACCTGAACCGCGACGGCGTCTACGACGAGAATGATTGCCTCCCGGTCGACGTGCGCGACCTCTACGTGCAGTTCGACACGCGCTACTGGGATCCGCTCGTCTCCGTGGCGGACGTGGAGTCCGCGGCCTCGGGCACGGTGCTGCGCCCCGAGGCCCAGGGAGGCGTCGGCAAGAAGCTGCAGCTCTCGGTTGTCGAGACCGAGTTCGGCTCCTTCGTGCGGGTCGAGATTCTCAGTCCGATCAACTCGCTGCCCATTCCCGCGGGCGACGTGGCGCGCGTCGTGTTCCAGCGCAAGCTCGCGGGAGCGCCCGGCGTTCCCTTCGGCCTGCGGGTGCGTCAGTCGCGATCGAGCCTTTTCATGAAGGATCTGACGCGCCCGGTGTCGCCGACCGGCTTCGACCTCGCCGGCGTGCTGGACGACGTCGAGAGCGCGGCGTTCAGCCCCGACGGCAGCCGCGTCCTTCTGTCCGGCACTTCGATGGCACGCCCCCTGCTCGTCAAGACCCGCAGCGTGCAGGGCGCCGCGGGCGCCGAGCGGCTCTCGCAGGTGCCCGCGCGCGTGCGCGGCATGAAATGGTCCCGGGAACAGAAGTTCTATCCGTGCAATTGGGTGGGCGGCTACCGCAATCCGTCGTCGAACCTCGTGTCGTCGGGGCTTCGCGGCGGGCTGGACGACCTGAAGATCTTCGCGGGCGTGCGCGATCCCGACGCGATCCGTTCCGAAGCCGAGCGCGGCCTGGAGCGCCTGCGCGTCGAGGGCCGCGACGGACCGGTCGAGTCGCGTCTGCCGGCGTGCGGAACGATGCACGCGGACTGCCCCGCGTTCCACCTGTGCGTCGCGGGCCAGTGCCGCATGCTCGAGTGCGACCCGGCCGATCCGTACGCGTGCGTCGCCGAGGGCGGCCGGTGCGTCGTGCGCCCCGTCGCAGTGGAACAGGAGGGCTCCGGGACTGCCGGATTCCGCTGGGTCTGCGCCGCGGAGTGCGCCGCCGACACGCAGTGCTTCACGCAGGCGTGCCTGAACGGCCCGTGCCGGTATTGCGAGACGGCGACGAACTCCTGCATCGAGTGCCGCTACGCCGTGCAGGACTACGGCACGTTCTCCATCGCGGGCATCGAGGGCTGCCCCGACCGCAACAGCTTCCAGTGCGTGTCCGGCGCGTGCCGCACCGAGTGCTACACCATCCGCGACGGCCAGAGCATCTACCGCTGCGACCCGACGCTGGAGTACTGCCGCCAGGGCCGCTGCGTCACGCTGGACTGGGACTGGACCGACTTCGCGCCCGCGTCGCTGGGCGCCCTGAGTGAAACCGTCCACACCGCGGTTCCGGGCGCCGTGCGCACCGTGGCCATCGGCGAGATGTCGGTCGTCGAGTTCAAGGCGTACGGTCGCGGCGACTACGGGCACCCGCCCGAGGTGCTCGTCGAGGGGCGCCTCGTCGCGGCGGACGGTCGCTCGTACTACGGCGGAGAGTGGTTCGAGATCGGCCGCGTCTACGTGTACAACGAGACGAAGCCGCAGGCCGACGGACGCAGGCACTACCTCCACGTCCCGCACCCCGTGAGCGACCTGCGCATGCGCCTCGTGCACACGCCGTACGAGGACCTGAACGCCGCCGCGAGCGGCCTGGGCGGGCGCGACAAGGACTTCTGCCGCGCCGACGCGCAGGCGAGCGCCCGCGCCGGAGAACAGCCCGACTTCGCCGCGTGCATCTACCGCCCGCCGGGAAGCCGCTTCCACATCGGCTACGAGGGGCAGATTCCGATCGAGGAGATCGCCGCGGCGTGCCGCCAGAAGCAGCGCGCCGGCTGTCCGTCCACCACCGATCAGCTCCGCGCGTACCTGTCGGGCGAGTCGCCCTCGGTCATCGTCTCCGAAGTGCGCCTCAACGGCGCCAGCGCCACCATCGACGCCAACCCGGTGTGCTCATACGAGGGAACGCTGGACCCGATCGAGGCCGGGACCATCCGGCCGAAGAAACTATATTACGGCGATATAGTGAAGGAGCTGTCGCCCGAGAAGAACGCGTGGTGCGCCGCGGATCCGTCGCGCTGCAACACGGCGACGACGCTGCTGGACTTCAAGACGCGCAGCGGAGGGGCGTTCGCGCTCCTGAACTGCAACTACGACGACCCGATTTCGAACCAGCACGCGGGCGCCGAGTTCACGCTGCCGCCGTGGCGCCAGCAGTGGTCTTCCGGAGCGCTGCGGGAGACCGCGAACTCGTGCCTCGTCGAGGTCGATCCGATCCGGCGGGAGCAGTGCTTCGAGTACCAGGGCGGCGACACGCTGCTGGACCCGATGGCCGCGGAGATGGAGCTGTTCCAGACCCTCGAGTTCACCCTTCCCCGCTTCTTCGCCCACGACGAGGGCTTCACCCGCGTGCCGCTGCCGACGTTCCCGTTGCGCGTGCAGGTGGAGGGTTACGCCGGCGGAGGGCTCGTGCTCGGCAACGGCTACGAGTCGCTGACGATCATCGGCACCGGCAACGTGGAGGCACAGTTCGCGACGAACATGCCGCCGGGACGGCGGTACCGCGTCGTCGTCGAGCGGCAGCCCTCCGGCACTGGCGATCCGCGCTTCTGCACCGTGGTCGCGCCGCAGTCGGGCGAGATGCAGAGCGGCGGCGCGCTGGTGCGCGTGCGCTGCGGGCCTGCGCGCCGGGTGGGTGGCGTGCTGACCGGCCTCGCGGGCGATCGCGCGGTGCTGCAGCTCCGCGCGGGCCAGCAGGTCGCGGGGTTGAAGCTGCGTTCGAACGTCCTCACGGATCTCATCGTATCCGCGGGCGGTCCGTTCGAGTTCCCGGCGCTGCTGCCCGAAGGCGCGTCGTGGAACGTCTCCGTGCTCGACCAGCCGCGCATTCCCGCGCAGCTCTGCGCCGTGCAGGGCGGCTCGGGGACGATGACGGCGCAGGGGATGGCAGGGCTGCAGGTGAGCTGCGAGCAGACGCCGCCGCGCGTGCTGGGCGTCACGGTGCAGGGTCTGACCGGGCGTGGACTTGTCGTCTACAACCGGCCCAACGACGAGTTCCTGAACGTCGCGGCCGACGGCACCACCTCATTCGTGCAGCGCATGCGCCCCGGCTCGACGTACGAAGTCATGGTGAGCGCGCAGCCGCGCCTGCCCACGCAGACCTGCGCGGTGACCGACGGCACCGGCACGATGCCCAACCGGGACAAGACGGATGTGCGGGTCGTCTGCACAGTCAGTCCGACCTACGCGGTGAAGGTCAACGTGGGCGTCGTGACCGGCCGCGGGCTGGAACTGGCCCTGAACGGCGGAGAGCGCCTCGCCGTGCCGGCGCCGGGCAACGTCGCGTTCGCCACGCGCCTGCTGCAGGGCGCCTCCTACGACGTCACGGTGTCGCGCCAGCCGGTCGATCCGGTCGAGGTCTGCACCGTGACGCGCGGCACCGGCACCGTCGCCGCCGCCGACGTGAGCGAGCCCGTCGTGATGTGCAGCCGCCCCCTGCCGCCCGCCAACACCTTCATGGTCAAGGGCACCGTCGCCGGGCTGCTCGGCCACGACTTCCGAATCAAGCTGAACAGCGCCACGCAGCGGCTCGACATCGACCGCAACGGCCCGTTCACGTTCCCCAACCCGCTCACCGACCGCAACGACTACGCGGTGGAGGTGGACACGCAGCCTGTGAACCCGACACAGACGTGCACGGTGGCGAACGGTACGGGGCGCGTCCACGGTGCCGACGTGACGGACGTCGCGATCACCTGCGTGCCGCGCAGCACGCTGGCACTTCGCTTCACCCAGGGCTTCGGCGGCACCGTCGCGGTGCGTGGGCTCGCCTTCGCGGGCGACGGCGCCGCGCGAGGCGAAACCCGGCCCGACGCGCAAGTGGGCGCGGGCGGAGGGACCGTCGGGTTCGTCGAGTTCGGGCGCGCGGGCGAAAGCGCCCCGCCGACGGCCGATCTCGGGCCCGGCAACTACACGGTCCACCTGTGGGTCAACACGGACGGCAGCCGCGACCCGCAGGGCAGGCCGACGTTCCAGCCGGGCGAGCCCGGGCTGCGCCGCGTCGTCGCCGTCGCGGCCGCGTCGCAGATCGTCGTCGACCTGACGCCCGCGGACCTGGCGCCCACGATCTACGAACCCGTATTGCTATTGTCGCAGAATATAGACCCGATGGCGTCGGTCGAGTGCTGGTGGACGCATGCGACGGGCACGCGCCCCGCCCTGCCGCCGTTCCAGTACGTGGCGCGCGCTAGCCTGACGTGCGACCCGGGACAGGGCATCTGCTTCCGGTACCGCTCCAGCACGCGCGCGATGACGGCGCCCACGGTCGTGAACGAGCCGATGACCGCGGGCACGTACGACCTGACGTGCTGGTGGGACGCGAACACGAACCGTTCTCTCGACGAGGGCGATCTCGCCGGATTCGCGGCGGGCGTGCGGGTCGACGGACCCGGAGTGCTCACCTCGCAGACGAGCATCACGCTGGCCCGGCCGTAGGCGGGAGGCAGAGGCGCACATGAGGTGCATCCGACAAGGCGGCTCTCCCCCCCGGCCCCCCTCTCGTTTCGGACAAGAACAAGAGCGTCCGAAACGCGAGGGGGGAGATCGCAGTGCCGATGCGGCCGAATTCGGCACAGCGATCTCCCCCCTCGCGTTTCGCGGAGCGAGGAACGAGCGGAGCGAAACGAGAGGGGGGCCGGGGGGGAGAGCCGCTCTTTCGGACGCCCCCGACGGCACATTGCGTCCCTCGGACACGAACTCTCAATACCGGTCTCGGCCGAGCCGCGCGAGCGCGGGCGGCTCCTGGAGGAAGGTCATGCGGACTCTCGCTCTGTTCCCGGCCGTCGCCCTGGCGGCACTCGTCTTCTGGCCGCGCCCGGCCCCCGCGCAGACCGCGGTGGCCTGCGACGGCGCCGCGGACTTCCCCTGCGGCTTCCAGATGCGCGACGTCGGGCTCCAGCCCGTGCCGCGCACCTTCAAGTTCCAGGCCCGCGTCTCGCAGGCCAAGCTGCCCATAGGCGAGGGAGTCTTCGGCCGCGTCATCGTCAACCTCAAGCGCGGCGACGAGACGCTGTGCCGCGAGGAGTTCCGCGACGTGCGCGTCGCCGCCAGCGTCGTCAACCTCGAAATCGGCCGCAACATGAGCTGCGAGCTGGACCAGGTCATCGCCGAGAACGCCGACCTGTTCTTCCAGCTCTGCATCGGAGGACCCGAGAACTGCCTGCGGCCCATCGAGCTGGGCACCACGCCATATTCCATCAAGAGTACTTTTGCCGCCCAGTGCCGCCAGGCGTACCAGAGCGACATCGCCGGCCAAGCCAACTACGCGCACCGCGCCACCGCCGATCGCGACCTGTTCCTTTCGAAGGAGCTGGGCTACGGCTACTTCGACTTCGAGACGCCCGCGAGCGCGCCGGCGCTCTACACCGACGACCAGTTCCGCACCTACAAGGACGGCGGCTTCCTGCAGTGGACGCCGCTGCGCGAGACCGACCCGACGCTGAACATCTGCGCTCGCGATCCCGCGACGGATCGGCCCGTGCCGCTGTCGCGCCTCGTGCTGGCGTCGCAGACGACCCAGACCACCGGGCGGCTCGACGTGCTCTCTGGCGGCGTACACGTGACCGGCTCGTCGGAGGTGAACGGCAACACGACGGTGCGCGGCCAACTGAAGGTGGACCGGCCGGCCGCGGGGCCGCAGGGCCTCGTCGTGAACGGGCCGGCGACATTGAATGGAACGGCGACCGTCACCGACGCGCTGAACGTGAACCCGGGCGGCGTGGCCGTGACCGGCGCGTCCAACTTCAGCGGCGTCGTGACGGTCACCGACATTGTCGTGGACGGAAGGCTGCGGGTGAACGGCGAGTTCCAGATCCCAGGGGAAGTGAACATCGGAGGCGTTTCGGCGGACTTTTCGGTCGGCAACGATCTCGCCGTCGGCGGTGCGGCGGCCGTCACGGGAGGGCTCTCGATCGGCCAGGGCCTCGCGTTCCGGTCGGAGTCCGCGGGCGACGGCGGGCGTGCACTTGTCCACGACACCGGCGACACGCTGGTCGTGAACAAGGACGGAGACTTCGCGGGAGGGACCCGGGTCGAGGGCGACACGCTCGTGCAGGGCGGCCTGAACGTGGCCGGAAACGCAAGCGCGGCCGCGCTGGCGGTGAGCGGCAACGTCAACGCCGGCAGCCTCACCGTGGGCGGGGTCACCAACGCCTTCGTGCCCCGCGGCGCCATCCTCATGTGGAGTGGCACTCGAGCCAGCATCCCGGCGGGCTGGGCGCTGTGCGACGGCCAGAACGGCACGCCGAACCTGCAGGACCGGTTCATCCTCGGCCTGATCAACGACAGGGACCCGGGCGAGACGGGAGGATCCAACTTCGTCACGCTCACCATAGGCCAGATGCCGCGGCACAGCCACTACGGCATCACCGACTGGGAGAGCAACAACCACACGCACGACGGCTGGACCGGGGCGATGAACCGCAACCAGTGGCACAGCCACGGCTTCAACGTCGACAACTCCGGCGGCTGGAACGGGTCGTATCCGGAAGGCGATTCGGACCGTGGCGGCAAGCTGATAGCCCGGACCTTCGACTCGAACGTCGATCACGAGCACTGGTTCAGGACCGCCGGCCAGAGCGCGGGGCACAGGCACAACATCCCCTTGGACGGCAACTTCGAGCCCTTCGACAACCGACCTAGGTACTACATGCTCGCGTTCATCATGAAGCTGTAGTTCTCAGAGTCCGAGGAGGCTCAGATGCGCTCCCGCCATCTTGCACCGTTATCGTACGTTCGCGCGCAGCGGACGATTCTGGTCGCGGCCTGCCTTGCGGCGGCGTGCCAGAACCCGCCGCCCGCCGGAGCCCCGTTCGGCGAGCCGTCGGCGCCGGAGGGGATGCAATCCGCCCCGCCCGACTGGCTCGGGTGCCCGCCGGCGGCCGGCGAACTCGCGTACCGCGTCGACTTCACGCGCCGCGCGGGTGCGGAAGGCCCGCGCATGGCGGAAATCGCCGTACAGACGAGCGCCGACCTCGCGTTCGCATCATCGCTGGCACTGGACGCCGCGACTCGCGCGGGCAAGCAGGTCATCGTGCAGCAGGGCGCGTCGGGACGGCTGCGCGTCGTGGTGTTCTCGTCGGGGAATGTCGACCGTCTCGACACCGGTCCGCTCGCATGTCTGCGGTTCCGTCCCGTCGCGTCGGGCGCCGCGCACGCGTCCATCGACTACGACGGCTCGCAGTTCGCTCCCTCGATTCACGTTCCGGACGAGAGCACGCTCGCGCTGGAGCGCATGGAGGTGGCGCCATGAGGCGGGAAACGATTGCGCACTCCAGCGGATTGAGCCGTAGGGCGGGGGCTTGTCCCCCGCCGGTGTTCCGGCGACCGCACCGCGGCGGGGGACAAGCCCCCGCCCTACGGTGCGCTACGGCGTTGTGGCTGCTGCCCATCGCCGCCGCCGCCCAGACCCCGGCCGAGACGAACACCTGCGTCGCCTCCGGCGGAGCGGGCACGCCCTGCACCTCGCAGGACGACTGCGCCTTCCGCGCGTGGGCGACCCGCTGCGTGCAGCAGGTCCGCAACGACGCGACCAGCCGCCGGTGTGAAATCCCCTGCGCGGACGCCGACGATCCCTCGCGGCCCGACCGCGGCGCGTGCGCCCCGGGCGAGACCTGTACCGCCTCGCCCGGCGACGGTGCCTGGTACTGCAAACCCTCCAAATTCAGGGTGGATTTGAACCTGCTCGACCAGTGCGTCGCCCACTTCCTCAGCGGGCTCGCGCCGGTGCTGGGCGGCACGAACCAGTGCTCGCTGGAGGCGAACCTCAACCGCCTGCTCGACCAGGACAGCGACGCCGACTTCGACATCTTCGACCTGGACCTGTGCGTGCAGTCGTACTTCGCGCAGCCGGTGTGCGATCCCCGGGTAGGCACCTGCCCTGCCGACGACCTCGTCTTCTGCCGCACGGACCAGGACTGCGGGCGCGGCCTCTACTGCGACCCCGAGCGCGCTTTCTGCACGCGCGACTGCGGCACCGTGGCGAGCCGCGAGGCGGGCATCGGCGCGCTGGACC
>Ga0172369_10003590_pt1 | contig 20326 bp, 1 predicted proteins | sample LakKiv25m_FD_114539 | JGI IMG/M metagenome (GOLD analysis project Ga0172369, IMG submission 114539) | Freshwater microbial communities from Kabuno Bay, South-Kivu, Congo - kab_022012_11.25m | ecosystem: Environmental > Aquatic > Freshwater > Lake | place: Democratic Republic of the Congo...
GACCGCAGCAGCGGCGAACACTGGCTCGGGCGGAGGCGGCGGGGGGTATCCCAACTGCGTCGGGGCCTCAGGCGGCTCGGGCGTCGTCATCGTGCGCTACCCGCACTGAGTACTGCTCCCTGCAAGTTCCGCATCGATCGCAGCAGGTAGGCCTGCATCCGCCCAACGGGTGGCGTGTGCCGCGGACCAGCAGCACCGCGACCGCCAGCACGCGCCTGCGCCATCGACTTTCGGCTGGGCGGTGCTCGCGCGCGTGAGGGAGCGGTTCTGCGGCGTCCGGCTTTGGCAGGGCGGTCGCAGGACCGTGTGGCGCCATGGTACGCACTCCCAATTGGGCGGACGCCAAGCTCTCCAACCCGGCGCAACGCGGGACTTCCAAGGGGCTGCACTGAGCGGACGGAGCGGCCCGGACGCAGAGAGATTTCGGGGGCCCGCGCCGGGTACATGTTCGGTGAGCAGGGCACGTCCGGCGGTCGGGGCCGAACGCTCGCGACGGACGGGCGTCCCGTCGTGCGCCGCGACCACCGCTCTGCACGAACAGAAGCCGACAGGCGCGGCGCACGACGGGCACGCCCATCCCACCGACTCCGTCCGCCGCTCCGCCCAACTCACCGAACATGTACCGCGCCGGCCTCTCTGTGCTTCAACCTGCCGGATTTGCTGGAGAATCACGACGGCCCGGTGATCGGCGGCCGCGGGCCCTCGGCGGGCTTGACGCGCCGCGTCGAAGCGGGGCCGACCTGCCGGAGCCGGATAGTCTGGCCGGCACGAGCCGCAGGATCGCGATTCCATTGTGCGAGTGGCTGGATCGCGAGCGCGTGACGCTGCTCGTTGGGGACCGGCGGACCCTGCGGGGCGGGTGATCTGCTTCTCGAAAAACGGCCACGCGCTCGCCCCCCCCGATGAGGCCGCGAACAAGAGCTCTTCCGAAAGTCGAACGCCGAAAGCTGGCTATTTCTCCACCGACTCGTCGAGCACCGTGATCTCGACCCGGCGGTTCTTGGCCCAGCCGTCCTCGGAGTCGCGCGCGTCGAGCGGCTTGTCCGACCCGAAGCCCTCGGAGGCGACCTGCGCCACGCGCATTCCGTGCTTCTCCAGCCACTTCTGCACGGCCTTGGCGCGCGCCTGCGAGAGCTTGCGGTTCGCCGCCACCGCACCGCGGTTGTCCGTGTGGCCCTCGATGCGCAGGTGCTGCATGTCCTTGTGGCCCTTGAGCACGTCCACGACGTTCTGCAGCAGCTCGAACGAGTCCTTCTGGATCCTGGCCTTGCCGGTGTCGAAGTTCACGGCCGCCAGCAGGCGCAGGCGCGTGACGTACCGCGTCACGCGCTCGCGCTCGATGCGCACGAGCTGAGGCTCCGCCTCCGGGCACCCCGCGTTCGAGGCGGGTCCCGCATCGCCCGGGCAGTTGTCGGCGCGGTCGGCGATGCCGTCTCCGTCGCGATCCTTCACCGGGCAGCCGTTGTTGTCCTCAGGGCCCGTCTGATCCGGGCAGTCGTCGCGCACGTCGGCCAGCCCGTCCTTGTCGCGGTCGGGAAGCGGGCAGCCTTCGTTCGAGGCCGGCCCGGCCTGCGTGGGGCACCGATCCGCCCTGTTGGCGAACCCGTCCGTGTCGTCGTCCAGGTCCGGGCACTGCGCCGGCACGTGCTCGCCGCACTTCGAGCACGGATCCGGCTCGGGCGCCGCGGGGCACTCCTGCGGCACGGGCTCCGGGCACTCGGCCGGAGGCGCCGCGACCACCGGGGCCGGCGCAGGTTCCGGCACGGGCGGGGCAGGAGTCACGTGGACCGTCACCTCGGCCGTCGCGCTGCGATCCCGCGCGTCGGCGATGGCGAACGTGAACCTCTCCGTGCCCGTGAAGGCGCGCGCGGCCCGATAGCGGACCTTTCCGTCCGCGCCGATGCCCACCGCGCCCGTCTGCGGCGGCGCAACCTGTGCGACGCGCACGCCCTCTTTTTCCGCGCCCGCCGGCAGCACCGCGATGGCGATCTCTTCGCCGGCCATGACGTCCGCCTCGGCGTCTTGCGCGCGCAGCGGCGGCAGCTCCGACGGACGGCCCGGCAGCCATGCGAAGCCCGCGAAGAGACGGTAGCGGGGCGTGCCGAATCCGTTGGTCAGGCCCGGCCCGCCGCCCACGGTCAGCGCGAGTCCGGCCGGCAGCCGCCAGCGCAGCGCCAGCAGCAGCTCCAGAGGCACCTCCGCCGCGCCGGTCGACTCCAGGCCGGCCTCGCCCACCACCGTCGCCATCGCGTCGAAGTTCTGGTCCGCCGCCGTGAACGGCACGACGCCGCCCGCGCCGAAAGTCAGCGCGTTGCCCACGTCCAGGTCGAACAGCTTGCGAGAGCCGCGCAGCAGCACGCCCAGGTTCGCCGCCACACGCATGCCGCCGTCGGCCACCCACTCCGCCGCCAGCTCGGGGGCCGCGGTGATCGACGAATTCCCCAGGAAATCCAAGCCCTTGCCGGTGGGGATCGTCACCGGCACGGCAAGCGCCAGGTGCAGGCGGTCGATCTCGAACAGGCGCATCTTGAGGCCGACGCGCAGGTCGGACAGCCCGCCTCCGGAGGCCGGCAGCGCGAGGTTCGGGTCGATGGCCGACACGCCCGTGAAGCTCTGCTGCAGCGCGATGGGAATCGCGAGCCCCAGCTCGAACCGCTCCAGGAAGCCCACCGACGCGAGCAGGTGCCCGGTGGTCTGGCTGCCGACGATCGGGATTTCGGTCCCCGACTTGTCGGTCGCGACGAGCCGCAGCGGCCGGTCGGCGTAGCTGGCGTAGATCGCCGCGCTCCAGCCGAGGTTCACCGGGACCAGCGCCGAACGGACGCCCAGGATGTCGTCGGCGCCGGCGCCGGGCGCGAAGCGCTCGGTGTCGAAAGCCGTGCTGACGGTTTCGGCGGACGCGGGAGCGGCCGCCAGCGCGAGCGCGGCCAGCAGCGCCGCGCGGCGCCGGCGCAGCCACAGCGCCGCCGCGACCAGCATCGCGAACGCCCATCCCGACGCGCCGGCGGTCGAAGCGCTGCACCCCGAGCCGCGCGCCGTCCACACGGTGTCGTCGCTCGCGGCTTTGCACTCGCCGTTCAGGCAGTAGAAACCCTTGGCGCAGTCGCTCTCCGACTCGCACGAGGCGAGGCAAGCGCTCTCGCCGCAGGCGTAGACGCCGCACTGCTCGAGGATCGGCTCCGGGCACCGGCCGGTCCCGTTGCACACGCCCGCCGGCGAGGCCGCGCCGTTCGCGCAGCGCGGCGCCCGGCACTGGACCTCGGTGAAGGGGTATGAACAGGCGAACGCGCTGGTACCGTCGCACGCGCCGCCGCACGCCGACCCGTCGGCCTCGCACGGCTCGCGCGCGCCGTGGGGCGCTCCCACGACCGCGAGGCAGGTTCCGGCGTGCTCGCGCACGTCGCACGCCTCGCACTGGCCCAGGCACGCCTTGTCGCAGCAGTAGCCGTCGGTGCACTGCCCGCTGGCGCACTGGTTGCCGCCGCTGCAAACGTCGCCGTTGGCCATCTTCGGACGGCACACGCCGCCGGCGCAGAACGACCCGGCGGCGCAGTCGGCGTCGCGCGAGCAGTCGCCCAGGCACTGCACGACGCCGCACGCGTAGCGGCCGCAGGACTCGGTCTGCACGGCCGGGCAGTGGCCGGCGGAGTCGCAGGCCGCGACCAGCGTGGCGGTGCCCGCGCTGCACGCTCCGGCGCGGCAGATCGTGTCGGGGCCGGGATACGTGCAGAACTCGCTGACGCCGTTGCAGAATCCGCTGCAGACGGAGCCGTCGGCCGAGCACGCGGGGCGCGCCCCGTGCGGACGGCCGACCACCGGGTTGCAGGCGCCCGCGTGGCCCGTCACGTCGCAGGCTTGGCACGGGTCGTCGCACGGCGTGTCGCAGCACAGCCCGTCCACGCAGAAGCCCGAGTCGCACTGGTCGTTCGCCGCGCACGACGTCCCGTTCCCGAGCTGGCGCCGGCACATGCCGGCCGAGCAGAAGTGGCCGGAGGCGCAGTCCGCGTCGGCGCGGCAGTCGCCCAGGCACGCCGACTCGCCGCAGGCGTAGCGGCCGCAGCCCTGGGTCTGAGCGGCCGGGCAGGCGCCCGAGTGGCTGCACGTGGCCTGCAGCGTCGCGGTGCCGTCGCCGCACGAGGGCGGGCGGCAGATCGTCTCATCGCCGGGGTACGCGCAGGCGGCGGCGTTGGTGCCGTCGCAGGTGCCGGCGCACGCCGAGCCGTCGCCGGCGCACGCCGAGCGCGCCCCGCGCGGAGCACCCGAGACGGGTACGCAAGTTCCGGCGTGTTCCGGCTCGCTGCAGGCCTCGCACTGGCCCTGGCACGCGGTGTCGCAGCACAGGCCGTCCACGCAGTGGCCCGAGCCGCACTGGCCGGCGCTGGCGCACGTCGCGCCGTCTGCGAACTTCTCGCGGCACACGCCGCCCGAGCAGAAGCTGCCAGCGGCGCAGTGCGCGTCCGAGGTGCAGTCGCCGGCGCACGCGGTCTCTCCGCACGCGTACGCGCCGCACTGCTGCGTCTGCACGGCCGGGCACGCGCCGGCGCCGTCGCAGGTCGCGGCGAGCGTCGCCGCGCCGTCGGCGCACGAAGGCGCGCGGCAGGCAACGGCAGCGCCGGGGAACGCGCACGCCAGCGGGTTGTCGCCGCCGCACGCGCCGCCGCAGGCCGAGCCGTCGGTGTCGCACGCCGCGCGATCGCCGTGAGGCGCGCCGGTCACGTTCGTGCATACGCCCTCGTGCCCGGCCACGTCGCACGCCTGGCACTGGCCCTGGCAGGCCTGGTCGCAGCACGTGCCGTCGGTGCAGTGGCCCGCGGAGCACTCGTGGTCGCCGTCACACGCGCCGCCGGCGATCTTCTTCTCGACGCAGCCGGTGCCGTTGCAGTAGGCGCCCTCCGCACATTGCGTGTCGAGCTGGCAGCCGGTGCGGCACGCCGTGTCGCCGCAGGTGAACGTGCCGCAGCTCTGGGTCTGCACGGTCGGGCACTTGCCGGTGCCCGCGCACGCCACGGCCAAGGTCGCGGTGCCGGCGGTGCAGGACGCCTCGCGGCACGAGACCGTCGCATCCGGATACGCGCATGCAGCGCCGTTCGTCCCGTCGCACGTGCCGCCGCAGGCGCCGCCGTCGCTGGTACACGCGCGCCGCGATCCGTGCGGAGCACCCGAAACCGCCGTGCAACTGCCGACGTGGTCCGCGACGTCGCACGCCTCGCACTGCCCGTCGCACGCGCGATTGCAGCACACGCCGTCCACGCAGTTGCCGGAGGTGCACTGGTTCGACGCGGTGCACGCCGTGGCCGCGCTCTTGCGCTCCACGCATGCGCCGGCGTCGCAGTAGCTGCCGTTGGCGCACTGCGCGTCGGTCGTACACGAGGATTCACACGTCGTGGCGCCGCACGCAAAGGTGCCGCAGGACTGGCGCTGCACCGCCGGGCACGAGCCGGTGCCCGCGCACGACGCCGCGTGCGTTTCGGCGCCCGCCGAGCATGACGCGGTGCGGCACGTGGTCGCGGCACCGGGGTAGGCGCAGGTCGCACCGTTGGATCCGTCGCACTGCCCGGCGCACGTCGACCCGTCGCTGGCGCACGCCCCGCGCTTGCCGTGCGGAGTGCCGGCGACCGGCGTGCAGGTGCCGACGAGGCCGATCACGTCACACGCCTGGCACTGGCCGCTGCATCCCGTGTTGCAGCAAACGCCGTCCACGCAACGACCGTGCAGGCACTGCCCGTCGCCCGTGCAGACGGCGCCGTCCGCGAACTTCGTCGCGCACTGGCCGCCCGTGCAGAACGCGTCGCCCGAGCACTCGGCTCCCGTGGTGCAGCCGGTGTTGCAGGCCGTCGCACCGCAGGCGAACGGCGCGCAGGCAGTCGTCTGAACGTCGGGGCACTTGCCTGTGCCCTCGCACGATGCGGCCGCGGTGGCGACGCCGGCCGTGCATGACGCACTGCGGCATGCGGATGACGCACCGGGATAAGCGCAGGCGGTGCGCAGCGTGCCGTCGCAGGTTCCGCCGCACGACGAGCCGTCGGCGACGCAGGCGGCGCGCCCGCCGCGGGGCTGGCCGGCGACGGCCGTGCAAGTGCCGACCGAGCCGGTCGCGTTGCAGGCCTCGCACTGGCCGCTGCAGGCGCTGTTGCAGCAAACTCCGTCCACGCAGTTGCCGCCCGCGCACTGAAGATTCGCGGTACACGCGGTCCCGGGCGTCTTCTTCGCGACGCACTGGCCGGCGCTGCACCAGTTGCCCGCGGCGCAGTCGGCGTCCGCAGTGCACGTGGCCTTGCAGGCGGTCGCGCCGCAGGCGTACGTGCCGCACGCGTGCTGCACCATGGCCGGGCACGAGCCGCCGCCGGCGCACGAGGCCGCGACGGTCTCCGTGCCCGCGAGGCACGACGGCGCACGGCACTGCGTCGAAGCGTCGGGATACGTACAAATGGCGGTAGTCGTGCCGTCGCAGGCGCCCGCGCACACCGAGCCGTCGCTCGCGCACGCGGCGCGGCTGCCGTGCGGCGCTCCGGCGACCGGCGTGCAGGTGCCGGCCGACTCGGACAGATTGCACGCCTCGCACTGGCCGTCGCACGCCGTGTCGCAGCAGACGCCGTCGGCGCAGTGTCCGGTGCCGCACTGGTTGTCGCCGGCGCACGTCGCGCCCGGCACCTTCTTCAGCACGCACACGCCGCCCGCACAGTAGGCGCTCGAGTGGCAGTCGCCGTCGACGAGGCAGGTGGCGTTGCACGCGGTCGCTCCGCACGCGAACAGGCCGCACTCGCTCATCTGCACGGCGGGGCACGAGCCGGTGCCGCCGCACTGCGCGGACGCCGTTGCGGTGCCGGAAGAGCACGAGGCGGCGCGGCACTGCGTCGAGGCCGAGGGATACGCGCAGGCGGCGGCGTCGGCGCCGTCGCACGCCCCGTCGCAGGCCGAGCCGTCGCCGTCGCAGTCCGTGCGCGCTCCGCGGGGCGCGCCCGAAACGGTCGTGCAAGTGCCGGCGTTTCCGGTCTCGTTGCATGCCTCGCACTGCCCGCCGCATGCCCTGTCGCAGCACACGCCGTCGGTGCAGTGTGCGCCGTGGCACTCGGAGTCGCCGGCGCACGCGGTTCCGTAGCCCTTCGCGAAAGTCGCCGAGACCGTGTGATCGGCCGAGATGGCGGCGATGGTGTACGTGCCCGCGGCGATCTGCGCCGTGACGTCGGCGCCGTTGTCGACCAAGGTCTCGAGCACGTAGCCGGGATCCGGCGAGACGGTGCACGAAGGGGAGCTGCCGGTGTTCGGCGTCGAAGGGCAGGCGAGCGTCCCATTGCCGCCGGAGCTGGTCGAGATGGACCGCGTCGGGGGCACGGTGCAGGTGTTCGTCGCCTCGGTGCAGAAGAACGTCTCGCCCGTGCAGGCCGCGTGGCTGGCGGACGTACACTGCACGCACAGACCGGTTTCCGCCTTGCACGCGGGCGTCGCGCCGTCGCACTGCGTGTCGAGCGAGCAGGGCCCGCACTTGCCCGCCTCGGGGCCGCTGGCGTAGCAGACGCCGGCGCGGCACTGGGCATTGCCCGAGCACGTGCCGTCGCCGTTGAGGAAGCCGCACTTGTCGTCGGCGGGATCGCACGCCCCGACGGTGCACGTGTGGGCGGTGGCCGCGGAGCATCCGCCCGGCACCGGCTCTCCGATGGGCGTCTGCGGATGGCAGGCGCCGTCCGTGCCACAGTAGTTGCCGGTGCCGCAGTCGGAATCCTGCTGGCACTGGGCGTAGCAGCCGCCGGCGCTGCAGAACGGATTCGCGGCCGGGCACGCGTTCGCCGCACCCGAGCCGCTGTTGCCGTTGCAGGCCTGGCACACGCCCGTCGACGTGTTGCACGCCATGCCGCCGCAGTCCGCGGTCGACGAGCAGAACGAGCAGTAGCCGCTGGAGTAGTTGCAGTTGGGTGCGCCCGCTCCGCAGGCGTTGGCGGCGCCGGACCCGTAGTTGCCGTTGCACGACACGCACGACCCGGCGGACGAGCCCGCGGTCAGGCACACCGGCGCGGCGGTGCTCGCGCACGAGCCGGCGCCCGCGCCGTAGCTGCCCGCGCACAGCGGGATGCACGTGTTGTTCGCGCCCGAGATGTCGCAGCCGTGCGCGCCCGGACCGGTGCAGCCGGAAACGTCGGAGGGCTGGCACTGGCCGCACACGTGCTTGACGGGGTCGCACACCGATCCGTGCGGGTTGCCCGCGCAGTCGGCCGACGACGAGCAGCACGTGGGCGCCGCCGCGTCCGAGGCGAGCAGGCCGAGAATCTCGTGCTGCGACCACGACCCGCCGGTCGACCCCGAGAAGCCGATGTAGAACGGCTGGCCGCCGAAGTAGGTCGCGAGGTCTATCTGGTTGTAGGAGATCAGCGCCGAGCCCGGCTTCGTGGAGGTCTGCGAGACGAAGACCTCCAAGGTGGTGGTCGCCGCGGTGTAGTCCACCCACACGTAGTAGGGCGCGCCGCTCTTCATGCTGAACGACGGCGTCCCCGTCGCCAGATGACTCGTCGGGTTGCCGTCCTTCGTGATCGAGACATGGTTGGAACTCGCGTCGAAGCCGTTCTGGTAGGTGTCCATCTCGACGACGACGCTGGGCGCGATGCCGACGTTCGTCCCGGACGCGTTGCAGCCCGAGCAGTTGTTCCACCCGTACGCGATGCCGTAGCCGGCGTCGCCGAGGGCGTTCACGCCGCGGGGATCGCGGTGCATGACGAACGCCATGCCGTCGGCGCCGCCGCCGCCGTTGGCGGAGATCTTGAGCTGCATCTGCACGTGCACGTCGCCCGAGGACGCGAGCGGCGCGTTGTACATGAGCGAGGACTTCTGATTGCCGCTGGACCGCGTCACCAGCAGGTCGGCGCCGTTGAGCGTCGCGTTTCCATTCAATGTAAAGTTGGGCAGCAGCGGGCCGCCCTGGTAGCAGATGTCCTGCGACGTGGCCGTGCCGGGTGCGAACGAGGCTGCGACGGCGTGGCCGGCCGTGACGGTCGTGAACGTGAAGCTCGCGACGGCGCCCTGCGAAACGCCGTCCACGAGGACGTCGGCGATGTGGTAGCCGGGCGCGGCGGCGACGGTGAAGCTCTTCGACGTGCCGTAGTCGACGGACACCGAGCCCGACGGCGTGATGCTGCCGCCGGTGCCGGCGGATGCCGCGATCGTGAACTGGTCGATAGCGAACGTGGCGGAGATCGTGTGCGCGCCGGCGACGTTCGTGAACGTGTAGCCGGTCTGGGCGCCCACGGAACTTCCGTCCACGAGCACGTCGGCGACGTGGTAGTGCGCGGCGGGAGCGATCGTGTAGCTCTGCGAGGTCCCGTGGTTCACGGCCGTCGTGCCGCTCGGAGAGACGGCGCCGTTCGACCCTGCGGACGCGGTGATGTTGTGCGTGTCCGGGGCGAACGTCGCCGAGATGGTGTGCGTCGCGACGACGTTCGTGAACGTGTGGCTCGTGACCGCTCCGACGGAGCTGCCGTCGACGAGGACGTCGCCGACGTGGTAGCCCGAATCCGGCGTGATCGTGAAAGTGATGTTGCCGCCGTAGTTCACCGTCTGCGCGCCCGTCGGGGAGATGCCGCCGTTGGACCCTGCCGAAGCGGTGACCGTGAACGTGTCGATGGCGAACGTGGCGGAGATGCTGTGCGCGGCGGCGACGTTCGTGAACGTGTGGCTGGTGACGGCGCCCACCGAGCTGCCGTCGACCAGCACGTCGGCGACGTGGTAGTTCGCGGCCGGAGTGATCGTGAAGGCTTGGCTAGATCCGTAGTCCACGGTCTGAGCGCCCGACGGCGAGATGGAGCCGTTCGATCCCGCCGAGGCCGTGATCGTGTACGTGTCGACGGCGAAGCTGGCGGCGATGGTGTGGTCCGCCTTGACGTTGGTGAAGTTGTAGCTCGTCTGCGCGCCCACGGAGCTGCCGTCCACGAGGACGTCCGCGACGTGGTAGTGCGCCGAGGGCGTGATCGTGAACGACTTCGAACCGGCGTAGGTCACCGTCTGCGCGCCGGAGGGCGAGATGCTTCCGTTCGCGCCCGCGCTCGCCGTGATGGTTGGGGTAGGTACCGTGACGGTCGCGCTGCGGCTGCCTGAGAGCTGCAGCGTCGGGTCGCCCGGCATGTCGCCGTACTCGACCACGTAGCCTTGGATCGTGTTGTCGTCGCCGGCGTAGTCGTTCCACGTCCCCGCGGTGTAGAAATGCGCGTAGTTTTCGATGCCGCCCCAGTTGTTGGGCTCGCAGTTCGCCCAGGCGTTGTAGCGGCCGGAAATCGCGACGCCGCGGATGCCGCTGGAGCAGTACGAGCCGCCTGGCGCCGTCTGATCCGCCGTGTCCTGCGTGAAGAACGCCGTGCCGGCCTCGGGTCCCGCCACCCACGACCACGTTCGCGGAATGGTGAAGACCGGCGTCGATGCCCCCATCCAGCCGATGCCGGCGAGCTTGCTCTTGATGAACGTGTTCTCGGCGGCGCTCGTCACCGTGACGAGATAGCCCTGCAGCCCGTAGTAGGAGCGCCCCGACGCGGCGGTGTTCGCGTTCGTCCACGTGATGGCCGGTGCGGCGACGTACTCGTAGTAGTGCGCATTGTCGGGGTTGTACAGACTCGTCGACCCGATGGAGAACGTGAAGGTGCGGCTTCCGGCCGTCGCGGGACCGGTGGCGATGTTGTCGTACGCGACCGTGCGCAGCGCGGCCTGGTAGTCCGCGGCCGCGGCCGACCCCGTCAGCGTCATCACTCCCGTGCTCGTGCTGTACGAGCCGGAGATGCCGCTCATCGTCGTGAAGACGAGCCTGTCCTCGGCGGCGACGAATCCGCCCGAGATGGAGACGCGCGCGCCCGTGAGATTGGGTCCGTCGGGGTCGGTGAGCGTCAGAGTCGGGTCGACGGGCACGGCCGCCCCGCCCTGCGTGAAAGCGGCGGTGCCGCTGCTCACGGTCAGCGTCGGAGGCTGATCGGCGAGCTTGAACGACGCCGCGATGGTGTGCGCCGCGGCGACGGCCGTGAAGGTGTAGCTGGTCTGCGGCCCGACGGAGCTGCCGTCCACGAGCACGTCGTCGACGAGATAGTTGGTCGCCGGCGTGATCGTGAACGCGAGGTTGCTGCCGTAGTTCACGGTCTGCGCGGTGGCCGGGGAGATGCTGCCGTGCGCCCCGGCCGTGGGCGTGATCGTGAACGTGTCGATGGCGAACGTCGCCGTGATCGTGTGTCCCGCCGTGACGTTGTTGAAAGTGTAGCTCGTGATCGCGCCCTGCGACGCGCCGTCCACCGTCACCACGTTGACGTGGTAGCCGGTGTTCGGCGTGATTGTGAACGTCTGCGAGCCGTTGTAGGCGACGACGGTCGTGCCGGGCGAGACGCTGCCGCCCGATCCCGCCGAAACCGCGATGGTCTGCCCGCCCAGCATGCCCACCGTCGCGGTGCCGTACGCGCCGCCGGTCGCGGTGGCCTGCACGGTCGCGGTCACGTTGCCCGCGGAGGCGTAGCTGAGCGTCGAGGTGACCTGGCCGCTGGAGTTCGTCGTGCCCGAGGTGGGGTTGAGCGTGCCGTAGTTGGTGCTGAAGGTGACCGCGGTGTTCGGCACGACGGCGTTGTTGGAGTCGCGGACGGTCGCCGTGATCGTGCTCGTCGTGGTGTTGCTCGTCGGGCTCGCCGCGACGGTGACCGAGGTCGGCGCCTGCGTGTAGGTGTTGTTGGCCGGGTCGATGCTGCCGGAAATGTAGTCGTTGTTGAAGTACCACTGGTCGATCCAGTGGTTTTCCCACGACCCGCCGGTGGCGGCGGTGAAGCCGGCGTAGACCTCGCTGACGCCGAAGATGCCCGACAGGTCGATGGTCCGGGTGAGCAGAGCGCTCGCGGGCCGCGTGTTCGAGTTGCGTGCGACGCGGACCTCCAGCGTGTTCCCGATGCCGTCGTAGTCCATCCAAACGTTGTACGTCGCACCGTCCGACCACACATAGCCCGAGCAGATGCTGGCTGGACAGCTCACGGCCCCGCCGATGTGTCCGGTCATGTCACCACCGGTGTGCAGGCCGAGGTGGTGGTTGTCCGGGTCGCTGTAGGGGTAGGTGCTGTTGTTGTAGCTGTCGAACTCGACGCCGAGGCTGTTTGCGATGCCCTCGTACCCGATGCCACCGCCCATGGATCCCGCTGTGTTCGAGTTCGGCTGTATCACGAACGTGATGCCGTCGGCCCCTCCGCCGCCGGGGCTGTCCATGCGCATCTTGAAGTACGTGCTGAACGACCGGTCGTTCTGCAGCGACACCTTCTGCAGGCAGAACATGCTGCCGGCCTGGCCGCCCCCATTGGACGTCAGCCGCGCGCTCGTGCCGGAAACGGTCGCGTTGCCGTTGTACTGGATGAGCGTGCCGGAGGTTCCGGCGAACGAGTCGAACTTGAACGTGATGGCCTGGGTCGAGGCCTGCCGGACGCTGCCCAGCTCGGCCGCCTCCTCGGGCGCGGGTGCGCGCGAACAGGCGGCGATGACGCAGAGGGCGGTCGCGATACGGATGTGAACGGTCTTCATCGGAAATTTCTCCGGGCGGAGGCCGGGACGGACGCCGGGGGTGGTCCGACAAGCCTCGGGAACCGCCTGCACAAGCCTCGTCGCCATGGGATGTGTTCCTTTTCCGGGCGCCTCGGCAGGGCGGAAGCCCTGCCGGGCACCGCCGCGACTACTTCTCCACCGCCTCGTCCAGCACCGTGATCTCGACCCTTCGGTTCTTCGCCAGGGCCTGCTCGTTCGTCCGATCGTCGAGCGGACGGTCCTGCCCGTACCCCGCCGTCACGACGCGCGCGACCCTCATGCCGTGCTTCTTCAGCCACTTCTCCACCGACTTGGCGCGCGCGTCCGAGAGCTTGCGGTTCGCCGTCACGCCGCCGCGGTTGTCGGTGTGGCCCTCGATGCGCAGGTGCTGCATGTCCTTGTGGCTCTTGAGCACGTCCACCACGTTCTGCAGCAGCGGGTACGACTCCTTCTGGATGGTCGCCTCGCCGGTGTCGAAGTTCACCGCCGCGAGCAGCCGCAGCCGGGTGACGAAGCGCGTCACCTTCTCGCGCTCGATGCGCACCTGCTGCTTCTGCTCGACAGGGCAGCCCGCGTTGGAGGCGGGCCCGGGCATGTCGGGGCAGTTGTCCATGCGGTCCGCGATGCCGTCGATGTCGCGGTCCTTCGTCGGGCATCCGTTGTTGTCCTCGGGACCGGCCTCGTCCGGGCAGTCGTCGCGCACGTCCGCGACGCCGTCCTTGTCCCGGTCCGGCAGCGGGCAGCCCTCGTTCGACGCGAGCCCCGCGTCCTTCGGGCACCTGTCGGCCTTGTTGGCGACTCCGTCCTCGTCGTCGTCCAGGTCGGGGCACTGCGCAGGCTCGTGCGTGCCGCACTTGGAGCACGGATCGGCCGGTTTCTCGGGGCCTTCCGCGACCGCGGGGCACTCCTGCGGCGGCGGCGCCGCGGGACACTCCGCGGGAGTCTGCGGTTCGGGCACCGGCACCGGCTCGGGCTTCGGTTCGGGCGGAGGAGCCGGCTTCACGTGCACCGTCATGACGGCGGAGGCGGTGCGATCGCGCGGATCCGCGATCGCATAGCGGAACGACTCGGTGCCGGCGAATGTCATGGCTGCCCGGTAGCGCACCCGGCCGTCCGGGCCGATGCCCACCGCGCCCGTCCTCGGCGGCGCCACCGTGGCCACGCGCACGCCCGGAACCGCGTCCTCCCCCGAAGGAAGCACTTCCACGGCCACCTCTTCGCCCGCCGTCACCTCCGCCTCGACGTCGCGCGCCTGCAGCGGCTCCGTGACGGACCTGGCCGGAATCCACGACAGCCCTCCGAAAACGCGGTAGCGGGGCGTGCCGAAACCGTTCGTGAGGCCCGGCCCCCCGCCCACCGTCAGCGCGAGCCCTGCCGGCAGCTTCCAGCGCACCGCCAGCATCAACTCCAAGGGCAGCTCCGCCGAGCCCGTGTCCTCGAACCCGGCCTCGCCGACGAGCGTCGCCATCGCCTCCAGCTTCTGATCCGACACCGCGAAAGGCATGACGCCGCCGACCCCGTAGGTCAGAGCGTTGCCCACGCTCAGGTCGAACAGCTTGTGCGAGCCGCGCAGCAGCATCCCGAGGTTGCCGGCCAGGCGCGTCCCGGAGTCCGCCACCCATTCCGCCTCGATCTCGGGGGTCGCGGTCAGCGAAGAATTCCCCAGGAAATTCAGGCCCTTGCCGGTCGGAATGGTGACCGGAATCGACGCCGCCAGGTGCAGCCGGTCGATCTCGACGAGGCGCGCCTTGAGCCCGACGCGCAGGTCGGACAGGCCGCCGCCGGCCGAGGGCAGTCCCAGGCTCGGGTCGATGGCGGAAACGCCGGTGAAGCTCTGGTGCAGGGCGATGGGGACTGCGAGCCCGAACTCGAACCGGTCCAGGAACCCCACCGACGCCAGCAGGTAGCCCGTGGTCATGCTGCCCACGATGGGGATTTCCGTGCCCGACTTGTCCGTCGCGATGAGCCGCAGCGGCCGGTCGGCGTAGCTCGCGTAGAGCGACGCGCTCCAGCCCAGCCCCACGGGCACCAGCGCCGAGTGCACCCCGAGGATGTCCTCGGAGCCCGATCCGGGCTGGAAACGCTCCACGTCGAACGCCGTGCTCACGGTTTCGGCCGACGCGGGCGCAGCCGCCAGCGCCGCCGCGGCGAAGAGCGCCGTCCTGCGACGCAGTCTCAGGAAGAGGGCGGCCGCGGCGAGCGCCGCCAGCGCCCATGCGGACCCGCCTCCGGTCGAGGCGCAGCCCGTGCCGCGGGCCTGCCAGGTGGAGGTGTCGCCCGACGGGTAGCACACCCCGGCGAGGCAGTACGCCCCCGTGGCGCAGTCCTTGTCCTCCTTGCAGGCGGTGCGGCACTGCGTGTCCTCGCACCCGAACGTGCCGCACTGCTGCGACACGACGTCGGGGCAGCGCCCGGAGCCGTTGCAGTCCGCGGACGCGGTGGCGACGCCCCCGGCGCAGCGCGCCGGACGGCACTGGGCCTCGCTGCCCGGGTAGGCGCAGGTGTCTGCGTGCGTGCCGTCGCACGAGCCGCCGCAGGCGGACAGATCGTCCACGCACGGGGTGCGCGTCCCGTGCGGCGGGCCGAACACCGGCTGGCACGTGCCCAGGCGCCCGGCGACGTCGCACGCCTCGCACTGGCCGCGGCAGGCGCGCTCGCAGCAGTGGCCGTCCACGCACTGGCCGCTGGCGCACTGGTTGGCGCCGGCGCACTGGACGCCGTTGGGCCCCTTGAGCCGGCACAGGCCGCCGGCGCAGAACGACCCGGCGGCGCAGTCCTCGTCGCGCGCGCAGTCGCCGCGGCACCCTTCGGGGCCGCATGCGAAGCGCCCGCAGCCCTGGGTCTGCAGGGCAGGGCAGCGGCCGGCGCCGTTGCACGAGGCACCCAGCGTCGCCGTCCCGCCCGTGCACGAACCGGGGCGGCAGGCGACTTCGGCGGCAGGATAGGTGCACGCGGCCGCATGCACGCCGTCGCACGCGCCGCCGCACTGCGTGCCGTCGGACGCACAGGCCGGGCGTGCGCCGTGCGGCGCGCCGCGCACCGGGCTGCAGCGGCCCGGGTGGCCCGCCGTGTCGCACGCCTCGCAGGCGCCGCCGCACGCCGTGTCGCAGCAGAGCCCGTCCACGCAGTGGCCCGACTCGCACTGCGCGCTGGAAGCGCACGTGGTCGCGTCCGCGAGCTTGCGCCGGCAGACGCCCGCCGAGCAGAAGTTCCCGGCGGCGCAGTCGGCGTCGGTGCGGCAGTCGCCCAGGCAGGCCGTGCCGCCGCAGGCGTACGCCTCGCAGCTCTGGGTCTGCTCCGCAGGGCAGGATCCGGTGTGGTTGCAGGCCGCCGCCAGCGTCGCGACGCCGTCCGTGCAACCGGCCGAGCGGCAGCTCGTCTCCTCGCCGGGATAGGTGCAGGCGGCGCCGTGGAGGCCGTCGCAGACGCCCGCGCACGCCGATGCGTCGGTGGCGCAGGAGGTGCGGGCGCCGTGCGGCGCGCCGGCGATCGCGCTGCAGGTGCCGGCATGGCCGGGCTCGTCGCAGGCCTCGCACTGGCCGTCGCACGCGGTGTTGCAGCACAGGCCGTCCACGCAGTGGCCCGAGGCGCACTGCGCGTCGGCGCCGCACACGACGCCGTCCGGGATGCGGCGCCGGCACACGCCGCCCGAGCAGAAGCTGTCCGCGGCGCAGTCGGCGTCCACCGTGCAGTCGCCGTTGCACACCGTGGCGCCGCAGACGAACCGGCCGCACTCCTGGGTCTGGACCCCGGGACAGGTTCCCGCGCCGTCGCATGCGGCCGCGAGCGTCGCGACACCCTCGGCGCACGAGGGCTCGCGGCAGCTCGTCGCGGCGCCGGGGAACGCGCACGCCAGCGCGTTCTCGCCGTCGCAGGCGCCCGCGCAGACCGAGCCGTCGCTCGTGCAGGCGCGTCGCGAACCGTGCGGGGCGCCCGTCACCGTCGTGCACGTGCCGACCGATCCCTCCGCGTCGCACGCCTGGCACTGGCCCTGGCACGCGACGTCGCAGCAGACGCCGTCGGTGCAGTGGCCCGAGGCGCACTCGCCGTCGGCGCCGCAGGTCTCTCCCGGCGTCTTCTTGCCCGAGCAGGTTCCGTCCCCGGCGCAGAAGCTGCCGGAGGCGCAGTCGGAGTCGGCCTCGCACGCGGTGCGGCAGGCCGCCGCGCCGCAGGCGTAGCCGCCGCAGCTCTGCGTCTGGGCTGCCGGGCACATGCCCGTGCCGGCGCACGAGGCTGCGAGCGTTTCCGAGCCGTTCGTGCAGGAGGCGGCGCGGCAGCCCGTGCCCGAGTCGGGATACTCGCAGGCGGCAGCGGTCGTGCCGTCGCACGCGCCCGAGCAGGCGGAACCGTCGCCGAGGCACGCCGCGCGAGCCCCGTGCGGCGCGCCCGTCACCGCGGTGCAGGTGCCCTTCGAGGCGGCCGTGTCGCACGCCTCGCACTGGCCGTCGCAGGCGCGGTCGCAGCAGACGCCGTCCGTGCAGTGGCCCGAGGCGCACTGGTTGGACGCGGTGCAGGCGGCGCCCGGCTCGCGGCGCGTCTCGCACGCTCCGTCCTGGCAGTGGCGGCCGGCGGCGCACTGCGCGTCGCTCGTGCACTCGGTCTCGCACGCGGCCGCGCCGCACGCGTAGGCTCCGCAGGAGCGTTGCTGCAGAGCGCCGCACGCGCCCAGGCCCGTGCACTTCGCTGCGAGCGTCTCGCTGCCGCCGGCGCAGGAGGCATCGCGGCAGGCCGTCGTCGCGCCCGGGTAGGCGCACGAGGCGCCATCGATCCCGTCGCACGTGCCGCCGCAGACGGATCCGTCCGCGCCGCAGGCGGGGCGCGCGCCGCGGGGAGCGCCGGCGACGGCCGTGCACGTGCCCGCGCTGCCCGCGACGTTGCAGGCCTCGCACTGTCCGGCGCAGGCGCGGTTGCAGCACACGCCGTCGGTGCAGTGGCCGTGGTCGCACTGGATGTCGCCCTGGCACTCGGTGCCGTCCGGGTACCTGGTCAGGCACAGTCCGCCGGCGCAGAACGCGCTCGCGTCGCACTCGGACGAAGTGGTGCAGTGGGTGCGGCACGCGGTGGCTCCGCATCCCCAGGGTGCGCAGCGCGCGGTCACGGCCGCGGGGCATCGCCCGCTGCCGTCGCACTGCGCCGCCGCCGTCGCGAGGCCCGCGGCGCAAGTCGGCGCGCGGCACGAGGTGGTCGCGCCGGCGTAGACGCACGCGTCGCGCAGCGTGCCGTCGCAGGCGCCGCTGCACGACGAACCGTCGCCGACGCAGGCGTCGCGCACCGTCCCGTGCGGCGCGCCCGTCGCGGCGAGACAGGTACCCTGCTGGCCCGCCAGATCGCACGCCTCGCACTGGCCGCGGCACGTGGTGTTGCAGCAGAAGCCGTCCACGCAGTTGCCCGAGGCGCACGTGTTGTCCGCGGTGCATGCCGTGCCGTCCGGATGCTGGGGTTTGCATATATTCTCTTCACAGAAGTATCCGTTGGCGCAGTCCTCGTCGGCGTCGCACTGGGTGTTGCAGGCGACGGTGCCGCAGGAGTAGGCGCCGCAGTCGCCGCGCTGCACGGCGGGGCACGCTCCGTTGCCGGCGCAGTGCGCGGCGAGCGTCTGGGTACCGTCGGTGCAGGAGGCGGCGCGGCACAGGGTTTCGCCGGCGGGAAGCGCGCACGCGACGATGTTGGCGCCGTCGCATGCGCCTCCGCAGGAGGATCCGTCGCTGACGCAGGCGGTGCGCGCTCCGTGCGGCGCGCCCAGCACAGGGGAGCACGTGCCGACGCTGCCCGCCACGTCGCATGCCTGGCACTGGCCGGCGCAGGCCGCGTTGCAGCAGACGCCGTCCGTGCAGAAGCCGCTGGCGCACTGGTTGGCGGCCCCGCACGCGTCTCCGGGGATCTTCTTCGCGACGCACGTGCCGGCCGAGCACCAGGCCGTCGCCGCGCAGTCCGAGTCCGAAGAGCACGTCGTCCTGCAGTCCGTGGCGCCGCAGGCGAAATGGCCGCAGTTGCGCGTCACGGCCGCGGCGCAGTTCCCGGTGCCTGCGCACTTCGTCTCGTCGGTGGCGGTGCCCGCGGCGCACGAAGGCGCCCGGCACTGCGTGGAAACGCCCGGATACGCGCACGCGGCGGCGTTCGTGCCGTCGCAGGCGCCTGCGCACGACGAGCCGTCGGAGTCGCAGGCGGTGCGCTGGCCGCGCGGGGCGCCCGTCACGGACTTGCACGTGCCGGCGCTGCCCGTCTCCGCGCACGCCTCGCACTGGCCGTTGCAGGCCTTGTCGCAGCAGACGCCGTCGGTGCAGAAGCCGCTGGCGCACTGATTCGCCGCGGTGCAGACGGCGCCGGGGATTTTCTTCGGCGCGCAAACGCCCGAGTCGCACCAGGCGGTGGCGGCGCATTCGGTGTCGCCCGCGCATCCGGTACGGCAGGCCGTGGCGCCGCACGCGTACGTTCCGCAGGCGTTCTGCTGCACGGCGGGGCACGATCCCGTTCCCGCACACGAAGCGGCCAGCGTTTCAGTCCCAGCCTGGCATGACGCGCTGCGGCATGCCGTCGAGGCGCCCGGATAGGCGCACGCGGAAGTGTTGGTGCCATCACAGGCGCCGGCGCACGAGGAGTTGTCGCTGGCACACGCGGTGCGTGTGCCGTGGGGCGCGCCCGTCGCCGGCGAGCACGTGCCCACGCTGCCGGAAACGTCGCACGCCTGGCACTGGCCGGAGCACGCGCTGTCGCAGCAGACGCCGTCGACGCAATGGGCCGTGCCGCACTGGTTGTCCGCGGTGCAGGCGCTGGCCGGGGCCTTCTTGGGCACGCACGTCCCGGAGTCGCACCAGGCGGTGGAAGCGCAGTCGCCGTCGCCGCCGCAGGTCGACTTGCAGTCGGTGGCGCCGCAGGCGAAGCTGCCGCAGCTCCTCGTGACCGCTCCTGCACAGCTTCCGGTTCCGGCGCACTGCGTCGGATCGGTGGCCGTCCCGCCCGAGCAGGAGGCGGCGCGGCACTGCGTCGAGGCGCCCGGATAGGTGCATGCCGTGCGCAGGGTGCCGTCGCACGCGCCGCCGCAGGTCGAGCTGTCGGAGGTGCAGGCGGTGCGCGAGCTGCGCGGCGCACCGGTCACCGCGGAACAGGTGCCGGCGCTGCCGGCCTCGTTGCACGCCTCGCACTGGCCGGAGCAGGCTCCGTCGCAGCAGACGCCGTCGGCGCAGAAACCCGAGTTGCACTCGGTGTTCCCGCCGCAGGCCGTTCCGCGGGACTTGGCGAAAGTGGCCACGAGCGTGTGGTCCACGGAGATCGCCACGATGGTGTAGACCCCGGCCGACACCTGCGACGCGACGTTCGTGCCGTTGTCCACGAGCGTGGCGAGTTCGTATCCGTTGTCGGGCGAAACCGTGCATTGCGGCGAGGAGCCGGGGGCCGCGGTGGTCGGGCACGAGAGCGTGCCGTGGCCGCCGCTGACGGAGGAGGCGATGCTCTTGGAGGGACTCGAGAAATCCGCCGCGACCGTGGTGTCGCCGCTGATCGTGAACGTGCACGGATTCGTCGTGCCCGAGCAGGTGCCGCCCGACCAGCCGAGGAAGCTCTGGCCGCTGTCGGCGGTGGCGGTGAGGCTGACGACCTGGCCCGAGACGAAGTCGACGGTCTGGCCGGAGCAGGAGCTGTCGCAGTTGACCGCGGCCGGGCTGCTCACCACTGTGCCTGCGCCGGTGCGGTTGACGGTGAGGTGCACCAGCGTCCCGATGCTGTCGGCGTCGTAGGCGGTGTTGTCGTTCGAGTTGGGATCGGTCGTGCCGCTGGGCGTCGCGACGGTGGCGGTGTTGGCGAGAGTGCCGCTGCCCGA
>Ga0172369_10003595_pt1 | contig 20299 bp, 14 predicted proteins | sample LakKiv25m_FD_114539 | JGI IMG/M metagenome (GOLD analysis project Ga0172369, IMG submission 114539) | Freshwater microbial communities from Kabuno Bay, South-Kivu, Congo - kab_022012_11.25m | ecosystem: Environmental > Aquatic > Freshwater > Lake | place: Democratic Republic of the Congo...
CTCATGAGTGCTCGGTTATATGCGGGCCAATTGGTTGTGCGGTAGATTTTGTGTGCAGGCTTCTTCATTTGAAAATTATATCGCTGAAAAACCCTTTACAGATAGGTTTGTGCAACAAAGCCCATCAACTTTAGAAAGTGATCATCCAAACCAAATACTGAGTAAATTATTTTCTGGAAATGCATTCTATATAAAAAATAGTGCCACTATCTATAAAGACGTAACTCTAGATATTGAACAAATATTCAATGAAGTAATTTTTGAAAAGCATTTTAATAAATATTACGAAAAGTATTTAATTTCTATATATAAAGATAGTAGTCTCGGTGTAGTCTTAACAAAAAATAGAGTAATGCCTAATTGGGTTGGAAGTGAAGAATTACAGTTTGATGCATTTGATATTTATATATTTTATAAGAAAGAAAATAATTTATTCGTACATGGAAGCGATAAGGATTTAGTTCATATATTAGGAAAAGAGCTAGGTTTAATTAATTATACTTTTCCTGAAATATTAAAAATTTTTTATGATATGGAACGATCAGCATTTGCAAATTTAGGGATACTTTCGACATCTAGAAGTACTCGGTTTAGAATGTATACAGGTTCAGATGTTTTCAAAGAGCTTACTCAACAGGACTGTAACAATAATAGTTATTCTAATTTATTCGGTCATGGGTTCATAAAAGGAAAAAAATCTAGTTTAGGCTGTTCAGGTAAGGGTATTGTATGGTCAATGTCTAGTGCGGGGGTTTTTGAATGGATAAATTGGTGTCATGATATTAATCAAAAAATTAATGATTCAAATATTCCAAATAATTTCTTTCTCAATAATATGCTAGAACCTTTCAATGTTGAAAAATTAAAGGATTATAATATTATTGTTGTGTCTCCTGTCGATTTACTCACAAAAACAGCAGTATTAGGAGGGGTGAGAGCACAACTTACTAATAAACTTTATAACTTTGATTTTTATGAGGTGAAACTCATCAATCAAGATTTAAGTAAGGATGAGATTTATATATCAATAAAGTTATATTTTTCTGAAGAAAAAAATTGTGAATTTAATTACAAATATGATCTGAAAGACAAATTTTCTTTAATCTCTAAAACGTTAAATGGCTTAGAACTCATTGTGCGGAAGATGGACGAGGATGATTTTATAGCTTTCTTACCGTCTAAACTTGAGTTGGTGGCATGGACAAGCAATTTTGAAGTTATTAGCCTCAATGCTAAAAATGGATATAAAGCTAATTACTCTTACACGTTAGATAAAAAGAAAGTAAAACAATTGGATTGGAGTAATGTTGCAACGAATAAAGAAAGTTGGAAATATGGTCTAGTTAAAAATTCAGTGCAAGGTAAAATCATAGAAAATCTCCAGAGTGAGAATAGTCCAAATATTCTTTTTTATGATGATGGTAGTAACGAATTAGCAGATTTAATAGCATTTTGGGTTGATGAAAATACAAAGAAATTAGAAATAAAACTTTATCATTGTAAATATGCCATTGGTAGTGGTTCTTCAATAGGTGCTATAAATGAGTTAGTACAACAAACATTATCAACTTGTGATAAATTGGGTGATCCTATAAAAGCATTCAAACATTTAAAAACTAGAGAAAATAATACGTATAAAAAAACAGGGAACTCAAGGTTTATTTTAGGTGAAATGAAAGATCTAGATGCACTCATTAAAAAGTATAAATTTTATGATTCGACTATAGATATAGTTTTAGTACAACCTAGTTTAGATTACAATAAACTCAATTCAAGAGTGAATTCTGTTTTGGGTCAACTAGCATGCATTATTAAACAAACTTTACATAGTGATTTATATTATATAATTAAATGAAAAAATCCCCTCACTTGAGGGGATTTTTCTTTTCTAAACTATCGAGATTTTTAAACTACAGAATCATCCAAATTCGGCGCTAACCAGCGTTTCGCTTCATCTAAGGTCCAACCTTTACGTTTCGCATAATCTTCCAGCTGGTCGCCTGCGATTTTACCTACGTTAAAGTACTGGCTTTCAGGGTTGGCATAGTAGAAGCCACTGACTGATGAAGGTGGCCACATTGCGAAGCTGCTGGTCAGTTGCGTACCAATCTTGTTGGTTGAACCTAACCAGTCAAATAGTGGTGCTTTTTCAGAATGTTCAGGACAAGCAGGGTAGCCCGGTGCAGGACGAATACCCACATACTTCTCCTTAATCAATTCTTCATTCGACAACTGTTCATCCGCTTGGTAGCCCCAGAACTCTTTACGGATACGTTCATGCAAATGCTCGGCAAAGGCTTCGGCAAAACGGTCACCTAAAGACTGTACCAGAATGGCATTGTAATCATCACCTTTGGCTTTGTACTCATTGGCCATTTCTTCTGCACCAAAGATCGACACGGTAAAGCCACCTAAATAGTCTTCCGCTTCACCTTTTGGCGCGACAAAATCGGCCAGTGACAGGTTCGGTTTGCCAGTGACTTTGTCTGACTGCTGACGAACGTGCTGGAAGGTATGCGTGACTTGAGTGCCCGTTGCATCATACACTTCGACTGAATCTGCACCGGAACGGTTGGCCGGATACAGACCAAATACTGCGCGCGCATCAAAGCGTTTGTTGTCGATAATATCTTTCAGCATCGCCTGCGCCTGATTGTATAAGTCAGTCGCTGCTTCACCCACCACTTCATCGGTCAGGATGGCTGGGAATTTACCAGCCAGACTCCATGAAATAAAGAATGGCGTCCAGTCAAAATATTCAACCAGCGTTTCCAGCGGATAGTTGATTAGGGTTTGGGTACCAATAAAGTTTGGTTTTACTGGTGTGTTGGCTTTAAAGTCAATTTTCAGGCCGTTTTCAATTGATTCTGTATAAGACAGTTTCGCCGCTTTTGGCTGCTTGTTGGCAATACGCTCACGCACTTTGGCATATTCAGCGCGGGTGTCTGCCACAAAGGCCGGTTTCATCTCTTGTGACAGCAGGGTGGTTGCCACACCGACAGCACGTGAAGCATCAGCCACATAAATCACCGCATCATTGGAATATTGCGGATCAATTTTCACGGCCGTATGTGCTTTCGATGTAGTCGCACCGCCAATCATCAATGGAATATTGAAGCCTTTACGCTGCATTTCTTTGGCCACAAAGACCATTTCATCTAAAGATGGGGTGATCAGACCCGACAGGCCAATAATATCGACTTTTTCATCAATCGCGGTTTGCAGGATTTTCTCTGCCGGTACCATCACGCCCAGGTCAATAATGTCATAGCCGTTACAGCCCAAGACCACACCGACAATATTTTTACCAATATCGTGGACGTCGCCTTTTACCGTGGCCATCAGCACTTTACCTTTGGACTCACCCACAGTTTTTTCTGCTTCAATGTACGGGTTTAACCAGGCCACTGCCTGTTTCATCACACGGGCCGATTTCACCACTTGCGGCAGGAACATTTTACCGGCACCAAACAGATCGCCGACCACGTTCATACCGTCCATCAGTGGACCTTCAATTACATCTAGCGGACGTTTGGCTTTTAAGCGGGCTTCTTCGGTATCTTCATTAATAAAGGTGGTAATCCCTTTGACCAGCGCATATTCCAGACGTTTTTCCACCGGCTGGTTACGCCATTCCAGGTTTTCTTCTTCTTTTTTAACGCCCGACTGACCACGATATTTTTCCGCGACTTCCAGCAGTTTTTCCGTGGCATCCTGACCGCTGGCACCCTGATTCTGGTTCAGAATCACGTTCTCAACCGCATCTTTCAGTTCCGGGTCAATATCATCATAAATGGCTAGCTGACCAGCGTTCACAATACCCATGGTCAGGCCTTGTTTAATCGCATAGTACAGGAACACGGCATGAATCGCTTCACGTACCGGCTCATTACCCCGGAAAGAGAACGACACGTTAGAAATACCGCCAGAAATCATGGCATGTGGCAGATTCTGTTTAATCCAGCCCGTCGCTTCAATGAAATCTACCGCGTAGTTGTTGTGTTCTTCAATACCAGTTGCAACCGCAAACACGTTCGGGTCAAAGATAATATCTTCAGCCGGGAAGCCCACGTCATTGACCAGTACATCATAAGAACGTTTACAGATTTCTTTTTTACGTGCGGCAGTATCGGCCTGACCATTTTCATCAAAGGCCATTACGATCACGGCAGCACCATACTGACGGCATAGACGCGCTTTTTCGACAAACTCGTCATAACCTTCTTTCAGGGAAATTGAGTTGACGACGGCTTTACCTTGTACACATTTCAGACCGGCTTCAATAATTTCCCATTTAGATGAGTCAATCATGATTGGCACGCGGGAAATGTCCGGCTCAGAGGCCACCAGATTCAGGAAGTGCACCATCGCGCCCTGTGAATCGAGCATGCCTTCATCCATGTTGATGTCGATGACCTGTGCACCGCTTTCAACCTGTTGACGGGCCACATCCAGCGCTTCGGCAAAGTTTTCTTCACGAATCAGACGCAGGAATTTTTTCGAACCGGTGACGTTGGTTCGCTCACCGACGTTCACGAACAAGGAATCTTTGGTGATGTTAAATGGTTCTAAACCACTTAAACGGCAGGCGGGTTCAATCTCTGGCAATTGACGTGGTGCAATACCTTCTACCGCCTGCGCAATGGCACGGATATGATCCGGCGTGGTGCCACAGCAACCACCGGTAATATTAATTAAGCCGCTTTCGGCAAATTCTTTTAAGAAGGCAGCAGTTTGTTCCGGGGTTTCATCATAACCACCAAAAGCATTTGGCAGGCCGGCATTCGGGTGCGCAGAAACAAAGACATCGGCCACATCGGATACGGTTTTTACGTGTGGACGCATGGCATCTGCACCTAAGGCACAGTTAAAGCCAATAGAGAGTAAATCGCCATGACGCACCGAGTTCCAGAATGCTTCAGCAGTCTGACCGGTTAAGGTACGGCCTGAGGCATCGGTGATGGTGCCGGAAATCATCAGCGGTAATTCGCGGCCCAGCTGTTTAAAGACTTCTTTTACCGCAAAAATTGCCGCTTTACAGTTCAGGGTATCGAAAACGGTTTCAATCAGCAGAATATCGGCACCGCCTTCAATCAGGGCGTGCGCAGCTTCAATATAGTTTTCTTTGAGTGCGTCAAAAGTGATATTACGAAATGCCGGATCATTCACGTTTGGTGAAATTGAACAGGTGCGTGACGTTGGCCCCAAGACACCCGCCACAAAACGCGGTTTTTCCGGTGTTGAATATTTTTCACAGGCAGCTTTGGCCAGACGCGCAGCTTCACGGTTAATTTCCGGAACCAGCGTTTCCATGTGGTAATCCGCCATGGAAACGCGCGTGCCGTTAAAGCTGTTGGTTTCAATAATATCGGCGCCGGCATCTAGGTAGGCTTCATGAATGCCTTGAATAATCTGCGGCTGGGTCAGTACCAGCAGGTCATTGTTGCCTTTCAGGTCATAGGCCCAGTCAGCAAAACGCTCACCACGATAATCGGCTTCTTCCAATTTATGGCGTTGGATCATGGTACCCATAGCACCATCAATAATTAAAATTCTTTTGGCAAGAAGTTCTTTCAGGGTAGCAAGCGTGGACATAAAAAACCCTTGTTTTGATGAATCAGAAATGCGCAATATTTTAGCAGAGTTCGACTGCTTTTTTCCGCAATTGATGGGATGGAACGGAACTTTGTGGCATCTTTGCTGAAAAAGTATACGTTTTCATGGGTTTATTTTGAAAATATACATGTCGTTATAAATAAATCATTGTAAGGATTCATAAAATTGTCATATAGCTATGGCAGCATGAGAAGGTCTAAAAATGGGCCGGGTTTTGCTGTGCTTGTAATATTTCAGTGTCATCAAAGATGACAGCAGTGACAGAAAACCGAATGAAGATGAGATGGTGGTTTATAAGTTTCTGATTTATTTTGAATAGTTTGATTTTTTGTCTATAAAATTATCAGGAAATTGTGGCAAATAAAGTAGAAAAATTACTTTATTCGACCTGCTTTTGTCATATAATTGTCACAATTTAACTGAACAATAAGGGGATTTTGTATCCTCTTTTCCTGCTTGCATGAATTCTAATCAAACTCCCGTAGATTCAGCACACCAGTCGGCTCCGAAAAAGTCGACCAATGTTCATGTGCCAACACCGAAATTCTTTATGCCGGTGTTTCTAACGCTCATTATTTCAACGCTTATTTACATCGGCTTTCAATTATCGGCAGATTTATCGCATGTTCCGGCGCTTAGCCTGTATTCGGTGATTCTGCTGGCCACCGCTTTATTTATTGCGTTGGGCTTTGAATTTGTTAACGGTTTCCATGACACCGCCAACGCGGTGGCCACGGTCATTTATACCAATGCCTTGTCTGCACCGGTTGCGGTAATGTGGGCCGGTTTCTGTAACTTCCTTGGGGTGATGGTCGCCAGTGGTGCCGTGGCCTACGGTATTATTGCCTTGCTACCGGTCGAGCTGATCATGAATGTTGGCTCAGGCGCAGGTTTTGCCATGGTCTTTGCCATGCTGATTGCGGCCATTCTCTGGAATTTAGGCACCTGGTTCCTCGGTATTCCGGCTTCAAGTTCGCATACCTTAATTGGTTCCATTCTGGGTGTGGGAATTATGAACTACATCCTCAATGCGGGCGCTGGTGCATCCGGTGTGGATATGGAACAGGTGATGAAAGTCGGTAAGGCTTTACTGTTCTCGCCATTAATTGGTTTTGCCTTTGCTGCCGTACTGTTCCTGCTGGTGAAAAAGATTTTCAAGCGCCAGTTGGAACTGTTCCAGCCGCCTGAAGGTAACAAACCGCCACCGCCATTAATCCGTGCCATCCTGATCTTTACCTGTACCGGGGTGAGCTTTGCCCACGGTTCTAATGACGGTCAGAAAGGTATGGGCTTAATCATGCTGATCTTGATTGGGATTGTGCCATTGGCTTATTCCTTGAATAAGGAACTGGACAACCAGCATATCCAGTCTTTCCAGCAATTGTCGACACAAACCGCGTCTGCAATTTATGCCAACCATACCGATATTCCGGATGCGCAGGCGCGTGAAGTAATCACTAAGTACATTCAGACCAAGGAAATTACCCCGGAAGTGGTACCGGCTTTGGCCAGTCTGACTGATCACTTAGGTGAGCGCGTGGGCCAATACGGCGACTTGAAAAATATTCCGGAAGCAGAAGTGGCAGCATTGCGTAATGATATGTACCTCAGCACCACGTCATTCAAGCGTCTGGATAAAGCGGAAGCTTTACCTGCCATGAGCAAGGAACAGGAAAAAGTGGTCGATGATTACCGTGATCATCTCGATTCCTTCCTGCAATATATTCCAACCTGGGTTAAAGTTGCGGTGGCACTGGCGCTGGGCTTAGGAACCATGGTCGGCTGGAAACGTATTGTGGTTACCGTTGGTGAGCGGATTGGTAAACAGCACATGACTTATGGTCAGGGCATGTCAGCCGAACTGGTGGCGATGTCGACCATTGCCGCAGCAGATGGCTTTGGTATGCCGGTATCAACCACGCATGTCTTGAACAGTGCGGTGGCCGGGACCATGGTGGCGAACAAATCTGGCCTGAATTTCCAGATGGTTAAAACCATTCTATCGGCGTGGATTTTCACCTTACCTGCGACTATCTGTTTATCGGGTGGCCTGTTCTGGTTATTCCTGAAAGTATTCTAAGCCGGTTCATCCGCAATAAAAAACGCTGCCTGGGCAGCGTTTTTTATATCTGCAGATGGAACAGATTGTTCAAATCCCAGGCCGTGACGCCCTTTATTTTTTTAGATAGACAGCAAATCTACAATGCATTCTCTCAAGGGGTGAGGGCTGGGGGTAAGGAAATAGCCTAAGCAATATCAAAGCTTCTCTTTCTTTAATGGACCTATCCACTCTTTTATCTTTTAAATAGAAATCAGCTTTACCACGATTTTCCCTCTCTTTTTGAGATACGTAGCACTGCTATGCAAGGGGAGAGGGAACAATCGAAGAGAGATTAAAATCTCTTATTTCTTTAGCTTGGCCAGCAGCTCTTTAGGCAGCTTCTCGGTAGCAAAACCATATAAAGCTGCAAAAGGCAGGGCAGTACGGGCCAAATATGCGACACGCCATAAACCGCCATGGTTGGCCCCTTCCATCATCAATTCTAAAGGATGGTTCAGGGTCACTTCCGGATTGGCCACCGACTGTGGATTACGCAGGTCATGAATCCAGAGCGCGGCCATAATCGCATTGGTGGTTTCTGGCGCAAAAGCTTCTACATCAAACAGGATGGCGCCATTAAATGCCGCTTTTAATAACGGATTTTTAGTCACCGAATAGGTCGTGGTTGATGGTGCAATATTAATGCTGACACGCTGTCCCTGATGACGGGCGAGGGTGGCGCGCCATTGCTGAATCCGTTTGGCCAGCGCATAGTTCGGTCCTTGTTCTACCACCAGACAGTCGGCAATGCCGTAATCCTGTCCATTGTCTGAATGCACCAGATCATGCAGGTTTTTCTGGAAGAAATGCTGCGCCGTAACCGTTGAAACCCCACGGGTCAGCAGTTGCTGGGCTTTCGAGCGCTGCTGATACTTGTCTTTTGAGGCCTGAATCACATCGGCAGGCACTGCATAGACATCAGTTGGGGTGCACATAAACATCAGGCTGGTATCGGCTTTTTGCGCGCTGACGGCCTGCATAATCGCATCCATCGCCATGGCCACACGCACGTGTTTTTCACCATCTAAATAGGCAATTGCAGCCAAATCCAGCTGCTGTTCAAACTGGGTTAGCCACTGGGCAATTTCAGGAGTTTGAGTCAGTAAATTGGCGCCAAGCTGCTCTTTTAATAGCTCAGTCGTGCTGTTTTCATCTACCGCTTCAGTCGCTGGTGCATACAGGGTGGCATTACCCTGTTGCACGGTTTCTAGAATTTTGTTCCAGACCCGGGCATTGGGTAAATCGACCGCGACAATATTGGCTTTCCATTTCGATAGCCAGGTCAGAGGGCCAGCTTCAGAGGCAGCGCCAAACAGCACCATGGTACGGTCCGATAAATCGAACCATTCCGGATGAGCCACCGCTGCACGTAAAGCTTGAGCATGACTGTGTTCGATAATCCCGCCATCTTCCCAGCGCTGGATTTGCTCAAGCAGTGCCTGACCTTGCAGTTTTTGTCCCTGATACGGCACATACCATTCCGGCGCCGCCGTGCTTTGGCCCTGAATTTTAACTGTGTGTAAAGGCTGGGCATCGAGGCTCATCACATCTTTCAGCAGATATTTCTGGCCATGTCGATAAAATTCGAAACTGCCATGCGCTTTATTCAGGCCCTGTTCAGCAATCTGAATCGGGTTCTGGCAGGTCTGAATGCCGTATTCGACCAGCGCCTTAAAATATTTCGGATACTGTTTGCGCCAGTTCTTTTCAGACAAGGTTTGCTGGGACAGTTGCGGTGCAACACCGGTCAGTGCCTCGGCAATAATCGCACGCCCTGTGCGTGAAGTACTGGGTTTCTGGTTTTCGAAATGTGGAAATTGTAGGCCGTCTAATGTGGACATGCAAAAACTCGCAGCTTGAAAGCAAATTAATATACAGATGTATACATTATCTATGCCAAATTGCGAGATGGGGTGGCATTAACTACCAAAATTGTATGAATTATCCAATGAAATTGCAGTTTATGAGGACGCAGTAAAAAGCCTCCGTTCTGGAGGCTAAATGGAAAAATGGGCTTAGCAGCGGCCTTTTTTGGCCTGACCTGGTGGGCAGAAATCTCCTGGATGGCCATAAATACGTGAGTCAGGATCAATCACCAAACGGCCTTCTGGGGTATGGACGGCACAGGCACTTAAGCTCAGTAAACAGCCGGCAATCAGAAATAACTTTTTCATCTCTCATCTTCCATCTTCGTTATTATTCGAGTTATTTTAGACGCCAACCGCTGCGGCATACTGTATTAATTTGTAGTCATGCGTTGTCAAAATATACCGCAGGCGCTTCAAATTGCTCAAATTTAGAACGGAAGCTGGCTAAGTTTATTCAGGAAATGCGGAATTAAACGCGGCTCAATCATGATGGTGATAATCACCCCATAGGCTGCTCCCCACAAATGCGCGCTGTGGTTAATATTGGAATTGCCACGTTTACCCGACCAGATGCTATAGGCCACATACAGCACAGCAAAAATAATTGCCGGAATCGGAATAAAGAACACGAAAATCAGTTTCCACGGTTCAAACAGAATATAGGCAAACAGTACTGCAGACACCGCACCGGAAGCACCTAGACTGGCCCAGCGATGATCATTTTTGTGTTTTAGATAACTCGGTAAAATTGCGGCAATCAGACCACCGAGGTAAAACAGCACAAAGCCCAGATCATACAGATACTGACGGTAAAAGCTTTCAATAATACTGCCGAAGAAAAACAGGGTAATCATGTTAAACAGCAAGTGGGTACCATCGGCATGGACAAAACCGTGGGTAATGAAGCGGTCATATTGACCACGCTCCAACGCCGGTGGCCAGAAAATCAGCCGGTTCATGACTTTTTCTTTGGAAAAAGCAATAAAGGAGATAATCGCTGTAATCACAATCAGCGTAACAGTATGATTAAACGGTAAATCTAACATAAACAGATGTTCTTCTTTTCGGGTTTCCTGATCATAATGCCATTAAAAAACAAATGAAACAGAACTTTCATAGGATAATTCCGACAATTTTAGTTGAATTTTTTTAATTCCCCCGCATCTTCAGTTAAAATGGCAACTTCAGCATGAGGAAATATTGTTATGTCGACTGAGAACCACAGCACTGCAGTTGCAGAAGAGATTCCAAACTTATTGATCACCCCAAATGCTCAAGAGTATTTAAAAGATTTATTGGCAAAGCAAAATACACCGGGGATTGGTGTGCGAGTTTTTGTTGAGAATCCTGGAACGCCGCGTGCTGAGTGTTGTATGGCTTATAGTGCGCCAGAAGAAGTCGTACCAACAGATTATAAGCAGGATTATCCGGATTTCCCGGCCTATATCGACACCCCATCTATTCCATACTTACTGGATGCGGTTATTGATTACAACAAAGACCGTTTTGGTGGTCAGCTGACTTTCCGTGCGCCTAACTCGAAAGTGCCACGCGTGGGTCCGGATGCCTCAATCGAAGAGCGTATTACTTACGTGTTACAGTCTGAAATTAACCCAGGCCTTGCCGGTCATGGCGGTAACTGTGCCTTGGTGGAAGTGGTTGAAGATCCGGAACACGGTTTAACCGCGATCCTGAAATTCGGTGGCGGCTGTCAGGGCTGTTCAGCGATTGATGTCACGCTAAAACAGGGTGTGGAAACCACATTAAAACAGCATGTGCCTGAATTAATGCGTGTGGTTGACCAGACTGACCACAGCCAGGCCGAAGGTGCTTATTTTAAATAATCAATAAGTTTCACTTCAGCAAATGAGCCTCCCTTTGTGGAGGCTTTTCGTTATTTTAAATAAACATAATAATGATAATAATTATCAGTATTGATTGAATTATCGGTTAAGATTGTTACAATGCGCAACGAAATACACAGAATTTCTCCTTAATTAAATTGGGATAACCTGATGAATAAAACTCTGAACCAGTCAGCATTATCTCTTGCGGTCCTTGCCGCGATGAGCAGCCTCGCTCAAGCAAATCCAGACAATAGCACTACAGATGCGACCCAGTTAAATACCATTGTGGTAACCGCTACCGGCTATGAACAGGACCTGTCCAAGGCACCGGCGTCCATTACCGTGATTGATCGGGAAGAGCTGGAAAAGCGTGAATATAATGATATTACCGATGTACTTAGACATACTCCCGGCGTGGTGGTGTCCGGTTCTGGCTCGGCACAAACCATCAGTATTCGCGGTATGAGTTCGAATTACACCTTGTTTCTGGTCGATGGCAAACGTCAATACGGCCGTGATGTTAACCCGAATGGTGATGATGCCGGTTTTGAGAAAAATATTTTGCCACCGGTCTCCTCGATTGAGCGAATTGAAATTATTCGTGGGCCGGCCTCAACACTGTATGGAACAGATGCGATGGGCGGGGTGGTGAATATTATTACCAAGAAAGTCAGTGACCGCTGGTCGGGCAGTGTCGAACTGGGTAGTGTCATTCAGGATCAGGGCAATGCCGGCGATATTCAAAATGGCTCGGTCTATCTGGCGGGTCCATTACTAGAGAACAAGCTTGGTTTGCAGCTGTCGCTGAATAAGCAAAAACGTGAAGAAGATGCCTATGTCGGCGGTTTTCGTGGGACTGAACGGGAAAGCCTGAATAGCCGCTTGAGTTATATACTCAATGACAAGCATGATCTGCAGCTGGAAGCCAATTTTTTCTAGCAGGAATCGGAAACCACGGTGGGTAAAACGGTTGCACTGGCCAACAATGCCGCCGATTCCAGTTCACGTAATTATCGTCATGTTTATGCCTTAACCCATCATGGCCGTTATAGCGATCAGCTTGATAGCACCACCTATCTGCAGTATGAAAATTCTAAAAACCCCGATCGTGGTAACACCCAGCTGGGCACCAAAGGCATTGAACTGGATACCTGGACCTTTAATAACCAGTGGAACTGGTTGCTGGGCAATCATACACTGTCTTTTGGTGCGCATTATAAAGACGAGAAACTCACCGACAAGGCCACCAACCGTAATCCGAATGCGCCGGAGTTTAGTGAATTAACCCGCTGGTCGGCCGCGGCCTTTCTGGAAGATACCTGGCATTTGAGCGATCGTTTCGATTTGACCGCTGGGCTGCGCTATGACCATGATGAAAACTACAGTGGTCATGTTTCGCCGCGCTTATATGGCGTGTATAGCCTGAATGACCAATGGACCGTGAAAGGTGGGGTGTCAACCGGTTATAAACAGCCGGATATTCGTGCTGCTACGGAAGGCTTTTATAGTGTCACCGGCGGTGGTGGTTCCCCATTAGCCACCGGACGCGGCATTATTCGCGCCAATCCGGACTTGGACCCGGAATCGAGTCTGTCTTCAGAGCTGGGCGTGAACTGGCAAAATGACAGGGTCAAGGCGTCCTTAACCGCTTATGTCACTCAGTATAAAGACCGGATTACCGAAGTGCGTGCCTGTGAAACCGATACCGATGGCAGCTCGACCAACCGGAATAACTGGCAGGAATGGAAATGTTTTGAAGGCGATACGCCGTTTTATTTCATCAGTGAACGGATTAATGTTGATGAAGCTGAGTTAAAAGGTGTGGAAGCGACTCTTGAAGCCAGCCTGAGCGATTACACCATGCTCATGGCCAACTATACCTTTACCGATTCCGAATTTAAGACAGGTGAGTTCAAAGGCCAGCCTGTGAACCAGATGCCGGAGCATATGCTGAATATTACGGTCGATCATGAAATTAATGATGCCTTGAATGTCTGGTCACGCCTGCATTATCGTTCAGAAACATCTGCCTATTTAAGCCGGACTTCTGTTGCCCAGCCAAATCCGGGTTATGAGTTTTTAGATGTGGGGCTGAACTATAAATTTACCCCAAATATCAGTGGTAAATTTGGCGTGTATAACCTGCTGGATGAAAAAGCTGAAGACCGTGATGGTGATCAGCTCTTAGATGGCCGCCGTTATGGCATTAGCCTGATGGCCAAGTTCTAATCATCAACGGCTAAACATCTACGTTTCAATGATCAAGCAAGAAAAAGCTGCAATTGCGGCTTTTTTTGAGGCTTAGGTACGGGTGTTCAGAATTTTCTGTGCCGGCTCGGAATAATAAAACTTTTCTAGATAGAGCCGCGCACGTTCCCGTAAATACTGCTGCGACAGCATCTGCTGAATCACGGGGTTTAACAGCTGCTGTAATTCTTGCTGAATCAGGGCTTCATCAATATTCAGATCACGCAATAACAGGTCAAAAGTGCGTTCCTGATTACGGACATACCAGGCGTGTACCCCATCATGTAGCTGCTGTTTTAAATAATCACTCTGGCGCATAAAGTCCCAGATTTCATGACCCAGCGCCACAGTCTGTGGCAGATCCTGTACTTCAATATAGTTTTTTAAGACCGACAAAGGCAGGTCTTTAATCTTGTGCCAGATATTGGCCTGCAGATGATAGAGCTTGCCATCATCAAAATGCTGGTTCAGGACCGATTCACTCATCTGGCTAAGCTTTAAGATATTCTTTTGCAAATAGGCGCTGACTGCACTGTCTAAACTGGAATCGGTCACTGTTTCCAGTACCGATTTCCCCATTTTCATAAAACGCGATACACCAGGCACGCTTTTGGCAATCAGTGAATTGTCCAGATAATCCTGAATCGAGTGCTGGATTAACTGGCTGATCATTGCAGAAAAGGCCGGATTGCTGACTACGGTTTTAATCAGACGCTGACGATGACCACTTTTGCTGGCCACATACTGGGCAATTTTATCAATGGTCAGTACCGGAATGACATCGGCAATTTTGGCGCTGTCATTCACCGGATGCACTAGGGCAAAGCGGATGTGTTCTGCAATTTGTTCAATCAGAAAGGCGCTGGCCGGCGTGTCCAGAATCTGTTTTTGCAGCAGGGCATTCAGCTGTTCGCAGCTCCAGAGATCTTTCAGATGCTGCTTGCGGAACCAGTGATAAAAATGCAGAAATTCCTGCTGTACGGTTTCAGGCTGAGAAAACTCATGTGCTAAAAAGTCAAGATGAGCTTCAATCAACTGCTCAAGCATCGGGTTTTGCTGCATACAATCTCTGGAACTTAATTTAAAGGAATCAGTTTATCAGCTAGCGGGTTTTTTAGGTTCTGTGTTTTGGCCAGGAAGGGTAAATAATGTTGTACCACCTGCTGTTCGGCTTCCAGCATTGGCACATGACCGACATTATTTAAAATGACCGGGGTTTCCGCGCGTTTAAACAGACCCTGTAATTCTTTGGCGACTTCAACATTAATAATTTTATCGTGCTTGCCCCAGAGAATCAGGGTCGGTGCTTCAATATTGCGGGTGAGACGGGCAAAGCTGTCCGGGGTATAAATCCGGTTCAGGGTCACCATCTGATCAATAAATTTTAAGGATTGACTGGCCCGTGAAATTAACAGTTTTTCCTGGGCAGATTTAAACTGCTCTGGTACTTTCGGCGGGTTTTGCATTAGCTGATGCGCAATATGGTCTAAATCGCCCGGCGCGGTGACCACCAGATTTTTCAGTAACAGCGGGTCTTTGGTATAAGGCGTATTGGAGTGTTTGTAAATACCGGCACTGTTCAGCAGGAACAGGCTTTGGGTATCAAACGGATATTGGGCTGCATAGACCGTTGCCACAGAGCCACCCAATGAGTGCCCTGCAATATTCAGCTTGTCGGCAATATTCAAGGTTTCTACCAGCTGACGCAATTGTGCGCTCATGCTTGGTACAGACAGGTCAAAATTGCCCGAACTCTGGGTTTCACCGGTATTGGGTAAATCGGGGATGATCACATGATAGGACGGGGTGAGAAATTTGGCCACCCGGTTCCAGTTATCGCGGTGTCCGGCAAAGCCATGTAACAGCAAAATGGTTGGCCGATTAACATCGCCGCCTTCATTATAACGCCAGGTAATATTGCCAATTTTCAAGCTTTTCGAGACCAGACCCGCTGCCTGACGTTCAGTCTGATAATAATGCTGCACCACCTGCTGTTCAGGCGAGAGTTTGGCGGCAGAGCTGAGCAGAGGCGCAGACAGTGCCAGTGCCAGGGCCGCCAGTCGTGGCCAAGACAAAAATCGCGAAGAATCCTGCTTCATTGACGATATCCCCAATAATATTTTTTAAATAGGCGTCGGCTTGGCTTGTTTGAATTGTGTAAATTTTCGCCTTAAGTCGAATTGAAAATGCTGTTTCTGGTTATTGTAAGGGCTTTGCAGAAAATGTCACCTAGCTGTTTTTTGATCGGGTTGGTGTGCTGCTTTTGAAGTGTGATGTAAATCGCAATTACTTTAGGAAAATTTGAAAAAATTTATCTTATAAAAATTGATCAGCTATTTTTTTTGCAAGTGACTTTGCCCCGGAAGAGGATTAAAATGCTGAAAATTCAAAAACTGGTGGTAACAAGAATGCTCACAGCTCAAGAGACTTTAGAACGTCTTAAACAAGGAAACCAACGTTTTGTTTCGGGCAATACCAATCATCCGAAACAACTAACCCACCATCAACGTGCAGAGATGGCCAAAGACCAGAATCCTTTTGCGATTGTGCTCGGTTGTTCTGATTCACGTGTACCTGCAGAAATGGTTTTTGATCAGGGACTCGGCGATCTGTTTGTGATTCGTGTGGCAGGGAATATTGTTGCGCCATCTCAGGTCGGCAGTGTTGAATTTGCGGCAGAGCGTTATGACTGCGCCGTGGTTGTGGTCTTGGGCCATAGCCACTGTGGCGCGATTCAGGCCACCATTGATACCTTGAAGTGCCCGGACTGTCCGCCATCCGCCAATCTGATGTCAATTGTGAACCGTGTTCGCCCGTCCGTAGAAACGCTGATGCAGACTGAGCTGAAAAATGATTTGGCCAAGCTGTCGAAACATGCGGTTCGTTCCAATGTGTTTGCCTCAGTTAATCAGCTACGTCATGGTTCTGAAGTGTTAGAAAACCTGATTGAGCAGGGTCAGCTGAAAGTCGTAGGTGCAGAATATTCATTAGAAACCGGTGAAGTAACTTTCTTTGATTTTTAATTGATTCTAAAAATAATTAAAAAGCGGGCATTGATGTCCCGCTTTTTTATCGCTGAAATCTGGATATTAAAACCATCTCAGCATTGAATCGGCTTTATTTTAACGCTGCCTGAATTAAGGGATAGGCATTTTTTAGCAAAATGGGCTGGGCTGCAGCCGTCGGATGGATCAGATCTTTTTGCATCAGGGTATTTTTACCGGCGACACCGTCTAAGAAGAAGGGCAGTAATTTGACCTGATAACGCTGACTCACCACTTTGTAGTTATTTTCAAATGCCTTGCTGTAGGCGCTGCCATAATTGGGTGGCATTTTCATGCCAAATACAATCACCTTGGCTTTGGCCTGTTGGCTGTGCTGAATCAGCCGCGCCAGATTATTTTGAATCAGTTGCGGTGGCTGACCACGCAAGCCATCATTACCGCCCAGTTCAATTACCACCACATGCGGCTTATGCGTTTGCAGTAATTTGGGCAAACGTGCCAGCGCGCCGCTGGTGGTTTCGCCACTCACACTTGCATTGACCACTTTATGCTGTTTCGGATACTGTTGCTCTAAACGTTTTTGTAACAGATGGACCCAGCCTTGTTGTGGTTGCAAACCGTAACCGGCACTTAAGCTGTCACCCAGAATCATGATGGTTTTGGCAGACACCAGCATGGGCATGAAGGCAAGCCCCGCCACAGCGAAATAAGCAAAACAACTCATTTTGAAATTGCGAATGTGCATTTAAGGATACTATGACTCAATTCACTACAGATACCGCCATCATGCCACAAAGCATTATTTTTGCCCAACAATTGACACAAAAGATACAACTTGCACAAAAAACACTGACGATTTTTGAAAATTTAAATTTGGAGATTCGGGCCGGGGAACAGGTGGCGATTACCGGCCGTTCTGGTTCAGGCAAATCGACGCTGTTGGGGATTCTGGCGACCTTGGATCAGGCCAGTGCCGGGCAGTTAACGGTCTGTGGTGAATCAATTCAGGAACTGAATGAAGAACAGCGTGCGCTGGTGCGGCTGAAATATATTGGTTTTGTATTTCAGTCATTCCAGTTATTGCCACATTTAACCGCACTGGAAAATGTCATGCTGCCGCTACGCTTGCAACCGAATTTTAAATTTGCCGAGGCCGAACACAAGGCGCGCAATCTACTGAAAAAAGTCGGACTGGAACGGCAGGCAGAGCAGACCCCGAAAGTCCTGTCGGGTGGTGAGCAGCAACGGGTAGCGATTGCCCGGGCTTTAATCAGTGAGCCTAAAATCATTTTTGCTGATGAACCGACCGGGAATTTAGATGGTGAAACCGCCAAAGAGATTGAACAGTTATTATTTCAATTGAACCGTGAACTGGGAACCACCCTGGTGCTGGTGACGCATGATCCGAAACTGGCGCAGCAATGTCAGCGCCATTTTGAACTCAGTCAGGGACAATTGCTGGAACACCCGGCAGGAGGATGAAATGAACCTGTTATTTCGTCCTTTACTGACCCAGAGTTTTAAAAGTACCGGCGTTTATCTGTTACTGATTGCGCTAATTCTGGCAATTAGTGCCACAACCGCGCTGAAATTCAGCAATGAGCAGATTCAAAATGCGGTGGCTTTGCAGGCGGCAGAAATGCTGGCCGGTGATCTGGTACTGTCCGACAATAAACCGATTGCACCACGCTGGGAAGCTGCGGCCGATGAGTTAGCGCTAAAACAGTCACATGTCACAGTGTTTAGCTCGATGGCACATACCGGCGATGAATTTGTGATGGTGAATGTCAAAGCCATTGATCAGGCCTTTCCATTACGCGGTGAGCTGCGAGCTGCGCCGCAGCCTGCTGCCGCCATTCAACCGGGCGAGGTCTGGGTCAGCCAGCGCGCAATGGAGCTGCTAAAAATTCAGGTGGGCGATACCTTAAATATTGCCGATGGCGCCTTTCAGGTCACGGCCAGCATCGAGCATGATTCCAATCAGGAACTGGGCTTTAGCGGTTTTTCACCGACGGTGATCATTGCCCAGCAAGATGTGGCGCGCACCAATGCCATTCAGGTCGGCAGCCGGATTAACTATCGCTTGCTGATGGCCGGTACACCCCAGCATACCCGCCAGTTCGAGCAGAATTTTAAACAGTATCAGGAGAGCTTGCCCAAGACCCAGGAAATTGACGGGCAGAATATTAGCGAACAGGATGGGCTGCGCCTGCGCAATGCCAGTGAAGGCAATACCCGCTTGATGCGTCCAATTGCCAATCTGGATACCTTTTTACAGCTGGCCAATATTCTCACCATTTTACTGTGCGGCATTGCCATTGCGCTGACCAGCCAGCGTTATGTGCAGCAGAATCAGGATCATATTGCTTTAATGCGTTGCATTGGCGCGACCAAGAAACAGATTCTGGGCGCTTATCTGACCTTACTGGCGGTGGTGCTGTTACTGGCGATGCTGCTTGGCAGTGCGGTCGGCATTACGCTAGGCTATGGGCTATTGCAATTAATGCTAAAGCTGATTCCGCATTTGCAATTGCAGTTTTCGGCTGTCGAGATGCTGCTGGGGCCACTCCCGATTGCCATGCTGACCAGCGCCGTGGTACTGCTGGGCTTTATTTTGCCAAGTCTGTGGCAGCTGCTCAATACCCCGCCGATTCGGGTGATTCGCCAGCAGGAAAAATCAGTCCAGTCGATGTTGTGGATGCTGCTGACCGGTACGCTCAGCCTGATGCTGTTTAGTGTGGTGCTGACTGAAAATATCGTACTAACGCTATGGGTCATGGGCGCCATCATCCTGCTGTGTAGCGTACTCTATGCCGTGGTCTGGAGTTTCCTGAAACTGATTCGTAATTTAAAAAGCGGTATCTCGGCCTATGTGCGTACGCCATATCAGACTGCATTTCAGATTACCGCACTGGCACTGGGTCTTAGCTTGATTACCGTGCTGGCAGTATTACGTACCGATCTGCTGGATCGCTGGCAGCAGCAATTGCCGGAAGGCACGCCGAACCAGTTTGTTTATGGTTTACCACCATTTGATATGCCGGAGTTTCAGGCGCAACTTGAACAGCAGGGCTGGCACAGTACGCCGCTGTATCCAAATGTGCGCGGGCGGTTGGTGGCGAAAAATGATCAGCCCTTTGCAGAAGCGTTAATCCAGCACAATAATTCGCTCCGACGTGAACTGAACCTGACCCAGGCCGAGCGTTTTCCGGCCGATAACCTGATTGTGGCCGGGCAGGAACAGTTTAGCCAGGTCGGGCAGGTTTCGGTTGAGGTCAATACCGCGCAAGAGCTGGGCATTGAGATTGGCGATACGCTGACCTTTAGTTTGCCGGAAGGCTTGTTGCAGGCCAAAGTCATCAATCTGCGCAGCGTGGAATGGGAAAGCTTTAGTCCGAATTTCTTCTTTATTTTTTCACCGCAAACCATGGATGAAAATGCCGGCAGCTATCTGGGCAGTTTCTATGTGCCAGAGCAGGACCGGCCGGCACTGGTGCAGCTGATCCAGCAGTTTTCCAATACCGTATTTATTGATGTCAGTCTGATTCTGGAAGAGATTAAACGGATTGTGAATGTGTTGGTACAGATTATTACCATTCTGGCAGTATTGGTGGC
>Ga0172369_10003596_pt1 | contig 20290 bp, 22 predicted proteins | sample LakKiv25m_FD_114539 | JGI IMG/M metagenome (GOLD analysis project Ga0172369, IMG submission 114539) | Freshwater microbial communities from Kabuno Bay, South-Kivu, Congo - kab_022012_11.25m | ecosystem: Environmental > Aquatic > Freshwater > Lake | place: Democratic Republic of the Congo...
ATTGTTCGTCGCTTCACCGATATACTCTTTATAGGTTTCAATGATTTCCTTATTCTCATCATAAAGAACAACTCCGATACCTGCCGGTCCCGGATTGTTCCTCGCTCCCCCATCTGTGTAAATGATAATTTTCTTCATTATTCAATTATAACCTTATTTCCTTTTCTAGCCAGGGGATATGTTCATGTTTTCTTTTCCACCAAAGGTCTTCCCAGATATAGTGCACTGCCAACTGTTTGTATTTACCATACTTTTTAAAATGTTTGAGTAGTGTTTCGACTGGTACTAGTCCCTTATCAAAGAAAAGTCTGGAGTATATTTTTTGCTCCCATGGCGAGACGTGATTGAAGAAATCCCACTGGTGGAATACGTCAAAAAGTAAATACCAGACCGTAGCCGGACCGACTCCATAGAGAGCAAGGAGTGCTTCCATTTGCTCCTCCCGACTCTTCCCTCTTAGACTCGCTTCATTTATAAAGCCTCCTTTGAAACAATCATCAATTTTTTTAATCGTTTTTGCCCTATATCCTACTTTAGTGGCTCTCAAATCTTCCTCTGTAACCTCCTGGAGTGTTCCGGGTTCCCAAAAACAAAGTAACTTTTTCCCGTCAAAATCAACTCTTGTTCCATAGTTTTCAAGAAGTGCTTGGAACATTTGTTGCGATCGCCTTACTGTCGCATTCTGAAGCACCACCCCGATAATTAAGTATTCATACAGAGAGCTCGGATGTCCAGGCCGCATTCCCCTCCATTTCTCAATAATTGGTCCGAGGACTCCATCTTTTGACTGCGATTTATAAAATTCAGACAAATCCAGACTTAGATTATATCTGTAGGTCAGCTCAGATTTTAAGTCATTGAGTTCCTGGCCCGAAAGACTCTTTCCAGAATAGACTTCTAACTTTATGGTAGGTTTATTGATGGAACCATTCGCAATGAATTTTAACCCCAGGCATTTGTTACGCCATCTCATAGTTTGCCACTTTATTCCTGTATCCCATACGTTATCTCCGCTCGTAAAGTGATCCGGCTTATGGAAAGTGGAGTCAAAGTGGAAAGGAGCAGTAGGGGCTAAAGTAAAATTCTTTTGATGTTCTAAATTTAATTGTTTATTTTTCATCTTTAAATTTAGCCGGATAAAAATCTAGTTGCTTTCTAGGAATTTTTAAAGACTCTGCATAATCCAATGCTTCTTTCCAAGTTTGCTTGTCTGACGTAACATTGAAGGTTTTATTTTTGAAAATTATAACTAAACTAGAACCATTGTGATTATAGAAATGAGCATACCAAGGGCCATCTATCATATTTACTTGGACGCTTTTTATAAGTTTATCCAAACTCTCGGAACCAACTGATACTGTATAAATAGACCAATCCTCTGTTTTCGATTCATTCAGTATATTCCAGTTTTTAACTACTGACTGATCATCTAGACTCTGATTTACGACTATCCCATGAAATGTGTCCATTTTTACCTGTCTTTATTTTATATAAATTAATTTTATCCTAAATCAAAGGTAAAACAAGTAGACAAAATACTCGCCAAGGGTCCGTCCCTTGGCGAGTACCTTAAAATCTAGATCAGAAAATGTTATAATTATTACCTGATCGGGGTGTGGCGCAGTTGGCTAGCGCGTACGGCTGGGGGCCGTGAGGTCGCAGGTTCAAGTCCTGTCACCCCGACCAGAGAAAAAAGATTCCATTCTCGGAGTCGTTTTTTTTGTCAGTGTGATGTGGTGAGAGTCTGAAAAACTGCCAGTTTCAATAAAAAGATGATAGAATAATGTCTGTTGGGGTTACAAAAAAATATAACAAATGAAGACAACAAAAGCAGTTGAAACTGCTTCAAGTCCTGTCACCCCGACCAGAGAAAATCGTTCTAAAAAGCCGGGATACCAAGGATACCAAAAACGAAGGATGCTACTGATCTAATGAATGTGAAGAGAATCCCTCCGCCAAGAAAAAATATTCCTAGAAGCAGAAAGGGCCCATATGTTTCAAGCTTTACCAGGTCTACACTTTTCGGCAGGAAATAGTACAGCACCTTCGACCCGTCAAGAGGAGGGATGGGCAGAAGATTAAAGACCATCAAGATAACGTTCACATAGATTATCACTGTATAAGCGAACTGTACCGTATCATTTATCGCAAAACCAAGTTTATAGAGTACGGAAAAAAGAAGTATCAGTCCCAAGTTTGATAAGGGTCCCGCCAGAGATGTAACCGCTGAGCCAAGTCGGGGATTTTTGAAATTTCTTTCATTTATCTGGACAGGTTTACCCCAGCCAAAACCTACCAAAAGAAGAAAAATCGTCCCTAGAGGGTCTAAGTGACGTATAGGATTTAAAGAAATCCTGCCCATATACTTAGCAGTGGGATCGCCAAGATAGTTTGCGGTCCAAGCATGCATGCACTCATGAACAGTTATAGCAAGTAATATTGCTACTATCCAGAAAAGCATTAGAAGCGGATTATTTAGAAGACCAAAAAGCATATTCCCTCAAGTTTAAATTGACTTTTATACTTAGCTATGCTAACATTAAACAAGTTGTTTATCAATTTATAAAAATCAACTCAAGGATTAAGAAATGTCAGTAGAATGTCAAATATGCGGTAAGAAGCCAATAAGCGGCAATAGCGTCTCTCACGCACACAACAAAACCAGGAGACGATGGCTTCCTAATATACAAAAAACTTCTATAACTGTAGATGGCAAGGAGAAAAAGGTAAAAGCCTGTGCCAAATGCATAAGAACAAAGTCAAAAATCAGGTCATAAGACCTGATTTTTAGTCCTACTGTTCTAATTGTTAAAACTGTTAAATCGCTTCGCTTGTTTCGACAACTCTAACAATTTCCTCACTTCCAACATTTCTAACTCTTCAACACCACTACCTTCATCTCTTCCGGAAGGTCTTTTTGCATTATTTTGAGCTTCTCCTGAACTTCTGGTTCTTCTCCTATCTCATTCAGGAATTTATCCAAAGTATCTATATTATCTACCGTGCTCGATGTCCCAACTTTATAGTGCATCGGGATAACTATTTTCGGACCTATGTCATTTATGACTTTGACGGCCGTTTTTGCATCTATGGTGTAGTATCCCCCAACAGGAATCATCAGGATATCAATTCCATTCATTGCCTCTATCTGCTCACTGTCAAGTTCTACACCCAAGTCTCCTAAGTGACATATGTGAATACCGTCTATCTCCATTGTAAAAATCGTGTTTAACCCTCGTTCCTCTCCTTTTTTCTCATCATGATACGACTGTATCCCCTGGAAAAAGCTTTCTTTGACCTCATACTCTCCGGGCGAGTCGAGAAGCAAATATTCACCCTTTATAGCTTCCTTGTAGCTATGATCTGTGTGTCCATGACTTATAGTAAGTACATCTGTCTCCACTTTCGGCATTTTTAGTCCGACCTTTGCCGATTCATAAGGATCCGTAACCACCGTTAAACTTTTACCTACAATCTTAAAACATGAGTGTCCGATATGACTAATTTCCATCCATTCCTCCTTTTTGAGCTGACCACTCTTTTAATATGACACCTACGGCAGAGGCTACCGGAACAGCAAGTATAACTCCTAGTATACCCAGCAACTTCGCTCCTACCAGCATAGAACATATTACCACAATAGGACTAAGTCCGACAGCTCTCTTCATGACTTGTGGCACTAATATATGATTTTCTAGCTGCTGAACAAATATGTAGAAAACTGCAACTATAAGTGCCATCACTGGGCTTATAAAAAAGGCTACTATTACAGCTGGTATAGCTCCCAAGAAAGGTCCGATGATGGGTATGAGCTCTGTGAACCCGGCTATGACTGCCAAAATAAGTGCATAAGGAACATGCATTATCCAGAGGCCGATAAATGTTACTGATCCAACTATGAAGGATAGAAAAAGCTGCCCCTTAAACCAGAAGCTCATCTTCTGTATTATCTCGGCAAAAACCTTAACGAAAACTTTCCTTCTGCTTTTAGGAACAAAAACGGCTATAGTCTGATTCATCCCGTTCTTTAGAGAAAGTATATAGAAACTTATAACAAACACTATCAGTAGACCGCTAATACCCGAGAATATGCCGAAAACTCTATTGAAAGCACCTCCCCGCAAGACATTCAGTTCACTGGGCATAGAGTTTATAAGTCCTGATATTTGTACCTGATAATTTTGAGGTAAGGAAGAAAAGAATGAATATAATCTCTCCATATAAGCATCCTTATTTATTATCAGAGTACCAACCTGCTCTCTTAAGATAGGGGCTATCGTGCTTATAAAAACGTATATTACCGATATGAAAAAAAGATAAACAAGCAGAACACCCGTCCATCTGGGAAGCCTAAGTTTTTTTTGCAACTTATTGACTACCGGCTCAAGTGCCGCTGAAAATATGAAACTTATTGCCAGGAGAATAATAATGTCTCGGACAATAAAAATAAAATAGACAAAAAGCAAAATCCCGATTATTTTCAGAACCGAGAATAGAGAAATATCCAGTTTAACTATACTTGTATTGTTGTCCATTTATACCTCTTTGGGTGCCTTTTTTTGCTTGCCATCATCTTCTATGTAGTCGATTATCACTTCCTTTGGACTTGCTAAGACTTCCGTGATGAATCTATCAAATATCATTTTTCTGTGCTCGTATTCGTCAAGGGTCATGAGAGAATAGTTAAGTTCTTTCCCTGCTTCTTTCTCAAGTTTTGAAACAAATGTTTTCATTTTTCTCTTGTCGACTTTCCCAACTACAAAAATATCAACTGCCGAAGAGTTATCTTTCGTAAAATACCCCATGAGTGCAGCATAAGAAACATTACCGAGGTTCCTAACGCTTTTAATAAGATTAGTCTCTTCCTCCTGAACCTTGTCCTTACTGACTTTACTGAATATTTTTTTAAGTTCAGGGTAGAGATCAGATTTTTTATTTGCCCTATAATAAAGTTTGCCTTTACGTTCATGGCTCAAGACAATATCTAGAGATTTGAGATTAGAAAGTTCTCTTCTGACAGAGTTTATCTGCTCGTCAATCATTCTTGTTATTTCACGAACGTAGTAAGCCTTTTCTGAATTTACCAGAAAAAGAGAGAGGAGTTTTGCTCTGGTTTTAGACCCGAATAGTTTATCGTACACTTTATTTGCTCCCTTATTTTGACCTTAAATTTACCACGTTAGGAGGACAATGTAAAGTGTTTTATGACTATATTGTTCAAATTATTTGAACAATAGCACTATACTATATTTAGTATGAATGAACCGACAAGTACTAGAGAGCACGCTATCATAAAAACGGCAGCAATTGCACCAAATATTTTTACCCATCTTGGATTTGTGTGTACCCCCATTATTTTTTCATCACTACCTATTTTCAAGATAAAGATAATGAGTATAGATGCAACAAGACCATTTATAACTGCTGCATAGTATAGAGCAGTGATTGGATTTATTCCGATAAAGTTCATGAGTAGTCCAACGAGAGTTGAAGCAATAATTATCCCGTAAAATCCATGAGCCTTCTTAAATTTGAGACTGAGCCCTTCGTGCCATTTAAAAACTTCTGCTATAGCATATGCAGAAGCACCAGCGAGGACTGGTATAGCTAAAAGGCCTGTTCCTACTATACCGAGAGTAAATATTAGTGCCGCAAACCTACCGGCTAAAGGTTCAAGAGCTGCAGCTGCTTGCTCCGCCGTTTCTATATTTGTAATACCATTTTTGAAAAGAACAAAGGCAGTCGTGATTACGATGAAAAGAAAAGTTATATTTGCTATGCTCATACCTGAAATCGTATCTTTTCTCATTTCATGTATTTCTTCATTAATTATAGCCGCATGATGATCGCTTAAAACACCTTCATCCCTCTCTTCTTCAACTTCCTGATAGCTCTGCCAGAAGAAAAGATACGGTGAGATAGTGGTACCAAGAACAGCAACCATAGCAAACATATAGTCTAAGTTAAGTTGAATCTTCGGGATGGCAAGTGAACGTAAAACTTCTAACCAATCAGGCCTAATAATAATGCCTGTAATGATATAGGCTGCCAAGGATAAAACTAGCCATTTCAAGATCTTTGCATATTGATGATAAGAAACAAAAACTTCAAGTCCAATAATCAAAAGTGTAAAGAGTATAGCGGCAACATAGAAGTTTAACCCCGTTATCATCCTTACCGAAGCCGCTATGGCTCCAATATCTGCACCGATATTAATAGTATTAGCAACAACCAGCAAAACAATCAGAACAAACACAGTTACATTACCAAACTTTTTCTTTAGTGCTCCCGCAAGGCCTCTATCAGTTACAATACCTATGCGAGCACACGTCTCCTGAACTGCTGTCATCATCGGAAGTAAATATAGTGCCATCCACGATAGCCCTAGCCCAAACTTCGACCCAACCGTAGAATAAGTACCTATTCCGGATGGATCATCATCGGCAGCTCCAGTTACTATACCCGGACCTATTTTCTTTAAGAAAGATTTATGATGGGACTTTCTTTCTTTGTGAGGCTTAGCGAGATATTTTCGTAAGCTTTCTTCAGTAACAAAAACTTTCCCTTCTTTGACTACCGCATCTACATGTTTTGCCAGAATGAGATGTTTAGCATAAGATATAGGAATTTTGAATTCTTTTTTTAACTGTTTTAAGCCGTATAGTTTCATCTATTTACTGCTCCTGGAGTATACAACCGAGTTACCGTTCGGCACTACTTCTATCCATGTCTGGCCAGGGTTTAGTTCTAGCTCTTTGTTATTTTTATCGAAGAACTTTGTTGTCGCCTTCCTAGACTTCTTGCTCCAGGTGCCCACTGTCTTTTTCCCATCTATAAAGAACCATGCCTTCCCTCTTCCTACAGTCTTGATTCTCGTGGCTTGTTCTCCGGCCTTGGTTACTCCATATGAAAATCCAGTAAACTGGACTACTATATTTTTCGGCGCTATCTGAGTTTTATATTTTTTGTCCATGAAAGGGACCCCATCTTCAAACCTCAGCCAGTAGTTACCCTTCCTGACATATTTGTAGGTCGGAGCAAAGCTATAACTCAAGTTCACAGTTAGGTTCGCGCTCTTTGGTCTTTCATCTAAGCTAGCTTCTTCTTTGAAAGAAAAACCTTCGAAGTTACTCTTCTTTGAGTACCCTCTAGACACTCCCGCCTTTCGAATATTGCTCGACGTAGTATACACATTGTGAGGTGCCCATCTGGACGAGTCACGCCAGAAGTATGAACCGTTCCAGAACTGATTTAAGTCCTCTATACCTAGAGGTTTGAGCAGGATAATGGCTTCATAGTTTCCTCCTACATGGGCAAAGTATGCCTGATGCTCTAGAACCCAATCGACGAAAAAAGATCTGGCAGACCTCACCGGCCCCACTTCACTTACATCATTTTCCTGAAAAAGAGCAAGGAACCTAGTAATACCGCCTTCAGCAAGAGTTTCATAGACCACGCTAGCTTTTGTCAGCCCCGACTGCGGTCTGGCATCAGGACTGTTTTCGACTACTACCGCCAGAACTTTCTTATCCAGTTCACTCGGCTCCACCTTCTTACCCAAAAGTCGAGATGACACCTTCGTATCTTTAACTTCAGGCTTTTTCTCGAAAGTTATACTAGGTATGTTCACAGGTAATGTCAGCTCTCTGTATATAAGAAATCCTCCAATGAGAAGGACTACAAAGAAGATAGCCAGAAAATACTTGTTTTTGAAAACAAGCTTCATTTTGTGCAGAGACTTTCTTAACTTTTCCTTCATAACTCTTATTCTACTATATCAAAGGACTCCTTGAAAGGAGTCCTTTGATACAATTTACTTTTGTTTTACTTAGTATAGAATGCCACTCCTCCGTATATCCAACCGCCTGAAGCTAGCAGTTGAGTCTTTCTAGCAGCACTTATAGTATAATAGTATACTTTGGTAGTTTTGTTTTTCAAGTAGTAGACCGGTTTGAACCCTTCAACCATTTTATCATATGCGTAGAATGCCACTCCTCCGTATATCCAACCGCCTGAAGCTAGCAGTTGAGTCTTTCTAGCAGCACTTATAGTATAATAGTATGCTTTGGTAGTTTTGTTTTTCAAGTAGTAGACCGGTTTATTTGTTATGTAGGGACCTGGCAAGTTTGCTTTACATTTAATAGTTATGGGTTTACTGCCAATACGAGGGTTACCTGACCATGTTTGACCGGGGAGAGTATAGTCAATAGCATACGCCGCTATCGTTACATTTTCCCCTGTTTTTACACTCTCCGGTATCACGAATATAAAGCCATGTTTGTTACTGATGTTGCCACATGCGCTGGCTACTGTAGGATAACCTGATACATCCTTTCGAGAATACTTTGCAGTGGTGGATCCTATGAATTTTGAAGGAGCATTTTTTAAGAGATCAAATGTATAGAAATGAACACCTATTGTCTTTGTAAAGTCATCCGGGTCACATGCCCAACCGACAGTAACTTCACATGCATCGGATTCATAGTTTCCTCCCATTTTTCTAAATCCTGCCAACATTAAATCTGCGCTAGAAAAAAGGTCACTTAAAACCCAACTCTGTGGCTGTCCTGTATATATTACCGGATCATGTGAACCATATGGTACCTTTCCAACTGCCGTAGCCTTGACGGGACCATCAGCTGCTTCACCTGTTTGGTCAGTTTTAGTGAAGGGAGAGATTGGACGATCCATTACTGATACTTGATATGCGACAGCAAGGATAACACCAACCAACAGTATAACTAGAAAATGTGTCAAATGAAGCTTTTCTAGAACTTTCTTAAAAAATTCTTTTACCTTTGCCTGTTTCGGATTTTCATTATAGCTTTCCATAGATACTATCCTTTCTCCCTACGCCAAACCTAAATTACTTTTTTAAAATCTTACGTACATAATAGATTCTTTCTTTCCCAAAGTCAAATATTCGCTCCTGAAAAGAAAAGAACCCCTATATAGGGGTTCTTTTACAATAAATATTAAACTAAGGCTACTCTGACTTTTTCTCTTCTCCGTCAGACTTAGCTTGGCCTTCCTTCAATGCTTCGCCTTTAGTCTCTCCGTCAGTTTCCTCTGGTGCTTCACCCTGCTCTGCTTCTGGCATTTCCCCTTCTACTACAGGCTCTTCAAGTTCAGCCATTTCTTCTTCACTTCTAGGAGGTTCTACAAGCGCAAGTGTTTCTTCCGGGTCATCTTTTATCTCTACTCCTTCAGGCACTTTGATATCTTTTATATGTATTACAGAGTCGAAGTCTTCAAGTACCGTGATATCGACTTCTATCTCATGAGGCAGATCTCCAGGTAAACATTCCACCTCAACTTCGTCTTTATTAGTAATCAAACTTCCGCTGAGGTCTATAACTGCTTTTGAATCTCCTGTGAACACTAGCGGAACATTGGTCGTAATCTTTTCACTCATTTTGACTTGGTAAAAGTCAACATGGAGAACGCTACCATGTACCGGATCTTTGGAGACATCTTTTACAAGAACATTTTTGCTCTTATCTCCGTCTATCTCAAGAAGTATGAGAGAACTCTCGCCTGACAACTTATATATATGATCAAACTCTTTCTTATTCACACTTAGGTTTATATTTTCTTTTTCCTTACCATAGAGAACAGCAGGGACTGCGCCTTCATTACGAATAGCGGCAAGGCCCTTGCCTACAATATCTCTTTTCTTTGCTTTTAACTTTATTTTTTCCATCTTTTTTAGTACCGAAAACAGTCTTTATTCTACCAAAAATAAGTACGCACGTCAATTTTTTTATTTATTTTGACCTGTTTTTCCTGCTGAGAGCTTTCTTAAAGTTACCATCAAATTTATTTAAATTGCTGTGAAAAGCGATAACTTCATCAGTTGTGATAACCTCTTGAGAAATATTTTTTAGGTCAGAAAGCTTCAAGTCACCTGCCTGTTCTTTATGATCTTTGGCTGTATAGAAGTTAACAGAAACCGGTAGTTTACATTTCGAACAAGTCATCTGCATTAAAAAAAATCCATCGAAGTGGCCCATAAGCTGGATTTCTTCGATAGCATAAATCTCTCCGCAAGCAGGACACTTAAGGGTGGTGTATATATTCTTTATAAGATCAAAAAATTGTTTTCCATCCATCTAAGCGTCTCCTTTAAAAAACATTATACCACTGACGTTTGATAAGTAAATATGATGATTAATCTATAACTACTTTTGACTTCCTTACCTTCGGCGTTACATTGAATCCCAGATATTTACCAAGCATCAGCCTTGTCTGAGCATCTAGTGACGGGAAAGATCCTAGGATGATAGCTACAGGCGGCGTGAAAATCCACTGAGTAAACATACCAAAGTATTTCAGATTGCTATGGCTTTCAGGCTTTCTGGGAAGAAGTGCCAAGTATGTCCAAACACTGAAGAAAACACCTAGCCAAGCGATATTTATAAGTATAGAGCTATATCTGGTAACATTGTGGGCCAAAACAGAATCCATAAATTTATCATTAAAAAGCAATGGTATCCATGCAGTAGCCAGAAGCAGTGATGCCGCTCCTTGAGAGAAGTGAGCACTATACTGTCTGAAAGTCTGGATAAACTTCTCGGTAAATGGTATCTCCGGATGTTTTATAAAACTTTTGATTATATAAGGGAAGTCACTAATGCCCCAAGCCCATCTCCTACGCTGCTTGTACTGACTTTTAAATGTTTTCCATGCCGTTTCATCCAAAACAGAGTCCTGATAAACAGGTAAGAATAAAGGTACCATCTCTATATTACCGTTGAAAGCAAAGTAAGTTCTAAAGTACTGGTGCCCATCCTCTACAATAGTAGTTGTTGACCAAAAGTCTGTAACGAGAAGAGTCCTCAAGCTTTGGGTATGTGCTGCGAAAGTTTTCAGGCGAAATGGACGCATAGACTCCATAAGTATCCAGAAAGAGGCTGCTGTTGCTGCCACTCTGTTTGGCGCCGGAGAATCCCATATGTTGTTGAAAAGAAGTGATACCGGCTGATAGGTCTTACTATTTCTATCAGAGTCAATGATATATTTGTATGAAAGCCTAGAAAAGTACTCTCTATGAACGATGTGGTCTGCATCAAGAGTTGTCACAAGAACATTCTCAGGATTCACCTTGGAACGTTCAAGATCTTTCCAGATAAGTCTGCCGGCACTAGTAATATTTGCCCCCTTGCCAATTACTTCCCCCTCTTTGTCAACATGAATATAAGTCTTTAAGGCCATAAAAGAATCTTTATATCTTGCATTTATACCTTTTACTACTTTTTGAAAATCTTCTTTTTTCCTGTCTTCTCCGGCAAGAACTACCAGTAGCTTATCCAATGGATAGTTCGCCTTGTAGAGTGCCTCTATAGTCGGCTCCACTATATCTAGAGATTCATTCGAAATAGCTATGATTATCACATGTACAATATCCTCGAGTCTTTTTACTTTCTTTTGGTCTCCTTCCAAGTTGCTTATTTCTTTTATTTCTTTCTTCAAGTATCTGTTTGGGCTTTTCTTGTTCTCTTCCTCTAGATGTCTTAGAAATCCCTTGATGTCACGGGAGGCAAACTTGGCTCGGACGTACCAGTCTGTTTTCATATAATTTTTCATGTAAGCAGTCCCATTGACAAGGTGTCTGGCGATATTGAATGCTTTTATCAACCAATACAAGTTAAAAATAAGGATGAAGTATGCCACTGCCTTTGGCAAAATGAAAGCAAAAATTATAGGGAATGCTATCACGCTCCAAACCACAACTCCGGGGATAATCTCCAAAGTCCTCTGAAACCATCTCGAGTCTACCCAAGTATCCATTATAGCCCTCTCATATTAAGGGCTATACTTTCAATGAGAGCTATACTGGCAAGGAAAAGATTTACAATCAAAAATACATAGGTCATGAATTTGTCTCGATTATAAAAATATTGAGCTAAAGCAACATTGGCTATTATTATTACCGTCAGGAACACCGGCAAAATATACGCCTGATTCCATGATCCAGTTTCTACAATGCCAAAAAAATAGTTATATCTTAAAGGTTGAGAGCCCTGACCGGACTTCAAACTTGTCATAAGATAAACAAAGTTCACTAAAACTAGGAACACACCGGCGAGAAAAATGTATAGCAGAGCGGTCTCCTTGATAAAAGACTTTTCTGCTACGTGTTTCTTCGCTTTTTTAACTGACTGATTTTCTAATATTCTTTTCATAGTTTCCTTTTAAAAATTGTAAAATTTTTAGAGCCGATATTCAAACTTCCACCAGAGGCAGATGAACTCCCCTCCGACCTATACATAAAGTTTATCCGCCTTCGGCGGAAAGGGATTGATCTACTTCTGGAGCCGTCTCCGAGAATCGAACTCGGGACCTCTGCTTTACGAAAGCATTGCTCTACCAACTGAGCTAAGACGGCATTCTCCTTTGGAGCGGGTAGCGGGAGTCGAACCCGCAACTCAACCTTGGGAAGGTTACATTATACCGCTTAACTATACCCGCAAAATTCTTTCTTAAGCTTGCTTATTCTAGCACAAATGATTAAAAAATAAAAGGCGGCTATTGCCGCCATGATCCGCTTATACAAGGTGATGTGTGGTCGTATAGACGGTTAGACTATTCCTATCGACCTTCCGGACACTCCATCTTATGACCAGAGCAAGGATAGCAGGAGTGTTGCCCTAGATAAGAGCAGGCCTTATTTTTACATCCGTAGCAAACACATGTATAGTAATCCCCGTTACCTTTTCCATTACGAAACTGATTGCATTTGCATGAAAACTCCATCTTGACCTCCTTAGGTCAAAAAGATAATTATTTTTTATAAGAACACACCCTAACTTAAGAGTATTTTAGCACAAATTAACCAACTCTCAAAGTATTCACATGACATATAGCTATCGCTAGACCATCTGCAGCATCATCTGGTTTGGGAATTTCCTTCAAGTTTAAGAGCGTCTTTACCATTTTCTGAATCTGCTGTTTGTCTCCTCTTCCATATCCGCATACCGCTTGCTTTACCTGGAGAGGAGTATATTCATAAACGGGCACTTTCGCCCTGGAACATGCCAGAAGGATTACTCCTCTGGCATGACCAACCGATATAGCCGTCTTCGCATTGGAAGCGAAGAAAAGCTCTTCTACCGCTATCTGTTCCGGTTTAAACTTTTTTATAATTCCAGTAAGCTCGTCAAATATTTCGCCTAATCTTTCTTCGAGGCTTAGGGAAGGTTTAGTCAGAATGCAACCATAGGCTACATGTTTTAAAGCTCCCTTCTCTTTTTTTATCACCCCATATCCGGTAGTGGCTGTTCCGGGATCTATCCCTAAAATAATCATGTTGAATTCGTTAAATTTTAAAGTTGTAGAATCGCTTCGCTTGCTGGAATTGGACTATATAATATTTCAATTTCCTCATTTCCCACATCTCTGGCAAATATTTTAACTTATCCTAGTTAAAATATCCTCCGGGATATCAAAGTTTGCATAAACTGCAGTCACATCCTCCAGACTCTCGAGAGAATCTATGAGTTTCAATATCTTCTTCGCCGTTTCTTCATCCTCTATCTTTACATAGTTTTTTGGTTTATTTGTTAGTTCTGTAGACTCAAGACTCTTCCCAAGTCCTTCTAAAGCTTCCTTGATATCTCTGATAGAGCTTACATCAGAATATATGAAGAGCTTACCGTCTTCTTCCTCTACATCACTCGCTCCGGCATCTATAGCCGATAGCATTGACTCTTCCGAGCTATCATTCAATACTATTTGCCCTTTTTGATTGAAGGCCCATGATACCGCCCCAGCCTCCGCCATACGTCCTCCGTTCTTAGTTAGAGTGCTTCTGACTTCTGAGGAAGTACGATTCTTGTTATCTGTGACTGTATCAACGAGAATAGCAACACCTCCCTGCCCATAACCTTCATACTTTAGTTCTTCTACTTGCCCGACACCCCCCTCTCCTGTGCCTCTCTTGATAGCCCTTTCAATGTTTGATATGGGCATATTTACGGCTTTCGCCTTATCTATCGCTAGACGAAGTTTGAAGTTCATATTCGGATCGCCGCCGCCTTCCTTAGCTGCAATGGTCACCATATTCGCTGCCTGGGTAAAGGCCTTGCCTTTCTTAGCATCAGTTGCTGCTTTTTTGTGTTTGATGGAGGCCCACTTTGAGTGTCCTGACATAGAAATTCCTCTTTAACCCCCTCATTCTAGCACGAATTCAGTTAAAAATAAAGGCACCCCTAAACATAAATGTTAGAACGCGCCTAGCTTTACAAGGTGTTGCTGCCGTTGATGCTTTTGATAATTCCTTGAATCACCTTATCTTTCCCCTCCAGAACGACTATACAGATACTACCGTCCTTAGTTGCTATGATGTCGACGTACTTACGGCGGCAATGGATTCTGAGTGCTGCCATTGATTCTTCATCAACAAAGCAAACCGTTGTCATCTATACTCCTTTCAAAGTAAGATTGGTCGGGAGCCGGAAGTACCATTTGCAAGGGGTGACCTTGCCGGTATACTTCCGGGCCCCGTCATAGTTGGAAGGTGCTGATATGCCTGTGACTCTCCCCATCTAGCAGGTTGTGCTAGATGTTTTTCAGAGGTTAGTCTGAATCGTTGTGACGATACAAACATAGTCTCCAGGGAAGAAGTCACAGACAAAGGGTTGGGATGACAGGATTCGAACCTGTATGACCTATCGGTCCCCGGCTAACTAAATACCGGTGCGTCTACCAGTTGCGCCACATCCCCAAAAAGTTAAACTTCAAATTGCAAATATCAATGTTCAAGAGCTATAAACAAAAAACCTCTCTATTTTTCCAGAAAGGTTGTCTTCGTTTTTGTTTTAAATTTACCGCCTTAAGCCAACTAACAACCTTTCTCTTCACCGAGAGGTAGCATTGTGACTAACAAGTTGGTTGTGTTTATGGCTTCCATTTGATACTAGAATAACATAATCTCTATGAGATATCAATATTTTTTAGAGCTTACTTGCTTAATATTTTCTGGATGTAGTTTATGACTTCCGCCATACTCATCTGAGATTTCACAATGTATCCATCTGCGCCAAACTCTTCTGCTTTCTTTTGAGCCTCATTATCACTGAGTGCAGTAAATACTATTATCTTCACATCTTTCATCTCTGGGGTGGCTTTGATAATATCCAGAACGTGCAGACCATGTATTTCAGGCATCATAACATCTAGAAGCAAAAGATCAGGCTTGAAACTCTGAGTCTTTGTAAGTGCCTCTTCCCCATTTACAGCTGATTCAACCTGATATCCTATGCTTTTCAGCGCAGTCTTATAAAGTTCTCTTATCGCTTCGTCATCATCAACTATTAAGATTTTACTCATTTCCATTTGATTGCTCCTTGACATTAGATATATTTAACTACTTGGATTTTAACTTTATTTCTTACAAAAAGCAAAAAGTTTATATGCTATTCTACCCTGATTACATTATTTCCATCAGAAAACAGACTTATATCTCCCTCTTTGTCTGTTCGAAAATACTTTATCCCTATCTTTTCAAAAAAACTCAATGTCATTAGAGAAGGATGACCATATTTGTTTTCTCCTACTGAAATAACAGCAACCTCAGGTTTCAACATAGCGTATAGATTCTCATCATATGCATCCTTTGATCCATGATGAGGCACTTTTACAACATCAACTCTTAACTTTTTACTTCTAGAAAGCATACTTTCAGTAGCATCCTTCTCTAAATCTCCCGTAAATAGAAACTCGTTATTTCTAAATGTGAGCAGTAAGACTTCTGATAAATCATTTGGGTTATCTGAGCTGATGCCTGTATGAGGATATAGCGTATTCATTTTCACTCCACCGGAAAAGTCGAAAGCCACTCCTTCCCTCGCCAAAGTCATGGGAATATTCTTATTCTTTACTATATCTATAAACTCTCGATATTCCGGTGTCTCATGAATCCCCTCCGTTACTACCACTCGTCCAACTTTATACCTTTGTAAAACATATATGAGTCCTACCATATGATCAGCATGGGGATGAGATAAGAAAACCACATCTATACCCCTTTTATAGAAAGGTAACTTTCTCCCCAAATCCTCTAAAACTTTTTTATCAGGCCCTCCATCTATAAGGGCTACTTTCCCATCAGGAAACTGTATCAGAGTACTGTCCCCCTGCCCAACATCAAGATAGGTAACTCGGAGATTTTTGTTTTCCGGTGAGAAATAAGAATACCATACTCCAAAGAAAGCAATAGAGAGAACCACAACAACAAGGGGGCTAAACAGCTTTTTTACTATCTTATCTTGCTCGAACAAGCTGTCTCCTTTTTAACATCTTATATATAAAAACTACTTGCAATAAAGCAACGTAGAATATAAACATAGCTGCTCCGGAGATATTGACTCCTTCGAGCGATGAGAAAGACAAACCGGCTGAAAAATGAATCACCGATATAATAATATGTAGCAAAAAGTAAGCAGTCCATGAAAATATGTAGCCAAATCCAACCCATATCATCGACAGGACAACACTTATAAATCCTAAAAACATAACGAGGGGAATAAATGGCAACACTATTAGATTGACCAGAACAGAAACAACCGAAAAACTGCCGAAGTAGTACATAAGTATAGGATAAGCCATTACCTGAGCTCCTAGAGTCATAGAGAATATTTCTTTCACTGATTCGTTGCGGATTGGCAATATCAACTTTATAAGAGGGGCTATGTAGATGATTCCCATAAAAGCCATGAAGGAAAGCTGGAAACCAATATCAAATCTCAGTATATAAGGATTAATAAATATCATGGCTGCTGCCGTCAATATGATTGCCATAGATGCTGATGACTGTCTTCCAACTCTATGAGCTAGAAGCATCATCGCACCCATGATGCCTGCCCTCACCACCGAACTCTGAGAACCGGTCATTACCACAAACCCAAGGATAGCGATAAGGGGCATATAGAAGCTGAGCTTTGCCGACTTACGGGAGAAAACCAGCCTGAGCCCTACAATTATGACTGTGATATTAAATCCAGAAAGAGCTATGAGATGAGTTGTCCCGCTTTTTTGGAGGTCGGCGGTTAACCATTCGGGGAGGTTTCTCTTCACTCCCAGGAGTAGTCCTGATAGAAAAGAGCTTTCCGGCTCCGCGAAGGTCTTGTTAATACTTTCTTCAAAGTACCCTCGAAGATTGAAAAGCACTCCTCTAACTTTTGTATAAAATCCTGCTGTCCCATTCTCCTTTGTTACCACAGGAAAGAGAATCTGCCCAGAAATACCTCTTGAAGCTAGGTTATTTTTGTATGAGTCATCTATGGGAGCTACTACCTGTCCTTCTGCTTGAATCATTTCACCATACCTGTACTTCGGAAACTGTTTCATAATAAGCAGTAGCTTCGTATTTTTCTTCTCATCGTAAATCACAACTTTTGTTGCCTTCTTTGTGTCTTCAGGAGGTAGGCTAATCTTCCCTGTCACCTTTATATTTTCTCCTACCGGATAATTTTTTGCTTTAAAGAAGATATCATACTGTTGATATCTTAAAACGCCAAGGAAAAAAAAGCCTATTGCTATCATAGAAAGCCATAGCCACTTTTCAGGAACAACTGATATAGAAAGTAGAAAAAATATCATGAAGAGTGCCATAAGACCGACTATGGAAACATTGAAGTATGGTGCTAGGAATATACCCATTACCATAGAGAAAAGAAGCACTGCTGCAAAAACTGCCTTCATATTCTAAGATTATGTTCTAATCTAAATAATTGTTCAAGTAGACAAGCCGTAGAAAGATGGAAACGAAGGAACTGTTGAAATTGTTAGAACTGCAAAACCAACGATTCCTACAAACGAAGTGATACATCAACTATAACAATTATTACTTTCCCCTTTACACACCATATACGTTATCCTTATAATCAAGGTATCTAACGAGGGTACAAATATGACACTTTCATGGGATTTATTTATTATAGCGTTCTTCGTATTCCTGACTGGAATGGGAGCTATGCTCGGTCGGGGCAGGGTCTTGAGCATACTCGTAGGTTCATATATAGGATATGTAGTCGCCACAGAGGTGGGGGCGCTTGCCTTTGAAACCGCTAATAGATTTGCCCACACAGGCAACATATCACTGCTCCTAGTGAAGGCTGCCCTCTTATTCGGCACTATCGTCGTTCTGAACGCAAAAACTGAGCTTGGAGGAAAAGGCGGCGATGATTCATCAATTGTCGTAAATGTAATCTACGGTATCCTGACTGCAGGATTTATCACAACAGCAGTCTTGAGCTTCCTGGAGACTTCAGAGAAAGCAAGCTTACTGGCAAACTCTAACCTACTAACAAGGATAGATAGTATGACGCTTTTCTGGGTAGTCGCACCTGTAGTCTTTCTGATATTTGCCGACTTCCTGAAGTCCAAAATGCCGGGCTAAACTATAAATTAAACCCGTGGGCATAGTCACCGAACTCTATTCCGTATACCTTCGCCCATATATCAACGTTCACATATTCGTCGTCAGATATTCTAACTCTCATATACTGGTGCGGGCTAATCCAGTAGATTAGAGTCCATCTAAACTGAATGTCTTTGTTCTTAAAATGACCGCTAGAAACTAACATATTTTTCGCCAGAAGATTAACGTTTGTACAGTGTATAAACCCTGTTCTCGACCATAGATCACTTACTCCGTTTGAAAATATCTCAAAAAATCTAGAATAAGTCTTTATCTTATTCCCATGATATTTGCTAGTTAATATCTGATACACTTTCTCCAAACAATCCTCTCTGTTCGGCAGTTTGCGAATCTCTTCAACTACTGCTTCTAAATCTTTTGTCATAAAGAAAGTATATCATAAAGAAAAATCCCCATCTTTCGATGAGGATTTTTCTCTGGTGGGTCGGCTGGGATTCGAACCCAGGACATCCTGCTTAAAAGGCAGGCGCTCTACCTACTGAGCTACCGACCCGAACTTAGACATTCTAGCAGGTTTTAGCCTAAAAATCAATTCTAAACAAAAGAAAAAGACGGTTGCTTCAGTGATTGGCTGATGCCAAATGCACTCAAGTAACCGCCTACTTTTTGCCCCGCCTTTTCTTCAACTCATCCCATCCGAATAGGACGATGCCGAAGATGAAAACGGGGGCCAGGCAGGCCATGCCAATCAGGTCCTGCCATTGCTCGACAGTCATCTTCATGACAGTACCTCCTTTCGAGAGGTTCGTTTAGAGACTAGGATTCTAGTCTCTCTCCTGCGTTCGTGAGGATGCAACGAAAGTTGCTTCTGGTCCCAGCGCTCCTCAAGCGCTCGCTAGGCTGTGCCTAGAGGTATGGCTGGAGTCACTTGCCTTTCCACGGCTTCTTGCCGAAGAGCAGCATGAGACCCACTATCACCACGATGCCCGGCGCGACTGCCTTAGCAACGCTGACAACCATCTGGCTGAAAGCGAGACCAAGACTCACCAGCGCCTCCTGCACAGCCCCTGTGTAGAGACCGACGCAGAAAAGGGCACCTACGATAACAGCAACCCAAGGGTTCTGCCTCATGAACCTGACCATATGCCACCCCCTTTCGGTTGGTAGTTTAATAGTGGCTTACCAGACAGAATATTTCCTGTCCAAAAAGCCACCATCAAAGTGAAGTGGCAAAATATCAATGTGCAATAGAGAATTATACTCTAGCACTAACGTTTTGTCAAGAGTTTTTTAGAACGGCCAGAACTTGGGCTTTTCTTTACCCTCCTCTTTAGCAAACTCTTCTAGGAGTTCTTTTTGCTTTTTGGTCAGCTTTTCTGGTACGCGGACTTTGATAGTGACGAGATGGTCACCTCTTCCACCGCCACCGAGATGATTGACACCACGACCACTAAGTTTAAAGACTTTTTCGCTCTGAGTTCCGGCCGGAATCTTCAGCTTCACACTGCCGTCAATCGTAGGCACATCGATAACAGTACCCATGGCTGCCCCAGCAAATGAGATTACGGCTGTATTTGAGAGATTATATCCTTCTCTTTTTATCTTCTCGTGAGGTTTGACCCGGACGTGGACATAGAGGTCTCCCGTCTGACCGCCCTTCATCGCTTCGCCTAGTCCGTTCAAGCGTATAGTCTGCCCATCATCCACTCCTGCAGGCACTTTAACCTTCACTTCTTTAGATTCTTTGGCAACTCCCTTACCTTTACACTTACCGCAAGGAGTCTTTGGGAGTTTTCCTGTACCCTCACAGGTGTCACAGATGGATTCTTGGGCGAAAGTGCCGAGAATGGTCCTTCTGGTCGTCTGGACCTTCCCTCTGCCCTTACAGACACCGCACTCCTTCATCTC
>Ga0172369_10003597_pt1 | contig 20289 bp, 12 predicted proteins | sample LakKiv25m_FD_114539 | JGI IMG/M metagenome (GOLD analysis project Ga0172369, IMG submission 114539) | Freshwater microbial communities from Kabuno Bay, South-Kivu, Congo - kab_022012_11.25m | ecosystem: Environmental > Aquatic > Freshwater > Lake | place: Democratic Republic of the Congo...
CTCGGCGGGCAGGTCGGCGTCGCCCTCGATGAAGAAGGCGTCCTTGCAGTGCGAGATTCCGACATGGTGCCTGAAGCCGAGCTTGCGCGCGCCCTCGCGCAGGGCGCAGGTCACGTCGAGGTCCGCGACCGCCGGGTAGCTGAGCGGGACGTACTGCCGGGTCGTGCCCTCCTCGCGCACCGCGGCCGAGCTGATGCACAGATCGCCCAGTCCGACGCCTTTCTGCAGCGAACCTGCCGTGCCGATGCGGATGAACGTGTCGGCGCCGATCTTGACCAGTTCCTCGACGGCGATGGCCGTCGACGGGCAGCCGATGCCCGTGGACGTGCAGGACACGGGAATGCCGTCCACCGTGCCCGTGAACGTCCGGTACTCCCGGTTGAACGCGACCTCGCGCGCGTCGTCGAAATACGACGCGATGAGCGGCACGCGCCCGGGGTCGCCGGGCAGCAGGACGTAGCGCCCGACGTCGCCCTTCTTCAGGTGGACATGGTACTGGAGCGTGGGATCGATCTTCGCCATGGGCCTGCTCTCCGGGTGCGCGCGGCTTTTCGGCACGCGGCCGGCGCGAGATTTCTGCCGTGGATCCGGCGTGCTGCGACGCCTCATGACGCGAGGATATCCGGCAACCCGCAAACCGGCCAGAAAACGGCCACCCGGCGAATCGGGCCGACCGGGCGCCGACCGCGTTCAGCGCATGCTGCGCCGCACGACGTCGGCGATGGCGAGGCCGTGGCGGGACTGGAGCTGCTCGTTGATCATCTGGATCTGCTTGCGCGGCGAGTAGAACGCTTCGCTCCAGCCGTAGCCCGCGCAGGCGGTGTCCGCGAGGTGGTGGCCGGCGTCGTCGCGGCCCCACCACGCGCGGTATTCCGACGCGAGATCGGGCCTGATGTGCAGCTCCGGAACCGGGAAGTGGGCCGAGTAGTAGTGATCCGGCGGCAGAGCGTTGAGCAGCGTCTCGAAGACGTGGAGACGGACCTTCGTGCCCCGCGTGCACCCCGCACGGGCGATGCGGCTGAGCCCGCGGATGGTCGCCAGCGGCGACACGACCTCGACGCGTTCCAGGCGCTGGAAGCGCTCCTTGACGCGGTCGATGACCTCGCGCATCACCAGGCCGCTGGAGATGCTGTCGGCGATGAACGCGACGGAAATGTTCTGTTTCTGCAGCGAATCCAGATCCTTGTCCTTGAACAGGGTCATCTCGACCTTGCGGTTGTACAGCGGCACCGTCCGGTCGAAGACGTGGTGGGCGTCGAGCACGATCTCGTCGCAATAGCAGCCGTACGCGTCGTGGATCGCTTCCGCCACGCGGTATTTCAGACCCTCGCGCGCAATGGGGAACACGGCCACGTTCTGCTGCCGGCAGCGCGCGATGGTCTGCCCGATCGCGGAGGCCCCGACCACGTCTTTCAGGGCGGCGGCGACGAGCTCCGAGCGCTCGGCGCCCAGGCAGAGCTGGCCCGGGAGCCGCAGCAGGGGCTGTCGCGCGCACTCGTCCGGCGACAGGCCGACCAGCTCCAGCAGCATCGGGTCCGGCCGCGTCTCGCGCAGGTACATGAACGCCGCGGTCGCCCGGCTGTGGTACAGCACGAACTCCAGCTCCGGATGGCCCTCGACGTGAAGCGTTCCGCGGCGGAAAAGGCCGGCTCCGCGCGCGTTCTCGAAAGGCGCGGGCGGCTCCAGTTCGACGCGGCCGCGCACCGGAACGTCGTCCGCGAACTCGAAGGGAAACACGAAGGAAGCCATGTTCTGGTCCGTGGTGCGTGCGACCGCGGCACGCGGACGCGGGGCGGCTCGGGGCGCCGGAGCGAATAGCTACCACTGCCGCGCGCCACGCGCGACGGTGTGCGCCGGGAGGCTCCCGCCAGCGCGCCCGAGCAGCGCGGGACGGCGCCTGGAAGAACAAGAGCATTTCACCACGGAGCACACGGAGAGCACGCAGTTCTCGGTTCTTCTGGTTTCCGAATCTCCGTGCTCTCCGTGTGCTCCGTGGTGGATCTGTTCTTCTCGGTTCTTCGCTCCTCGCGACGACTCTTCGAGCGCCGGCTCACCGCCGCCGGCGCAGCCAGCGCTCCCGCAGCGCCAGGTACAGCCGGCCGGCACGCGTCGCGAACCCCTCGCCGTCTGCGCCGCCGGCCAGCGAGGGCACCTCGCCGCCCGGTCCGTACATGGCGCGCATCATCCGCATCACCTCGCCGCGGATCGCACCGCGCAGCGGCACGTGTGCCATCATGCCGTACATGGCCGCGCTGCCGGCGCGTGACAACTCCGGGTGCGCGCGCACCTCCGCCACGCTCGCGCGCAGGTCCGCCAGGAAGCGTTCGGCGACCTCCGCGTGCCGCGGCATCACCATGGCGTGCAGCGACTCCGGGCGCTGCTGCCGGTCGACGTGCCAGCCGCGCTTCTCCAGCGCGTCGCCCACGGCGTAGACGCCCAGCGCCGGGTCGGTCGAGGCGTACGCGAACACGCTCGCCGGCGGGTCGCCCAGCACCGCGAGCCCCGGAATCGCGGCGATGCCCTCGCGCAGCAGCCGCGTCGTCTTCATGACGATTCCGGCATGACGCAGGTAGCCGTCCTCGCCCGTCGCGTGCATCGCCGCCCACGCGGCCGCGACGGGCCCGCCCGAGCGCGTTCCCAGCAGCGCCGGAGACGCGAATACTCCGCCCGGCCAGTCCTCCGCGACGAAGAACTGGTGCGCCAGCAGGTCCATGTCGCGGTACACGAGGACCGAGGCGCCCTTCGCGGAGTAGCCGTACTTGTGGACGTCCGCGCCCACGGACGACACGCCCGGCACGCGGAAGTCGAACGGCGGCACCGGGTGCCCCAGCTTCTCCAGAAACGGCAGCAGAAACCCGCCCAGACACGCGTCCACGTGCAGCGGCACGCCCCGCCGCCGCGCGATTCCGCCCAGCGCCTCCACGTCGTCGACGGTCCCGAAGGGGTAGCACGGGGCCGAAGCCACTATCGCCACCGTGTTGCGGTTGACGCGCCGGCGCACCGCGCGCACGTCCGCCCGGAAGTCGCGGCCGAGCGGCGCGCGCACCGGACGCACGCCGAAACAGTGGGCCGCCTTGTCGAAGGCGACGTGCGCGCTTTCGGGGAGAATCACCTCCGGCCGCAGTCCGCGGCGGCGCGCCCGGGCGCGGTCGCGGTACGTCTTCACCGCGAGCAGGCACGTCTCGGTGCCGCCGCTCGTCATCGTGCCGCAGGCGTCGGCGCCGCCGTGCAGCAGCGCCGCCGTCATGCCCACGACCTCCGTCTCCAGCCGTTTCAGGCTGCGGAACGCCATGGGGTTGAGCGCATTCTCGCTCGCGAACAGGGCGTGCGCGTCCGCCAGGAAACGCGCGTGCTCCTCGCCCAGCCAGTAGACGAGGCTGAAGGTGCGTCCGCCGCGGTAGTCGGCGTCGCCTTCGGCGAAGGCCCGCAGGCGCGCCAGCACCTCGTCGCGGGCGATTGCGCTCTGCGGCAGATGCGGCGTCGGACCCATGGGACTCCCTGCCTGCGGGCCTCACGCCGCGCGCGCGGAAGGCGCCTGCGCGACGAGGGCGGCGAGCTTCTTCTCGTCCAGGTCGTAGCCGCGCAGGAACAGCAGCGAGACGACCATGGTCAGCCCCGGCAGGGCGCCGAACGCGAGCAGGATGCCCGCGCGCGCCCCGGGCGGCTGGGGTGCTGCGCCGTCCGCGGAGGAGACGAAGCCGGCGAACGCCAGCAGCGCGCCCACGAGCGACGGCCCCAGTTCGAAGGCCGCGGTTTCGCCCGCGGTCCACAGGCCCGTGAGCAGTCCGCCGCGTTGCAGCCCCGTGCGGGCGTCGTCCGCCGCGATCGTGTCGGGCAGCATCGCCAGCGGGAACACCTGCATGCCCGAGTAGCCCGCGCCCGCAAGCACCACCAGCGACATGACCGCGGGGAACGGCAACGCCGCGCCCGCGACGAGTCCCAGCGAGGCGGCGGCGTACAGGAGCGAAGCGATCACGTACACGCGTTTCTTGCCCGCGCGCCGCGCCAGCAGCGTCCACAGCGGCATCACGACGACGGCCGGCGCGACGATGCCGCAGAAGAGCGGCGTGGTCGCGTCGGCGCGGCCCAGAATGTACTTGCCGAAGTAGGGAATCGCGGCCAGCGTCGCCGCGGTCGCCAGCGCCTGCACCACGAAGCACAGCCACAGCGACAGGAACCAGCGGTTCCTGCGCGCCGCCGACAGGGCCGCCGGCAGCGAGCCCGCACCGCCCGGCCGGCGCGCCGTCGGCGCCCGCCGCGTGCCGGCGAAGGCGCCCAGCATGCCGGCCATCTGGAAGAGCGCGATCGCGACTCCCATGACGAGATAGCCGCGCCGCCCGCCGCCTGCTCGCTCCACGAGCAGCGGCGCCGCCGCCCCCGCCGCCAGGATGCCGAGCGTCAGCGCCACGATGCGATACGACACGACGGTGGTGCGCTCGTGGTAGTCGTCCGTCATCTCCGCGGGCATCGAGACGTAGGGCACCTGGAACAGTGCGTAGGTCGCGGCGCACAGCAGAAACGCGACGCCCGTCCACAGCGCCGAGGCCGCCGGCGCCAGCGCGGCGGGCGCAGCGAACATCGCGGCGAACGGCACGGGCAGCAGCAGCGCTCCTGCCAGCATCCACGGGCGCCGCGCCCCGATGCGCGTCCGCGTGCGGTCCGACCAGCCGCCCACGAGCGGGTTCCAGAACAGGTCCTACAGCTTGGGCACGAGCATCGTCGCGCCCGCCAGCGCCGCGGGAACGCCGAGCGTGTCGGTCAGGAAGTAGAGCAGGAGCAGTCCGGGCACGGTGCCGAACGAACCCGTGGCGAGCGAACCGCTGGCGTATCCGAGACAGGTGGCGAGACCGAGGGTGCCGCCGCGGGTGTCGTGTGCCATGCGCCGGCACTCTACCCGCACCGCCCGCCCGCCGCGCGCCTTTCCGCACGTGCCGGGGCTCCTGCCTCACCGGCCGGTGAGTTTGCGCAGCATGCGGGCGAGCGCGCCGGTTTCCTGGTCGGGAGACTGCGGCCCGGCACCGCCGGCCGCCGGGTCGCTCGCCGCGGACGCTCCCGACGCGGCTGCGGCGTTTCCCGGCGGATTCGAGTTCGCGGGCGCGAACGACCGCACCACCAGCGCGAGAAAGCGCGAGGCGTCGGCGTCCAAGCCCTGGAAACGCAGCCCCGCGCCCTCCGGGGCGACGCGCACGACCCGTGCGGGCAGCGTCACGGCCGCGCTGTCGCCCCTGTGGCCCACGAGCACGCGCACGGGCGTCCCGCAGATGGGAACCGGGTGCAGCTCCACGAACGCGCCGACGAGCGAAACGTCGCGCAGCCGCCCGCGATCCGCCTCCACGCAGCCCAGCTCGGCCACGAGCACGTGCGCCGTCGTCGGAACACGGACGGCACCGCGGCGTTCCTGCGAGGGCATGGCGCGCCCTTCCGGCGCCCCCCGTCTGCGACACCTTCCTCTCTGTGACACGTCGCCTGTGCGTTGTCCAGCACACGGGAGTGCTCGCGCTCCCCGGGACAAGTACCCGGGTCGTGCACCGGCAGCGCATTAGGATGGTGGAAATGATCACAGACAGACCGAATTGGCGCAGGTGGTCGCCAGGGGAAGCGTCCCGTGGACATACAGCGAGTCGTAGGCGATGTAGACCGGCTGCGTCGCGCCGGCGACGGTGCGCGTGCCCTGCGTGTCGCTGTAGACGGTTCCCTGGATGGAAGCGATGACGCCGTAGTAGCAACCCGAAATCGCGAGCGTTCCGCTGTTCTGGACGAACAGCGTCGAGTTGAACTGCGCCAGGAGGCCGTAGCTGCCCGTCGAACCCGCGTTGCACGCGATCGAGACCGCCGCCGGGCCCGCGATGGAGCCCTCCGCGCCGGTGGAGATATTCAATGCCGCGATGTAGGCGCCCACGCCCGAGACGGTCAGGCCTCCGCTCGACGCGAAGGACCCGCGCTGGTGCGCCAGGACGCCGCCGGCCGCGTTGTTCTGGAACGTCGCCGCCCCGGCGAGCGTCGCCGAGCCGCCCTGTTGTGCCACCACGCCCCGTCCGGCGTTGCCGTTCGCAGTCACCGTCGAATACGACGTGAACGACGAACCGTAGTCGACCACGATCCCGTTGCCGCTGCAGTTGCCGGCGGTGAGCGGCCCCGTCGCGGTCAGGTACGAGCCGTAGCGCACCCAGATGCCCTGCACTCCGGCCGAGGTGAAGGACGTCGTGCCCTGCAGCAGGCAGGAGGCCGCGGACTGGCAGAGCAGTCCGTTGCCCCCGGTGCGGTCCGTCGTCACGCCGTCGAACACCGCGGAGGCGCGCACGACTTGGATGCCGTCGGAGGCGAAGCGCTGGATCGAGGCGTTCTGAAGGGTGAAACGCTCCGTGGGCGCGCGCACCGACACCCCGACGTAGCCGTAGGTCGTGCCCGCGGCGTCCGCGCCCGCGAGGACCGCGCCGTTGCCGCGCACCACGATGGAGCCGCGCCCACCGACGAGCCGCGACACCTCGAGCAGCGTGGCCCCCGCGGTCGTCTGCCGGTACGTGCCGGTCGCCAGCTCGATCGCGACCGCGTGGTCAACCTGGGCAGGCACGAGATCCATGGCCCGCTGCGGCGTCGCCACCGCGCAGGCGCCGGAGATCGCGAGTTGTGCTGACGTGCCGTCGCACGCGTCGCTGCCGGCGGGGTTCACGTAGAGCGTCAGCACTCCCGTGGTGCGTCCGGCGCGCGCGGCCAGCGCGTCCGTCGCGCCCGTCACCTGCGCGAGCGGCACGGTCCCGGGCCACGCGTCCGCGGCGCCCACGGTCGGCCGCACCGTGCTCCACGCGACCGCCGGAGCGCCCGTCACGCCCGTCCACGGCACCTTTCCGGGCCAGTTGTCGGTCGCCTGCACCGTCGGGCCCACGGTTCCCCAGGCGACCGAGGGCGCTCCGGCCACCTGCGCGTAAGGCACCTTTCCGGGCCAGTTCTCGGCATTCTGCACGGTCGGGCCCACGGTGCTCCACGACACGGGAGGCGCGCCCGTCACCTGTCCGTACGGAACCCTGCCGGGCCACGCATCGTCGGACTTCACGGTCGGTCCGACGGCGCTCCAGGCAACCGGCGGCGCTCCCGTAATGCTTCCGTACGGCACCGTGCCGGGCCACGCGTCGGACGCGGCGACCGATCCGCCCACGTCGCTCCAGGCGGTTTCCGGAACGCCGGTCACACGGTCGAAGGGGACGCGGCCCGGCCATTCGTCCGTGGACTCCACCGTGGATTCGACGGTGCTCCACGCCACGTCCGGCGCGCCTTCCACGCGGCCGAAGGGCACTTTTCCGGGCCATTCGTCGGTGCTCTGCACCGTGGGGCGCACGGTGCTCCACGCCACGGCGGGGGCGCCGGAAACCTGGTTCCATGGAACTTTCCCGGGCCAGTCGTCGCCCTGCGCGACGGTGGACCGCAGGGTGCTCCAGGCGACGGCGGGTGCGTCCTCGACGCGCGAATACGGCACGGTTCCGGGCCATTGCGCGTCGGACGGGACGGTCGGGTCGACGGTGCTCCACGCGACCGGCGGCGCGTCGACGACGCGCGACCAGGGCACCTGCCCGGGCCACGCGTCGGTGCCGCGCACGGTCAGGCCCACGGTGTCCCAGATGACCGGCGGCGCTCCCGTGATCCTCGTGTACGGCAGGCTGCCGGGCCATGCGTCGGTCGCGCCCACGGTGGGGCGCACGGTGCCCCAGGAGACCGGAGGAGAGCCCGTCACGCGCGAGTACGGAACCGTCCCGGGCCACGCCTCGGCCGCGTCCACCGTCGGCTCCACGGTGCTCCAGGCGACGGCGGGCGCCCCCGTGATGCGCGAGGCGGGCACGGTGCCGGGCCAGACCCCGTCCGCGGGCACCGAGGGCTGCACGCTCTGCCACGACACCGCGGCGCGGGCGCGATCGTCGGTGTAGGGGTCGGGCCGTCCGGTCACGGAGGACCACGGCACGGTTCCCGGCCAGGAGGAGGACGCCGTCACGGACGGGCGCACGGAGTTCCAGGTCACCGCAGCGCGCGCCCGGTCGTCGTCGTAGCCGGCGGGGACCGTGGCCGAGTCGATGGCGCTCCACGGAATGCTCTCGTCGATTCTGCGGTAGGTGCCGTCGTGCCGGTGCGTGCCCCGGGCGACTTCGTCGTTTCCGCTTCCGAAACGGGCGGAGACGACGTTGGCCGCGACGTCGATGCCCGCGCCCGCGGACGGTTCGGGCGCCGGCACGCAGCGCCAGCCCTCGGCCGTGCGCTGCACCAGCTCGCCGGCTGCACAGGAGCGCAGCAGGGGCACGGCGGCAGGATCGGCGGACACGGTGCCCGTCGGTCCGTCCACGCGCACGCCTTCGCCCGAGCGCAGCGGCGCGCGGGCGCTCTCCACGACGCAGCCGGCCGCGGCTAGGAGCAGCGCCGGTGCTGCCGCCCGCGGAAACGGGAACGCGGCCGTGCAGGCCGGCAGCGCACGCCCGCCGATTCCCTGCGACTGCGCCGAACCGCGTCGAACGACAGCCACGCCGACCTCCGCGGGGCATTCTAGCGGCAAGGCCTCCGCGCGTCGCGCGCCGCGGGCGGGCGCCCCGTCGAGGAATGCACCGGAAACGCCCGAATCGTGTATTCTTCGGGACCGAGCGCACGCCGCGCCGCCTCCGGAGGGTCGCCATGACGACTCGCCTGTCTTTCCTGTCCGCGCTCCTGCCCTGCATTCTCGCCGCGCCCTCCGCGTCCGCGCAGGCGACGCCGCAGCCGGGCTACCAGGGCCGTCTGCTGCGCGCCGACGGCACGGCCGCGACGGGCACCGCGACCGTGGATTTCGCGCTGTTCGACGCCGCCACCGGAGGCACTCCGCTCTGGAACGAGACGCAGACGCTCGGGCTCTCCGACGGCTACTACGCCACGTTCCTGGGTCTGGTGACGTCGCTGCCGGGTTCGGCTTTCGACGGCGGCGCGCGCTGGCTCGAGGTGAAGGTGGGCTCCGAGGTGCTGGCGCCGCGCCAGCAGGTGGGCGCCGCGGGCTATGCGCTCACGGCGCAGAACGTCGCCGGCGGCAGTGCGCGCGTTTCCTCGCTCAGCGTCGGGGGCCACACCGTCGTCGACGCGTCGGGCCGCCTCGCGGGCCCGGCCCGCTACTCGGGCGGAGACGGCGTCGTCGTGGACGACGCCAGCCAGACCATCGCGCTGACCTCCTGCGCTTCCGGGCAGGTGCTGCTTCGCGGCGACAGCACGTGGACCTGCGCCCCGGCGGCGGTCGGAAGCATCACCTCGGTGAGTGCCGCGGCGCCGCTCTCGGTCGCCAACGGGACTTCCACGCCGCAGATCACCATCGCACAGGCGGGTTCGCTCTCGTCCGGATACCTTTCGTCCACCGATTGGACGACTTTCAACACGAAATACGGTGCGGCGACGCAATGCGGCGGCGATCTCGGGGGAGTCCTGGCCGCGCCGACGGTGACGCACCTCCAGTCGCGTCCGGTGTCGTCGACGCAGCCTTCCGGCGGATACGTCCTCAAATGGAATTCGACGCAATGGGAGCCTTCGCCCGACGCCGATTCGGGCGGCACCGTCCGGTCCGTGACAGGCCATGCGCCGCTGACCGTCTGGAACGGCTCGACCATGCCTGAAATCTCGATTGCGGCGGCGGGCGCTGCCGCGGACGGATACCTGACCTCGACGGACTGGGCGGATTTCAATGCCAAATACGAGGCGACGACCCAGTGCGGCGGAGATCTCTACGGCGAGCTTTCCGCTCCCTTCGTAGGGAAGATCCAGGGCGTCGCCGTGGCTACCGCGGTGCCGGCCTCCGCCCAGGTGCTGCGCTTCGACGGATCGGAGTGGGCGCCGGCGTCGCTGCTCATCGGAGACGTGGGAGGGCTTTCGTCGGGATACCTCGACCTGAGCAGCAACCAGTCCATCGCGGGAGCGAAGACCTTCGCGACGGCGCCGGTCTTCGGGACCCCTCTGGGCGTGGCGAGCGGCGGCACGGGTTCGTCGTCCGTGCAAGGCAACACGCTCTTCGCCGGCCCCGCGTCGGGCAGCGGTGCTCCCGCCTTCCGAGGCCTCGTCACGGCGGATCTCGACGGCGTGAGCCTCGACGCCGGCGCGCTCGGGACGGGCACGCTGCCCAATGCCAGGCTCGCAGGCGCGTACGATTCCGCACTCAACTTCACCAGTGCGGCCAACACGTACGCGGGCAACGGTTCGGGACTCGTCTCGCTCGACGCGTCGGCACTGTCGAGCGGTGTCGTCCCCGACGCCAGGCTTGCCGGAAACTACTCGTCGGTCCTGACCTTCGGCAACGTTTCCAATGCGTTCGCAGGCAACGGCTCGGGGCTTACGTCGCTGAATGCGGGCGCGCTTGCCACAGGCATTCTTCCCGACGCCCGCTTCGCCGGCACGTATTCTTCGGCGGTGTCGCTGGGCAACACGGGCAACTATTTCGCGGGTACATTCAACGGCACGGGCACGGGGACTTTCAGCGGCACGTTCAGCGGCACCGTGGTCGCGGGCGACACCGCCAATCCCGTCCAAGGCGCCATCCGTTTCAGGGACGGCCATTTCCAGGGATTCGACGGAGCCGTGTGGCTGAACCTGGACAACATTCCGCCACCGCTCATCAACGAAGTCAGCCCCGCTTTCGGTTCCACGGCCGGCGGTACATTCATTACCGTCACGGGCTCCAATTTCCAGGCGGACGCCACGGTCTCCGTCGGGACCTCGGCGTGCACGGGTGTCGTGCGCGAGAGCACGACGCGGATCACCTGCACGACGCCCGCGAACACCGACGCCGGACCCGCGGACGTTTCCGTCACGAACCCCGACCTGCAGTCGGTCACCAGGGCGGGAGGCTTCGACTACCACCGGCCTCCCACCGTCTCCGGCGCGACGCCGGCCGTCGTCTCGACCCTTGGCGGCGCGACGGTGACCGTCAACGGGAACTACTTCGTCGCGACGCCGGCGGTGGAGTTCAACGGGACCGCCGCCACGGGGGTCACGTTCGTGAGCGCCACGCAGTTGACGGCCGTCGCACCGGCGACGAGCGCCGGCGCAGTGACCGTGAAGGTGATCAATCCCGACGGCCTCTGGGGCACGGGCACCGGGCCCACGGCGCAGGTCTACGTCGTCGCGGGCGGAGGCAACTCGGGCGCCAATGTCGGCGGATACCGGGTTCATACTTTCACCTCCAGCGGAACCTTCAGCGTCGCGACCGGAGGCAACGTGGAGGTCCTGGTGGTCGCCGGCGGCGGCGGCGGCGCGGGCGGAACCACCGGCAGCGACGGCAACGGAGGCGGAGGAGCGGGCGGAGTGCTCTATCGATCGAGCTTTGCCGTGGCGGCGGGCAGCTTCCCCGTCACGGTCGGGAGCGGCGGCGCGGGCGGCGCGGCGTCGCCGGCGTCGCCGGGCGGCGACGGAGGCAACTCGGTCTTCTCGACGCTGACCGCCGTCGGCGGCGGCGGCGGCGGCTCGGACGGCGGAAACGGCAGGCCTGGCGGATCCGGCGGAGGCGCCGGAACCAGCGGCTCGGGCGGCGTCGGAGGCACTGCAACCACTGGGCAGGGCTATGCAGGAGGAGAAGCCAACAGTCCCGGCGGCGGCGGTCCCGGAGGGGGCGGCGGCGGCGGCGGCGGGGCGGGAGGTGTCGGAGGCTACGGCGGGCAGAACCGAAACGGGGGCAGCGGCGGCGGCGGCGCGCAATATTCTATCTCGGGAAGCACGGTCTGGTACGCGGGCGGCGGCGGCGGCGCGTCGTGGACGAACTCCGGCGGCACCGGCGGCTCGGGCGTGGGCGGAAGCGGAGCGAGCAAGCCGAACTCCATCACGGCCACGTCCGGCGCCGCGGGCACCGGCAGCGGCGGCGGGGGAGGGTGCTCCACCTTCGCGTCGGGCGCCGGAGGCTCCGGAATCGTGATCGTCCGGTATCCGAACACGGATGCAGTGCCCGCTCCCACGGTCGCGACGGTGAGTCCGACCTACGGCTCCACCGCCGGGGGGACCGCCATCACGGTGACCGGCACCGATTTCCACGCCGCGGCGAGCGTGACCATCGCCGGCGCCAACTGCTCGGGCACCACGGTTTCGAGCGCCACGACCCTCGTGTGCTCGACGCCTTCCAGCGCGAGCGCGGGGCTCAAGGACGTCAAGGTCGTCAATCCGGATTTCCAGTTCGCCACGAAGACGGGCGGATTCGAGTACCGCAGGCCTCCGGCGGTCACGGGTTTCTCGCCTTCGGTCATCTCGACGGCGGGTGGAAAGACCGTCACAATCACGGGCACCGACTTCGCGAGCACGCCGACCGTGCAGTTCAACGGCACCGCCGCGGCGGGCGTGTCGTTCGGCAGTTCGACGCAGCTCACCGCGGTCGCACCCGCCGTGAGCGCCGGCGCGACGACCATCAAGGTGATCAATCCCGACGGGCTGTGGGGGACCGGCGCCGGGCCGACCGCGCAGGTGTACGTCGTCGCGAGCGGGGGCACGGAGTCGACCTCGGGAGGCTACAGAATCCACAGGTTCACGGGCAGCGGAACCTTCAGCGTGACGACGGGCGGAAGCGTCGAGGTGCTGGTCGTCGCGGGAGGCGGCGGCGGTGCGGGCGGCAATTCGTCCAACGACGGCAACGGCGGCGGAGGGGCCGGAGGCGTGATCTACAACGCGGGCTTCGCCGTCTCGGCCGGTTCCTATTCCGTGACGGTGGGACCCGGCGGCGCCGGGGGCGCCGCGGCGTCGGCGTCGCCAGGAAGCAACGGAGGCAACTCCGTCTTCGGCACGCTGACCGCCGTCGGTGGCGGAGGGGGAGGCTCCGACTCGGGCACCCAGACGGGAAAGACCGGCGGATCGGGCGGTGGAGGCGGCGTCAGCAGCGGTGGCGGCAGCGGGGGCGCCGGAACGTCCGGCCAAGGCAATTCGGGAGGCAACGGACTGCCCGGCGGCGGCAGCCCCGGCGGAGGCGGGGGAGGCGGAGGCGGGGCCGGGGCCGCCGGAGGCACCGGCGGCCAGAACCAGCCCGGCGGAAGCGGCGGCGCCGGGGTGCAGTACTCGATTTCCGGGACCGCGACCTGGTACGGCGGCGGCGGCGGCGGATCCTCCTGGACCAACGGCGGTGGCAGTGCGGGCACGGGCGGCGGCGGCAGCGGCGGGAGCAGGCTCGGCGCCTACGGAGGCACCTCCGGCACGGCCAACACGGGCGGCGGCGGCGGGGCGGGCACGGCAGGCTACGCGTCCGGCAACGGCGGTTCGGGCGTCGTCATCGTCCGCTACCAGCAGTAGGTCCATTCAATGGAAGGCCCGGGCCGTCGCAACGATCGCGTCCGCCCGCCCGGCACCGCGCCGTGCGTCGCGGCCGCCTTCTTCCTCGCCGCGGCCTGTTCGGATGGCAAGGGCGGCGGCAGCAGCGGGAGCGGCGTCGACGACTTCTGGAATCCCGACGTGCGGGGCGTTCCGCGCCTCGTGCAGGCCGACTACATCGATCTGCCGCGAATCGCGCGGATCTCGAGATTCCGTTCGGCCGAAGGACACGACTATTCCGACTCGGTCGAGCACTGCCGGAGCATGAAGCACTACTTCCAGCCGGCGGGCGCGGTCGGCATGCCGAACAATCCGTCGTGGACGACGGTCGAGATCCGTTCGCCCGTGACGGGAACGGTGCGGCGCCTGATGCCGGAAGGCAACGGCGTCGGCGTGCAGGTGTCGCTCGCGCCGGACGTCTCGCCGGCGTTCGACGTGGCGATTTTCCACGTGGCGGCCGAAGCCTCGCTTGCGGTCGGCAGCCGGGTAACGGCAGGGCAGCGGCTCGGCCGCCACGCCTCCGACGACACGATGTCCGACATCGCCGTGCGCGCGGCGACGGACCGGGAGTCGTCGAGGCTCGTCTCCTATTTCGACGCGACGACCGACGAGGTTTTCGCCGCGTATTCGGCCCGCGGCGTCTCTTCGAGATCCGAGTTCGTCGTCGACCGCGCGGCTCGCGACGCGGATCCGCTCTCGTGCGCGGGGGATCGATTCGCCTCGGCGGGAAGCCTGGCCGGCTGGGTGGAGCTGCGCTGACAGCAGCGCCCGGACCCCCGCAGGGCATGGCGCTTGCCCCGGCCGCGCGGAGTGGTACGAATCGGTCCCCGGCGGCCGCGCCGTGCGGCGATTCGGACGGCTCGCTGCCGAGTGAGGTTTCGTCATGCACGCGTCCCGGATGCTCTGCGCGGCCGTTCTCGCCTGCGTCGCCTGCAGTCCTCCGCAGCGCGAAGGCCCGGACACCTGCACGGACGGCAAAGTCGATGGCGACGAGGCGGACGTGGACTGCGGCGGTTCGTGCGCGAAGAAATGCGCCGACGGCCAGTTCTGCGCCGCGGCCTCCGACTGCGCCGGCGGCAACTGCGACGAGAGCCGGTGCGCGCCGCCCTGCGTGCCCGAGGACGACGCGTCGCTGTGCGGGCGCCTGGGCCGCAACTGCGGCGCGGCGCAGGGAGCCGACAGCTGCGGCACCGTGCGCCAGGTCGAGTGCGGCGGATGCAACCCGCCCGAGTCGTGCGGCGGCGGACCGACGCCGGGCACGTGCGGGTGCACCGCCGAGAGCGACACGCGCTTCTGCAGCCGCCTCGGGAAGAACTGCGGGCGCGTCGCGGGCACCGACGACTGCGGCCGCAGCCGCACCGTGGCCTCCTGCGGCACGTGTCAAACGGGAAAGACCTGCTCCTCGTCCAACGTCTGCACCACGTGCTCGTCCGAGAGCGACGCGACCCTGTGCCAGCGGGTCGGCCGCGCGTGCGGCCCGTATTCGGGCACCGACAACTGCGGCCGCAGCCGCAGCGTCGAGTGCGGCACGTGCCAGGTCGGCAAGCTCTGCAGCTCCGCGGGCAACTGCGTCGCCTGCAGCGGCGAGACCGACGCGCAGATGTGCAGCCGCCTGAACAAGCAATGCGGCAGCTACGGCGGCACCGACAACTGCGGCCGCACCCGCACGGCGCAGTGCGGAGGCTGCCCGGCAGCGCAGACCTGCGGCGGCGACGCCTACTCCACCCCGAATCGCTGCGGGTGCACGCCCGAGACGAACGCGGCGTTCTGCACGCGCACGAGCCACACCTGCGGCAGCGTCCAGGCCGCCGACAACTGCGGAACGCAGCGCAGCGTGGACTGCGGCACGTGCCCCGTGGCGTCCGTCGTCGTGGCACCGGAGCCCTCCGGGGGCACGGACGGCTACGTCTTCTGGGACGCGCAGGGCGAGCCCCACGCCATGTACCGCGACCTCGCCGACGCCTGGCTGCGGCACGCCTGGCGCTCCGGCGGCGCCTGGCAGCGCGAGGTGGTCGACGCGGATGTGGACGTGCGCACGCAGCGCTTCGGCCCCCCGTCGGCGGTCGTCGACGGCGCGGGCACGGTCTACGCGTACTACCCGCGCTACGGGGGCAGCGGGGGCACGAACGAGTTCCGATTCGCCGTGCGCACGGGCGGAACGTGGCAGCGCGGACGCCCGTCGCCGGGCCAGATCGCGGACCTGGGCATTCTGGCCGACGGGACGCCGATTGCCGCGCTTTCCACGGGCACGTCGGGCCACGGACCGTGGAACGTTGTGCTCAAGCGCTTCTCGGGCGGCGCGTGGACCGAGACTGTTGTCGCCTCCCAGGGCAGCTACTACTCCTCGTGGTCGTCGGGGCCGCTCATCGCGGTGGACGCGCAGGACCGGCCCTGGGTCGCGTTCCGCACGAGCGGGGCGAATGTCAGCGTGGCGCAGCCGGCCTCGACCGGGTGGGCCGTGTCCGAGACGCCCATCGCGGACGAAATCGGCAGCTTCCTCCTGGACGCCTCCGGCACCGCGTACCTGCGGCCCCGCTACGGCAACTCGTTCTACTTCGGGTCCGGGGCGTTCTGGACGCAGGAGACCGCGACCGGACGAACGTTCGTTCTGGACTCGCACAGGCGCGTCACGGCGCTGGGACTCGACGTGGGCGGCAACTACGGCTCGAACTACAAGACCTTCGCCGTGTGGGCGAAGCGGCGCGACGGGACGGCCTGGACCGAGACGGTGCGAGCAACCTTCACACCCATCTCCGACGTGTACCGAAGCGACTCGTGGGAGCCGTGGATCGGCGGTCTGGATCCGTCGGATCGTCCGGTGCTCTTCCAGCAGCCCGCCTCCACGTACAAGGGGCTGGAGCTGGTGCAGTTCCCCGCCGCCGGCGGTCAGACGCGCCAGAACGTGGACCTGCGGCCCGACGTGAATCCGCCCCCGTCCGTCTCGGTCGGCACCGACGGGCGTGCGCGCGTCGCCTACGTCTCGACCGACGGTGCACCTGGCCCGTACACTCTCTTCATCGCGACGGAGCAGAACGGCAGCGGCTGGTCGCGTCGTGCGGTGTCGCTGCCGACGGGCGTCTCGAGCCCGTCGACGCCCATGCTGCACGTGGACGCTGCCGGGCGCGATCACCTCGCGTTCTTCGCGGCGGAGGCGAATACGACGAGGGTATTCCACGCGGAGTCGGACGGCTCCGGCAACTGGACGGCGGCGTCCACGGGCCAGTCCGGCGGCTCGGCCCTGCGGACCGCCTTCGACTCGCAGGGAGCGCTGCACTTCGCCTACTGCGACTATCCGGGCAACATCTACTACGCGGGTCCGTCGGGCGCCTCGTGGTCCGGCACGCAGGTCGTCGCCGATCCCGACCCCTACGACTCGGGCTGCAACCTGGGTGGACTCACCGTCGATCCGCAGGGAAATCCCTATGTTTCGTACATCGCCGGGTCGTACGGGGAGAACATCAAGCTGGCGCGGCGCCAGGGCGGGGTCTGGCAGTCGGCGCAATTATCCTATGACGGTAACTTCTACGGACATGCGATGGCGCTGGACGCGTCGGGGCGCCCGTGCGTCGCGCACACGCCGCTCGCGGACGACGGCGGCGGTTACGTGCTGACGCTGTCGTGCCTGGACGGCGGGGTGTTCGTGGCCGAGCCGCTGGTGCAGAAGCCCTACAAGGTCAAGGGCCTGGCGCGCGACACCGCCGGCGGCCTGCACGTGTTCGTCTCGCTCGAGGGCTGGGGCTCGAATCCGACGAACCTCGTCCACGTGCGCCGCGGCGCGTCGGGTTGGGTGGAGGAGGACGTCGGCGACATCGTGCCCGACGCCTTCGCCGCGACCGCGGCGGGCCGCCCGCGCCTGGTCTTCTTCGAGGAGAGCACCGGTCGCGTCCGTTTCGCCGCGGTGCCGTAGAAAAAACAAGTCCACCACGGAGACCACGGAGAGCACGGAGGTTCCTGGTTCTCCTGTTTCCGATCCTCCGTGTTCTCCGTGGTCTCCGTGGTGAAATGTCGGTCGGCGTTTCGGGCGTCGGCTGCAGAGCCGCCGCCCGGCGCCGAGGTGGCGCGTGCGCGGACGGGCGACCGCTGCTATGTTGCGCGCGGTTTCCGGAGGGACGCCTTGGGACATCTGAGACTCGGAGTGAACGTCGACCACGTGGCGACGCTGCGCCAGGCGCGGCGGGCCGCCTTCCCCGATCCCGTGATCGCCGCCGCGCTGGCGGAGCTCGCCGGCGCCGACCAGATCACCGTCCACCTGCGCGAGGACCGCCGGCACATCCAGGACCGCGACCTGTCGCTGCTGCGCCAGACCGTGCGCACGACGCTCAACCTGGAAATGGCCGCCACGCCCGACATGGTGCAGGTGGCCTTCGGCGCCAAGCCCGAACAGGCGACCCTCGTGCCCGAGCGCCGCCAGGAGCTCACGACCGAGGGCGGACTCGACGTCGTCAACGGCAAGGAGACGATCAAGAAGATCGTGAAGAGCCTCGGAGAGGGCGAAATCGAGGTTTCCCTGTTCATCGACCCGGACCTGGACCAGGTGCGCGCCGCGCACCGCTGCGACGCCCGTGCGGTCGAGCTTCACACCGGGCGCTACTGCGACGCGAAGGATGCACAGGAGCGCTCCCGCGAGCTGACAAGGCTGGCGGATGCCGCCAAGGCCGCCGCCCGGCTCGGACTGCGCGTCGCCGCGGGCCACGGACTGGGCTACGAGAACCTGCGTCCGGTCGTCGCGATTCCGGAAGTCGTCGAGCTGAACATCGGGCACTCCATCGTGTCGCGCGCCGTGCTCGTGGGCATGGAGCGCGCCGTGCGCGAGATGGTCGAGCTGATGAAACGCTGAGGTGCGTCCCATGCGCATCCACACCGCCGCCGAGCTGCGCGAGATCGACGCCCACGCCTCGCGGGTGCTGGGCGTCCCGCCCCTGCTGCTCATGGAGAACGCGGGCCGGGCGGTGGCACAGGCGGCGATCGACATCGCACGCGGAGGGCGCGTCTGGGTGGTCTGCGGAAAAGGCAACAACGGCGGCGACGGATGGGTCGCCGCACGTCACCTTGCCGCCTCCGGCGCGAGCGTGCGCGCCGTGTCGCTTTGCGAGCCGTCGGAGCTTCGCGGCGACGCGCTGCTCAACGCGAACGCGGCGCTCGCCTGCGGCGTGCCGCGATGCGCCTCTCTCGACGAGGCCGGCGCCGGAGACCTGGTCGTGGACGGGATTCTCGGAACGGGCATCGCGCGCCCCGCCGAGGGACGCGCACTCGATGCCATCCGCGCGGTCAATGCCACCCGCGCCCGCGGCGCAAAAGTTCTTTCGATAGACCTTCCCAGCGGCGTCGACGGCGACGTCGACGTCGTGCGCGGCGAGGCCGTGCGCGCGGATTTCACGGTCACGCTGCACGCGCTCAAGCCCGCGCTGACGCAGTATCCGGCGCGCGCGCTCGCGGGAGAGATCCGCGTCGGATCGCTGGGAATTCCGGGCCTCTTCGCGCCCGGTCCCGTGCGACGCTGGTCCACGCGCGACCTGGTCGCGCCGCTGCTGCCGAGGCGCGCGCCCGACGCGCACAAGGGCACGGCCGGGCACGTGCTGATCGTCGCCGGTTCGGCAGGCAAGAGCGGTGCCGCAATTCTTGCGACCCGCGGGGCGCTGCGTGCGGGTGCAGGCCTCGTCACCGTCGCGTCCGCGCCCGAAGTGATCGACCGCATTCTTCCCGCGATGCCCGAGGCCATGGCGCACCCGCTGCGCGCCATGGACGGCGAGTCGCTGCTGGAGGCGCTGCAGGGCCGCGACGTGCTCGTCATCGGACCCGGCATCGCGCGCACCGAGGCCACGGGGGCGGTGATTGTGGAGCTTCTTTCGCACGTGGAGGTGCCCGCTGTCGTGGACGCCGACGGGCTCAATGCGCTCGCCGCCGCTCGCGAATCGCTGCAGCATCTGGCGGGCGCGAGGGTGACGCCCGTTCTGACGCCGCACCCGGCCGAGTTGGCAAGGCTCCTGGAGTGCAGCATCGCCGACGTGCAGGCAGATCGATTCGGGGCAGCGACGAGAGCGGCACGCGACTTTCGAGCGCATGTCGTGCTGAAGGGCGCCGCGAGCGTGCTCGCGCACCCGGACGGCTCGCTGGAAGTGAACTCCACGGGGAACCCCGCGATGGCATCCGGAGGCACCGGCGACGTGCTCGCGGGCGCATGCGGAGCGCTGCTGGCGCAGGGGCTCGCGCCCGCGGACGCCGCGCTCGTGGGCATGTACGTCCACGGGCGCGCCGGGGACGTCGCCGCGGAGGGGAGGACTCGCGGGCTGCTCGCCTGGGACCTGGCCGAAGCGCTGCCGGATGCTCTGGCGGAGCTGTCTTGAATACAGAAAGCGCTACCGTACAGCTTGCTTCACGCTCGGCCCGCGACACGGAGCGTGCGGGCGAACGCCTGGGCCGTGTGCTGCAACCCGGCGATTTCATTGGTCTTTCGGGCGAGCTGGGCGCGGGCAAGACGGCGTTCGCCCGCGGCGTCGCGCGCGGCGCGGGCGTGCCGCGCGAGGCCCGGGTGTCGAGTCCCAGCTTCGCTCTCGTGAACGTATATGCGGGCGGGCGCCTGCCGGTGCTGCACGCGGATCTCTACCGCGTGCGCGACGCCGAGGAGCTGTACGACGCGGGTTACTTCGACCCTGTCCCCGGTGCCGCGCTGGTGGTCGAATGGATCGACCGCGTTCCGGAGGCTGCCCCGGCCGACCGGCTCGAAGTGCGACTCGAGCGGCTGCCGCCCGGGCGCATCCTGTCGCTGCTTGCGACGGGGCCGAGTTCCTCGGCGCTGCTCGGTCGCTTCGCTGCCGCAGCGACGCCGCGGTAGCGGCACGCACGTTGCACACGGGCCCGCGATGGGCTACCAATCGCGCCCTTCCGCAGGCGCCCCGCGCGGGCGCCGGGAATGCGGCGAAGCCCGCGGCGTCTCTGCCCGGGCCGAGGTCCCGATGAAAAGCTCGCTGGTCCGCACGTTCCTGGCCGCCGTCGTGGTGCTCGCGGCCGCGCTCTGGGGCATGA
>Ga0172369_10003598_pt1 | contig 20286 bp, 17 predicted proteins | sample LakKiv25m_FD_114539 | JGI IMG/M metagenome (GOLD analysis project Ga0172369, IMG submission 114539) | Freshwater microbial communities from Kabuno Bay, South-Kivu, Congo - kab_022012_11.25m | ecosystem: Environmental > Aquatic > Freshwater > Lake | place: Democratic Republic of the Congo...
CCACGGTCCGACGGGTCCGCCTCGGCGGCAAGGAGCACCTGCTGCCCCAGAACGGCTTCGCGGTCGAGGGACCGGACATCAGCCAGTACCGGCGCCTCGTGGACGGTCGCACGGTGGTGACGGTCCGAACCCCGACGTCGAACCGGACGTGGACGCCATGATCGGCAGCCCCTTTGTCGCATTGCCGCGTTGACAGCGCCGGCTCCGGCAGTGTGCCCGCCTTCCGGAGCGACCGCCCCCCGCTGCGTGTCACCAGGGTCGGACGGTCCCTCCAGAAGGCAGGGCCACCGGCTCCCGGAACCGCGCTGCTCCAGACCCTTCGTTGCGTGCAGGGCTCAGCTATGCACGCTCTCTGCGTGTGTCAGCGTTATGTCGCCCGAGAGCGTCTTGGCGTTGATTGACCCCGCGCCCGTGCCGACGGTGCCGCTGAGGACCGTGTCCGACCGCAGGGCATCCGTCGCCGGGTGGTCGCAGCTCAGGTCACCGGATCGTGTCACGAGCGTGTAGCGGAAGTTGCCTGCCGACGGAAGCGCCAGACGAACGTCGCCCGTTACCGTGTCCGCCTGTATGGCGCCGACGAACTCCGACGCGATCCGAATGTCCAGGTCACCGGACACCGCCTGCGCGGACAGAGAGGCCACGTCCACCTGCTCGGCCCTGGCGTCGCCCGACACCGTCTTGATCGCGATGTTCCCGTATGCCCGGATCAGCCTCGAGTCGCCCGACACGGTCTCGATGGCGATGTCCAGCGGAGCCTGAGCCCCCACGTCCTCTCCCACTACATCACCTGACACGGACTTCGCCTCCAGACGTCCCCCCTCGACGCGGCGGAGCGTAATGTCCCCTCCAACGGAGGCGACGGTCGCGCCGTGCTTGAGCCCCTCGCAGGAGATGTCCCCGCTCTTTGCTGTGGCGCGGAGCGATCCTCCAATCTCCGATGCCCGAATGGACCCGCTCACAACCTCCACTCGAGCCGCATCGCCGATGCCGCTCAGAACCACCGAGCCGCTGGTTGACTGCGCCTCGACGGTCCCGAGCACGCTCTCCACGTGCACCTCGCCGAACAGCGTCGCCACCCGAACACTCGTCTGGTCCGGCACGCGCAGCGACAGGTTGACCAGCCCGTCCCGCCAATCGTCGGGCAGGATCGCTCGAACCAGCAGGTGCGGCGCGTCCCGCTCACCCCTGACCTCGCCGTCCGCCATCCCATGTCCAGGACCCGTCGTACTGGCGATGACCTCTGTCTCGACGGTCGCCGTCTCCAGCCGTGAGGCTGCTTCGATCTCGGTGTCGGCCCACGCCTCCTTCTGGACCTCGATGGAAACGCCCTGCCCACCACCGACCACCCTGACGTAGCCGCCAGGGTTGATAACCTCCACCAGCGCCGGCGCATCAAGTTCGATCGTCCTCGTCTCGACAGTCCTGGATGTCGGTAGCCCCAACGGATTGACAGGTGGTGTGTCCTCGCCGGCCTGCCACGCGCGAGCCCATTCGCGCATCCTCTCCTGCCAGCGGCGACCGCCCACACGGGCATCCCGCAACATGCGGTCCGGGTCCATTCTGTTAACCACCGCGGAGATCTGTCGGCCTAGCGCACTCAGGTCAAGAGGGAACGCCTTCCGGTGGCCCCAACTGAACTCGAAGGACTTCGTACCCCCCGCCGGTTGCGCCTCGGCTTTGTCCGCCCTCCGTCCCTGCGAGCTCTGGTCCGCCGCGGTCTCTCCGCCCCTGTCCGCCTGCACCTTCGGCTTGAGCGCCGCGATCAGCGTCTCCGCCTCCTTCGCGGAGATCTTCCCTTCCTCCAGCATCTTCAGGATTCGCGAAATGTGCTCGTCGGCCATCATCGTTCCCCTTTGCCTTGCCTAGATGTCACGGATACGCCGCGTGGCTTCCTCCGCGGTGATATCGCCGCGGTCCAGTTGCTCAAGTATTTCCCTTCGACACCGGTCCTGCTCGGGCCGACTCCGGGGCGTCGAGCGCACGAGATCGGCGCCTCTGAGCCCCAGCGCTTCCAAGAGACCGTCCAGTCGGCGCGCCGCAGTCGGGAAGGACACCCCCATCTCCGATGCCATACTGCTCACATTGCCGCGACTGCGGAGGAAGCTCTCCAGTAGCGCGGTGTGGTCGCGGGACAGCGCGCAGAAGCGGCACGGCTCAAACGCGTTTCGGATGACCGTGCTGCACTCGCTGCAGGAAAGCTCCGTGACCCGAAGACCGCTGCCGCATATCGGGCACTCCGCCAATGGTCGAGCCATATGTGTCCACTCCGTTCAACGACGCTAATACGACGAGCGCCGGTTCAGGTTTCGTCGCTCGCTTTCACTTCTGCAATATGGCACATATGATTCCCGTATGTACTCGCCATAGTTCTCCGCCGGCTGCGAACATCTCAATCAAGTCGTCGTTCGGGTACCCTCCTGGCGTATGGGTCCAGATTCCCTGATGACCGGCGCCCCGCCGTGCGGCGACGCTTCGCTCTCCGCGGGCATCACGTTTGTGGTCTCCGGTCCGAGCGGCGTCGGTAAGGACACGGTTCTGCGCGAACTCCTGGCTCTGCCGAACGCTCCGCCGGGTCTGCTCAGGTTGGTGACCGCCACCACGCGACTCCCCCGAACCGGCGAGGCCGACGGCGTGGACTATCATTTCCTGGCCGACGCTGAGTTCGAGCGGCGCCGGGCGACTGGCGGCTTCCTTGAGTGCGTTCGCTATGCCGGGGCGCAGTATGGGACACCCCTCGCCGGACTTGCGGAGGCCAGGGACCGCGGCCACGACGTCATCCTCAAGATCGAAGTCCGTGGGGCCGCTGCGGTGCGGGAGCAGATACCGGAGGCCGTCTTAGTGTTTCTAGCCCCTCCGTCGGAGGACGAGCTGCTTCGGAGGTTGGCTCGCCGCGACACCGAAGACGGCATCAGTCGTGAGGAGCGACTTCGGACTGCCAGGGAGGAGATGCGGATGGCCGCTCGCTACGACTACATCATCCGCAACGACCACCTGGTGCGCGCCGTTGATGCACTGCGGTGCATCATAGTCGCCTCTCGACTGAGGACTCGCAGGCCGGCGGCGGAGCTGCCCTAGCCATGGCGGCCGTCGTAGGCATCGCCTTCCGCGATCGGTCGCGCCACTACTGGTTCGACCCCGCGGGCCTCGATCTCTCACCCGGCGACCGCGTCGTCGTGGAGACGGTGCGCGGCCCGGAGATCGGGACCGTTCGCAAGGCGGCGGAGGACGTCTCCGATGAGCGACTGAGCTCGCCACTCAAGAAGGTGTTGCGGCGAGCCACTCCGGGCGACGAGGCGCAGCTGGTCCGTAACAACGAGCGGGCGCGTGCGGCCTTCGAGACTGCGTGCAAGCGTGTCCGGCATTTCGGACTCCCGATGAAGGTCCTGTCGGCCGAGTATACGTTCGATTGCTCACAGGTGATCATCTGCTTCACGGCCGAGAACCGGGTGGACTTCCGTGAACTGGTGAAGGACCTGGCCGGCCGCCTCAGGACTCGCGTCCAGTTGTACCAGGTCGGAGCACGCGACCACACCCGCATGCTGGGCGGTTACGGCACCTGCGGTCGAGAGCTCTGTTGCCGCGCGTTCCTAACTGAGTTCGCGCCGGTCTCGATGAGAATGGCAAAGGACCAGAGCCTCTTTCTGAACCCCGCGAAGTTCTCAGGCGTCTGCGGAAAGCTGATGTGCTGTCTCCGCTATGAGCACGACACGTACACCGAGGCGCGCACGAGACTCCCATCCGTGGGTTCGCGCGTTGAGACGACGCATGGTTCGGGCAGAGTCGTGGGCATCTCGGTCCTCAAGTCAGAGGTCACCGTGGCGCTTGACGAAAGCGCCGCCGAGGTGACCCTGAAGCCCTGCGACCTTCGACCGCTCGTCTCGGAGACGCCCGCGCCGGCTCCGCGGTAGCCAGGACCTGGCAGGTTGTCCGCCGGCGGCGCTTGTGCGTTCCATCACGGGCTCTCGCTGACGCGCGCAACTCAAGGCCCCCGGATGTCGCCCGACACCGAGTCCACGCGGGAGTCGGCCGGCCCGTCTTTGCGCTTTTTTTCACGATTTTGCCGCAACCCTTGCGTTTGCCGTGCTGTACGTGATAGCATGAATGCGTACAGCTGTTCTCCTTCGGCGAGCTACACCCTGGCAAGACCCTGCAAGACAACCTGCGTCGTCTCGCGCACGCAGACGGCGTCTACATAGCAAGACCAGGCGAGTGGCAAGCAAGACCCGACGTGGTGGCCTCCGGCGACCGGCGTGTTGGGTCGCGCTCGATCAGCGTATAGGAAGGGGGACGACGCGTTTGCATACACGCGTTTGGCGCCGACCGTGAGGCGGCATATCAAGTACCAGGCTGATGCGCACCCCGAGTGGGCCGAGAGCATCGGCAGCCTGCCGGGCTGTGAGCGAATCTTCTCGTGCATACAGTGCGGCACGTGCTCGGGGGCCTGCCCCGTTTCGATCTACATGGACCTGTCGCCTCGCCGCGTGATGGCGCTCGTTCGCGAGGGCTTCCGCGAGGAGGCGCTGGCGTCCCAAACCGTCTGGCTGTGCGCGTCGTGCTACGGTTGCTCAGCGTCCTGTCCCCAGAAGATAAACGTGGCGGATGTCATGTACGCCTTGAAGCGCGAGGCGCTGAGCCGGGGCATCTTCCCCAAGCGCATGCCCGTCCCGGTGCTCGCCCAGGAGTTCTGCAAGATGGTGGGCCGCAACGGTCGCAGTTCCGAGTTCTGGCTTGTGCTGAGGCTCGTCTTGCGCACGAATCCGCTGGCGCTTTTCCAGATGGCCGGTGTGGCCAGGGACCTCATGCGTGCGGGGCGTCTGCCCATTCGCCGTGAGGCGATACACAGGCGGTGGGAGCTGCCCAGCGGGACTCGCACCGGGGAGGCTCGATAGATGGCGCCCGACAAGAGCCAGCAAAGCGACGGCTACCTCTACTTTCCTGGCTGCTCACTCAAAGCCACCGGCATCGCCTACGAGGAGAGCCTGCTCACGCTGTTCCGCCTGCTTGAGCTACCTCTCAAGGAGCTCACCGACTGGAACTGCTGCGGTGCCACAACGTATATGGGTTCCGACCAGCGCCAGGCCTTCCTCCTTGCATCCAGGAACCTCTCCCTTGCCCGGCAGGCGGGCGGCGCGTCCATAGTGGCCCCCTGCAACGCCTGCTACCTCACGCTCCGGAAGACCATGGACTACGCAGCCAAGTACCCCGAGGTGGGCCGCGAGGTACACCAGTACCTGGACAGCGTGCACCTGCCGACGCTCGACGAACCCGTGACCGTGCGGCACCCACTGGAGGTGTTGTATACGGACGTAGGGCTGGAGCGGCTCAAGGCCGGAGTGGTCCGCACCTGGGCAGGCGGGCCTGTCGCGTGCTACTACGGATGCCAGGCTGTTCGGCCCTACTCCGACGTAGACCGCGACAGCAACCCCATGCGCATGGACGAGATGCTCAACGCTGTCGGAGTGAAGACCGTCCCCTACGCCCTTAAGACCAAGTGCTGTGGGGCGTCGCATACCGGCACCATTCGCGAGGTCGGGGTCCGTCTCAGCTACATACTGGTGCGCGAGGCCGCCCGGCAAGGGGCGAAAGCGATCGTGACGATCTGCCCCCTCTGCCAGTTCAACCTGGACCTCTTCCAGACCGACATGCGCAAGACGGATCCCGCCCTGCAGCCTGTTCCGGTGCTCTACGTGACGCAGGTACTCGCCTGGATGCTCGGCGCGGCCGCGAAGGACCTTGGTGTCCAGCGTTGCGTGGCCGGTGCCGACGCCATTCGCGGATGGTTCAGCGCAGAGAAGGGAGCTCTCAGCCATGTCTGAGCGGAATGGTTCCGTCCGCATCGGGGTCTACGTCTGCCATTGCGGCTTCAACATAGCATCGGTCATTGATGTCGAGGCAGTCGCGCAGGCCTCACTCGCCCTTCCCGGCGTCGTCGTTGCGCGCGACTACAAGTACATGTGCTCCGAGCCGGGACAGACCCTCATCGAGAACGACATCCGTGAGCACAGGCTGAACCGCATCGTCGTGGCTGCATGCTCGCCCTTGCTGCACGAAGAGACGTTCCGCTCCGCTGCGGCCCGTGCGGGCATTAATCGCTTCCGTGTGCAGATGGTCAATGTGCGTGAACATGGCGCCTGGGTACACGAGGACAGCGCGGCCGCGACCGAGAAGGCGAACGACCTCGTCCGCGCGGCCGTCGCCCGTGTCCACTTCCACAAGGAACTTGATCCCAAGCGAGTGCCGATCAACAGCAACGTGCTCGTGGTCGGCGCAGGGATCGCGGGTATCCATGCCGCCATCACGGTCGCCAACTCCGGCAAGCGCGTCTACCTGGTGGAGCGGGAGCCGACCATCGGCGGCAACATGGCGAAGTACGACAAGACTTTCCCGACCCTCGACTGTGCTGCCTGCATCCTCACTCCCAAGATGAATGCCGTCCGCTCCCACCCCAACATCACCATGTGGACCTACTCCGAGGTGGCCGAGGTGGAGGGCTACGTTGGCAACTACAAGGTCAAGGTGCGGCGCAAGCCCCGGTACATCAAGGAAGACCTGTGTGTCGGCTGCCTCCACTGCGTAGATGCATGCGTGTTCAAAGATCCCAGGTTCCCCGACGACTTCAACATGGGGATGGACAAGAGGAAGCCCATCTACCTGCCATTCGCGCAAGCCACGCCCAAGGTCGTCGTCATAGATCCCGAAGCCTGCATCCAGCTCAAGACCGGCAAGTGCAAGCAGGCGTGTGCGGCGGCGTGCGAGCGCGGCGGCGTCTCCTTCGACATGACCGAAGAGATCAAGGAGATCGAGGTCGGCTCGATCATCGTCGCAACAGGCTTCGCGCCGTTCGATGCCACCCAGGCGCCTGAGTACGGCTACGGCGTCTACCCCAACGTGTACACCACGATGGAGATCGAGCGTCTGGTCAACGCCTCCGGCCCGACCGGCGGACACGTGGTGATGCGCGACGGAACGACGCCGAAGTCCATAGGGGTCATCTACTGCGTAGGCTCACGTGATGAGCGCCACAACCGCTGGTGCTCGCGCGTCTGCTGCATGACGGCCCTCAAGCTCTCGCACCTCCTCAAGGAACACACGAACGCCGAGGTCTACAACTTCTACATAGACATGCGCGCAGCCGGCAAGGGATACGAGGAGTTCTATCAACGAATCCTCAACGAGCGGGTCCACTTCATCCGGGGCAAGGTGGCCGAGGTATGCGATTGGGCGCTCGACCCGTCTGAGGAAGGCAAGCTGGTCATACGGGTCGAGGATACGCTGACTGGCTTCGTGCGTCGCGTCCCGGTGGACATGGTAGTCCTCGCCATCGGATTGGAGCCTCGCGCGGATGCTCAGGAAGTACGCCGCATCATGAACATGAGCTGCTCGACCGAGGGGTTCTTCCTTGAGAAGCACCCGAAGCTGGCTCCGGCGCCAACGTACACCGATGGCGTCTTCATCGCCGGCTGTTGCCAGGGTCCCAAGGACATCCCGGACACCGTGATGCAGTCGGGCTACGCCGCCGCCGAGGCGATGGCTCTCGCGGATATCGGGTACTTCGAGATTGAGCCGAACACGGCATCCGTGATCGAGGAGGATTGCTCCGGGTGCAGGTCGTGCGTGGACCTCTGCGCCTACCACGCCATCACCTTCAACGAAGTGAAGCGGAAGGCCGAGATCAACCCGGTGCTGTGCAAGGGGTGCGGCGTCTGCGTGGCTTCGTGCCCGTCGGGCTCGATCCGCCAGGACCTCTTTGAGGACGAGGAGATCTTCGGCGAGATCGAGGGCATCCTGGCAAGGGTCTAGGGCCGCAAGATAGACGAAGGAGAGACCATGCAAGACCAAGCCAACACAGAGACGGGCGCAACGCCGTCCTGGGAGCCCCGGATCGTCGCGTTTTTCTGCAACTGGTGCACCTACACGGCTGCCGACCTGGCCGGCGTCAGCCGCATGAGGTACGCCCCCAACGTCCGAGTGATCCGCGTCATGTGCACCGGGCGCGTGGATCCGCAGTTCGTCTTGGACGCCTTCGCGAAGGGCGCCGACGGGGTGCTGATCGGCGGATGCCATCCGGGAGACTGCCACTACATCGAGGGCAACTACAAGGCGCTGCGCCGGGTCGAGTTCCTCCGCAGGGTGCTGGATGACCTCGGCATCGAGCCGGAGCGCCTGAGGCTGGAGTGGATATCGGCGTCCGAGGGTGATCGTGTCCGAGTCGCTGTGAACGGGCTCACTGAGACCGTTCGGGCTCTCGGGCCCCTTGACCTCCGAGCACGCCATACCAAGGCGGACCTGGAGGTGCATGTCGGCGTCGAGCCCCATATGAACCTGGAGGTAGCAGCCCATGCCTGAAAAGCCCAAGATCGGCTTCTATTGGTGCGGGTCCTGCGGCGGGTGCGAGGAGTCCGTAGTTGACCTGGCCATGGATCTGGTGATGGTGGTGGATGCCGTCGACATCGTTTTCTTCCCGGTGGGCATGGATTTCAAGCGGGAGGACGTAGAGGCGATGCCGGACGGGGCCCTGGCCGCATGCTTCATCAATGGCTGTATCCGCACCTCGGAACAGGAGGAGATGGCTGGCCTTCTCCGCAGGAAGTCCGGAGCCCTGATTGCCTACGGCTCCTGCGCATCGAGCGGCGGGATTCCAGGACTGGCGAATCAGTTCTCGCGCGAGCAGATCCTGGCATTTGTCTACGGCGCCTCTCCGTCCACCCACAACGAAGCGGGCACCCGGCCGGAGACCCAGGTCTGTGTCAACGGGCACGCCCTGACGCTCCCGGCGCTAAGAGAGCGGGTCCGTTCCCTGGATCAGGTCGTGGACGTGGACTACTACCTGCCCGGCTGCCCGCCGACGCCCCAGCTACTGAAGCAGGCCGTGGTGGCCCTGCTCGAAGGGAAGCTCCCGGAGAAGGGCACTGTCCTTGCTCCTGATGTGGCTCTGTGCGAGCAGTGTCCCAGGAGCGAGACCAAGCCGAGCGACCTGAAGTACACGGAGTTCCGAAGGCCGCACCTGACGAAGATGGACCCCACGAAGTGCTTCCTCGCACAGGGGATCGTGTGCATGGGTCCGGCCACGCGTGGGGGCTGCGAGGCGCAGTGCATTGTCGGCAACATGCCTTGCAGCGGTTGTTTCGGCCCCACCTCCCGGGTGCGCGACCAGGGAGCAAAGATGATGTCCCACCTCGCTGCTTCTGTTGCCGCTCAGACACCTGAGGAGACGCGCAAGATCCTGTCCGGCATTCCCGACCCGGTCGGCACCCTGTACCGGTACTCTCTCCCGAAATCGCTGCTGCGCGGCGTGCCCCCAGCCAAGACAAAGGAGGCGAACCCATCATGACCGCGACCGCCGTACCATCGCAGACCAGCGGAGGCAAACGCCACGTTGTGGTGGACCCGATCACCCGCCTTGAGGGTCACGGCAAGATAGACGTCTTCCTGGACGAGAAGGGCAATGTGGAGCGGGCGTACCTTCAGATTCCCGAGTTGCGGGGATTCGAGGTGTTTGTTCAGGGCAGACCGGCCGAGGAGATGCCCCAGATCACCAGCCGCATCTGCGGCGTATGCCCCACCGCCCACCACATGGCAGCAACCAAGGCGCTGGACGATCTCTACCGCGTGGAGCCAACGCCCACGGCGCGCAATATCCGCGAACTCGTCTACAACGCGTTCATGCTCGAGGACCATGCGCTCCATGTCTACGTGCTCGGTGGGCCCGATTTCATCGTCGGCCCTCAGGCGCCCAAGGCCTCCCGTAACATAGTCGGTGTGCTGAACACCGTCGGTCTCGAGGTCGGCAAGCAGGTGATCGAGACGCGTCGGAAGGTGCGCGAGATCATCTCCCATCTTGGCGGCAAGGTGATCCACCCGGTGCTTGGGCTGCCTGGAGGCGTCTCGAAGGGCATCGCACCGGAGTTCCTGCCCGTTGTCAAGGAGACCGCGCAACAGGGGCTCGATTTCGCTCGCTTCACCCTCCAGGTGTTCAAGGACATCGTCCTCAAGAACGACGACTACGTCAAGCTGATCACCTCCGACGACTACACGCACAGGACCTACTACCTTGGTCTGGTGGACGACGCCAACCGCGTGAACTTCTACGATGGGCAGATGCGCGTCGTTACGCCGGACGGGGAGGAGCTGGAGAAGTTCCCTGTCCAGGCGTACGCCAGCCACATAGCCGAGCACGTAGAGCCCTGGAGCTACATCAAGTTCTGCTACCTGAAGAACGTGGGATGGAAGGGCTTCGAAGACGGCCCCGACAGCGGAGTGTACGCTGTCGCCCCGCTCGCGCGGCTCAACGCCTCCGCCGGCATGGCCACCGAGGAGGCCCAGGCGGCTTACGAGGAGATGTACGCCACGCTGGGCGGGAAACCCGTGCACCACACGCTCGCCAACCACTGGGCACGAGTGATCGAGATGCTGCAGGCGGCGGAGACCATCGTCGGCCTCGCAAACGACCCCGTCACCGCCGGCAATGACCTGCGGAACATACCCACCACGACGCCATCGGTCGGCTACGGCGTCGTCGAGGCGCCGCGCGGCACTCTCATCCATCACTACGAGACCGATGAGGTCGGCCTTGTGCGCGAGGCCAACCTGATCGTCGCTACACAGAACAACGCTGCTCGAATCGCGATGAGCGTGGACAAGGCGGCCCGCGGCCTCATACACGACGGAGTAGTCAACGACGGCCTCCTGAACATGGTTGAGATGGCCTTCCGGGCATACGATCCGTGCCACGGGTGCGCGACGCATTCGCTGCCGGGCCAGATGCCGCTTGTCGCCCGGGTCTATGGCGCCGACGGAACGGTGGTGCACGAGATCAAGGAGTGACCTCGCGCAGACCCACTCTGGTACTGGCCCTCGGCAATGACGTCGCCGGCGACGATGCCGTTGGCCTGGCAGCTGCGAGACACCTGCGCAGGGCCGCTCCTCCGGCGGTTGACATTGAAGAGACGGGCGAGGCCGGCCTCGCCCTTCTCGACTGGATGACCGGCTACCGGCACGTGCTCATCCTCGACGCGGTGATCACTCCGGACTTGCCCGTCGGATCGGTCCTCACGTATCGGCAAGACGACCTGCGGCCCATCGAACACCCGTCGCCGCACTATGCCGGCCTGCCGGATGTCGCGAGGCTCGCCCGTCTCCACAACGTCCCCTACCCCGATGACGTAGTCGCAGTCTGCATGGCCGTCAGGCGCCCCGAACGGCTCCACGAGGGCCTGTCGCCGGAGGCGGAGGCCGCCCTCCCTGACCTCGTTGCCGCCGCACGGACCGTGCTCCAAGACTGGGCCGGATCCGAGCCGGAGTGATCCTGCTTCGACCCGTTCCGAACGCTCCCAGCTACGTTCGCGAGCCTTGGGCTCGGGTTCCTCGGTGCTATAATCCGCCGAGAGGTGCCACCCATGATTCCCCCTTTCCAGAATGAGCCACTGGTTGATCTGACCGCGCCCGAGCGAGCCGCAGCCATGCAACGCGCATTGAGCGTCGTCCGGGACCAGTTGGGGCGCAGCTATCCCATCGTCATTGGCGGCGAGCGGATCGAGACCGGATCGTGGATTGAGAGCACGAATCCGGCCCAACCGTCTCAAGTCGTGGGACGCGTCGCCAGCGCAACTCCTGAGCTTGCCGACAGGGCCCTGGCGGCAGCATCGGAGGCCTACGCAAGCTGGAGCAGGACGCCGGCGGACGCACGCGCGCGTTGCCTGCTGGCGGCTGCAGCAGCCATTCGCAGGCGCATCCACGAGTTCTCAGCCTGGCTGGTATACGAGGTCAGCAAGTCCTGGGCCGAGGCATACGCGGACACAGCAGAGGTCATAGACTTCCTCGAGTTCTACGCCCGTGAGATGCTCCGGCTTCAGGGCGACCATCCGACCACCCCATTCCCCGGTGAGCACAACGTCGTCAACTACATCCCACTCGGGGCCGGCGTCGTCATCTCGCCCTGGAACTTCCCCCTCGCGATCATGGGCGGCATGACCGCTGCCGCGATCGTGACTGGGAACACCGTGGTCGTAAAGCCGGCTTCCCAGGCGCCGGTCGTTGCGGCGAAGTTCCTGGAGGTCCTCGAGCAGGCATCGGTACCCCCAGGCGTGGTCAACTACCTGCCGGGCCCCGGCGCCGTGGTTGGCGACACGCTGGTGGACCACCCACGGACACGATTCGTGGCGTTCACTGGGTCCAGGGATGTGGGGACACGCATATTCCAGCGGGCCGCCGCCGTACAGCCGGGGCAACAGTGGCTCAAGCGCACGGTCCTGGAGATGGGAGGCAAGGACGCCATAGTCGTGGATGACACGGCGGACCTCGATTCCGCCGCGCAGGGCGTGGTGGCATCGGCTTTCGGCTTCCAGGGCCAGAAGTGCTCCGCTTGCTCGCGGCTGATCGTCTTCCGATCCGTGCAAGAAGCGCTGGTGGAGCGTGTGGTGGAGCAAGCGCGCAGCCTGACCGTGGGCGATCCGACAGACCCGTCGGTCTACATGGGTGCGGTCATCGAGCGGGCAGCAGTCGAGAAGATACAGGGGTACATTGGCGTCGGCGCCTCCGAGGGCCGAGCCATCCTGAGCGGCGGCGCAGTGCCGCGCGAAGGGTTCTTCGTGCCTCCGACCATATTCACCGACGTGGCGCCGGACGCGCACATCGCTCAGGAGGAGATATTCGGCCCGGTCCTCTCTGTCATTTCGGCGGAGACGTTCGACGAGGCCATTCGCATCGCCAACGGCACCGAATACGGCCTGACCGGCGCGCTGTACTCGCGGAGGCGCGACAGGCTGGAAGCTGCGCGTCGCGACTTCCATGTCGGCAACCTCTATTTCAACCGCAAGTGCACCGGCGCGCTCGTGGACGTGCAGCCCTTCGGTGGGTTCAACATGAGCGGCACCGACAGCAAGGCCGGCGGGAGGGACTACTTGCAGTTGTTCTTGCAGGCCAAGTCGGTCTGCGAGCGGTTCTAGGGTACCGCCATGAAGACCCTCCGGTTTGGCATCATCGGCTGCGGCGACTTCGGCATGAGGCATGCCAAGCGACTGGACGCGATGCCCGGCGTTGTTGTGGCTGCCCTATCCGATCCCAGGCCCGAGGCCGTCGAGCGCGTGCGGCAGGCGCTCTCCCGCGCCCCGGAGCTCGTTGCGTCAGACCATCGTGACCTCCTCGCGTGCGGCCTGGATGCGGTGTGTATCGCCAGCCCGGATTCGTATCACGTGCGGCAGGTGTTGGACGCGTTGTCAGCCGGCGCCCACGTCCTCTGCGAGAAGCCGCTCACACCGGACGCAGCGGAGCTGGACCGAGTGGTGCGTGCACGGGACCGAACCGGAAAGGTAGTCGCGCTGACCTATCCGCGCCGCTACGATCCCAGCCACCGCGCCATGCGCCGGGAGATCCTCTCCGGACGCTGGGGGACCGTTACCGCGATCACCGTCTACAACGCCGAGGATTGGATCACGCCGAACCGCGGGACGTGGCGTCATGATCCGACCATCTGCCCCGGGGGCTTCTTCTATGACGCCAGCGGTCACCAACTCGACATGATCATGTGGGCGACCGGGCTGAGCGGGCTTCGCGTAAGAGCGTGGAGTGACAACGCCGGCGCCCCCGTCCCGATTCGCGTCTGGGGCGCAGCCGCCCTGACTGGCGACGTCCCGGTCACGTTCCACTTCGTCGGCGACGCTCACGTGTGGCGTGAGATCATCAACATACACTGTGAGGGCAGGGACTTCTGCGTCCAGAACTTCCGCGCGATGTGGTGCCCGCTGCGCGCGCCCGAACCCATCGAGCCGTCCGAACCGGGAGAGGGACCGGATGCGGAGTTTGTGAGCATGATCCGGGATGACGCGCCCAATCCGGCGCCTCCGGAAGGGGCCCGCCACGTTCTACGCTTCACCGAAGCCGCCCTGCGCTCCGCGGCCTGCCGCCGCTCTGTGCGAGTACGCGACTGATCTGCGGCGGGCTCGACTCCGCGTTGCAAGGCAAACACCACCCGCTCCCGGAGCGGGGGATGCGTGTAGCACCACCAGACGATCCATGCAGGCGGGTCGGGGTCAGAATAGTCGTGCCGGCCGAACTCGGCGATGGCCCGAGCCGCCGCCTCCCCGTCTCCGTCCAGTCGGAGGCCGTACTCGTCGGCGCGCCGCTCCATCAAGCGTGAAACTGCCGAGGCTGCAGGCGTCTGAGCGAACAGAAGCAGCTCCAGCACAAGGACGGCCAGCGGCACGATCGCCGGATCGGCGATGCCACGGACCCCTAGTCGTGGCCCGCAGCGCCGCACAAGGCCCGTGAGAAGGACCGCCATCGCCCAGAGCACCACAAAGCCGCCGGCGCTCTCCAGGAGGAAGCCCCACCATATGTGGCCGAGCACGTAGTGACCGAGTTCATGGGCCGTGATCGCCATGATCATGCGCTCATCCATGCGAGCGAGCAGGTTGTCCCAGAGCACGATCCGCTTCGTTGGCCCAAGCCCGGTGACATATGCGTTCAGCTTGCGCGTCCGCCGTGACTTGTCCGCCACCAGTATGTCGGCGTCACCTGCGCCAGCCTTCGCCGCCAGCGCTTGCAGGCGGGTTCGAAGCGTCCCCTGCTCAAGCGGCCTGAAGCTGTTGTAGGCCGGGTCCACGACCACCGGGTAGACCACCACCAGCAGGAAGGCGACCGGCACCAGCCCGGTGCCAAGCCAGATCCACCAGCGGCGCGGACTGCGCCTGCAGACCCACAGCGCTATGGGCACGGCAGGCGCCCAGGCGAGTGTCAGCGCCCAGTCGCGAAGGCGATCACCAAGCCACGTGGAAGTGCTGGTGCTGGAGAAGCCGTATGCCGCTTCGATGCGCCAGCCTGCTACCGAGACGGGCAACATCCACACGGCGAGCAAGGCTGAGACCACCACCCACACGGCGCCACCGGCAAGTGGCTGGAGCCGACCGGTGCAGCGATCAGCGATTCGCCGGCCCACCCGACCGAGCGCAAGCCAGGCGAGGCCCGCGAGCATCCATGCGGCGCCGGCGAAGTACGCTGCGTAACGGATCGCTATGTAGGACTGCGCTCGTGCGCCCGCCGGCGGCAGTAAATCGAATGAGCGGCGCAGAGCATCGTCCGTTTGAGCCCACGCGCACTGCCCCAGACACAGCCCGAGCGCCAGAGCAGCACAGAAGCAGCCGCGGTGCACAACTCGACGTTGCATGGGCCGGAGACCGCGCAGACCGGCTACGGCGCTTCGTCCGCGGCGTTGTTGGAGATCACGACCTTGCCGGATGACTGGTTGGCAATGCGGAGCGCGCCCCTGACGATGTTGTCTGTGATCACGGCCTTCGCGACGCCGCCGGACAGCATCACCTGCGCCTTGTCCTCTCGGAAGTCGCAACCCCGCACGAGCAGTGATCCGCCGGACGCCTGGATGGCGGCTCGGCCGTCCCTGGGCTTGTCCCACTGAACGAACGTGCAGTCGCTGAAACCCACGGTGCCTCTGCCGGCCACCTTGGCGATCTGGTTGCACGGACCCCAGAAGGCGCAGTTGACAAACCGCACGGCGCCCTTGTGGGACTGCGCCACGCGAACCATGGTCGGATCGGGTCCCTTGTAGGAGACGAACTCGCCGTTTGTGATCAGGATTCCGAATGGCGCCGACTCGTCAACGACGACCGCGGTGTAGCAATCGTCCGCGCCGATGCCCAGGAAGTTGCCGTTGGTTGCGCCCGCTTTGGTCTGCATGAACCGGTAGCCGACGTTGTAGCCGTAGCAGAAGGTATTGAGCACATACTGCCAATCCGTGCGTCCGAAGACGAAGGCCTCGCCGTTCTCCATCTGCCAGCGGAACAGCTCCGGTTTCATGCTCCACCAGGGATTGAAGTGGACGTTCTCGATCCGACCGATGTCGTAGATGCTGTCGACCCAGACGCCTCGGCGCAAGGGTTGCCCGTGAACGTTGCGGATCAGGTGGCGCTCGTTCTGGCTGGCGTCTATGCCGTTGTAGGGGTTCAGCAGCTCGACGTCCAGCACAGCCGGGTTCTTGCCCCGCATGGCGATCGCCCATGGATACGCGGTCGGCGGCTTGTCGGTCGCCTGCTCGGGGTAGTAGAGCACGACGCCCTTGAGCGTGGAGTTGGAGTTGAGCGTGACGGCGGCAGGCGCGTCCTCCGTCCCTCTGTCGGCGAGTATAAGCAGAGTGGTCCCATCGTCGCCCGGCTTCGGCAGTCCTGCGTCTCGGATGCCGTTGTGGGCCGGCACCGACTGCCATACTCCTCGGAGCGTTACTCCGACGGGCACGTTGAGTCGCCCCTTCAGAGAGTACCGGCCGCGCGGCAGGTACACCGTTTGAGACCCCTTCGCGGCGGCATCGAGGGCCCGCTGCACGCCTTCCGTGCAGTCGGTCTTGCCGTCCGCGACGACGTTGTAGGGCGCAAGCGTCGCGTTGATGGCATCCGGTATCTCGGGGGCGCCGAGCGCGGCAACGGTCAGTGCCAGCAGGCACGCCGCAATAATCCAGTTCATGTTCCCTCCTCGCCGTTGGGCGCTATGTTGTAGCCGTCGCAGACCGGTCGGTCTAGAACAGCGTCGCCCTTGGGGCCTTGCGTGCCTCGATGACCTTGCGGCGCGCTGCCTCGATATCGTTGACGAGGCTCCGGCGCGCCTCGTCGAATGCCTGTCCGCTCTGGCGCAGGATGTAGGCGGGGTGCAGGGCAGCCGTCACGTGGGTCGCGTATCTGCACGTGTCGAACCACTTGCCGCGCTCCGACAGCATCCGGAAGCCCGGGTGGATCAAAGCGTTCGCGCTGGGCGCGCCGAGGCAGACGATCACGAGCGGGGCGATGACCGTCAGTTGCTGGTCGAGCCAGCGGGCACACGCTGCGATCTCGGCCGGTCTCGGCGCCCGATTCTGAGCGCGATCTCCTTCCACGATGCAGGCCCTGCACTTAACCACGTTGCAGATGTAGACATGCCGCCTGTAGAGACGGCACTCAGCGAGGCACTCGTCCAGCAGCTTGCCTGCGCGGCCGACGAAGGGTCGCCCCGTGGCGTCCTCCTGAGCTCCCGGTCCCTCGCCTACGAAGACCAGAGGCGCCTCCGGGTTTCCCTCGCCGAACACGACGTTCAGGCGCGTCTCGGCGAGCGCGCAATCGCGACACTCTCGCGCCTCCTGCGCGAGGGCGTCGAGCCGGTCCGCCTTGCTCACGTCAGCCGCCATGCATGTACTCCTCGAGGCGCTCGTACGTCGCTCGTAGCGACGCCGGCAGAACACGCGTATCCGCCAGCACCGCCATGAAGTTCGTATCGCCGTTCCATCGGGGTACGACGTGCACGTGAACGTGATCCTGTAGACCGGCCCCGGCGACGCGACCCATGTTCACGCCTATGTTGAACCCGTCTGGCGAGTAGGCTTTCCCCAGAGCGCGAACCGCGCGCTTGACGAGCTGCCAGACATCGAGCACCGTTTCGTCGGGCAACGCCTCCAGGTCCGACGTGTGAGCGAACGGCGCCACCATCACGTGCCCGTTGGAGTACGGGAAGGCGTTCAGAATGACGAAGGCGTGAGCCGTGCGGCTCAGGATGTACCGATCAGCATCTCTCCCCTCGCTCGGAAACTCGCACAGGAAGCACCCGTGCGGAGCATCGGCGTTCTCAACGTATTCCAGACGCCAGGGCGCCCAGATCCTGTCCATTCGCTTACTCTCCTCGCCGGCTGCCGGGCGCCTTCCGATCTGCTCCCGGCGCCTCATCCAGCGGGTCCCGAGCGATGTCGTAGCCCACGAGGGTCTCCGTGACGCCCGTTCGATTGTCCGTGCGCTTCACCAGCCCCACCCCAGCGGCATACCAGGCGTCCACGATGCGGTCGCCATCCCGCGTGCGAACGCGCAGCACGTCCTCGAAGCACCCACACGGCGTCGTAAGCGGGGACGCGCGCTCCACCTGGAACGGACCGGACTCGGTCGCGAAACCGCCCTCCTTTCGCCATGCGCTGTCAAGGCGGGTGGGCCGGTCGCGGCGCCACACTGTGCTATCGGTAGTCAGAACCTGGTACGAGATCGCAACCTGTCGCGGTAGCACGAGCGAAGCCCGCCACACATCGCCCCTATCCGTCGTCACCTTGCCGACAATGCGCACCGCGTACCGGGACGACCCGCCCGCAGCCGAAACGGCATACCGCCACTCCCTCCCGACGCTGAGCGGGAACCAGCGGCAGGGCATGGTGGCGGCCACCGGCAGCATGCCGCACGGCGTTGTCAGTTGAGTTGATCTGCTCGCGGGCGCCTGGCGGCTGGGCGCCACCTGCGTGGCGAGCCCCTGAAGCGCCTTCACCCGGTCCCGTGCCGGCGGGTGGCTCCGCAGGTAATAGGGAATCTGGGATCCCTTCTCCATGTCCGCCATCGCCTGGGCTGCCGTCACGGCCCCGGTCGGATCGTAGCCGGCCGAGCACATCAGGCGTACCCCGCCTGTGTCGGCGTCCGATTCCTGCTCGCGGGAGTACTGAGCCCCTACCAGCGTTGCCGCCATGTCCGCCACATCGCCGGCTCCCAGGGCCGCCGTAGCCAGAGCCGCCAGCAACGCGGGACCTTTCATCTTCTCCACCATGCGGCGCCAGTGGCGATGCGCCGCATGAGTGATCTCGTGCGCCAGTACGAAGGCCACTGCGTCGTCGTCTGGGAGCTTGGTGAGCAGGCCCTCGTACACATACATGAAGCCGCCCGGCAGACAGAACGCGTTGAACTCAGGCACCTCGAGCGCCGTGAACTGGTAAGGGTAGGCCCGCGCCGGCATGCTCTCCACCAGCGCTCGACCTATTCGGCGCACACGCTCCTGCATGGCAGGATCGCGTGACACTGGGAGTGCGCGCTCGACCTCAGCCGCGACCTGCCTGCCTAGCTCTATCTCGCGTTGGGCATCCGTTCTCTCGAACACCTGGGCACGCGCACCAGCCATAACGCAGAGCGGCAACGTCGTGGCCGCCAGAGCTCGCAGCATCCGGCTCCTCATCGCGACTCGCCCAATGCGCCCTCGGCATCGGCGGCGCTCCCGTAGACCGCAGCATGAGCCGCGAGCTCCGATGCGGCCCCTGACACATCGCCGGAACCGGCCATCAGTTCCGCCAAAGTCAGATGCGCACGAGGGTGACGCGGGTTTAGCCGAAGGACTTCGCCAAGCAGGCGCAGGGCGTCCGCCTCGTTGCCGCGGCGGGACGCCACCTGAGCTTCCAGGAAGATGAAGTCGGGATCGCCATCCCATGCGGCACGCGCGCGCTCCAGCGCGGCAGAAGCAGGCGCGATCTGGTCAAGCGCTACAAGCGCCGAGGCTACGCCGATCAGCGCATACGGATCCGCCGCGTCGCGCTGCAGCGATCGAAGCCCTTCGAGCATTCGGCACGCAGCGGCAGCCTCCGGATAGGCATAGCCGGCAATGGACACCATCCGCGGGCTCGCATACCCGAGGTAGCCCGCGAAGATACCTTCATTCACTCGTGCGCCTGACCTGGCACACTTGATGCCCTGTTCGAGCGCCTCCATGCAGTCCTCAATCGCGAGACGATAGGCGGCTTCCCCGCGAGCGCGTTCGACTTCAGAGCGCGCGTAGAGCAGCAGGGCGAGTCGCTGCCATGCGTGGTAGTCCTTGCTCAGTTGGCGCCGATCGCCATCGCCGATATACACCTCGGCGCGGGCCTCGGCGATCGCCTCGGTCAGATCCTCTGCCCCCGGAGCAGGTTCGTCGCGAAGGCGGGACGTGGCGTACTCGATGTCCCGCGCCACTGCAGACGCGTCAGGCGCCAGTTCCAGAGCGCGCCTTAGGTGCGGCAGTGCCTCCTCCCAGCGAGACAGGTCGAGGAGCGCCCTTCCAAGGTCGGCCGCGCAACGGGCACTGGCCGGCTCGCGCGCGGCAGCCGCTCGGGTCTCCGCGAGCCGCAGGTCGGCGCGAAACCTCGCCGCACCATTTGGCAGCGGCCCACGCCACTCGTTGATGGCATCGCGCATCCGCGCCGCAGCGGAGAGGTCGCCCGTCGCGAGGTAACAGCCACCCAGCGCGGCCATGAGTTCCGGCGATCTGCGTGCCCTGTCCTTCGTCTGCGCCCCACCCGTCAACATGGGACCGTAAGACGCTACGGCCTGAGCAGCACGCCCTGCCCGCGCCAGGGCGGCTACGTGCATCGCCATCAACGGCTGTCGGTCGGCTTCCTTGGCGAGGGCCACGGCTCGGTACAGGGCCTCGGCCGCCTCTTCGTCCAGGTGCACCGCGCCCGCTGCGCGGGCGAGCGCCACGTAGTCGGCCTCGCCGGCGCCGGCTGCAGAGCACACCTCGCGCCACCGCGCGACGGCAGTGAGG
>Ga0172369_10003602_pt1 | contig 20280 bp, 14 predicted proteins | sample LakKiv25m_FD_114539 | JGI IMG/M metagenome (GOLD analysis project Ga0172369, IMG submission 114539) | Freshwater microbial communities from Kabuno Bay, South-Kivu, Congo - kab_022012_11.25m | ecosystem: Environmental > Aquatic > Freshwater > Lake | place: Democratic Republic of the Congo...
ATGTGCCGACGCAGTTCGAGCACGACAGCAGTGCCAAGGCCAACCTGTTCGGCGTGCGTGCCCAAGGCGTGTACCGTTTCATGCGGGAAAGCGCACTGCAGCCGTTCGTGTCTGTGGGCGGCGGCTGGGACCTGCTGACTGCGGACGCGACGGCGCTCGGCGCCCAGACCCGCAACCCCGGCATCTTCGTTGCGGCAAGTGACTGGGATTACGCGCTGATGGCGGGCGCTGGCGTGCGCTGGCAGGTGATGGACCATCTGGCCCTGCGGGTCGATCTGCGCTACGTGATGGGCGAGCCGCGCAAGGGCACGTCGGTCGGCAGCAACCTGGAGCCGATGTTGGCGATTGCATACGGCATCGGCGGCAAGCCTGGCGATGCGGACAAGGATGGTATCGACGACAACGTGGACAAATGCCCGGACGACGCCGAGGACAGAGATGGCTTCCAGGACCAGGATGGTTGCCCAGAGACGGACAACGACGGCGACAAGATCCTGGATGCAGAGGACAAGTGCCCGAACGACGCGGAAGACTTTGATGGCTTCGAGGACTATGACGGCTGCCCCGAAGTGGACAATGACAAGGATGGGATTCGCGACAGCGGCGACAAGTGCCCGCTCGAGGCCGAAGACAAGGATGGCTTCCAGGATGAAGACGGCTGCCCAGATCCCGACAACGACAAGGACGGCATTGCGGACGCAAAGGACAAGTGCCCGAATCAGGCCGAAGACAAGGATGGTTTCGAGGATGAGGATGGTTGCCCGGAGCCTGACAACGACAACGACGGCGTGATGGACGGCGCGGACAAGTGCCCGAACCAGGCCGAGACGAAGAACGGCTACAAGGACGACGACGGTTGTTCGGATGACGTGCCGGCAGATCTGGCGAAGATCACGGCGGCACCCGTGCAAGGGCTTGTTTTCAAGGGCAATGTTCTGAATGAAAAGGCCTCGACTGCGGCACTGCGGCCGATTGCTGCCTCGCTCGTGGCGAACGAGGACGTCAAGATCGTCGTCAAGTTGGTGGCCGCTGCAGGCGATATGGCGTCGGCTCAAGCGCGCGTGGATGCGGTCAAGAACTTCCTCGTGGTCCGTGGCGTCGAGGCGGAACGGGTCGACGCGGTCGCTGAAGTGGCGGAGGGAGCGGCACCCGCTCCCGCGCCAGAGGCAGCGCCGGAGGAGCCAGCCAAGGGCAAGAAAGCCAAGAAGCCCGCAAAGACCAAGGCCAAGAAGGGCGCGGCCCAGGCGGCCGGGGATGTCTTCACCGTGACATTGAAGTAGAGACACCCGGCGCGTTGCCCCCGCGCTGCCGTACTTCAGCGGTGCGGGGCAGCGGGCGGCGGCCGAAGCCTGCCGAAGGCCTCCAGGGCATTGGCGCCGAGCACGCGGCGGATGCGCTCGAACGTCCAACCCAAGTCCAACATGCCTTGCACCAGGCGCGGGTAGCCGAGGCCGTCGCGCAGGTCAGCAGGTGGGACGATGGCGCCATCGTAGTCGCTGCCCATGGCCACGGACGCTTCGCCACCGGCATTGATGACGTGCTGCATGTGCTCGAGCACGCAGTGCATATCGCGCGGCCCGCCGCGACGCCTCAGAAAATTCGCGGCAAAGATGACCCCGATCACGCCACCGGTGTCGGCGATCGCCCGGACCTGGGGGTCGTCCAAATTGCGCCAATGCGGCGTGACACCCGCGACGCCGGTATGGGTGGCGATGAGGGGCTGACTTGCATCGTGGACTTGTACGGCATCCCAGAATCCGCGCGCGTTGACGTGGGCGAGATCGACGAACACGCGGTGGCGGTTGAGCGTGTGGATGAGTTCACGGCCCGCTTGCGTCAGCCCGGCACCGGGCCGCAGCGACAATGGACTCGATGTCGAGCCCAGTGCCGAGTCGAGCAGATGCACCAGCGTCACCCGCGTCGGCCAGCCACTGGCCAGCCACGACTCGAGTTCGGCCGTCGGTGCGCCCGACAGCGCGTGCCCGCCCTGCAGCGCCGGCAAGACGGCCTGAGCGCCGTCGCGGCGAGCGCTTTGATACTCGCTCAGGTTGCGCACGGTGCGCAGCCGACCTGCCGATGTGTCGACGAGTGCTTGCAGCGACGCGGCGTTGCGTCGGAGCGTGCGCCAGCGCCCGCCAGCAGATCGCAATGGATTCGTGGTGATGGACCACATGGCAGCGGTCAGTCCACTCTGCTCCATCCGTGGCAGATCGAGATGGCCGAAGAAGCGACCGCCCTGCCAACCCAGACCATGTCGCTGCGCAACGTCGTAGCCCCACAGCCGTACCGGAATGAATGTGTCGATGTGCAAATCCATCACATCGCTGTCGGCCAGCAGGTCGAGGGCGCCGCGCGTGACGTGAAGCGCAGCGGCAACGCGGTCGAGCTCAGCGCCAGTCAGGGATTTCAGTGTCGTCATGGGTCCGCTGTACCACTGCGTCTCTGGATGGGTCAAGGCGCGACTGGGCTGGCAGACGTGCTGCCTGTTGACAGCGCCGCCCCACTGCGGATGAATCGCGCGCGGCATCACGCCCACCTCGGAGCCCTGCCATGCGATCGCTGTTCGCCGCACTTGTTCTTGCCTGGCTCGCCGCGTGCAGCGCGGAGAAATCGACGTCCTTGTCCACTGCGAAAGACGCTGCCGCAACAGCGGACGTCGCACTGCCCACGCCTGCGGCACCGGACTGCAACCCGATTGTCGGCGTTTCGTGTGCGTCTGGCCTGCCAACAGCTTTCTACGAGCGCGCCGACCCGACGACTGCGACAGGGCACCGCGTCGATCTTGCTGCAGCCGCCATGCCTGCGAGCGGGACTGGTGTCGCGCTTGCGCCGGCAGAATGGAACCGCCGCGATGGCTTCTCGCCCAATGCACCGACCGTGATCTTGATGGATCGCCCCGTGGATCCCAAGACTCTGGCCGACGAGACGCGGGTTCAAGACAGCCTCGGCGCCCACGCGGCGACGATCTTGCTGAATGCGGCGACGGGCAAACGCATCGCGCACCTGGCGGAGGTCGATCTCAATGCGCCAGCTGGCTCCCTGCGCCAGGCCTTGATTCTGCGTCCATGGACGCCGCCGCAGGAAAACCAGCGGATCATCGTGGCGCTCACGGACGAATTGCGCGCCAAAGATGGCAAGCCGTTCGCGCGCACGGACACGTTTCAGCGACTCCTGGACGGCAAGAAGACCGGTTATCCGCGTATCGACAATGACTTCGCGGATTGGCAGAAGGATCTGGAACTGCTGGATCACGCCGGCATCGCCAAGACGCACCTGCTGGCTGCCTGGCACTACGACACGGCGAGCACCGCTTGGACCCATGGCGTAGCCCTGGATGCGCGCGACCAGTTGATCGCGGCGGTGGGCGAAAAGGGCCTTGGGTTCAAGATCCAGAAGATCGAAGTCGATCCGAAGTACGTGGACAAGTTTCCGAACCTTCCCAAGCCGGCGGATGATTCCAGAATCGTGGTCGCGCCGATGCACGGCGATCTCGCGCTGCGGGTGCGGGCGAGCTTCACGACGCCGCTGTTCCTGAACGGCCAGACCTCCGAGGCGACCCTGAACTACGTGGGCGATGGGCCAAAATTGAAGCAAAACGGCCTGATGGAGCGGGACTTCGTGATGCTCGTGCCCCCAACCGTGGTGCAGAAGGGTGGCATGGCACCGCTTTTGCTCTATGGTCACGGCCTGTTGCGCGGCGGCTGCGTCGAAGGCTGTGTCAAGCCGGGTGACGCGGAATTCTTCCCCCACCTCGTGCACGGCCTCGGCGTGGTGGCCGTGGCGACGGATTGGTGGGGATTGTCGAAGCCGGACTTCGGTACGGCTGCCGCTGTCACCAATGATTTCAATCTAATGCCGCGAATCAGCGACAAACTGGTGCAGGCGGCGGTGCAGCCGATCGCCCTGACCCGCATCGTCCGCGGTGCTCTGCTGTTGGACCCGTTGCTCGCCGTTGGCAGCAAAGCCGACGCCAAACCACTGGCGGACGTCAACGCCGAACTCCTCTACTACGGCAATAGCCTGGGCGGCATCATGGGCACGACGATGACGTCCATGCATCCGGATCTCAAGCGAATGGTCATGAATGTGCCGGGCTGCACGTGGTCGTTGTTGCTCAACCGTTCCTCGGATTTCAAGGTCTTCTTGACGCTCGTGCAAGGCAACTACCCGGATCCGTTCGACGAACAGGTCATCTTCGCCCTGACGCAGAGCCTGTGGGACCTCAGTGATCCTGTGAACTTCGTCGATCACGCCGTCACGGATCCGTTCCCCGGTACGCAGCCTGCCCGGCGCGCGTTGTGGACCATGAGCTGGGGCGACAGCCAGGTGCCCAACCTATCGACGGGCATTCTGAATCGCGTCGCGGGCGTGCCGCTGCTGACGCCTGCGCTGCAGGAATGGTTCGGGAGCGTGACCGCCGCCACCCAGCCCTTTGCCGGCACGGGTGTCTTCGTGCAATGGGATTCGAAGCGCGGCACCTACCCGCCCGGCAATGCACTGCCCCCGGACGACAACGGCTCGCATATCGCAACGCGCTGGATGCCGGAATTCCAGCAGATGGTCTGGCGCTTTCTGCTCGGCGACGGTGCCGTGGAACCGCGCTATTGCTTGCAGGGTGGCCGCGACGCCGACGGCAAGCTGCCGTGTGACCTGGCGCAGCCGATTCCCGAGAAGGAACTGGACCTGCCCGGTATCATCACGCCGCCGATCGCGTCGATTCCTTGACGGCCACTGTCGCTGCACCGGCCGCGCATGCGTGGCGACCTGTGCTTGCCGAGCGGCGCCTGCCCGCCTATCCTCGGCTCGGAGGTACGGATGATGCGTAGACTTCTTGTGGTCCTTTGCTCGTTCCTGATCCTCGCGACCGCCAGCACCGCGGATGCGCGATCCGGTGGCAGCATGGGCGGCGGTTTTCGCTCGCGCTCGAGTTTTTCGCGTTCGAGTTCCAGCTTCTCGCGGCCGCTGTCCGCGCCAAGCTTTCGCCCATCGACCCGCTACGCACCCACCACGCGGTATGTTCCGATACCTGTAGGCGTCGGCTATGGCTATGGTTACGGCTACAATCGCGGCTACGGCCCGAGCGGCGGCAGCAGCATGGGCGGCCTCATCTTCTTCCTGGTCATCCTGGCCATCGTCGGCGTGGTCGTCGTGATCGTGTTGCTGCGCAACCGAAGGCAGGCCGCGCAGGCGGAGATGGCCGATCGCGTGGATGTCTTCCGCGTGGAACTAGGCGTGCAGGCCCAAGCGCGCAACATCCAGGAACGATTCGAGCAAATGGCCCAGTCCGCCGACACGGGCAGCGACGCGGGTCTGGCCGCGCTGCTGCGCGAAGTGGCGCTTGCGCTGCGTCGGCAAGTCGAGGCAGTCGAATACGGTGCCGTGACGCGCGTGGCCGCGCTCGCACTTCCGGCGGCGCAGCAGCAGTTCGGCCAGTGGTCTGCCGATGCGCGCAGCAAGTACAACCGCGAGGTCGTGCGTGCCGACGCGATGGGCGTGCGCAAGTCGCAGAAAGAAGTCGCGACCAAGGACGCACTGCACGACGAGGACGGCGAATTCGCAGTGTCCGAGTTTTTCGTCGTCACGCTGGTGCTGGGGCTGCGCGGCGTGCAACTCATGACTTCTTTGAACGATGCGCGCGAACTCGAAGCGCTGCTTGAGCGCCTGTCGCGCGTCACCGCTGAGGAACTGGTGGCGGTCGAGGTCGTGTGGTCGCCGGCATCGCTGTCGGATTCGCTGGCCAAGGACGACATGCAACTGCGCTATCCAGAGCTGTTTCCGATCTGAACGCTACGGCACCAGCGCCGTCTTGCCACCGCATTGCAGCATCTTGGCACCCATGTACGGGTTGGCCATCGCATCGCCCGTCTGCACCCACTTCTGGTAGCCCTTGGCCATCGGGCAACGGTAGGCGATCAGGCCGTGTTGCAGGGATCCTTCGGCGGCAATCCAGGTCAGCAGCGCCTTGGACATGGCGCCAAACTCGATGCGCGCCGCTTCGATCTCCGTCGCAGCAACCACCTTGTCCGCGGCCGCGGCCAGGGCATCGCAACTCGCCTTGTCCTGCGTCGGCCATTGTGGCGCGGCGGCACGCACCTTTTTTGCCAATGTGGGAGCCGCCTTGCGCGCCGCGCCGAGATCGTCTCTCGCCAGCGCCGCGCGCACAGCGGTGTAAGCTGTGATGACGTCAATGCCCGACTGCAGGCGAGGGGAGTCCGCTTCCGCACGGGGTTCTGGCGCGGCAAGAACGGGTGGCGGCATGGGCACGGCAGGTGTCGCTGCGCCGCCAGCAGCGCCCGACGGAACGGGAGCGGATTCCGCTGACTTCTGGCAGGCTGCAGCGCAGAGAGCCAGGGCAGCGAACATGACAAAGGTTCGCGACGGGAGGGACATGGCAGAACTCCACAGGGATGGCTGGGCCGACAAGTGGCCCGCGCGTACTGTAGGCGAGCACGAGGCGCGGTGCTAGCATCGCGGCGCACGATGTCGACGAACTCCTCCCCCCTTCGACGAAATCTCCTTCTATCAGGCACTTGTCTGATCAGCGTCGCGCTGGCATGCTGCTCCGCCGCCCATGCTGGCGGTGCGGCAGGTTCTCCAAGCAGTCCAAGCTCTTTGCGACGCGCGGTACGCGGACACCCTCCCACCGTCTTGCGCGGCGGCACGCTTTGGACGGCAACGGGCGCTGTCTTGCCCGCCACGGACATCGCCATCGCGGGCGGCCACATCGTCGCCATCGCCAAGAACCTGCCGTCCATCGAGGGGTACGCAGACATCGACGTTCGCGGCAGCATCGTCACACCCGGCCTCGTGGACATGCACTCGCACTTGGGCGTCTACGCCGCGCCCAGCTCGCGCGCCCACGATGACGGCAACGAGATGACCCAGCCGACGACACCGGCCGTGCGCGCCATCGATGCCTTCGATCCGGAAGACGCGGCGATCGCCCGCGCCGTCGCCGGCGGCATCACGACCTCGCTGATCCTCCCTGGCAGCGGCAACATCGTCGGCGGACAAGCCTTGTATATCAAGCTGTTCGGCGCCACCGTAGCCGACATGCAAGTGCCCGATGCGCCCCGCTCCATGAAGTGGGCGATGGGCGAGAACCCCAAGCGCACCTACGGCACACGGGGCCAGGCGCCGATGTCGCGCATGGGGCACGCGTGGCTGCTGAGGAAGATCCTGTTCGAGGCGAGGGACTTGAAGACAAGTCAGGACGCGTGGGATGCGGCAGATCGTCCCCCTGCGGCGCGGCCGTTCAAGGCGGAATTGGAACCGCTTGTCGCGCTGTTGCGTGGTCAGGTGCTGCTGCAGGTGCACTGCTACGAAGTGCACGACATCGAGACGCTGGTGCGCATTGCAGACGAATTCGGCTTTCGCGTCGCGGCCATCCACCACGCCCTGGAGGCATGGAAGATTCCGAAACTGCTGCATGATCGCGGCATCGCGGTGGCGACGTTTTCGGACCTGTGGGGTTTCAAGCTGGAAGCCTATGACGCCAGCGTGCTCGCGCCGCGGGTGCTGTGGGACAATGGCGTGCAACTTGCGATCAAGACCGATCATCCTGTCATCGACGCCAAGGACCTGATCTTCGAGGCGGCCAAAGCACACCATTACGGCCTGCCAGAACAGGCCGCACTGCAGGCGGTCACGCGCAATCCGGCGCGGGCAATCGGCCTGGGCGATCGCATCGGCACGCTGGAAATGGGCAAGGAGGCGGACATCGCGGTGTGGCCGGGCTCGCCATTGCGGCTCGGTGCGCGGCCGTCGCGCGTGTTCATCGATGGCGTGCAGGTGGTGGGCGACGGCAAGAATCAACAGGCGGCATGGAGCCAGACCCAAAAGCCGGCTGGCGCCGGTTGCGGCTGCGAGGAGTAGCGGATCGCAATGGAGAAGTGGTTTCATGGCCTGGTTTTTCTTGCGCTGCTGCCGGCGACCGCGAGCGCGGCCCCGCCTCTTGTTCCAGCGCCAGCGCAGGCTGCGGTCGCGCAGCCCACGTTCGCAATCACCGGTGCGAAGATCTACACACTCCAGCCTGGCGCTTCCCCCATCGAGGACGGCGTCGTGGTCGTCGCCGGAGGCCGCATCGCGTGCCTTGGTGCCCGCCGCGAAACGCAAAGTTCCGTGCGAAATTGCGCAATCCCGCCGGACGCGACGGTGTACGCCTACCCAGGCGCAGTCCTGATTCCCGGTATGATCGAAGCCCTCGGGCACCTCGGCCAGATCGAGATCGATGCGGAGGAGACTTCGCACGACGGCGTCGCGGCCAAGGAGAGCAACTGTGCGCATGTACAAGCGATTGACGGAGTCCAGGTCGTCACACGCGCCACGGATGCGGCGAGGCGGGCTGGCGTGACGGCCGTGGTGGTGCGGCCGCTGGGCGGCGCGCTGGTGGTCGGACGCAGCGTGGCCTTTCACACGACAGGTGAAGTTATTGATGACGCTCTTATCCGCAACCCGGTCGCTGTACATGTGAATATAGGAGATCAGGCCAAGGTCGGCGAAGCGCTGGTCGGCTCACGTTCGGGCCAGTTTGCCGTGTTGCGCGACCTGCTCGACCGGGCACGGCGCATCGCACAGGCCGATTCCGGCCCCAAACCAACAGGCGCTGCGGCCGAATCCGTGCAACGCCTGCGCGATGACCCAGGTCTGGTTGCGCTATCGGACGTTGTGCGAGCGCGCCTGCCGATCGTCGTGCACGCGCACCGGGCAGACGACATCGCCTCAGCGCTGCGGATCCGGGCCGAGTTCGGCGTTTCGCTTGTCATAGCGGGTGGTGCGGAGTCACATCTGCTGGCGGACGCGCTGGCCAAAGCCCACGTGCCCGTGCTGTTGGGCCCCGTGCGCCAGCGCCCGGACGAGTTCGCGACGCAGCGAGCCACGTTGGCAGCGGCGGCGATTCTGCAGCGGGCTGGCGTGCTCGTGGGCCTTGCGACGGCCGAGACGCACAACGCGCGCAACCTCCGGTGGGAAGCGGGCTTCGCTGTGGCCGGTGGCCTGCCATGGGACGCGGCGCTGGCAGGCGTCACGCGCAACATCGCCCAGATCTTCGCGTTAGGACCAGGCGTCGGCACGCTGGAGCAAGGCCAGACAGCGGACTTTGCTGTGTTCGACGGCGATCCACTCAGCCTGGAGGGCCACATCCGCTTCGTGTCGGCAAGTGGCCGCCCCGAACCGAATCCGGCGCAGCGCTAGCTTCAGCGAGGCGGTTGAACCGGAGCCGCATCCACAGTAGCCTTGGCCGCTCCACCCCCGTGCGCGAACGGCCCCAGCCGCGCGACCCCAGGCTTCTTGGAGGATTGCATGCAGCGAGATCGCTTGTCCCGTCGTGAGTTCTTGGCCCGCCTCGGCATCGGCACGCTGAGCATCGGCGCAGTCGGCGCCTTGGCCAACTGCAAGGGCGGCGAAGGCGGCGGCACCGCAGCCTGCAACGACTTGACCGGCGTCCCGGACGCCGCCAAGGCGACGCGCACGGCGCTCAAGTACGTCGACACGTCCGTGACCGAAGGCAAGTCATGCGAGAAATGCCAGCAGTTCACTGCACCTGCGGGCGGCGCCGCGTGCGGCACGTGCAAATTGTTTGCCGGCCCCGTCTCGCCCAAGGGCTACTGCACCGGCTTCGTCGTCAAGGCTGGCTGAGCGACACGCGGCGCAGCCCTCGAACGGGCATGACGTGACACGGCTCCAGATCCATGAGGCGCATCGCCCGATTGCGGGCCGGCGGCACGTGCGGCATTTGCACACCCGATCCGCTGCGGCTAGAGTGGAATCATCGGCCCCGAATAGAGACAAGCACGCAGGTTCATGGCGAAAATGCGCGGGTTGATTCCCTCGTGCAGGCCCGCATGTTGGCGCTCGTCTGGCCGACAGGAGGTGTGGTCATGCAGGACACCGCGATCCGACTGGACGATGCGCGCGCGCCGCAGACCTTCGCCAACGGCCCGGCCCTGCTGCACCGCGTTCGCGCCGCTTTGCGGCCCGACATGCGCGCGGTGGCAAGCCAGGATTGGCATCACTTGGTCTACATGCATTGGCCGGCCGCGCCCGAGGCACTGCGGCCGTTGCTGCCGGCGGGCCTGCACCTCGACCTGCACCGCGGCCGCGCGTGGGTTTCCGTGATTCCTCACGTTGCGGCAGCGCACCACCATCCGGGTGCGGCGCCCCAAGGTCCAGACTACGCCGCAATCCACGTTCGCACCTACGTGCATGCGGGCGGCGTTCCTGGCATCTGGTACCTGTCCATTGATGCGTCGTCGCGGCTCGCTGTCGCTACTGGGCGCCTTGTGACGGGGCTGCCATTTCTGTTCTCGCAGATTCGTGACGGCAACGAGGGGGCCGCCATCGAGTATGAGTCCGTGCGCCAATCCGGCCACCACCCCAGCCACCGTGTCGAGGCAACCATCGGCCAGCCCACCGGGCTCTACATGGCTGGAACGCTCGACCATTTCCTGCTGGAGCGCTACGCCATCTACGGTCGTCACCTGGGACAGCTGTGGCGCCTGCGCATGCATCACGCGCCGGTCATTGCCCGCGAATTGAGGGGAGTCGAAGTCGAAGACGAACTGGTCTCGGCCGCGGGATTGCCTGGCTACGCCTACCCGCCGCCAGTGTCGCACTATGTTGCCGGCATCCGGGTCGATTTCTTCCCGCCGCACAAGATCCATGCTGACGGACCCTAGTCCGATACGCCCATGGCGGATCAATCCGCTTCTTCGGCATCCAAGAGCGCGCCGCCGAACGACGCCGAGTGGCGCAGGCTCGGACCTTGACTCGTGCCAAAAATCGCTTCCAAATCCGCGCGCGTGAGGCGTTTGACTCCGTCCGCCTCGCTCTCGATGGCCGAAGTCACCAGCGCGCGTTTGCGCTCCTGCAAGACAAGGATGTGATCTTCCACGCTATCCTCGACCGCGAGGCGGATCACGAGCACCGGCTTGGTTTGACCGATGCGATGCACGCGATCCGACGCCTGCTGCTCAACTGCCGGATTCCACCACGGATCATAGTGCACCACGACGTCGGCCGCGGTCAGGTTCAAGCCGACGCCGCCTGCCTTGAGGCTCACGAGGAAGACCGGCGGCCCGTCCGCGGACTGCGCCTCGGCAATCACGGCGCTGCGATCACGAGTTGATCCATCCAGGTACGCCGTCCTGATGCCCATCTCGCCCAGCTGCTTGCGCAGGATCTTCAGCATCGTCGTCCATTGCGAGAACACCAGCACACGGCGGCCTTCGCTCAGCAACTCTTCGATAGTCTGCAAGAACAGCTCGGTCTTGGCGGACTCCTGCACGGCTCGCGCGTCGTCGAATGGCAACAGATCCGGGTGGCAGCACGCCTGGCGCAGGCGCAGCAACGCCTCGAGCACGGTCAGGGCATTGCGCTCGACCCCAGATTCACCAATTAGCTTCATCACTTGAGCGCGATATGTATTGCGCACCTTTTCGTACAGCTGCCGCTGCGGCGAAGCCATCGTGCAGCGCAAGGTCACTTCGGTCACCGGCGGCAGTTCGGTCAGCACGTCGGTCTTCAACCTGCGCAGCAAGAAAGGCCGCAGCCGCTGGCGCAGCTGGTCGAGTAGTTCCGGCTGAACTTCACCTGCTTTTTCAACGCCATATCGGCGAAGAAAGCGCGCTCGCGTGCCGAAGAATCCGGGCATCAGGAACGTGTACTGGCTCCATAGTTCCATCAGGTTGTTTTCCAGCGGCGTGCCGGTCAGCGTGACCCGATGACGCGCGTGCAGACTGCGCGCGGCCTGCGCCGTCTGGCTGCTCGCGTTCTTGATCGCTTGGGCCTCATCGAGGATCGCATAGTGAAAGCGAAAAGGCGCCAGCAGTTCCTGGTCGAGACGGAGCAGTGCGTAGGACGTGATGATCAAATCGCAATCGCCCAGGTTCTTGATCTTCTCCAGCCGCTCCTCGCGACTGCCACCGCGCAGGACCATCACGCGCAGGTTGGGCGTGAAGCGCGCCGATTCGTCCGCCCAGTTCTGCACGACCGACGTCGGCGCAACCACCAGCGAGGGCAGTTGCGCCCTGCCCTCCTCTACTTCCGCCTGCAACAGCGCGAGAGCCTGGATGGTTTTGCCCAATCCCATGTCGTCCGCAAGACAGCCGTGCAGGTCCAGATCGCGCAGCGCGCACAGCCACTCGAAGCCGCGCTGCTGGTACGCGCGCAATTCACCGACAAACCCCGCCGGCAGCGGCCGCGCAACAATGCCATCGAAATGAGCCAGCTTGTCCACAAAAGCGTGCCAGCCCGCATCGCCGGCATCGTGCTCCTTGGCCAACTCGACCAGGGCAGGTGCGAGGCAACCCTCGACGCGGTGCTCGCCCGTTTCCGCATCCAGGGGCGCCAGTTCCTGCAAGTCGATCAGCGCTGCACCGTGACGCCGCAACCAGGCGACGGGCAGCCTCGCCATCTCGCCGTCAGCGAGGCGGATGTAGCGAGCCCCGGCCCGCCACGCCTGGATCACGTCGCGCAGGGCAAGGGCGTGATCGCCGGCATGGATGTCGACGCGGACACCAAACCAATCGATTCCACTACGGATCTTGATCTGCGGAACGACGGAGTGCCGGCTCGGGCGCAGCTTGAGCAGCGTCTCCTGCCCCAGCACTTCCGCGCCGTCGCGCTCGAATGTCGGCAGATGATCTGCAAGAAAATCAAGAGCTTCATCAAGCGGCAGACTCGCCGGCAAGGCCGCGCCCACAGCACGGGCTACCCGGGCATGCCAACGCTGCTCGAAGACGTGATCGCGTAGCCAGAGCGTCGGCGTCGCCGGATGCACGCCCGGCAGCGACGATCCGTGGTGGCTGCGTGCAAACACCTTTGGCCCAGTTCCAGCTACAAATTCAGTCACTTCGCGTGCAGACACGTCGCCATCATCGGTGCGGTAGGCGAACACCAAAGAGACCGTCAACTGCTCGTCCAACTCGTCCAGCCTGAGCACTGGGATCGCATTTGCTACGCGGGCTTGCGGAAGAACGGTCGTTCGTTCCGTGAGCGTGACTTCGCCGCGCAGGGCGGGCAGCATGTCGCGGCAGAAGTCGGGCACGTCGCCAGCCGCGATCTGTACCGGGCCTGCCCGCAGCAGGTTCAGGACGGTGCGCGCGCTGCAATCCGGCCGGACCATGCACATTTCGCCGCGCAGGTACAGCCACGGCACCGGCCCCGGCAGCAGCACATAGTCTTGCGCGCCGCGGCCCGGCACACTGGACTGCACCTGCGCGCGCAGTTCGATGCCACCGCCCGGCATGTCCTGGATGAGCACGCTGACGGGGCGCAACACACCGTCTACCCTGGCATCTTCGCCATCGACGCGCAGCGTGAAGGGTTCCGCGTCAACGAAGAGCCGCAGGAACACGTCGATGAAACCCGGCTGGATCGTGCGCACGCGCAGGTCGTGCCGATTCACGAGGCACAGGACCGGAATCAAATCATCACGGTTGGCTGCCACGCTGTCCTGGGTGCGGTAGCCGAAGTGACCGACCGCTGTCGGCGTCCAGCCGCAAACCGTGCCCGCGCTGCGCTTGCCGCGGTCGGACAGCGCGCGACGCCGGCGCACCACGCTGACGGTTGTCTCGTTGCCGGTGTGCAAGGTCAGATCGTAGCAGATCCATGATGTTCTAACCGTGTCGGTGCTGACTTGCGCAGACCCGCCGACCAGGCCGCGCCACGCAGTGCGCGAGGACAGGCGTGGGGCCTCGATGCCGCCGGATTCGAGGTTGTGCTGTAGCGCAAGCGCGGCAGACATGGCGTGGCTGCACACGTCCTCGCCGTCATCACAGGTGCAATCCCATCCGTCGAGTACGGCGCCCTCGGCGCCATAGTCGAGGGCGAGCGTGACGGTCGCGGCACTCTCGCGATCGGGACCCACCAGGACATGGTAGTGGTTGTCGTCGGGCCCGGCGCGCGCGATGCGCTGCACCAGGCCGCGGCGCAAGCCCTCGGCGCCGGCAAGCCGCGCGCGGTTGCCGATGCTGCTTTCGAGCAAGCTCAGGTTCAGGCGCATGATCCTCGCCCCCCAGCCAGACTGCTCGCCGCGCCGTCTTCGTCTTCTTCGAGTGCTGTCTCAGCCAACGCAGCGGTCGGACCCACGAGTTCGTGAATCAGGATCGTAGCGAACGAGCCAGCCGGCAGTGTGAACGACACGACGGCGCTGTCGCCCTCCACCGCCAGCGCGATGGCACCCGGCTGCACTGTCGCCGGCCTGCGCGTCCCCTCCGCAAGATGCCCGAGTGCCGAAAAATCGGCAGACTGCATGCCGAAGTCCTTGAGCACGGCCGCTTCCAGTTCCGCGGCGTCGCGCAACGCACGCGTCATCTTCGGCCCCCACATGGGACCCGTCACAACGATCTCGCCGGATTCGAGCCGCCGCTGCTCGCGTGCGGCATCTTCGCTGACAAAGACACCCCCGGTGTCGGTCTTCTTGCACACGTCCCCACTGACAACCTGCCGCAGAATACCCAGCTCCATGCGGCGGGCCAGCGTGCGATTGAACACTTCGGATTGGATGGCAGACGCTGCCAGGCGCCGCAAGGGACGATCGGCCAGATGCAGCGAGTGCACGACGTCGTCCGGCGTCCGCACTTGCACGGTGCGACCCAGACCCTGGGTCAGGGCCCAGCCGGCAGCGAGCGTCGAACCGCCATGTCCCATCCGCTGAGAACCATAGAAGTTCGGCAGGCCTGTCTGCGCGATGCGCGCCAGCTTGTCCGCCAGCAGCGTCGCCGCGTGTTCGCTGACCTCGCGAATGCGAATACGAAAGCGATTGCCCGCCAGATGGCCCGTGCGCAGCTTGTTGCGGTGGAGTTGAACGTCGAGCACATGCACGCGATCACTCTCGATCTGTGCGAGACGCGCTTCACGATCGCGCGGCACGCTGAGCCACTGCCGCGTCACGGCGCGGCGGTCCTTGAGGCCTGCCATGCCGACATCGCCACCGGACATGTCGAGGGCGCGCGCCACATGCCGCCGCAACGTCTCGCCAGCGACGTCGATCTTCTCAATCCACAGGTACAGGTGATCTCCGCTACCGACCGGCAGGTAGAGGGGAATCTCCTCGACCTCGAAATCTTGAACAGTGACGCGGATATTGCCGCCGCAACCAGGCAGATCCCCGGTCCAACGCGGCAGCGGTTGCAACGGAACGAGGGGACAAACATGGGTCTCGGAGCCAGACATGGCCGGTTACCATGCCCGTTCGCAGCGACGCCTGCAAGGGACCGGCGTGAATGCTTGACCGCGTTGGCGAACTCGGCAATCGTCCCACCGGCCGTGGCACACCGCGACAAGGCCGCTTGTTTCCAGGGAGACGATACCGATGCTGGACGATCTGGTCATCGCACCGGGCGTGGTGCTGCCCGCCGCCGATCTGCACTGGACCGCGGTGCGGTCGTCGGGTCCCGGCGGTCAAAACGTGAACAAGGTCGCCACGAAAGTCGAGTTGCGTTTCGACCTCGAATCGACCGCCGCGCTCGCGGCGCCTGTGAAATCGCGGTTGCGGGCGCTGGCGCGTGGGCGCCTCGATGCCGAAGGACGCATCGTGCTGACCTCGCAAGCAACGCGGGCGCTACCGCAGAACCTTTCGAATGCGCTGGAGAAACTAGCGGAATTGGTGCGCGCTGCCCTGGTTCCGCCCAAGCCGCGGCGCCCGACGCGGCCCACCCACGCTTCACGGCTGCGGCGCCTCGCGACCAAGCAGCACGATGCGCAGCGCAAGCAGTCGCGCGCGCTGCCGCGCCACGACGACTGACTTCCGTTGCATCAGGCAGGCTTGCAGTCTACTGGGCAGGTCGCCATCGACTCGGGCAGGCTGCAAGCACCGTCGCCGCACTTTGCAGGGTCCGGACAATCCGATGGACATTTCATTTTCGTTTCAGATGCTTCGCAAGTGCCATCGCCACAGATCTTGCCCGCTGGGGCACCGAGACAGGCATCGAACCCGCAATCGACGACCGGTACGGCCAAAGGCGTCTTGCTGACGCTGGTCTTGCACCAGTCGACGCAATCGGCGCTGCCGGCGCAGTTCGTCAGGCAGGCCGCCGCCTCGCCGAGGACGTTGTAACAAGCTTGGTTTGCCAGGCAGGCGGCCGTCGCCGCACCACACTTCGCCTGCAGACACACAAGGATGCCGGACACGAGCGGATTGCAGTCGACCGGGCACGCGAGCGGTCCCTCGGGCTTCTGACACAGACCGTCCCCGCAGATGGGCGAACCGGTCGGACAATCCTTCAGGCAATTTGAAGTGTTTTCAGTGCCATTGCATGCGCCGTCGCCGCACAACGCGACCAGAGGACAATCGCCGTAGCAGGTATCCGTTGTCTCGTTGCCGTTGCAGACGCCGTCGCCGCACTCCGGGGCCGCCGCGTCAACGAGCACGACGTCGGTGCCGCTCAAGGAATCGACCGCTTGGGGGGCATCGGCAGGTGCGTCGGCAGCCGTTGCGACGTCGGCTGCGACACCGTCAGCGCCCGCACCGATGTCCGACTGCAGGGTGTCGAACAGCGGCGCAGCATCGTCAACCTTGCCGTCCTGATGCGCGATATCGAAGTGCGAGGCTGCATCGCTGGTCTGGTCGTGTGCGTCCTGCGTTTCCGGCCGGGCCGATGCGCAAGCGGCGAAACAGCAAAGAGAACTGAGCATGGCGAGGCGCGGCAACACGGGCACGACAATGCAGGCCATGACGCCTCGGGCGCGGCGGTGTGGCGCCGATCGAGTCGACACCTTAGCCGTCCTGCCGTGCGGTCGCAACGCGTCCATGCCACGTTCAGACTGCGGCGTAGCTGGCGGCATCCAGCAATTCGCGCACGCGGCGAACGAGCGCATCTGGACGAAACGGCTTCTGCAGGAAAGGAATCTGACTGCGGCCGAGCTCCTGCAGCGACTCGTGATCGTCGGCGTGGCCCGACATGAGCAGCAGAGGGATCGTCGGATCGAGGGCGCGCAGTGCGTGCGCCAACTCCAAACCACCCAGTACCGGCATGACCAGATCCGAAATCACCACGTCCACCTTCGTTCCTTTCTGGAGCATGTGCAGTGCCTCTCCGCCGTTGTGCGCTTCGAGCACCTGGAAGCCACGAACGCGCAGCGATCGCGACACGACTTCGCGCACCGAATCGTCGTCCTCCGCAACGAGGATGGTCTCGTGCCCGGTCGTAGCAGGCGCCCGCGCAGCAGATCGATCGGGTTGCGCGGGGGCAGCGTTCCCGGCCGCACCTTGCGGCGTCCGCCCAGCTCCGCGCGCAAAGACACGCATGCGCGCCGTCACCGTTACCGCACGCTGCGTCAGCTCAGCAATGGCCAGTACGTCGGCCCGGCGCGGATCGGCCTCGTCTGTCGAACTCAACAGCAGGTGCGTGAAACCGAGAATGCCCATGGATATGTTGTTGAGATCATGCGACAATACCGCGGCAAGGCGCTCGATCGCTTCCAGTTGCTCACAAAGCCGCGCCGCTTCGATTTCCGCTTGCGGCAGGTCAGTGGTCGCGTGAACCACTTCGTTCCGGGCCGGTTCCTCGTGTCGCTCCGTGGCCCCGTCCGCTGCATCCGGCGGCTCGGCTCGGCCCGAATTCGCGCGCCCCGGCGGTGGATCAGACCATGTCACGGTCAGCTTGCTCCTGGCGAGGCGCACCGGCGATCTTGCGATGGCCCGGCGGCGCGTCCCGTCTCGACGGCTGGCCAAAGCGTAGAGGTGGCGCCAGTACGGCTCCAAGTCCGCCAGGGAACGGATGGATGTTGGCGACGTTTTACCGCTCAGGTGGCCGACACGATCGCGCGCCCGACGTGCAGTCCGAGGGCGTAGATCGAGAGCTGCGGTGGCACGCCGATCGACGAGGGAAACAGCGAGCCATCGCCAATCCACAAGCCGCGCAAGTGATGATGACGGCCGTGGCTGTCGACGGCCGCGACGCGCGGATCCTCACCCGTAGGCACCGAGCCCATTGGGTGCACGGCAGTCAGTTCCATGTTGCCGCGCCGGATCGAGAGACCATCCAGCCGCGAGAGATCGGCGACACGGTCCAAGCCCATCGGCTGCGTCGTCGGAATCCACACGCGCGTCGCACCCGCAGCAAAGAGCAGGCGCGCGCAGGCCCGCAGTCCATGCACCAACTCCGCACAATCTGAATCATCTGGCACGTAGTCGATGGCCAGCCCCTGATCGCCGTCCGGCGTCACCGTGCCCGCCGACCCGTCGTGCAGCATGGCCGTCAACACGGCAAGGTGGTCATAGCGTCGCATCAGCGATCGGTGCAGCGCGCCGCTGCCCGGCATCATCGTCGCCACGCCCATCGGATGACCGAAGGCTGGGATGATCCACAGGCGCCGCGGTTTGACGCTCGGCGCATCAACGCCGAAATCAAGAAACTCCGTACATTCGTAGGTCTGCGGAATGCCCTGCCAGGCGCGAACGGGCTGAGCAAATTCGCCTGCCGCGACAACGGCGGGGTGGATGTGCAGGCGCTTGCCGGTTTCGCCTCCCGGATCAGGCACTCGAGAGCGCAGCAACAAGGCAGCCGTCGCAGTCGCTGAGGCGGCCAGACACACGTGCGGCGAGCGAACGCGGACATGGGCCATCGGCGAGCCATCGTCGGGCCGCACCGCCACAGCCTCGACACCCGTGACCTCGGCGCCGCGATGGAGCACGCGCGTCGCCTGACAATGCGTGAGAATGCGGGCACCTGCGCGCACCGCCCGCGGCACGAGGACCTTGACTGCGTTGTTCTTGCCGTCATACGCGCAGCCAAGCTCGCAAAACCCGCTGTTGTTGCAGCCCGTTCGATTGTGTCGCAGGCCGCCGCCGCGCCAGCCCAGCGCCTGCACGCCGCGCTCGACCAGGAGATTGTGCTCACTCCAACGATCACGCGGAACTTCAGTGACTTCGAGCAAGGTCTCGACTTCCGCGTAGAGCGCCTCCCAGGTAGCCAAGGGCAAGCTCTCCAGACCGCGGCCGGCGATCCAGGAACGCAGCACGGCATCGGGAATCCGCTTGCAGAGGTTGAGGTTGTGCAAGGTCGAACCGCCGACACCTTTGCCCTGGTGGATGTGGATGTTGCGGTCGCGCGTCATGCGCCCGCCGCCTTGCCAGTAGAGCCGCGGCAGCATCTGCTCTTCGCGCTGCGTCATGTCGTCGGGGGAAAAAAAGCCACCGGCTTCAAGGACGACGACGCGCAGGCCCGCTTGCGCAGCGATCATCGCGACCATCGCGCCGCCTGCGCCGCTGCCGACCACGCAGAGGTCAGCCTGCAAGTCCTGGTCCTGCCCTGTACTTGCGTCGTGGATCATTGCCGCCTGGCCGGCCATGTGCCGGGCACCGCGCCAGCCGGCGCCAACAGCGACGCATAGGCAGCCCGCATCGGCCGCGGCGTCGCGGCCACCGGCGGCAAGGGATAGCCAAGTGCCTGCCACGACTCTGGTCGCTGGTAGTAGCCGAGCATGACCAGATCGCGGACTCCCTTGGCCGCGTCCGCCAACTGGCCGTCACATCCTTGGAGTGACGCCAGAAACGCACGCCGCTCGGCAACGGGCAACCGTGTCAGGCGATGCGGGTACCCGCCGAGCGGCGTGGTCGCCTGCTCAAGAAACGTCAGCAGCAACGCTACCTCGCGGCGCGACGCAATCGGGAGCCCCTGCAAGTACAGGTCGACCCCAGACGCAACGAGTCGAAAATCCGGGGCGGCGGGCGCCGGATTCACAAGCGGCGGCGCAGGCGGCAAGAGCGCATCGGCGGCCGCCATCACGATCAGCGCTTGCCGCTCGCTCAGCACCTTGCCGCGCCAGCCTGGCAAGCGGTAGCCGCTGAGGCGGTGAACGGCCAGACCACTGGTCGCCAATGCCGCCCCTCCCAACAAAAAACGCCTTCTAGACAGGTACTTGTGGTCGGGCGGCGGCAGTTGCTGCTTGGCCTCCGCGCGTTCGAGCCGGCGCAGCAGCGCGGGGGGCAGCCGCTCGCGCCACTGCGGCACGGTCGTCAGCGGATCGCCGCTGCGCACCGTGTTCCAGAACAGCACCCTCTCGCCCTCGCATTGGCCGAGCAGCGCCGCCGCCAGCAACCCCGCGAAAGCCTTGCCCGTATACACGGGTTCCAGCGTCAGCCCCGCGGCGTGCGCGCGCTGCACCGCTTGCAGCGCCGCCTGCGATGCGATGCCGTAGCCAGGCCCGATTTGCTGGTGATCGACCTGGATCGTCGCCGGATCGTGCCGGGCGAGATGCGATAAGCCATGATTGTTCAGCAGTTTCCTCGTAGCAAGCATCAGACCCTGAACACGGCGGAGCGTCGCCAGCGGCCAC
>Ga0172369_10003604_pt1 | contig 20278 bp, 19 predicted proteins | sample LakKiv25m_FD_114539 | JGI IMG/M metagenome (GOLD analysis project Ga0172369, IMG submission 114539) | Freshwater microbial communities from Kabuno Bay, South-Kivu, Congo - kab_022012_11.25m | ecosystem: Environmental > Aquatic > Freshwater > Lake | place: Democratic Republic of the Congo...
CCTTTCTTTTTTTATTGTTATGGGAAACTTATCCTTTACCAGTGAATACTTAAACTTATTTTTTAAGCTCCTTCAAAATGTCAAAGAACTACCTGCTACCGCTTAGCGGTTTCGTTCAACATAACAGATAGATTGAATATTCGTGGAATAATTCAGCCCAATATTGCCCGGTTGCCTAATAATAACGACTATAGGAATAATCTTAGTTCATTTAATCTAACGTTATCCTGGGAATACTTACCAGGCAGTTACGTTTATTTCGTATACAATAGATATAGAAACTCTGAAGAGAATAACACAATATCAAAAACGTTATTGGACAATAACCAATCATTAGTATTGAAACTAAATAAATCTATCTCGCTATGAGATAGATTTGTTTGTAGTCTGATAGAAATGCCGTGAAAATTCTGGAATAGAATAAAATAATTAGAAAGTAGTTGTCCTAATGGATACTTGGGGACGAAAAATGGTTTATATCGAAATAATTTTTGATATCAAATTATTGAATTAGTAACGATAACCACGAAAAATCCATTTGTGACTTATGTGGCGGAGCTGTACCAACACTTTAATATGGCAAGTATTGTATACAGCTTTACAAGTCATCTGATAAATTTCTGCGCAAAACCATTCTTTCTGTTGGACAAACAATTGAACCAACTCAGCTTCCGTACTATTTAAACGATTTTGGCTTTAGTCATTATTTTTAAAAAATATATATGAAGATTGGGATACAAACATGGGGAAGTGAAGGAGATGTAAATCCTTTTATTGCACTAGCAGCAGGACTTTCCAAAGCTGGTCACGAAGTGACACTTGCTATAACAAGTTCTGCGCGTAAAGATTACAATGATATTGCAAAGAAATTTGGATTTAAGCTTGGCCCCGTGGATTTTATCGGAAGTAGTGAAGAAGCAATTGATACCATTGGAAAAAAAATGTTTGAAACAGCTGACCCTTTAGATCAATTAAAAATAATTTTTGATGAAATGTTTCAGCCATGCGTAGGAGCAATGTATAAAACTGCCGTTGAACTTTGTATAAGTAATGACTTGTTGATCGGGCATTTTATAAATCATCCATTGCAGACAGCCGCTGAAAAAACGCGCAAGCCCTATGTTACGGTGTCGCTTAATCATGGGGCAATTCCGACACAATATGCAGCTCCTGGAAAATTACCTAATCTAGGAAAGTATTTCAATTTACTCACATGGAAAGTAACAGAGAAAATGATGAACAAGGTATTGTTACCATTCATTAATGATCTCCGAAGAAAAAAAGAATTACAGAGTATTAAAAGTTTTCGAAGTGTATGGGAATCTCCTTTATGCAATCTAATTGCCGTCAGTCCTTTATTATGTCCTCCGGCAAAAGATTGGGGAGTTAATCAAAAAGTCTGCGGTTTTTTAAGAATAGATGAAAATGATAATAAATGGGGGGTATCAAAAGAGTTGGAAAGTTTTCTAACCAATGGTGAGCCACCAATATATATGACTCTCGGGAGTATGACCTATTCGGAAAAGAACTCAGCGCTTGTTAACGAAACAAACCGTCTTCTTGTTGATGCTGCAAAACTTGCCGGTTGCAGAGCAATAATTCAATCGAAATGGGAAACTGTAACAGGTATTCCTGAAGATGTGAATATCTTCCGGGTCAGTTCATCACCCTACACAAAAGTATTTCCAAGATGCAGTGCTGTTGTACACCATGGCGGTGCAGGTACAACCCAAATAGCCATAATGTCCGGATGCCCTTCAGTTGTAATTGCACATATTGTTGATCAATTTTTATTTGGGTCGGAATTAAAGCGGCTTGGCATCGGCGCTGAAGTATTAAACCGTCGTACTGTAACATCAAAAAAAATTGCAGAGCAAATTCAGATTGTTCTTTATAGGAAAGCTATGGCTGAAAATGCAAAGAGAATTGGAGAAAAACTTAAAATGGAAGATGGGGTAACTAATGCTGTTAGAATTATTGAGAATCAGTTTTTAAATAGAAATTGATTTTTCATCCAAACGTAGGTAGATTTAAATTGATTAATGAAATATGAATTGCCCAATTGATTAATAAAGTGTTGAAAATAAAATGATTTATGAAATCACAAAAGAAAGTCCATCAGATATTCTATGAAAGAACATGAAACTGAGAAAGCAATGGATGCTTCGTACAATTGTGCGCAATCTGTGCTGCTGCCATTTTTAGAAAAATATGGAATACATGAAGAAACCGGATTTCGATTTGCATCTGCATTCGGAGCCGGAATGGGAGAAATGCAGCAAACATGCGGAGCTTTAACCGGTGGTTTCATGGTGTTAGGTCTTGAATATGGATTTGTAAATCCAAAAGATCAAAAGCAAAGAGAACTGTTGCTGGCAAAGACTAAACAATTCATTCAAAGATTTAAGAAAAAGTTTGGAACAACTAAATGCAAGGAACTTCTTAATTACAACATCAGTACAGAAGAGGGAAAACAAAAACACAAGGAAGAAAACGAGAGAGAACTAATTTGTAAAGTTTGCGCAAAGTATTCGGTTAGAACGTTAGAAAAACTTATTGATGTTGAACTATAATTTTTATTTCGGTTGATACACTTATTTTAAAGTACTTTAGCATTGAGAAATTATGTTTGGCACTTCATATTTAAAACGTTGCAGAAAAAAATGAGGTTTTGATGTTTCATATCCATTTACACAAAATATCTGCTATGATTGTTTTAATCTTATCAACTTTGAATTTCGGATACAGTCCTAACGAAAATCATAATTTAGAAGTCACGCAGACAAGATATTTTTTAATTGGTGAAGCTATTCCACAACACGGAGACACGTTTATTTTACCATTATCCAATGAGAGCGATATATTAGCTGCGTTGGAAATATTAAAACAAGATTTAAGCGAAAGGAAAAGAATTGTTGTTGCAAAAATTGTAAAAGGCGGAATCACCGGTGAATATGCAAACAAAGATCTATTAGATGAAAACAAACGGATTTGGTCGTGGCGCGTCTCGGAATTTGTGGGATTTGCAGATATATCCGCAGAACTTTACGATGGCTGGCCAACTTATGTTGAAAGTAATTTGGATGAATGGATAAAAAATACTAACGGCAAAATTGGTTTTTGGAGTTATACAGTTCTGCGTGAAGTCCCAGTAAGTGAATTGCGTTAAACCGCCAATCTAATTATAAGTGCCCATCCTCTTCGATTTATGCCCAAAGTTTTGTCGCTAAAGTTTCCAGATATGTAATGTCTGTCAAAATTTCTGTCAACTTAAAAACTATTATTCATGATTCAACAAGAAAGGTTAATCAATGAAAAAAACATATAAAATTATTTACAGCGGTTTAATTGCCGGCTTAATAAGCGAAGGAATTCTTGGTGCGCTTTTTATGAGTCCTCTGGTGCAGCACATTCTTTACAATCCAAATTTGCAAAGCAAATTGTTTCTTGATGTTACTCCAACAAGAGATTTGTTCCCATCCATTGCAGGTGTAGTTGTTTTAAGCATTGCGCACAGCTGGCTATTTTCAATATTTCAAAAATCAATACCTGGGAATGATTGGATTAAGAAGGGGTTATTTTGGGGATTTACAATCTGGTTGTTATTCTGGGTATTTCAAGAGTGGTTCATTTATCACACATTGTTAAATGAGCCACTTATTTTAAATTTACTTGAACTGACAATTTTACTGATCGGAAGTTTTACAGAAGGTCTCATAATATCCAAATTCCTTTTCGAAAGTGAATTTTAGAGTACAAAAACCAATTAGTAACTCACCTTACGCAATTGTAGGGCGATTCTCAGAATCGCCCATGCATGTTGTTTTCAAATATCCTTTTTTCGAGCGAAACAGAGTTTCGCTCTACAATTTTGCGTAAGGTGAGTTAGTAAATTTTCCAAATAGGGCTTAACCTAAAAACTCTATGAACCCATGGCTCAATATTCCTATTGAAGATTATGAAGCTCACATGTCAATGAGCTCGGTAGCTCAATCACAATATTTATCGCAATCACTTCGTGATACTGCAAATGAAATTCAACCAAACTCAGTAGCAATAATTGGATGTTCGGGCGGCAATGGTCTTGATCATTTATTATCGCGTGGACTTAAGAAAGTAGTTGGCGTTGATATAAATCCTTCTTATATCTTTACTACACAAGAAAGATACAAGCATCGTTTTGAAGATCTTGAACTACTATGCCAAGATTTCACTTCACCGGAATGTAGTTTCTGGCCTGTTGATTTAGTTTTTGCTGCTCTTGTATTTGAATATGTTGATTACAAGTTGGGGCTTTCTTCGATAACTAGGTTTATTAATCCCGGAAAGTATTTATCTGTGATATTACAATTGCCATGCAAGACTATTACGGAGATCAGTCCGGGACCCTATACAAGCTTAAACGCACTCAGTAGTTTGTTCAAATTTATACTGCCGAAAGATTTTGAAGCTTACGCAAAGTCTGTCGGTCTTTCAATTGTGACTTCTAAATGTATAACTCTCAATTCCGGCAAAATGTTTCATGAGTTCCTTTTTCAAAAGAAAGATATGAGCATCACTTTACCGGATGTAACCTAAAGTATTTAAACACAGTTACAAGAACGAAATTTGCCCGCAGGGCATTAAAACCAATAACCATCAAATCACAATCAAGGAGAAACACAATGAAAAGAATGATTTATGTTGTAGTAATTGCAAGCGCATTACTTCTAACTGTATCAGCTTTTAATCGAACAGATACTAAAACTTCTACGAAAGCGAGTACAACTTGTACGCAAGTAGATAATACTTGCTGCGGCGGTTGTGTAGAAGAAAGATGTCGCTAAGCTGAAATAGTGAATAGTTACGACTCATAGGTTAATAACTTCATTAATAAAATCTCCTCCTATACCGGAGGAGATTTTAATTTGTATAAAATAATCTATTGGTATGTGTAACACTTGCTATCCCTTCGTAAATTTACGATCATATAAAAGAAAAAAAGAGGGATTTAGTAAGTTCATAAAAAATCTAGACCGGAGAAAAACGAATTAGATGGAGAATCAAGAATGGATATAAAATCAAACTGGAAAGAAATTAAAATTCATTTTCACAAAAGTTTTCGTACAAATTTCCATGTATCAATAGCATCTGTAGATCAAAACAACTGTCCTACGGTAACCCCAATAGGTTCTTTGTTTTTAAATAACAATTGCACGGGCTATTACTTTGAAAAATATCCAACAAAACTTCCTGTCAATGCTGAACACAATAAAAACATTTGTGTCCTTGGCGTAAACAGCAACACTTGGTTTTGGATTAAGTCATTGTTCAAGAATAGATTTGATTCTTATCCCGCAATAAAATTGTATGGCACACTTGGTAATAAACGACCAGCGACAAAAAATGAAATTGAACGATTGAACAGAAGAGTAAAAAATACCAAGGGATTAAAAGGGAACGCATATTTATGGGGCAAGATGGAATATGTCAGAGAAATTCAATTTATTCGTGCTGAAAAAATTAACTTGGGTGAGATGACAGAAGGTTTGGAGTAACAATTTATAGGAGATAGTTATGAAAAAAAATTTTTATGCTATTGATAGTTTTGGTCGCTGTCATGACAGGAAACCTTCTCGCGTAAAATCCTAAGGAGGAAAATCCGAGTTGCTGTAAATCGAGCACAAGCTGTTGTTTCGAACAAGGGAATAATAATTCTGCAAATAATAAAAAGGAGAAAAGAGAAATGACATTTAAAGCTAAGCGGGTAGCAAGAAGTTATCGTCAAACAATTAACGCAATACCTAAGACAATATTTCCTTTATTATGTCCTGTAAGAGAAGCTGAATGGCTTGATGATTGGGATTACAAAACGGTCTATTCCGTTTCCGGAGTAGCGGAATTAAATTCTGTGTGGACTACATCTTATTGGAAGGATAATGAACAAACATGGATTATCACAAAGCATGATGCAAACACTAATGAAGTTCAGTTCGCACGTTTTGTGCCGGGCTTTGTTGTAAGTGTTCTGGACATAAAAGTATTACCCAAAGATGAAAATAGTTCTTACGTAGATATAACTTATACATACACCGGTCTTTCTGATGACGGGAATAATTTTCTAGAAAATGATTTTACGGAAGAATTTTTCCAAAAAAACATGAAAACTTGGGAAGACTCAATGAATTATTTTCTTCAAACAGGAAAAATGTTAAAGACAACTCATTAATATGAATATGAAACAGAGACCAAAATCATTTTATACAATAAGATTTCACGATTGCGATCCATACGGTCATTTAAATAACACCAAGTATTTCAATTACATGTTAAACGCTAGAGAGGATCATCTTAAAGAATATTACAATTTTTCTTTAAGTGACCATTATAAAAGCGGTACCGGCTGGGTCATAAGCAATCAAGAAATTTTTTACATTCGTCCTGCTTCGTACAATGAAAAGGTGTGTATTTTCTCTTCATTAATAGAAGCAAGTAGCGATTACTTACTTGCCGAAATTATTATGACTGATGAGAGCGAAAAAAAAATAAAATCCGTTCTCTGGTCAAAATTTATGAGTATAAATTTACAAACCAAGAAACGGCAAAATCATTCTGATGAGTTTATGGAGTTTGTAAGATCAATTGAAGTTAAAGATGTGAATGTTGCCGAGGGTTTGAAAGCAAGAATATCAAACATTAAGTTTTAAAAAAATATGTCAAATAAACTTTGTCCCAAAATCATATTAGAGGGAACACGACTTACATTTAAGACTGAGATTGCATTTGCATTAAACGAGCATCCTCAAATCGTCGGCCCGCGTAAGTATCGTTATCATTCTCCCATAATTTCAGCGGAGTGGTGTGCGTTTACAAATTTTCCGTGGGGAAGAGGAATGATTAATTTTGAGCCTCACGAAGAAGCTTTGGCTATGGAAACATACCGGACTTGGATGCGGCTGTTTGAGCTTCAACGATACTTTTCATGGATCGTAGACCGGTTTCATATTTCAACTCAAGCATTTCAACTAACAGCTTCAAATAAATGGTATGATTTTACCTGGTTGGAAGAAAGATTAATCAACTTGAATTTTCGTCTCGTTTTTTGCTACCGCACAACAGAATCGTTTCTTTTGGCTCGAACTGAGAGATTAAAAATTTCGGGTAATCCTTCGCAATATGATGATCTTGAAAAATTTTCTCAAGAACAAGAGTTGATGAAAAAACTAGTAAGCGAATCACAACTTAAATCTCTTTGGCTAGATGTTTCAGCTAACAATATTCCCTTAGCTGTGAACAAAATTGCGGATTGGTTAAAAGAAACAGGCGGGCTTGAAATTACATAAAAATATCTCTTGAGACGCTTTGATTTTACCAAAGATCAGTTTATAGATAGCATTTCATATGACGATATTCCTTCAACTCGATCCGAGGCATTTTCCGTTACTACATAAAATCATTTAATCGTTTCCGGTTAATAGTTACATCCCGCCATAATCTCATCTCATTAACAATTCATTTAATGCTTCAAGACGAAAATTTCTATAGAAACTTAGTTATCACTTCAGCGTTATTGTTTTCAGGCTTTCCCAGATAATAAGATAAATCAGATTATGATAATGGCAGCTTGATAACAATGAGTAAGTCAAAATATTGTTGTCCTAATGGATACGTATAGACAATGCTGTGTTAGTATGCTTTTATTTTTGCGGCGCTACTATGAAAATATTAAACGTAGTATAAGCATTAAAAGCAATTCTTAATTAATAAATAAACCAAAAAAGTGTGAAAACGATATGAAAGCATTTATCACCCAGTTAGCAATCCTTATTCTCTTGATTACAACAAATTTTAGTGCACAGACAATCTTAGAAAAATATGTTAAAGAAGGGATGGAAAACAATATAGTCCTTCAACAGAAAAAGATCACTTATGAAAAGGCAGCATATTCTCTAAAAATTGCCACAAGCTATTTCTTCCCATCAATTAATCTGAATGCGAATTATACGAGTGGTGAAGGAGGTCGGAGTATTAATCTTCCTATTGGAGACCTTATGAATCCGGTTTACCAAACATTAAACCAACTGACTAACTCAAATTCTTTCCCTCAAATTAATAACGTGAATGAAAATCTTTTTCCCTACAAGTTTTATGATGTAAAATTAAGAACAACCATGCCGATTTTTAATTCTGATCTTATCATTAACCGCAATATTGAAAACAACCAAAAACAAATTGCTGATTATGAAGTTGAGATGTACAAAAGAGAGTTAGTGAAAGAAATCAAAGTTGCATACTTCAATTATATGAGTGCGGAAACAGCAATATATATTTATGATAACGCATTGTCCCTTGCTAATGAAGGGAAGCGAGTTAATGAATCATTACTGAAAAACGGAAGCGGCTTGCCGGTTTATATCCTGCGCAGCGAGAATGAAATAGAAAATATTAAAAGCAAAAAAGCAGAAGCGGAAAATCAATCTTCAAGTGCCAAATATTATTTCAATTTTCTGCTGAATAAAAATTTGGATGCCGCTATAGATACCGATTCTTCTTTGGTAAATAAAGTTTCTCAATCTTCAGCAAAAACGGATACAACATTATCAGTTTCTAGTAGAGAGGAATACTTAGCTCTTCAGCAAGTCGTAAAGATTTACCAATCTTTAATTGATTTGAATAAACATTCTTGGATTCCCAAAGTCAGTGCATTCTTAGATCTCGGCGTTCAAGATCAGAAATGGAATTACAATTCTCAGTCTAGATATTATCTTTTTGGAATTCAACTTGATGTACCAATCTTTGAATCATTTAGAAACTGTTATAAGATTGAACAGTCGGAACTAGACTTAAAAAAATCTGAACTGAACACTCAACTTGTCAAAAAACAGCTTTATCTAAGTGCCAATATCGCCTCAAACGCACTTGCACTAACTTACCAAAATTATAATTCCTCACTAAAACAGTTTAATGTCGCTCAAACCTATTACAAACTGATGATCAAAGGTTATCAGGAAGGAGTAAATACTTTTTTGGAAACAATTGATGCGCGCACTCAACTGCTTAACTCGGAATTATCGGTAAACATTATGAAATATAAAATCATGATAGCTGCGGCAAATTACGAACGCGAAACAAATTTATATAGAATTGATTATTAACATTAAAAGAAAATACCATGAAAAAAACATCATTAATAATAGTAACAGCAATTTTTGTTAGCCTAACAATTACAGCATGTAAAAATAAAGAAGCTTCTTCAGCCGACGAACAAATATCTGTTCGTGTTCTTGAATTGAAAAAAGGAGAGGTCAATAAAACAATTACAGCGTCAGGCCAATTTACAACCGAAGACGAAACTTTCCTTTCTTTTAAAACAGGTGGAGTTATCAAAGCAATTTATGTTAAAGAAGGAGATGCTGTTAAAAAAGGGCAAACTTTAGCGACTCTTGAAATGACTGAAATAGACGCACACGTTTCGCAAGCGAAAGCGGGATATAAAAAAGCTTTGAGAGATTTTAATAGAGTTAACAATCTTTATAAAGATAGCGTTGCAACTCTTGCTCAATTTCAGGACACAAAAACAGCATTAGAAGTTGCTACACAACAATTGAACATTGCTAACTATAATCAGAATCATTCTGAAATAAAAGCTTTAACAGACGGATATATTCTAAAAAAATTAGTTAGCGAAGGACAAATAGTTGGCCCAGGTATGCCTATTCTGCAAACCAATGGAGCCAGTAAAGGAAATTGGATTTTGAAAGTAAGTGTAAGCGACAACGAATGGTCTGCAATTAACGTAAATGATGCTGCCTCAATTGAAGTTGATGCTGCTTCGAAAGATAAACTTCATGCTGTTGTAAGTAGAAAGTCCGAGGGGATTGATCCATTCTCTGGTACTTTCACAATAGATTTAAAAGTGACTACAAAATCAACAATCAAATTAGCAAGCGGATTATTTGGTAATGCTAAGATTGCACTTTCCAAGCCGCTATCAGCATGGACTGCCCCGTATGAATCAATAATGGATGGAGATAGAAACGTCGGTTACGCTTTTATTACGAATGATTTTAAGACTGCACAGAAAGTGAAAGTTAATATTGCCGACATCATGGAAGATAAAGTTTTAATAAGCGGTGGTTTGGAAAATGCAAAAGCCCTAATTACTTCAGGGAGTGCGTACTTAAATGAAAACTCTAAGATCAAAGTTGTGAAAGAATAAAAGAGAATTAAAATGAAAATAATAGAGAATGCGGTTAAAAATCCCCAGCTAACACTTCTACTTTTTGTTATGGCAATAATTGTTGGACTTACAACAATATTAAATATGCCCCGCTCCGAAGATCCGGAAGTTAGAACTACAGGTTTCCCAATAGTTGTGGTCTATCCAGGTACAAGTCCTAAGGATATGGAAGATCTTGTGGTAGATCCGATCGAAAAGAAATTATCGGGATTAGAAAACATCAAAACAATTACAAGTGAAATCACCGATGGCTTAGCAATTATTATGGTCATGTACAATTATGGGATAAATCCTGATGATAAATATCAAGAGTTGATTAGAGAGGTGAATAATTTGCGACAGGAACTTCCACAGGATATTTATAAAATAGATATTAAAAAATGGCTTCCTTCAAATGTAAATGTTCTGCAAATAGCGCTGATATCGGATAATGCTTCCACTGATAAACTAAAAAAAGCTTCGGAAGATTTAAAAGATGAATTGGAAAAGTTACAGCAATTAAAAAAAGTCGAAATTCATGGTCTATCAAAAAAAAATATCCGGGTTGAATTAAAACTTGATAAGATGAACAGCATGCACATACCACTTGATGCTGTTTTAGGAAGTATTCAAAGCGAGGGGATTAATATTCCTGGTGGGAGTGTAAATGCAGGGACCAAAACATTTAACATTAAAACCAGCAACAATTACAAAAGTGTAGATGAGGTTAAAAATACTGTTGTGTTCGCGGCTAATGGGAAGAATATTTTCTTAAAAGATATTGCTAATGTTTATTTCAATTTTGAAGATAGTAAATATATAACCCGGTTGAATACTCATAGATGTGTGTTTGTAGTTGCAGCTCTTAAACCAGGTGAAAATATTTCCCACTCACAAAAAGATTACTTAAATGTTATTCAGAAGTTCAAATCCAACTTACCGAAGAATATTGATTTAGTCGTCAATTTTGATCAGGCAGATAATGTAAACAGAAGATTAGGCGGATTAGGAATTGATTTTCTAATTGCAATTTGCCTTGTTGCTTTAACTCTTCTTCCGTTGGGCTCGAGGGCTACGACTATTGTAATGATGACAATTCCACTTTCTATTTCTGCGGGTATTGTTATTATCTATTTTTTCGGATTCACTCTCAACCAGTTAAGCATTGTTGGACTTGTTGTAGCTCTCGGTTTGCTGGTTGATGATAGCATAGTTGTTATAGAAAATATTGAACGATGGCTTCGAGAAGGTCATTCAAGATTAGATGCTTCAATAAAAGCTACCAAACAAATTGCTGTTGCAGTCATAGGAACCACGGCTACATTGATAATAGCATTTTTACCTTTGATGATTTTGCCCGGCGATTCAGGTGAATTTATCAGAAATCTTCCGGCAGCAGTAATTGCATGTGTTTTTGCTTCGATGATTGTTTCGCTGACGATCATTCCTTTTTTATCTAATAAATTATTAAAGGAACATGGCGGCAATTATGAAGGCAATATCTTTCTACGAGCCTTTAAGTCGTTAATCAAAAAAACTTATTCAAGACTTTTAGACAAAGCTCTGAATAAACCGGTAATAACTTTATTGGTTACTGTCGCAATTTTTGTCGGCTCATTATTGCTTATTCCGGTTATCGGCTTCAGTTTATTTCCCACATCAGAAAAGCCACAGTTTTTAGTTGACATTACTACGCCGCTGCAATCTAATGTTGACCACACAAATAAAATTGCTTCTGAAATAGAGAAGGAGTTACGGAAATATCCGGAAGTAAAATATGTTGCTACCAACGTTGGCAAAGGCAATCCGGACATTTATTACAATGTGATGCAGAAAAACGAAACAGCAAATTTTGCCCAGATATTTGTTCAATTGGATAATGATGTAACTCCTTCTAACAAAATAATTTTAATTGAAGAGTTAAGAAAAAAATGGTTTTCTTATCCCGGCGCTAAAGTAGAGGTAAAAGATTTTGAACAGGGAACTTCGATGGTTGCGCCTGTAGAAGTCCGAGTGTTTGGAGACAACTTAGACACTTTAAGATCACTGGCTTCCAATATTGAACAATTACTTGAACATACTGTGGGGACTATTTATGTCAAGAATCCGCTGAGCAATCTCCAGTCGGATATTCGTGTTGATATTAATAAAGAAAAAGCTCACGCTTTAGGAATACCAACAATTAATATTGCTAAAACGGTTAGGCTTGCGATTGCCGGATTTACTTTAGGTAAAGTGACTAATAATGAAAGTGAAAATTATGATGTAGTTGTTACGAATGCGAAAAGAAATTTATCATCATTAAGTGCTTTTGAAAATTTGTATGTAAATAATGTCCAAGGTAAATCAGTACCATTATCACAGGTTGCAACACTTCGGCTGGAATCTTCACCGTTAAAAATAAATCATCGGAATAAAACGAGAGTTGCTTCTATTTATGCTTCCGTTCAGAAAGGATATCTAACCGATAATGTTATCAAAGATGTAGTTCAGCAAATGGACAATTATAAATTTCCTAAAGGATACAGCTATGAAATGGGTGGAGAAATAGAATCGAGAGCAAATTCCTTTAAAGGAATAAACCTTATTCTAATTGTCACACTATTTCTTTTCATAATTGTACTTGTGCTGGAGTTTAAAACTTTCAAAAGCACGCTAATTGTACTTTCGGTAATCCCATTGGGAATTGTAGGCGCTGTGCTTGCATTGCTTGTAACTGGTAACTCACTTTCATTTGTTGCAACAATCGGATTAATAGCTTTAGCAGGTGTTGAAGTTAAAAATACAATTCTTCTTGTTGATTTTACCAATCAGTTGCGCGCTCAGGGTGCAACCTTGGATGAAGCGATACGGGAAGCTGGTGAGGTAAGGTTTTTGCCGATTGTTTTAACCTCGCTAACTGCTATTGGCGGTTTGATACCAATTGCCGTTTCAACTAATCCTTTAATTTCTCCTTTGGCTATTGTGATTATCGGAGGTTTAATAAGTTCAACACTTTTATCAAGAGTGGTTACACCGGTCGTTTACAAATTATTGCCGCCAAAGATTAACGATTAGAAGACTTTAAAAACTTGATACTGAACGAATATCTCTCGTAGAATTTACTTATGATTATTTAAATTCATCAGGTTCGAAATTCTCCCGACAAGTCGGGACTGACTCTCAAAATATAAAAGCTCGATTATGAAAAATAGTCGGGCTTTTTCAATTTTAAATGAAGTGAATGAGTTCAGCTATTCTCCGGGCGATTCAACTCAATTTGCGCATTGTCCAATTCATTTATAAGCTTAAAAGGAACTTAGAAATTGGTATTGCTGTTATTAATGTAGTTCTCACAAGAAAAATAAATTTATCCAATATTTCCTCATGTCCGGTTTTAACGAAAGATTTGATATGCGTCCAAGTCCGATTAATTTTTTTTCAACGTCAAGCAATTTCAAAAAAAGTTATTGTTTCTTTTTGATCGTTTTATTTTTGGCAGGAGTGAACAACGCATTTGGAAACTCCGACGTGCTAAACGGTGAAAAGGGGAAACAAGTCTATCGAACTTTGACCAAAATTCCTCCGACCGCCGAACAGGTAAAGGTTGGATTTTATGCTCAAAATGTTTATGAATTGAACCAAGCCGACAATACGTATTACATTGATTTTTATGTCTGGTTCAAATGGAATGGAGAAATTGATCCGACGCAAAATCTTGAATTTATGAATGGAGTGGAAGATTGGGGAATGACAAAAGTAAATGCGTACGAAACTCCGAAACAACTTTTAGACAGCAGTTTTTATCAGGTGATTCGTGTTGAAGGAAGGTTCCGCGGAAATTTTGAATTCGAGAAATATCCGCTTGATAAGCAACAACTTATTGTTCTGTTGGAAAATTCCGTGCATGATGTTGATGAGTTGGTCTATCTCGCGGATACTACAGAATCGGGTTATACCGAGGACCTCGCAATCCCAGGATGGAAATTTGAAGACTACTCAATCAAAAATTTATTTCACCCCTACAAAACAAATTTTGGTGATTATAAAATTGATGAGAGCTTCTCCAATTATTCTGCTATCGGATTTGCGTTAGAGGTTTCGCGTCCCGTAAACTACTTCGTCTGGAAACTATTATTCCCGTTGCTCATTGTTTTGCTTGCAAGTTTTGGCGCTCTGTTGCTTGATCCTTTGCGTGTGGATTCTCGAATTTTTCTTCCGATCACGGCATTACTTACAATCGTTTTTTTGCAGCAATCTTATTCAGATGCACTTCCGGCAGTTAATTATCTCGTAATGATAGATAAAATATATGTGATTGCTTATATCATAATCATTGTTACCATCATGGAAACAATTTACACCGCGGGATTTGTAAAAAGCGACAGCGTTGAATCAATAAAAAAAATTAGATCCATTGATCACAAGTTATTATTTCTGGGAACTGTTTTTTTATTAATCGGGATAATTTCCCTCCTTCTTTTTTAATTGAAAAAGACGAGGAAGAAATCAGCTAAAAGAATCAGTGATCCTCACCGTCACTTTCTTTTTGATGTCCACTCCCTTCGCCGGAATTCGCTTTTTCGGCTTCATCTTTATTTGCCGACCGATGACATTTTACGCAATTAGTGATATCCTTAATTCCTTCCTCCTGATGTTCAGATAATATTTTCGCCTCGCTATGTTCATGGCAAGAATAACATGTGTATTGCTTGAAGGTTTGTTGCGGATGACAAGTGGCGCATTTTGCCGGATGATCATTGTCGAATCTAAAATATTTTTCGTGGTTGATGAATGTTGCCGGTTTCCAAGCTTCTATTGAATGACAAGTCCCGCATCGAAGCGATTTATCAATATGAATTTCGTCTTTTGGGATTGATTGAGTGTGGCACTGGTTGCAATCATCTTTTATGTATGCCGGCAATACGTCATGTGTAAATATCATTTTCGCTGTTTCCAACGGAGTTCCTTTATGTTCTTGATGACAATGAGCGCACTCCATTTTGGATACCACAGAATGAATCAAATTAGCTCTTAGATTGATACGAGTAGAATCATCGACTACTTTGTATCCAATGTTTTTTATAGCATGACAATTTGTGCACTTATATTTTTCAACACCGGCGGCTAACGTATGACACAAAAAACAATCTTGCTTTATTTTTTCATGTCCCCTTGAAATAACTCCCGGATTGATTGCGTAATAAGGTGAAAGCAAGATTAACGCGATTCCAAAGACTGTTGATGCCAGTGCGGTTGTTAGAATTTTCATGACTTACCAAAATAATAGTATTGAAATAATGTGTAATAACGCGAACACGATGAAGAGGGTAGTAAGCGGTAAATGAATCTTTCTCCACTTCTGCATTGTATCAACTAAAAGAGAATCATACAAAAGTTCTTTTTCAATTTCTTCGTTTGACAATTGATAATTCAATAAATGCTGCCGGGATTTTTGTAATTCCTTTTTAGAACTTTCTAATAAATATCTTCCAACAAAACCGCTTGCAGTTACAATCAACATAAAGAATAACGCCATCCAAGGAATGATTGCATTAAAATGGATGCCGCCGTGCACGCATATAAATAAAGCGCCGCTCCATCCTAACACTTCATGCGCTTGTAAAAAAGTTTTTGGTGATCCCGATTTTAAGAGTTTTCGTTTTCGGAGCGAATAAAGGAACGACAAAAGAATAAATCCCGTTCCCACAATTCCAAAATACCTTCCTATCCACACTAATTTTGTGAGATGAAGAAAATAATCAGTCACAATTGTTGCCAGAATGAGCGACATGTATGTAATTATTGAGGGAAGAATTTTTTTTATTGTTAAACCGTGCAGCATGGAAATTCTCTTATTTGTTAATGAAATAAATGTTCAAGACAGCGAAAGTCATCCATCTTTATTTAATGGATTTTTTCCGAATTGCCAATTTCATCTTTCAAGATTAACGTTCAGCTAAAACTGTTTTTTATCAAAGATGAAATAAGTAAAAGTAATTTTATTAGAAGTTTACAGGAGGTTTCCAGATTTGAAAAATGTTTTCATCTTGAAATATCGGTCGGAGTTCGGCTGTAAGGAGTAATGGAGATGCCGGTTTTGATTTATCATATTTAACTTCGGCAAGCATATCATCAATAGAAAGGTGTGAAGAATAATCAATTGAATTGCATGTTACCTTCGGATCGAGTTGATTACCGGCGTTGATACCGTCGTGAAAACAGACGACGAATAAGAAAATAAGTAATAAATATTTTTTCATGTTAAAAAAATAAGAAAAATTCGTTCCCATCACAAATCGTTTGTGAAAGTTGCCACTGAAATCATTTTAATTAAAATAAATTGAATTTGCGGATTGCAAGAAGTGGTGCATTTATCGGAATTACTTATATTCCATCAAGAATTTATTTTATTTAGTAACGATAAATGGATCAAGAGGATGCCCGTACTTAAACCAAAACTTTTTACCACATTAAAAAATTACAACAAAGCTCAATTTATTTCCGATGCTACCGCCGGTGTGATTGTTGGAATTGTAGCGTTGCCCTTGGCAATTGCGTTTGCAATCGCAAGCGGAGTCACTCCTGAAAAAGGTATTATCACTGCAATAATAGCCGGCTTTACTATTTCTGTTTTCGGAGGAAGCCGGGTTCAGATTGGCGGACCTACCGGCGCTTTCATAATTATTGTTTACGGGATAGTCCAGAATTATGGAGTAACCGGACTAACAATTGCAACCTTAATGGCAGGAGCCATTCTAATGATAATGGGATTTGCGCGTTTCGGTTCTCTAATAAAATTTATTCCGTATCCGGTTGTAGTTGGTTTTACAAGCGGAATTGCGTTACTGATTTTTTCAACCCAGATAAAAGATTTTTTCGGATTGCAAATTCAAAAAGTCCCTTCCGAGTTTCATGAAAAATGGCTTGCATACTTCGGAGCTGTTTCTACTATTAATATTTACGTATTGGGAATTGCTCTTCTCTCTTTGCTGATCATGATTTTCTGGCCGAAGATAACGCACAAAATTCCCGGCTCATTGATTGCAATTATTGTCGCTACGGTTTTAGTGATGATTTTCAAATTACCTGTTGATACAATCGGAAGTAAATTTGGAGAAATTCCGTCTAACTTACCTGCGCCGCATCTTATCGAAATAAATTTAACTCTGATCAAAAATTTAATTGCGCCGGCAACGGTTATTGCAATACTTGCCGCAATTGAATCGCTTCTTTCTGCCGTTGTTGCCGATGGTATGATCGGGGGAAAACACAGGAGCAATATGGAATTGGTTGCGCAAGGTTTGGCAAATATTGTTACTCCGCTTTTTGGAGGCATACCGGCAACCGGTGCCATCGCACGGACAGCGACAAATATTAAAAACGGCGGAAGAACTCCTGTTGCGGGAATCATTCACGCAATAACACTTTTACTAATTATGCTTTTCTTCGGCAACTACGCAAAATTAATTCCGATGGCAACGTTAGCTGCAATTCTTGTTATAGTTGCTTACAATATGAGTGAATGGCACGCATTTAAGACTCTGTTAAAAAGTCCCAAATCAGATGTTATAGTTTTACTTACCACTTTCTTTTTGACTGTGATATTTGATCTAACCATTGCAATTGAAATTGGGATGATATTAGCCGTGCTGCTCTTTATGAAACGGATGGCCGAAGTTTCTAATGTTAGCGTTGTTACAAGAGAATTAGAAGATGAAGAGGAATTACCTGACCCCAATGCGGTTGATAAAAAATTAATTCCTGCCGGAGTAGAAGTGTTCGAAATAAACGGGCCCTTCTTCTTTGGTGCCGCATCAAAGTTTAAAGAACAAATGCGAATGGTTGAAGACCCGCCGAAAGTAAGAATTGTCCGTATGAGAAATGTACCTGCGGTGGACGCAACCGGTTTACAGACCATAAAAGATTTTTATAACGACGCCAAAAAACAAGGTACACAGGTAATCTTATCCGGAGTACATACGCAGCCGTTGTATGCTATGACTCAAGCCGGTATTTTTGATTTAGTCGGTGAAGAAAATATATTCGGCAACGTTGATGATGCTCTCGATCGTTCGCGTGAAATTCTTGGAATGCCGAAATTAGGGAGACCGCAGGATTTTGTTCCGCATGTTAAAAGAGAAATGAAAGATTAGTTTTGAAAATATATAGAATTAAATTGGATTAAAATTTTGGATCTTACGACAAAAGATATTTCTCATTTACTGATGCTTCCGGAAAAAGAGGTTCAGCTATTAATTAAGAAAAAAGAAATTCCCTTCCAGATTTTACGTGATAAAGTATTTTTCAATAAGCAGCAAATTATTGAATGGGCGCTTGGACGTAATCTTCCGATCAACGTTTCCAATCATGTTAAGTTAAGCGAGTATCACGTTGAAACTATAAGCACTCTGCTCGATAAAAAATCATTTCATTATGATTGTGAATTCTCCGAGTCGGATTATATTTCACAGATGATATCAAATCTCGATCTCGAAAAAAATGTTGACCTCGAAATTGTTGTTCAGCTTTTAAAAAGCCGGGAAGCGATGATGAGTACTGCAATAGGCAACGGAATTAGTCTGCCGCATCCCAGAGTTCCGATTATGATTGGTAAAAACAGACCGTTAATAAATTTTTTCTTTCCTCAAAAGCCGCTGGAGCTTCAGGCAATTGACGGAAAACCGGTTCATACAATTATACTTCTGATTTCGCAGACGATTAAACAGCATTTGAGCTTGATCGCTCACTTAAGTTTTTTGTTATCAAAAGAAACATTCCGGTTCGCTCTCGAAAACCGGCTTGAATGCAAAGAAGCATTAGACATCATTAAAAAGATTGAGGAGACTAGATAGAGATTTCAATGAACAGTTTCATTAATCTTGATAATGTATTGTTCACAGCTGCTTTTATCATTCAATTGTCAGCTATCATTCCTATAACTATAATCAAAAATGAACGTAAATCTTTTTATGCATCAAACATTGTTCTGCTGACCGGTTTAACTCTTGGGTTAATCTCAACTTTATCTTCCGCGCTTTTTTCATCTCAGCAATTTTCAAGTAACCACATTCTGCTTTTTAATAACTGGGTACGCCTGGACGGATTGGGTCTCTACTTTTTGTTTATCATTCAGCTTGCTGCAATACCAACGACAATTTTTAATTTCTCTTATCTTCAACATTATATAGAACTGAAGCGGCCGGTAAAAAGTTTTGTTATGTTTTATACAATCCTTCTAATCTCAACTCAGTTTGTTGTAATTGCAAATCAAGCCATACTCTTTTTGGTCTGCTGGGAAACAATGAGCATGTCGGCTTACCTTGCAATGATTTTAGAAAAAGAGAAAGAGGAAGTTCAGCGGGGAAGTTTTTATTATGTTGTTGCTGCCCATGTTGTAATGTTTATTCTTTACATCTTTTTCTTTTTACTTCACCATCAAACCAGCAGCTGGTTCTTAAGCGACTTTCATCTTGATGCTGCTGCCGGAAATCTTCTCCCGCTTCTATTTATTTTATCTTTTATCGGTTTCGGAATAAAAGCCGGAATGATGCCGTTTCATATTTGGCTGCCGCAAGCTCATCCGATTGCGCCGACGGTATTAAGTGCATTTCTTTCAGCTGTAATTCTGAAGACCGGAATTTACGGGTTATTAAGAACGTTTCAATTTCTTAATCCGGTTCCGGAATGGTGCGGCTGGGGTCTTCTTTCTGTTAGTATAATTACCGCAATATTAGGTGTCTGGTATGCGCTTGCACAACATGATATTAAACGTTTGCTTGCGTACCACTCTGTAGAAAATATTGGGATCATCGGCATCGGCATTGGCATTGGATTTATCGGCTCTGCAAATAATTTACCAGTACTGCAAGTATTAGGTTTCGGCGGCGCACTTCTTCATACATTGAATCACTCGATATTTAAAAGTCTTTTGTTTCTCGGCAGCGGTGCGATTTGTCAAAATCTTGGAACGAGAAATATTGAATTGATGGGCGGAATAGTTCATCGCGCAAAATACCTGGCGATTTTTTTTCTAATCGGTTCGGTTGCTATTAGCGGAATTCCTCCGTTCAATGGATTCATTTCAGAATTCATTATCTA
>Ga0172369_10003607_pt1 | contig 20263 bp, 17 predicted proteins | sample LakKiv25m_FD_114539 | JGI IMG/M metagenome (GOLD analysis project Ga0172369, IMG submission 114539) | Freshwater microbial communities from Kabuno Bay, South-Kivu, Congo - kab_022012_11.25m | ecosystem: Environmental > Aquatic > Freshwater > Lake | place: Democratic Republic of the Congo...
AAGTACACTTTCCGCGGTCATGGGGTGTATCTTTTATTGGGCAGGATTGACGAAGAATTCGGTTTCCCCAGCATGGTTGTTGATAAGATGGCTAAACTGCCGGTTGAAGAAGACCCGAGAAACAAATGAAAGGCTTTTGCAAAAGCAAATGATTTTATAAGGAATTACTGCAACTTATTAATCATCAGTGTTATGTCTGTATTATTATTGAATTTATTTCCATTGAAAGCCAGACACACAAATCATTATCTATGCCCAAAAAAATGGTCCCATTAAAATGAATCATGTGTTCAGGAAAATCCATTAACCATACTTCAGTTTCCCAGGCAACATTCGCTGTGTGTTTTTTGAACTCTTTAAAATCGGGGAATGCTGAAACATAAACTTTGCCGGCTTTGCAATTTATAAGGAGCATTTCGATTTCGATAATTCGTTTTGGAGAAACTGGGCCATGGGATGTGACGGCTTCGATCAAAAAAAGCCAATTATGATTTTTGTAGTATAAAACCACATCAGGTAATTTGCTGTGCTCAGTTATCGGAATGCCCAAAGTTGTCAAGGATTCTGTATTCATAAAAAGGTTTTTGTTGGTAGATCGCCAACATAAATCAGTTCGCTTCCGGGAGCAAACCTTGGTGCAAATTCCGAAATAATGGCAACTTGTACTTGATTGTGCTTTCCGGGAGAAAACCTCAGGATGTATTAATTTATGTAACGACAATGAAAAAGGCAAAGCGTTAGAAAATGCCCGAGCGCACAACACTTAATACAAAACATCTGGCTGATCGTGCTAATTTCAAGGGCATCACATTTAATAAACATCGCAACGGCTTGATAGGGAATCGCTTTGCAATGCCAAACGTTTTAAATGCTTGTCCGTTAAACAACAACCTGGTAAACAGAAATTAAATTCAAGTGATGAAAAGTAGCAATTGATTGGGACGGAAGTACTTTGAAATCCTTTACGGTGGCATAGCCCAGGCAGTTGAACGAGATCCCGGGATGAATAAACGGCTATGGAAATTGGAAAAGGTTTTATTGTTTTATGATTCGGGGGCTGTGTCTGGCTGCCTGGCGGATTTATTGGTAAAGCCTATGGTTTTTTGATAGGTTGAGGTAGTTTTGTTGGGTTTCATCCGGGTTATTCTGGTATAAATACTGTTGGTTTCAGCCTTTGATAAGAAACATTGGTGCTAAACCGGTTAAGAAATGATCCGAAGATTCCGAAGAAGTAGTCCTTTCATCGGGATAAAAAGATTTTGCTTGGCTTTCATGAAAACACAAATTCACTACCTTTGGGGCTAACATTGGAATGAGTTGGCGGACATGGTACAACATCGGGTAGATGTAAAATGCATATAAGATTTTGACTGTTCTATGACGTAAATGTTGGTGATTTTTTTTGATGAAAACACGACTTATTTTAATTTGCCTCCTACTTGCAATACTGTTCTCTTGTAAAAGGACTAACCCATTTATCATTGAAACTGATATTGAGCGTATTTCAACAAATTCGATAAAAAATGGATTGACAATAAAGGAAAATGAAAACCTAGCTAAATTGATTGTTGATACATTGAGAAAGAATACTATTGGGAAGGTGTTACCAGGGGTTATGGTTACTGATCTCTCAAATCAGAAATTAAATCTTCTTGATGGGTTGGATAAATTGAACGGTAATTTTATAATAATTTCGAGTGATGTTCATTGTGGATTTGGCCTGGATTGCATGACAAATCTTTTTCCAGAAGCATTAAAACAGTCGAAAGCTCATAATATGGATATTGAGACTGTTTGTCTGCTCAAAAAGACTGAATTTGATATTAAGGACTCTATTAAATTTATTAAAACCTTAAAACAGATAAAGCCTTTTTATCAAACAATCTTTATAATTGATGAAAGGTTAGCCGGAAAGCTTAATATGAGCATTAATCCTACCAGACTTTATGTGAACAAGAATATGATCGTTTCAAATATCGAATTTGGCATCCCAATGGTTGCAGAATTGTACCATGAGATCGAACAAAATACAATTGGTAATAATTAAAGGTAATCTTGTTTGCTAATGTTTTTGATTCAGTGCATGTTAGCCATTTGGGCAGTTCTTTAATTGGTTGAGTTAGTTTTTTGTGTTTCTTCCGGGTTATTGTGACATTAATACTGTTGGTTTCAGCCTTTGATTAGAAACATTGGTGTTAAACAGGGTTAAGAAATGATGCGAAGATTCAGGAGAAGTAGTCCTTTCATCTGGATAAAAAGATTTTGCTTTGCTTTCATGAAAGCACAAGTTCGCTACCTTTGGGGCTACCATTGGAATGAGTTGATAGGAATTGGTTAAGGAAGGAAGTAAAACAACCTGGATTTGCACTCAACATTCCGAAAAAAAGTCGAAAACAATAAAATGCCCCTTTTAGGATGAGTAACTTTAACTATTTTTACTGTCGGATTAAAATATAAATATGACAGTGATCACACATAGCCAATCAAATTCAGGTGCATTAATATGGTTTTGTCATGTTTACAAGCGGGTTGTGCGTTTTGCAAAATTCAGCATAAATGTCAGATTATAAAATATTTACTAATGCCTGTAAAACAAATAAAGTCCGGTTACGAATATCAAAACAAAATAATTATTTTTTTTATTTGAAATATTATGGATGAGCGTACGATAACAAAAACAATAATTGCTTTGGAGACAGAAGCTCTTGAAGCGTGGCACAATGGTAATCCATCTCCCTATCTCGAACTTTATTCGAATGACTTCACTTATTTCGACCCAGCCCATGAAAGGCGGCTTGACGGCTGGGACAAGATAAAAGAGTTGTATGAAAGTATGCGTGGAAAGGTAAAAATGGATAAATTCGAAATGATAAATCCCGTTGTACAACAAACCGATACAATGGCAGTCCTGAGCTACAACCTGGAATCATACTCGGGAAAAACGCTCTGGAAAGAGAATTGCACAGAAGTATATAGGCTCGAAGAAAATAATGAGTGGAAAATCATCCACAGCCATTGGTCGTTGACCGGACCTTCTGTTGAATAATAACACCACCACACTTTTTTGATTGCTTATGGATAAAATATTGACATTCGCAAATAGACAAACTTTCCGGGAATGGCTTGGCAAGTTTGGGACAGAGAGCGATGGTATATGGATACTCTTTGGTAAAAAGGGGGAAATTATCACTCTCTCTGCCAGCGATGCATTGGAAGAGGCGCTATCTCACGGATGGATAGACGGACAAATGCAATCGCTTGATGATAATTCGTACAAAAAGTATTTTGCACGACGTTTGCCTAAAAGCAAATGGTCGGTTAAAAATAAAAAGCTTGCCGAAACTCTTACGGAAAAGGGTTTAATGACCCAACAGGGTTTAGAAGCCATAGAATGTGCCAGGAAAAACGGTTCATGGGAAAATGCTAAACCTCTCCTGATTGACGATGAACAAATTCAAATGTTTAAGAAAATAATTCATCCATATGAGCCTGCTCATTCCAATTTACTGGCTATGTCGCATTCAGTGCAGCGCACCTATGCCGGATTTTACCTTGATGCCAGGTCAGACAAAACCCGTCAAACCCGGTTAGAAAAGATTATTGACCGGCTTAATAGAAATTTGAAACCAATGTGATGTATTAATTTATGTAACGACAATGAAATAGGAAAAGCGTTAGAAGATGCCCGAACGTACAACACTTAATACAAAACATCTGGCTGATCGTGTTAATTTTAAGAGCGTCACATTTATTAAACATCGCAACGGGTTGATAGGGAATCGCTTTGAAATACCAAACGTTTCAAATACTTGTCAGTTGAACAACAACCTGGTAAATTGAAAGTAAATGCAATTAATGAAAATTAGTAATGAATTAAAACGGAAGTGCTTTGAAGTCCTTTACGGTGGCATAGCGAATCCGTTACCAACTGTTTTAAAGAAAAGAAACATGAGACAATTTTTTATTCTAGTTGTAACATTCCTATTTGCACAAACAAATTGTGCACAGAAGATTACATTCTTCATTATAGGAGATAATGTAAATGTTCGGTCTGACACGACTTTTACTTCAAACAACATCTATCAAGTGAACTGGGGCACAAAATATCAAGGAATAAAAGTGAGCAACAAATGGTATTCATTTATTGCAGATTTTCATTTAGAAACTAAGTATATATCTTCTGAATACGTTGCAGATAAAAAATTATTTTATGATTTAGCAGAAAGAAAAATGGAAAAAAATGGAAATACAAAATATGAATTATTGCTTCATTATAAAATCGATGGACAGGTAGATAAAGCTGAATCTTTATTATTTGACATTATAAATGAGAACTCAAGAGAACTTATCGGTTTTGGATTCGAAGATTGTGAATTATTGGGTCCATACGCCTATGTTACAATGTTAGTGAATCAGGATGGATATTTGGACTACAACAATAAAAGCGCGTTAGATATTATTGAAAAAGTAATTGACAAATCACAGGACAGCATAATTACAGCATTGGCATTGTTAGATAAAGCCAAATTTTGTTTAAGGAAAGGCAAATTAATTGAAACTAAAGAAACATTGTTTTTCTTGCTTGAAAATTATTCAGATAATTTGGTAATACCAATCCCTTGTGACTACGATCTAGATAGCAAAATCTATCCAAGAACAAAATTCAAAAACCTTTTCTTAGCAATGGCGTATTTAATGGACAAACCAGAACAACAAAACACTTTTGAGAAAATTGAACAAATCAAGGAAATGAGTAACAATATCAAAACTAAAGAAATAGCTAAAGATATATATTTTAAATTAATTGGGAACCTTTGGGTACCATACTAAAAAAAGCAGGTATCAGCAAACCATAGCCCAATAACGCTGTATTGCAATAACAAATAATGAGCACGAACATGAACATACGAGTAATTAACAAACACCTTGCAAGCAAACGGTTACGAGCCATATTTGCAAACCGTTACCTGGAATTCATTAAGAGGAATCGCCTTTACTTTTTCCGGACCGGCAATTGGTAAATCCAAGAAGTATGCATACTTTTGCGATTGAACAGGAGGACCATTTGGAACGAAAGTTTCAGGCACGGCTTCGGTATGAGCCAGCCGAACGGTTCAGAGAGGTTGATAATCGCTCAATGAATGGAATGCAGATACGTTTAAAGAAATAAGTTAAAAGTAGAAATTCAAAATAACTAAAATGAAAAAGGTACTCTTCTTTGTAATAATTGCAATATCAATTAATGTTTTCGCTCAAAATAACCAAACACCATTTAAGCTTCAACAGCCATTCTCAAAAGCGATTAACAATGCTGAAGCAAACGTAATGGCTAAAGGGAGCAAAAAAACAATAACAAATCCCGGATCGTTGATGGAACAAACCATTAAAAATCCAGTAAATGAACAGAACTCATTAATCCAGATTTTTGATAGTATATATGGCTGGTACTGGAATTATCATATCGAAAATTGGGCAATGGGCATGAAAACAACGAATTTTGTTTATTTCAACAATAACCCTGTTAGTTACACAGTATTAGCCTTGCTAAATAGTGTTTGGGAAAATTTTAAAAAATACACCAAATCTTACGATACCAACAATAACCAAACAAGTGAAATATTGCAATACTGGACAAATGGTGAATGGACAAATGACAGGCAACAACTTTGGACCTGGGATATGAACAATAATCAGACGAGTTATCTGGATCAGGATTGGTACAATAATGGTTGGGTAACTACTTATGAATATTCGTTTACGTATGACAACAATAACAATGTAACAAGTGAATTATTCAAAGGCTGGAGCGGAAATATACTTGCAAGTGGTACCGAAAAAACCTTTACTTACGATGTCAGAAACAATCTGACCAGTGAATTAATGAAGGTATTTTACAACGACATTTGGGTAAATTATAACCAATTCATTCGTACCTACGATTCCAACAATAATTTAACAAGTGATGTATCGCAGGTATGGAATGACAATGCATGGAAGAATTCGGGGCAACATATCTACGTCTATGATTCAAATAGTAATTTATTAAATGATTTACAGCAAGTTTGGAATAATGGTGTATGGGAGAATAGTGAACAACTCATTTATGAATATGACCCAAACAATACACTGATTAAAATAGTATGGCAGGATTGGAATAACAGCGTCTGGGCAAATTCTGACCAGGTATTATACACTTGTGATTCCAATAATGATTTGATAATTTCATTATTCCAGGTGTGGGATAATCTTATGTGGGTAAATTCACAACAATATGCCTTTACATATGATTCTGAACACAATAAAACGGGGTCGTTGGGCCAGCATTTTATCAACAGTGTCTGGGTAAATGACACAAAAAGGACATTTGCCTATGATGAAAACAATAATGAGATCCACAATTCATCTCAAGAGTGGATTGATAACAAATGGGCAAACATTTTTTGTTATACACATGCATTTGATGCCAATGGTTTTCTTTATTGCCAGTCGAGTAAAATTTGGACGTCCTCCGAGCTTTTAGGAGATAGTTCCTGCTATTATTATCATAATGTGGTTGGAATAGACGATTTGATAGCACAGGAGCCAAATATTACTGTTTATCCTAACCCGAATGTTGGTAAGTTTGAAATAAGAAGCAATTGCATGATTAATTCCATAGAAATTTTCGATAGTTCCGGAGAATGTATTTATGCTGATTGTAAATTCAAACAACAAACATCAAAAAAAATTGATCTTACAAGCTTCCCCAACGGAATCTATATTTTAAAGCTTAATACCGGTTCGCAAATTTATTGTAGGAAGATTGTTAAACAGTAGCAATCTAAAGAATTATAACCACTAATAATTAAACCTTGTAGTAGTCCGACTCTACGACGAGCAATTGTTATTAAAAGAATAGTTATTCAGTTCAGTTGGGCAGGTGTTGAGCAACGGTCGAAATAAGTCCCGGGAAGAAAACAGGGTTATGGAAATTGGAAAAGGTTTTTAAGGGATTTGTGATTCAGTGCTGTGTCTGGCTACCTGGCGGATTTGTTGGTAAAGCCCATGGTTCTTTGATAGGTTGAGGTAGTTTTATGTTTTTCTTCATGGCTGTAGAGATATAATGCAGTTGATTTATGCCATTTATAAGCAACAATGGTAACAACAGACTCACCAATATAATTATGGGGAAACAGCCCCGGGATGTTTATTGCTACCTGCTTTTGTGATTTGACAGTTGTGTGTGATTTTAGAAAAGTAATTCAACACTCAAATGTAATAATTCATGCGTTAAGTCGTCATGTTCTATCTCGTTTAAAAAAGAATATGAATTCAAGAAAATCAAAAGGAATTGAAATGGCAAGTTACGTCATTCACCAGTCACAGCGCAAAGCTGCAAAAATCGCAGGATTTGCTTTCCTGTTTGCGATTTCACTTGTAGTCATTGCCAACTATGGCATCAGCTTTCGTCTCCTCATCCCGGACAACGCCGTGGATACTGCGCAGAATATCATGGCACACGAAACATTATTTCGTTCCAACATAGTCTTTAATCTGATCTACAGCTCGAGTATCGTGGTGCTGCTCGCAGCGCTTTACGTGATCCTCCGACCGGTGAATCGTCACCTTGCCCTGGTTGCGGCATTCTTTAGGATGGTAGTTGTCCTGATGTGGAGCATTACCGCACTCAACACGCTTGGCGCATTACGACTCCTGGGTGACGCGGCATACTTGCCAGTATTCAGGACCGATCAATTGCAAACCCTGGCGAGGCTGCACCTCACATCAAGCTATGATGCGTACTACGTTGGCTTGCCATTCTGGGGATTGGCGTCCACGGTCTGCAGCTTCCTATGGTTCAAATCAAGGTATATACCGGGAGCATTGGCTGCCTTCGGTGTGATCTCGTCAGCATGGTGTGTGCTCTGTGCTTTCGTTTTCCTCGTTTTCCCCAACTTCAGCGAGTCAGTTAACGTGTATTGGTTCGATTTACCCTTGGTTATCTTCGAGATTGCGTTGGGTTTTTGGCTTCTGTTTAAGGGATTGAGTCCATCCGGGGTAGCTCAGCCGAATCTGATAATTCAGGAGAAATGATAGAAATCTAAAAAATAAATATGCATATGGAAAATAATTACTCACTCAAAAAGACCGCAAAACTTGCTGGTTTACTGTATCTTATCTGGGTATTAACAGGAATTTATGGTATTTTTTATGTTTCATCGCAAACCATTGTACAGGGTGATGCTCTTACTACTGCCAGGAATATCCTGGCCAATGAATTTTTATTCCGAACGGGCATAATTAATGATCTTATAAGCAACACCATTTGGGTGTTTTTAGTATTGATTCTGTACCGGTTGTTTAAACAGGTAAATGAGAACCAGGCTAAACTTATGGTTGCATTGGTGATTGTGCAAATTCCAGTTGTTTTTATGATGGAAGCTTTAAATATTACTTCCCTTATGATGTTTAAAGGCGAAATACTTAAAACATTTGAACTTAGTCAGCGACAGGATTTAGCAATGCTAATTCTTAAAATTAACGACTACGGCACGTTGACCTTAGAAATGTTCTGGGGACTTTGGCTTTTGCCATTTGGTTTATTGGTTTATAAGTCTGGGTTTATTCCTCGTATATTGGGTTTATTTCTAATCCTTAACGGTATAGCTTACGTTATTCATAGTTTTGTGTCTGTGCTATTCCCCGATTACCAAACCCTTGTTTCGCAATTTGCAATTCCATTTTGGATTTTAGGAGAAATTTCAATAACCCTGTGGCTTTTAATTAAAGGTGTTAAAAACAATAATTCAACAACCGAAAACCAATAACGAATTAATGCGGTAATTCCGGAGAAATATCACTTTCATCGGGATAAAAAGAATTGCGTTGAATTCAGGTAAACACTAGATCACTACATTTGTGAATAACATCGGACTGAGTTTGTGGGAATTGATGAAACAAAGACGATTAAAAAAGGCTGTTGAAGTATAATCTGGAGTTTTGTCACCCGTTATCCAAAAGATTGTCAGGAAAGAAATTTTCTTTTATTTAGCCTAATTGGGAAAGAATGAAATTGATATCGAAAAGTTAATCAAATAGTGGATTGAACGATCAGATGATGATTTTGAGACAATGTTGGCTATGTTTGAATCCAAACGATTTAACTGGTCATTATTTGTTGGACATCTGATGATTGAGAAGCTTTTAAAGGCCTTTTGCGCGAAATCTAAGCAAGACTTTCCGCCTTTTATTCACAACCCTCCTTAGATAAGCCGGATTAGCTGAAATAGAGATGACTGAAGAACAAAAAGTGTTTTTTGTGACAGTTACGGCTTTCAATATTAATGCCAGATATGACGACTACAAATTGAGTTTTCAAAAGAAGTGTACTTTAGAATATTCGACGAAATGGATTATGAACTAAAAGCTAATCGATTATGGATAAAGGAATAATATTGCAATAAGCAATTATATTTCGCTAATAAAAAAGAATTACAAAGGGATCAGAAAAGCAATCCTATTTGGTTCGTATGCCAGGAATAATGAGAGACAGGATAGTGATATTGAAATCGCTTTTATTTTTGATGAACTGAATGACAACGAAAAGTTTGATTTGCAAGTTCAGCTTATGTTACTTGCATCTCAAATCGACTCCCGGATAGAACCACATCCAATATCCAAAGAAGATTTTAATTCATACACTCCATTTGTTAATGAGATAAAAAGGACCGGGATAGAGATAAAGTCATGATGCGAAACCACCCTGCTTAATAAATTGGGCAGCCTGGAGTCAACCTGGCTTGGGTGCAACAATAATAGTAAGAATTTTTCAAACCGAACCAGCAATTATGGAGTACCTGTTTAACGAAATGCATTGTCAGATATCTGGTTATTGAAATTGGAATGAGACATTATTGGTTTGTGATTTACGGCTGTGTCCGCCTAACCTCGCGGATTTGTTGGCAGATACTTACCGTTCAGCGAGATTACCTTTGGATTGAGTTTATAGGTTTTAGCTCAGGAAAGATGTAAAGCAATAAGAATTTACACTCAAGGCTCCGGGGAAGGTTGCATACAACAACATACCCCTTTGATGATCTTTATCTTTTACTATTTTTACTGCCGGATTACAATATGCTTATGGCAGTTATCATACATCATAACCAATCAGATTCAGGAAACTCAACATGGTTTTGTTGTATTTGCAGTTGGATTATGGATACCGCAAACAGAAAGCCTTTGAGCTCTTCAGGTATTTATCTTTGCCAACGATTTCAAAGCAAACAAAGGGTTAACTTTAATGAATAATAATACATTCAGTTCTCTCAAAAACCGGAACTACAGATTGTTTTTTGTAGGGCAGGCGGTTTCATTAATGGGAACCTGGATGCAGAAAACTGCTGTAAGTTGGGTTGTTTATTCTTTAACGCAATCGAAATTTATGTTGGGCGTATCCGTCTTTGCTACGCTCTTTCCAACTGCATTGGTTTCGTTGTACGGTGGCATTGTAGCCGACAGATATTGCCGTTTTAAGGTTTTATTATCAACGCAGATAGTATCCCTGCTGCAAGCTGTTTTATTAACCCTGGCAATCGTTTTTTTTAAGCAATTTGCAGTTTGGGAAATCATCATATTAAGTGCAGTGCTTGGTATAATTAACGGATTTGACGTGCCTGCACGCCAATCGCTGATCAGAGATTTAATCGTCGATAAATCTGACCTGCCTAATGCTTTGGCCTTAAATTCGTCGATGGTTAATTTAGCAAAGCTAATTGGCCCCGCCATCGCTGGCATTGTATTGGAAAAATTCAACGATGTAGTTTGTTTTGGTTTAAATGCGGTTAGTTTTATCCCTGTCATTTTATCATTGCTCTTAATGAAATTGCCAAAACCCGGCATAAAACCCAAAGCTGATAAGAATCTTAAAAAGGAGTTCGCCGAAGTAATTATTTATATAAAAAGTACTCCCGAGGTAAGTTCAATAATTATTTTTGTTGGCGTAATGAGTTTCCTGGTTTTGCCTTTTTCAACATTAACACCTGTGTTTGCCAAAGACATTTTTCATGGTTCGGCTTTTACCCTTGGGATAATTGATGGTGTTATCGGATTTGGTGCTCTAATAGGCGCTTTGTTTTTAGCCTCATTAAAACAAGGCACGAATTTAAGCAAAGTATTGGCAATAAATACATTGGTGTTTGGATTTGGGCTGATGTTATTTTCACAATTATTAATTTTACCACTGGCACTATTGTTTATTACCGTTGGCGCATTTGGTATGATGTCGGTAAGAACCATCAGTAATACCATCGTACAAATCAATGTGCCAAACCAATATCGTGGCAGGGTGATTAGTATTTATTTGATGGCATTAACAACGATGATGCCATTAGGCAGCTTACTAATTGGTGCTGTTTCCCATTATATTGGAGTACAAACAACTGTTCTGATCGAAGGGCTTATTGCTTTGGTCGTAGCTGTTTTGTATGGCCGGTATTTAAAAAAGGATAAACTAAAAAAAGAAGAAAAATCACTTTTATTACATCAACCGGAAGAAGAATTGATACAAGCATAAACACTTTTTACAAATCATATGATAACCGAAATAGATAAAAACACGGCATTGGTATTGGTTGATTTCAGGAAAGGTTTATCAAAAATACCCTTGGTTACGCCAATTGATGAAATTTTAAAAGTTGAAAACAGTTAAGCTTCTGGTAAGTTTTGGGAAACAGTTTCTGAAATACCGGATGGCCCGGATAATTAAGAATAGAAATGTAAAATAGAAAACCCATGTTAAATGAAATAAACCCGGACATTTTTGATAACAGATATTTTAATGATCTCGAATTAGGTGATGAAGATTTTTTGTTGTGTTACAGGGACGATCAGCTGTTATTAAAGAAATCAGGAGATGACTATGAAATTCCTGATAAAAGAGATTTCATCGAAATTATCGGGTCACCGGTTTATTTGTTTTCAATCAATTCCAAACGTTGTTTTGGATTGGTCGAAACTCAGGTAAATCATGCTTCGCTTGAATTCCATGATATTTTTATTTTAAGGAACCTGAAAAACAAAGCGTTTGCCTGGATTGGGTCGGTAGGTTATCAATTGATGAACTGGTACCAAAATAACAGGTATTGTGGAAGATGCGGTTCCAGAACAGCCTTAAAAAAAGAGGAGAGAGCAATTATTTGTCCCGATTGCAACCTGACGATTTTTCCAAAAGTAACCCCCGCCGTTATTGTAGCCATCACCTGCAACAATAAAATATTGCTGGCCAAAGGCAAAAACTATAAGGGCGATTTTTATGCACTCATTGCCGGTTATGTCGATGTTGGCGAATCGATCGAAGAAACAGTTGTAAGAGAAGTTAAAGAAGAAGTTGGCCTGGATATTACGAATCTGAAATATTATAAAAGCCAGCCCTGGCCATTTTCAGCTTCACTTATGTTAGGTTTTACTGCAGAGGCCGACGATACCCAGGAAATAGTAATTGATGAAAAGGAAATTGGCGAAGCAGGCTGGTTTGAAAGAGGAAATCTACCTACCCATGCCTCCGGTGTGAGTATATCTGGTAATTTAATCGCAGCTTTTGAAAAGGGTATTTTCTAATTCAAATTACGATAAATTTATGCGTCTTTTCGAACATCAGTCGGTTGCTTTTCCGGGAGATTGCCACAGATAACATATTATGCCTCGTAAATCGTCAGCCGGAGGTGCTTTCGGCTTGAGAAATTGTTTTTTCTTTCCTTACAAAGAATACAAAATCACTACTTTTATCCCCGAATTTGTCCTGTGTTAGCGGGATTTGGTTAAACAAAAACAATTTGCCGGGAATGGTTACTAGGGTAAGCGGATATCCGCAGGTTGACGGAAGTAAAGATGTAACTGCGCATAGTTATGTACATCAGGAAACATTGTAAGGAAGACATAAAAATGAATGATTGATACACGTATGGAAGTATTTATCCGAAGAACAACTGAAAAGGATTTTTTCAAAACGGAAAGCCTTACCAGAGAAACATTTTGGAATCTTTACAGACCAGGATGCGTCGAACATTTAATTCTGCATAATCTCAGAAACAGCAGGAGCACCTACGCAATCTTGACCTCGTTGGGGTTTTTGACAATGAAATTATTGGACACATCATATCAACAAAAGCTAAAGTTGTAGATTCATTGAATAATGAACACGAAATTTTATGTGTCGGCCCCTTATCCGTTATGGAAAAATTTCAAAAGAAGGGAATCGGTTCAAATCTGATGAATTATTCCATTATCGCAGCTAAAAAATCTGGCTTTTCAGGAATGATACTTTTTGGAAATCCGGATTACTATCATCGTTTTGGACTTAGAAATGCATAAGAATACGTCATAACAACGAAAGATTTTCAGAATTTTGAACCGTTTATGGCATTAGCATTGCAAAATAATAGTTTAGCTGATATTAAGGGCAGATTTATTGAAGATGATGCTTTTGAGGTTCAACCCGAAGAGTTGATTGAATTTGAAAAGAAATTTCCTGATAAGGAAAAGCTGAAGACTGCAACCCAATTTGAATCATAAACTGAAATTACCCGCATTTGATATAATGTGGTTTTAATGCTCAATAACACCTTGTATAAAATATAACATAATGGAATCAGAAAATTCAGGATTTATTAATGTTCCTGAAGAATTCAGGTCAGACAATAGCCTCAGTAGTTTTGAGATAGGCCGTGTTATTGCAGAACATAAGGAACGGTATATGATCAGGACAAACAAAGGAGAATTTGATGCTGAGATTACCGGCAACTTACGGTTTACTGCCAAAGGTCGTGAAGATTTTCCTGCCGTGGGCGATTGGGTTGCTTTGACAATATATGATTCTGATTTTGCCCTAATCCACAGGATATTGCCTCGATTCTCAATGATTAAACGGCAGGCAGTCGGTCAGTTTGGTGAAATTCAGGTCATTGCTACAAACATCGATTATGCTTTTGTAATCCAGGCTGTCGACAGGGATTTTAATATCAACCGGCTCGAAAGATACCTGACCATCTGTCATTCCTCAAAGATAAGCCCCATAATCGTACTCAGTAAAATTGATTTAATTAGCGGGCATAAGCTTTCTGAGCTATTGGAGAAGATAAAAGAACGGATTATGAATGTTCCGGTTATTGCCTTAAGTAACGAGTCGCAGTATGGATATGAAGCAATCAGGAAATTCATCGAGAAAGGGAAAACCTATTGTATGCTGGGTTCATCGGGTGTTGGAAAATCTACATTGTCGAACAATCTTTCAGGCAGATCTGTGATGAAAACGGATTCGATAAGCCGGAGTACGAATAAAGGACAGCATGTCACAAGTCACAGGGAGCTGATAATTCTTGAAAGTGGTGGAATGTTAATCGACAATCCCGGGATGCGGGAAGTAGGTATTGCCGATCCGACAAGCGGATTGGAAATCACCTTCGATAGGATTGTCAGCCTTTCCAAAAATTGTAAATTCAATGATTGTACACACACCAGTGAGGTGGGCTGTTCTGTACTTAAAGCCGTCGAAAATGGAGATATTGATAGGGATGCTTATGACAATTTTATGAAAATGGAGAAAGAAAAAGCACATTTTGAATCGTCAGTTGCCGAGAGAAGAAAGAAAGATAAGGAATTTGGGAAATTTTTAAGGAATTATAAAAAGGATAAAAAGAAAAGTGAATACGAAAGCCTGTAGTTAGTGCTTCATGGGCTCCGCCTTGGACGTTCCACATGTAAACAACGGTTTAGAGGAACATCCTGTAAAGTTTATTTGGCCAGGGATACCGGAAAGGTATTTGGGATTTGTGATTTGAGAGTTATTGCCCGATATTTGCATTTGTTTTGATGTATAATTTTAAAACTAACAACAGCCAACCAGATGAATAAAAAAATCGGACTTAAAGAAGCTATCGCCATTGGGATCGGAGGAATGGTTGGCGGTGGAATTTTTGCTGTTCTCGGCTTAGCGGTTTCCATAGCAAAAGGCGCAACCCCGATTGCCTTTTTTATTGCCGGAATTTTAGCATTCATTACCTCCTACAGTTATGTAAAGCTTTCGTTGAAATATCCGGATAGAGGCGGAACTGTAAAGTTTATAAATCAGGGATTTGGCAAATCAACCTTCAGTGGTGGGATAAATAACTTGCTTTGGATCAGCTACATCATTATGTTGGCGCTATATGCTACTGCATTCGGCTCTTATGCTCCAAATCTATTTAAATTGACAGATTCCAAAGTCATTGATTTTCATATTTACGCAAGCACGATAATTGTTGTGGCCTCCCTGATTAATTATTACAGCATAAAAGTGGTAGGGAAAATAGAATCATATGCCGTACTTATCAAGTTGATTATTTTACTCTTGTTTGTGATTATTGATATCTACGGGCTGTTTGGAAATACTAACTTAGCTCAGTTATCTGTGCAAAATTGGGAAAGCCCAATTCATCTTATTGCTGGTGGAATGGTGATTTTTGTTGCTTATGAGGGCTTTGAGTTAATTGCCAATGCCGGCCCTGACATTGTAAATCCGGAAAAGAATATTCCTGGAGCATATTATCTTTCGGTCATTTTTGTGATTTTATTATACATTGTTATTGCTTTGGTAACAGTAGGTTCTTTGTCATTTGTTACAATCGCCTCCGCACAGGACTATGTTTTGGCAGAAGTCGCAAAACCATTACTTGGAAAGCCGGGATTTATAATCATAACCATTGCTGCGCTTATTTCGACGTTTTCTGCAATTAATGTTTCATTGTTGGGAGGCAGCAGGGTAAGCTATGAAATTGGAGAAGATGATGAATTACCGCACCAATTTACCTTTAAATTATGGAACCATCCAATTGGTTTAATGATAACCATTGTTTTCACTTTATTATTAACGAATACGCTAAATTTAGAAACTATTTCTACAACAGGAAGTATTGGGTTCATTTTGATATTTGCCATGGTGAATCTAACAGGTTTCAAGTTATCAAAGGAAATTCTGGGGAACAGCATAATTCCGTTAACTGGATTTTTACTTTGTATAGCTGCACTTATCGTCTTAATAGTACAACAATATTCACAAAACCAACTTGGAGTTGAGGTGGCTCTCGGCACTGTTACCTGTGCTTTTTTGATTGAATATTTTTACAAAAGATCAGAGCGTCACCGGTCGAAAAAATTGAACTAACTAATTAACTTAGCTCACTGAAATCATTTCTGCTGTGGTGAACCCACAGATTGATGCCCATTATTTTTCAATTCCCGGTTTAGATTTCATCACCTTCATGAATGTTAAAACGAACTGATGGTCGGGAACAATCACTTCATGATTTTGTTTTAATAGTCGTTGCACACAAATCTTTCGTGGCATGAAAACGAATCGCATCATATCCTCCAAGGGTGGTGAAGTAAATGCCGGCACGCTGAACTCAGAAGTTATCCGGGCTTCGCAGGAAACACTTTACCAGGCATTTACCGATCCCGGTGCTTTGTCGGTCTGGCTTGCACCTGGTGCAATGACTGGTAATATCCATAATTTCGATCTCAAAGTTGGTGGAGGATATCAAATGTCCCTGTACTATCCTGAATCGGAAAAAGATTCACATGGCAAGACGTCGGGAAAAGAAGACAGATTTAATGCGCGTTTCGTTGAACTTTTACCTCCTAAAAAAATCGTTGAAGCAATAACTTTCGATTCCTCTGATCCAGCTTTTTCGGGTGAGATGCTAATGGAAGTTACTTTTGAAACAGAATCGGCAGGAACTAAAGTTACCATCATGTTTACGAATATTCCACCTGGCATCCGGCCTGTGGATAATGAGAAAGGTACGGCCCAATCTCTTTTGAAACTGAAAAGCTATGTCTTGCAAAGCTAACATCAAAGTGGTCAGTCTAAATTTGTTAGCAGGTTATTTTAAGGAGATCATTCAACAAGGGAAATCAATCCATAACAAATCGCAATCTTATAAAAAGGAATATATTTCAGGGATTTAAGAAACCGGAATCCAGGGAGTGGAATTATATGAGAATCATTCGTAAATCACAAATCATCCTCGCTTAATATCCGATATTTTTCTACTTTTGCACTTTATGAAAAATAACCGAAACTTCTGTATCATAGCACATATCGACCACGGTAAAAGTACCCTGGCCGACCGATTACTCGATTTTACCGATACACTTTCGCAGCGTGAAAAAAAGGAGCAGGTGCTCGACAGCATGGACCTGGAACGCGAGCGCGGCATTACCATTAAAAGCCATGCTATCCAGATGATTTATCATCAGGATGGTGAGGTTTATGTGCTGAACCTGATCGATACCCCCGGGCATGTCGATTTTTCGTATGAAGTTTCACGTTCGATTGCCGCCTGCGAAGGCGCTCTTCTGATTGTTGACGCCACCCAGGGAATTCAGGCTCAAACCATTTCGAACCTTTATCTTGCTATCGAACATGACCTTCAGATAATTCCGGTACTTAATAAAATGGACCTCGAAAATGCCATGCCGGAGGAAGTCAAAGACCAGATCGTCGATCTCATCGGTTGCGATCGGGATGAAATTATCGAAGCTAGTGGCAAAACAGGTTATGGTGTTGATAAAATCCTGGAAGCAATAATTGCAAGGATTTCTCCTCCAAAAGGTGATCCTGAGGCACCCTTACAGGCATTGATTTTCGACTCGGTTTTTAATTCTTACCGGGGAATTATTGCCTATTTCCGGATTTTTAACGGTACCATCAGGCAAAACGATTATGTAAAATTTGTTGCCACTGGGAAGGAATACAATGCCGACGAAATTGGTGTACTGAAATTGGGGCTTTATCCCCGGCAGAAGATGGAAGCCGGCGATGTTGGCTATATCATTTCCGGGATTAAAACTTCAAAAGAAGTTAAAGTCGGCGACACAATTACCCAGGTTGACAATCCTTGCGAAAAGGCCATAGCCGGCTTTGAGCATGTTAAGCCAATGGTATTTGCAGGGATTTACCCTGTTGATGCCGACGATTACGAAGAATTGCGTGCTTCGATGGAAAAATTGCAGTTAAATGATGCCTCGCTTACCTTTGAACCCGAATCATCGGCAGCTCTTGGGTTTGGCTTCAGATGCGGTTTCCTTGGTCTTTTACACATGGAAATCGTCCAGGAGCGTCTCGACAGGGAATTCGACATGGACGTGATCACCACCGTTCCAAATGTTTCATACAAAGCCTACGGTGTAAAGGGTGATTTAATTGAAGTACATAATCCATCCGGATTACCCGAGCCCAATCATCTCGATCATATCGAAGAGCCTTACATCATTGCTCAGGTCATCTCCAAAACCGAATATTTAGGATCGGTGATGCGGCTCTGTATCGACAAGCGCGGAACGCTCAAAAACCAGGTCTATCTTACAAGTGATAGGGTAGAGGTAACTTTTGAGTTGCCGTTGGCCGAGATTGTTTTCGATTTTTATGATCGGCTGAAGAGTATCTCACGCGGTTATGCTTCTTTTGATTATCATATTTCGGGTTATAAAACAGCCAAACTTGTCAGGCTGGATATTTTATTGAACGGAGAGCCCGTAGATGCGCTTTCAACGCTGATTCACCAGGACAACGCCTATAATTTCGGTCGCCGCATGTGCGAAAAGCTTAAAGAGCTAATTCCCCGCCAACAATACGATGTCGCTATCCAGGCAGCCATTGGTGCCAAGGTAATTGCCCGCGAAACCGTAAAGGCACTCCGAAAGGATGTTACAGCAAAATGTTATGGGGGCGATATTACCCGGAAGCGTAAATTACTCGAAAAACAAAAGAAAGGTAAGAAACGGATGCGCCAGGTTGGCAATGTTGAAGTGCCACAATCGGCATTCCTTGCGGTGTTGAAATTGGATTAAGGTAAATATCTGAATAGAAAAAAGAGAATTTCCGGTTGGAGATTCTCTTTTTTTGTTGCTTATACTTTTAAATTCTGATTATGCTCCTAGGGCGAAACGATAAAATTTAGTCACAGTTAAGTTTTTATCTGATTCTTTCAGATACTGATCAACGGTTTTTTTAGAATCCTTAATAAAATCCTGGTTCAGCAAAGTATTTTCTTTAAAGAATTTTCCTAGCCGACCTTGTGAAATTTTATCGAGCATAGCTTCCGGTTTGCCTTCCTGACGAGCAAGTTCGCGACCAATTTCGAGTTCTTTTTGAATAATTTCGTCGCTAACGTTTTCTTTATCGATGGCAATTGGATTCATTGCTGCAATTTGCATGGCAACGTCGTGTCCGATTTCATCAACATCTCTGGCATCCGCTTTATTTAAAGCAACCAGGGTTCCGATTTTGTTTCCGATATGGTTGTAACCAAAAACCTTTGGTGCTTCGATGGTTTCGAATGAATCGAATTCCATTTTTTCACCGGTTTTCCCGACCAACTCATTAAGCGCCTGCTCAACAGTAGCTGTTCCAAGTGTCTGCGACATCATTTCCTGGAGGTTTTTAACTCGTTTTGAGATGGCGAGGTCGGCTAATCCGTTAACAAATTTTACAAAGTCATCGCTTTTTCCTACAAAATCGGTTTCGCAATTGACCATTAATAAAACTCCAAAAGTTTTGTCGTTGGTAGTTTTTGCAATAACCAAACCTTCGGTGGCTTCTTTATCGGCTCTTTTTGCAGCTACTTTAGCACCTTTTTTACGAAGATATTCGATAGCTTTTTCAAAATCGCCATCAGTTTCCTGAAGCGCCTGTTTGCAGTCCATCATGCCTGCACCGGTTTGTTTACGAAGTTTTGCAACGTCTGAAGCAGTGATATTTGCCATTATTATAAATATTTTGATGATTAATGATTAATTATATTTTGTGATTAAAAAAAAGAGAATCAGAAACTTTATTCTTCTTCTCTTTGATATGTTTTATAAAATCAACGATTTGAGATTATTTCTTGCGGATAGCTGTGCCTTTGCGTGGGCGCTTTTCTTTGGTTTGTTGTTCTTCTTCTTCAATTTTCTTCAACCTCTTGGCTTCTTCTCTGCGGGCAGCTACCGAATCCTCATCTTCATTTTCGTCGGTTTCAGCTTCGATATCCTGTTTCGTACGGGTCTTGATTCTGATGGCTTCTTCTCTTTCCAGTTCTTCTTCCTTGGCACGTTTGTCTTTATCAACTTTTCTTTCCATCAGGCCTTCTTCCATGGCTTTTACCATGATGTCGATAATAAGAGAAATCGATTTTGATGCGTCATCGTTAGCCGGGATTGGGAAATCGACCAATTTTGGATTCGAGTTGGTATCAACAATAGCGAAAGT
>Ga0172369_10003611_pt1 | contig 20258 bp, 14 predicted proteins | sample LakKiv25m_FD_114539 | JGI IMG/M metagenome (GOLD analysis project Ga0172369, IMG submission 114539) | Freshwater microbial communities from Kabuno Bay, South-Kivu, Congo - kab_022012_11.25m | ecosystem: Environmental > Aquatic > Freshwater > Lake | place: Democratic Republic of the Congo...
CGGGAGCCGCGCTTCGCACACTACCTGGAGCAGCGGCAGAAGCTGCAAGCCGAAATTAACGCATTAACCCCGCGGGAGTGGCGGCAGAACCTGTATTACGGCTGGATGTATTGCCTGCAGCCGATGCTGAAGCCGGCGCCGGCGGGCTACCCCGCCTTCATGCGCAATATCGCCTGGCAGGACAAGTCGCTGACCACCGCGCTGGGCAGTTGGACAGAGCTGCGCCATGACACCATCCTCTACGCCAAGCAGAGCATGGTTGCCGAATGCGGCGACGGGGAAGAGCCCCCGCCGCCCATCCCCGGCTACGTCGAGCCACAGGTGCAGGTCTACGAGCGGCTGTCCTGGCTGCTGAAGCTGAACAAGGCGGGCTTGATCCAGCGCGATCTGTGCAAGCCGGATGATGAACTGGCGGACAGCTTCGACCGCTTCATCGAGTTGACCGATTTCCTGGCAACAGCCTCGCGCAAGGAGCTGCGCAACGAGCCGCTGTCCACCGACGACCTGCGCGCGCTGGAGACTTACGGCGGCACGCTGGAGTGGCTGATGCTGTCGATGAACAACCTGGTCAATCCCGTCGCGGCGGACTGGTGGGACATCGAGAGCAAAACCGACCGTAGCATGGCGCTGGTTGCCGACGTGCACACCGCGAACAAAGACGTATTGGAAGAGGCCGTCGGCAACGCGGCGGAGATCTGGGTGGTGGTGCCGTTCAAGGGCAAATTGGTCGTCACTCGCGGCGCTGTCTTCACCTATTACGAATTCAAGCAGCCGGCCAACAACCGGCTGACCGATGAAGCCTGGCAGGAGATGCTGAAGGGCGGCACGGCGCCGGCGATGCCGTCCTGGACGAAGTCCTTCCTGTTCCCATCGGGCACGCCGAAGCCGACGCCGCCGGAGCAGATGCAGGAGAGCCTGCACACGGGATGCTGACACGCTTGCTTATACTGCTGCTGGCGTGCGGGTCGGCCGCGTCCGTTGCCGGCGAGCCGGCCGTCGTGCTGACCGCGGTGGGCGATGTGATGCTGGCCCGCACGGTGCCTACGCTCATCGCCGCGCATGATCCGGCCTGGGTGTGGGAACCGCTGGCGCCGTATCTGGACGGCGCGGACATTCGCTTCTGCAACCTGGAGTGCGCGGTGGCGGGGGACGGGCAGCCCTACCCGAAGCCCTACAGCTTCCGCGCCGACCCGCAACTGGCGGCGGAGGTGCTGGCCGCCGGGGGGATCACCATTGCTTCCCTGGCAAACAACCACAGCTACGACCTGGGACGCCCCGGCCTGGCGAAAACGATTGCCGCGCTGGATGCACTGCACATCGCCGCCCCGGGCGCCGGTACCGGGCGTGCCGGAGCGATCGCGCCACGGGTGCTGACCTGCAACGGACTGCGCATCGCATTTGTCGCCTATACCTGCTGGACCCCGGAGTTTTACCTGCCGTCCGCTGACGGTGCCGCGCTGGCGACCTTCGACGCTGCGACCTTCACGGAGGAGCTGCGGCAGGCGAAGCGCGGCGCGGATTTGCTGGTGGTGTCGCTGCATTGGGGTGAAGAGTATTCCACCACGGTGTCCGACCGGCAGCGCGCCATCGCCCACGCGGCCATCGACGCCGGCGCCGAGCTCATTCTCGGCCACCACCCGCATGTGCTGGGGCCGTTGGAGATCTATAAAGAGCGCCCTATCCTCTACAGCCTGGGAAACTGCCTCTTCGACCAGAGCGGCAATCACACCGCCGGCGGCGGCCTCGTGCGCGTGCGCCTGACGAAGACATCGGTTGCCGTCGAGCGCCTGCTTGTCTTCGACAGCGACGGTGTGCGGCCGGCCCGCGTGCGCGACGTGCCGGTTTACCGGACAACCGCTGAACTGTCGCGGAACTAATCCCTGTGCACGCGGAAGAACGACCCGCAACTTTCTCCCCGTATGAACGTATAATCATATGTGGATTCGGGCACTATAGTCGTAACCATGCTCCGACATGAGTTCGGGAGTTGATGAACTTTTTCGGTCTGTCCGTGTCTAACCGTCCGGTAAGAGGGGTTGCCATGCATTGTCACCGGCAGGAATTACCTTGTAATCCGGTGTAAAAACTGGTACACTCTCACAAAATTGCTACCCCTCCAAGAAGTCCGCTGCCGTGCAGTTGTGAACCGCAAGGCCAGGGTGCCGAGGGCTGGAGAGGGCAGGACGAGTGTATGGCCGGGACCCAACAGCATCCGAACAACGAGACTTTGGCGTCGGCCCTGCCCCCTTTCGAGGTATTGTTCACGCGGTACGAGAAGGGGATCTTCAATCTGATTTACCGCATGGTGGGAGACTTTGAAGACGCGACCGATCTCACCTCGCAGACGTTTCTCCACGCACTGCGCGCGTATGATCGGTTTCGCGGTGAAGCTCAGGCCTATACCTGGCTCTATCGCATCGCCGTCAATCTGTGCAAAAACCATTTTCGCAAACGCGATCGGGAAGCGCGGATCGAGATGGTTTCGCTGGATGCCCCGATTCTGACGGATGGCGAAGAGATGGAGCGGGATATCGAGGATTTGACACACTCGCCGGAACGCTCGCTGGAAAACCAGGAAATGCAGGCGCTGATTCAACAGGCGATCACCAGCCTATCACCGGATCTCCGCGTGGTGATCCTCCTGCGGGACGTGCAGGGATTATCTTACCAGGAGGTGGCCAACGTGACCAGTTGCACGGTGGAAGCGGTGAAAAGCCGCATCTTTCGCGCGCGGGGTCACCTGCGGCGGATGTTGGGTCCCCATCTGCGACCCCAGCCGGCCGAGTCACCGACGTCGGAGGAGACATTGCCGTCATGATAGTACCGATTCAACGAAGGAGGCAGGCATGAAGCGGTTGACCACATTCATTCTGTCACTCATCACATGCATGATGCTCGGCACGCCGTTGTCGAGCCTGGCCCAGACTCCCGCCCCGGCGCCGCAAATCGTCCGCGCTGTCGAGATACAGGGGTATAAAGCCGTCTCCCAGGAGGTGCAGGACCAGGTGGCCAAGCTGCTGAAAACGCAGGTCGGCCAACCCTATGACGAGACTGTCGCCAAAGCGGACGACGAAGAAATCCTGCACACCGGCTGGTTCTTCAACGCGTTCCACCGCCCGGAAGCGGTGGCGGACGGCGTGCGCGTGGTCTTCACCGTGGTAGAAAACCCGGTGGTCAAAAACATCTCCTTCAGCGGCAATACCGTGCTGTCCGCCGACCAACTGGCCGCGATGCTGAAAACCCAGCCGGGTCAGGTGCTCAATCAGGAGCAGGTCTCCGCCGACGCCACACGCATCAAACAGGCCTTTATCGATAAAGGGTACAGCCTGGTTCAGGTGGTCGGTATCGACGTCACCCCGGATCAGGATCTGAAATTTCAGCTTTTCGAGCCGAAGATCGGCGAAATCCGCATTGAAACGGATAACAAGGCCCTGCGGACGCGCGATTATGTTATCCGGCGCGAGCTGCAATTCAAAGTCAATGATGTTTATAATGAAAACAATATCCGCGAATCGCTCCGCGCGCTCGATCGGCTGGGCATTTTCCAGGAAGTGAAGGCCATCCCGCAGCCGGGCACCGAGCCGGGCACGCTGCTCATCAGCGTGCAGGTGGCCGAGCGCCGCACCGGACTCGCCTCCTTCGGCGTGGCGCACAGCAATATCAAAGGCCTCATCGGCTTCGTGGACGTGGCGGATACCAATCTGTTCGGCTCCGGACAACAACTGAACCTTCGCGTGCAGTTCGGCGCTGATAACAGTTATCAGCTCGGGTACACCAATCCGTGGGTCGGCACAAAGCGCACCAGCTTCACCGCCAATCTGTATAACAGCACCATCCTCCGCCAGGCGGTCAGCGAAGACACCACGACGCTGTATAACGAGTTGCGCAACGGCGGCAATCTCACCTTCGGGCGCCCGCTTAGCAAGGGGCTGAATCCCACCCGCGGCTACGTCACCCTGCGTGCGGACCACATCCGCGCCTCCGAGGAAGCGGATAATCCGCTGCCCCCGGGCCTTGAAGGCCTGCTCGAACCGTCGGATGTGCGCAGCCTGGCACTCTCGATGGTGAACGATTCCCGCGACAACATCCTCAACCCGACCGGCGGGCGCTATACCACGCTGGCGGGCGAGATTGCCGGGCTGGGCGGCGCGAAATTCAACAAATTCACCGTCGAGCACCGCCGCTACTGGATCATCAAAAATAAGCCAGTGCCCGGCGAAGACGCGCGGAAGAAACAACCGTGGATCCTCGCCTCGCGCCTGTCGTTGGGCACCATCACCGGCAGCCCGCCCTTCCTCGATCAGTTCCTGTCCGGCGGCGCCGACACGCTGCGCGGTTACAAGGAAGACCGCTTCCCCGGGGTGAATCAGGTGCTGCTCAATACCGAGCTGCGCGTGCCCGTCAACGAATCCCTGCAGGTCGTCGGCTTCACCGATCTCGGCGACGCCTGGGGCGGCCGTTTCGCCGAAGGCTTCGGCGACCCCGGCTTCACTCTGCACACCGGCTACGGTCTGGGAGTGCGCGTCCAGACGCCCATCGGCCCGCTGCGCCTGGATTATGCCCTGAACGGCGAAGGCGGCCATGAATTCCACTTCGGCATCGGCTCGACGTTCTGATCCCCTGCCGGAGCGCGGCATCTCGCTCGCGCTCCGGCAGGCCGTTGTTTGGCTTCCTGCCGGGCGGGAACATTACAATGACAATCCGGGGACGGCGAAGCTGCGCCATCGCAGCAACGCGCGAGCGGATCGTGACCGGAGCCGCGTCATGATTCCCGGCCGGGTGATCAATTCTCACGAAGGAGTATCCATGAAATCTTTGTTGCGCTTCGGGGTCCTGGCAGCCGCGCTGGCTGTCTTCCCGGCTTTACTGGTGAACGCGGCCCCGCCGCCGCCATCCGTCGGTATCGTCGATGTCGATGCCGTCGACCATGATTATAAAGGCTTCACGGAAGCCCAGACCTATTGGAATTCGTACCAGGAGCAACGCCAGAACTCCTATGCTGCGCTGGCCGCCGGCCAGTATCTGTTGCCGGCAGAGTTCGACGAGCTGCAGCGGCTCTCCCAGCAGAAGGTTGTGACCAATCAGGCGCGTCTCGATGAGCTCAACGCCCTTGCCAAAAAGAACGAAGAGGCCTTCAATGCGTTGATGGATAAGGTGAAGGCCAATCTGTCCCCGGAAGACCAGGCCCGCATGGAACAATTGCGCGCCACCCCGCAATACTCGCAGGACACGGCCAAAGAGATGGATGAACTGGTCGCCAAAGGCAAGGATAAGCTCTCCGACGCGGACAAAGCGAGCTTGCAGGCGATGGAAGACAACCAGGGGAAGGTGCTCGCGACCATCGGCGATATCGTCGATAAGCTCCGTACGGAAATGGATGCGGAAAAGACCCGTCTCATCAAGGTGCTCACCGATCAGATGGATGCCGCGATCGCCAAAGTGGCGAAGGACCAGAACATTTCCATCGTCCTCAATAAGAATCTGACCACCCAGCAAGGCAGCCAACAGCTCGTGCTGTGGGGCGGCACCGATATTACTGAAAAAGTCGTCAAGTTTATGAACGACTCCTTCAAACCGGAAATTCTGACCCCCCCCGCCGCTCCGGCCGCGGCCACCCCGGCGCCTGTAAAGCCGAAGTGAGGCTGTAGTGAGTAGTAAAAGGACCAAAGCCGGATTCATCCGGCGTGAGTTGTGAATACGCGTCCGGTCCGATTGTGAATACGCGCCCGGTCCGGTGGTTGAGTAGGCAAGTAAGCTTTTTCGGTGCTTTCCACAGCTCTCGCGCCGTATCGAAACCACCGCGGTTACAGGATCGGATGCTATACCCGCGGTGGTTTCGATACGGCACGGGAGCTGCGGAAAGACTTGAAGAATGCGGCGGAGTACCGCCGCAGAGCTTACTTGCCTACTCAACTACCGGACTGGATGCGTATTTACTACTAACCACTCACCACTAACCGCCAACAGAGGAAATGTCGGTGACGAAGTCAGGGAAACGAGCAATCGGCGCCGGGATGCGGGGGGTATTACCCCTCCTCCTGGCGCTGCTTGTCGTGGGGCTGGCGGGGTGCCGCAGGCCGGAGCCGCCCGCCCGGGGGTGGGTGCAATTGGCGGCGCTGCGGCCTCTGCACCCGAACCAGGCCATGCTCGCTGATATCGACCACCGCCTGGACGCGCTGGCGGCGCAGCGCGCGCGCCTGCTCGCACAGCCCGATGCGCCGCTGCCGCCCGCATACATCCCGCTCGACATGCCCGCCGCCGATCCCCTGCCCGCCCCCACGCCGGTCAGCGCCCCGCCCCGCCCTGTCGTCGCCGCCGAACCCCGGCTGGCGGAGCTGCGCGACCGACTGACCGAGGAGATGACCCGCCAGTATGATCGCTTGCGGCAGCAGGCGGAAACCGAGCGCAGTGCCGCGTATCAGACGAAGGAGCGGGCGCTGCAGGCCGACGCCGATGAGCAGCGGAAAGCGGCGGCCGCCCCCTTTAACCTGCGTATTCCGACCGCAAAGGTGCGCCTGCGGTTGGCAGACGAGCAGGCGGCCCGCGCGAAGGATGACGCCGGCGCGGCGCAAGTGCAGGCGGACCGCGCGCGCGAGCACGCCGACGCCGTGATCCGCACCTATACGAAAGCACCCGAGAAGCATCACCAGGAGATCAGCAAGGCCGAAGAGGACGCGAAGTATTATCTCACGCGCGCTGACCGGCTGCGTGAGTATGCCGCAGCGCAGCAGGAAGCCGCGCAGGCCGTCGCCGCGCAGCTCGACGCCGACACCCGCGCCCTCGCAGCCGCGCAGGCACAAATCGAGGTAGAATTGCAGCAGCGTCTGGCCGCCGTCGATCGCGAGCAGACGCAAGCAATGCGGGATCGCCTGGCGGAGTGGCGCCGGCAGGCGGAAGACGCCATCACCAGTCGCCTGGCCGAACGCGCAGCCCGCCTCACCGATGAAAATACCCGTCCCGGCGCAGCCCCGCCGTCCCCCATCGACTTTCCCGCCCTCCCCCTCCGCCCCATGACCACCCGCTCGGGTCCCCTGCGTGTCGCCGTCAACACCACGAATTTCCATGCTCTCCAGCGCCGCCTCGATGACGCGCGCGCCATCGACGTCACGGTCAATAAGCTGTCCGCCGAGCGCAAACAGCTCCTCCAATCCATCGACCGCGACACCCGCGCCGCCGCGCTGGCCGTCGCCGCCCAGCACAATTACACCCTTACCTTCGACCACCCCGCCGGCCGCAACCTCACCCCCACCCTCCGCCGCTGGCTCGCGGACTACTGGCCACCAGACAATAACTAAAAGCCACCCCAGAAGGGAAAACTTCCCTACAAAACGAATACAAATTCACACATGCCTTCAGGCAATCCGCCTTTATACACACGGAAAACCTGTCACCAAAAGTTTATACATCAATGAAATCCGCGGTTTCCAAAACGTAAGGAGCACCCATGCGCATCACCGATCGCTGGCAAACCGGCAAGCCGACCATCTCGTTCGAGCTGTTCCCCGCCCGCACTCCGGAGGCGGCGGAGAAACTGGATCGCGTCCTCGATGACCTGGCCGCCCTGCGCCCCGATTTCGTCTCCGTCACCTTCGGCGCCGGCGGCTCCACTCGCGACGGCTCCCGTCAGCTCCTCGACCGGCTGCACAACGCCATGGGCCTGGAGGTCATCGCCTACTTCGCCGGCTACGGCCTGTCCCCCGCGGATATCACCGCCGTGCTGGACAGCTACCGCGATCTCGGCATCGACAACTTCCTCCTCGTGCGCGGCGATCCCCCGCGCGAAGAAGGCTTCCAACCCCACCCCGACAGCTTCCCCCACGCCAGCGATCTCGTCGCCTTCGTCCGCCCGCGCTACCCCGAATGCCTGGGCGTCGCCGGCTACCCCGAAGGTCATCCGCAGGCCCCCAGCAAAGAGAAGGACCTGGAGTTTCTCAAGCTGAAGGTGGAGCTGGGCGCCGAATACATCATCACCAACTACTGCTATGACAACCGCCACTTTTTCGACTTCACCGCCCGCTGCCGCGCCGCCGGCATCACCGTCCCCATCCTCCCCGGCGTCATGCCCATCTACAGCGTCAAAATGATGGAAATGCTCGCCGGCATCTGCGGCGCCACCCTCCCCACCCCCCTCTGCCAGCGCCTCGCCGCCCTCCCCGAAGGCGACAAAGCCGCCCTCCAGGCCTTCGGCATCGACTACGCCGCCTGCCAGTGCGCCGAGCTGCTGCACGCCGGCGTGCCCGGAATACACCTCTACACCATGGACCGCAGCGAAGCGGCGGTGGGGATCGTGAATCGGCTGCGTGGGGAGGGATTGCTCTTGCGCACTGAAGGGGCGCCAGCCGATAACCAGGGGTGAAACGCAAGGAGCGGCACCCCTGGGACCGACGCCCCACACTGCTGGTGAAGCCGCAACGGGCATCAGTCCTGTATTCGTCGCTCCGTTTCCTGGATCACGACGCCCAGGTCCACGTCAAACAGCGTGATTTTATCCGAAACCGTGCCCTTCAATCCGACTTTCGTTCGATAAAGCGGCGCAGTTGAAAAAAGTGTAGTACATAAAGCGGTGCTCAACGGATAGCGACATCCGGCGACTCTTGAACGGTATTGCCCCTTCCCCCTTTGCGTCTTTGCGCCATCGTGTTGCCGGCCTCCACCCCGGCGCGATCATCGCCAGCCCATCCTTCGATGAACCGCTGCCGGATGATTACTGGATGGGAAATACATGAAACTGGTAATGTTCAGGGGGTATGCCTCATACTCTTACTCGTACTCTTACTCTTTCTCCCCCGCGTGAATAGGAAGACGGTAAGAAAGAACTGATAGAGTTACCCCCAGCCCTGTAAGGGCGTCAGTAACCCCATTGTCCTCGTCCCACCACCGGTGTATACTCAACCAGACAAGGCAGGCAATCCCTGCTCTGGAGGATGAATTACATGCACCTGCACCGGATGAGATGGCTCTTCGCGCTGTTCCTGGTCGCCGCCTGCGCGCTGCTCCTGCCGGCGGCACTGCGCGGCGAGGAACCCCAGCCGCCGCCCCCAACCACAGGCTACAACTGCGTGTTCATGGGCCACAGCTTCTTCTACCCCATCGCCGAAACCTTTGACAAAGTGGCCGTCGCCAACGGCTTCCCGGACCACAAGCAGCTGCTGCGCAAAGCGGGCGCCACCAACGGCACGCCCGGCTGGCTCTGGCAGAATCTGCCCAAGGACGATCCGGTGTGGACGAAGTTGGCGACCGAGGACGTGTACCTGCTCTGCTTCCCCCATCACCACATCGCGGGCTGCAAATTCGAGGATTACTGCAACTGGATCGACTATGCCCGCAAGCGCAACCCGGACATCATGATCGCCATCGCCATCCCCTGGGGACCGCTCTGCAACGTGCCGCCCGCGCAGTTCAGCGAGTTCTACCGCGCGCAGTTCGAAATCCCCGTGCATGCCCTGGTGGACAAGCTGCGCCTGAAATATCCCGACAACACCATCTTCGTCATCCCCCACGGCAAAGGCGTGGCCGACTTGTATACGAAGTTCAAGGCCGGCGAGATCCCGGAAATCCCCCAGGTGCTCCCCCCGGCGGGCGATGAGACCGCGGAAGCCTTCTTCGCCGACACCGGCGCCCACATCGGCCGCATGCCGCGGGTGCTCTCCCAACTCATCTGGCTAGCCGCCATCTACCAGGTCGACGTGAGAAAAATCGATTGGGACACCGGCTATAAATTCGACCTGAAGCAGATGGCGTATGACATCGTCCATAACGATCCGTATGCGCAGATTGGCAGGAAGGGAGGGGCGGAAGGAAAAGCTGGACCTGCGGAGGAAAAACCAGAGGCTGAAGAGGATGGGGAGAAGGCTGTACACTAGCGCCACCGCATATAAAGCTCGCCATGTTATTTTAGGATTAGAGGAACAAATTATATATTTAGTATCAAGAATATAAATACACATCCTTGTATTCCGCGAGGCGGCGATGAGTGTGGTAGAGCGACTGCATAACGAAGGAATGTTATAACCGTTTAAATGCGAAACAGACCTAAGGGTGCGCGCAGATATAAGTGACCAGTTCTAACCACATTCATAACTTTGTTAAACAATCAGACATCTCTTTTTATCAGGTCCGAGGTAGGATAAGTTAAGTATGGAAGTGGCGTCTGTTTCGTCTTATCGATTCACGTATCTTCTTACTTCCGCTTATCTTATCCTCAAGTTACCAAACTCGACACTTATTTTTGCGCGCGTTCTAAGTGGTGATTTTATGCTTTCTCCATAATTAACTATTATTTAAATTGGTATTGTTTCATCGATATTCCTTGCATTATGTTTGATCGTTTCCAATTCTAATAATCATATAATGGCAGTTTAATTGTAAATTCTGCTCCTGGCGATGTTCTTGTAATCGATATATGTCCATTATTAGAAGAGATAATATGAGCAGTTGTGAGTAAACCTAATCCAGTTCCACCATGTTCTTTTTTACTGCTATACAAATCTACAAGTAACTTATCTTTAATTGATTCATTAATTCCTGGTCCATTATCTGAAATCTGTATTATAAACATACCATTATCAGCATATGATATTATGTCAATTATTCCTCCTGTAGACATTGCTTCATATGAATTTTGAATTAAATTATTAATAGCAATTGTTAATTGGTCAATATCACCTTTTATATATGATTTCCGATCATCAATTAATAGTTTAATATCTATACTATTGGGAATGATTTCTTTGATTGTATTGAAAGTTGCTTTTAACCAATCATTAACATTAATTCTTTGTTCATGTGAGTATACAATTGTTCGATAATAATTTTGCAATGAAATTACCATTCTTAATATTTTCGTCTTTTGGGCATTAATTCTATCTATATTATTTATTATTTCGTTGTCTTCGATAAGTCTATTAATATTTATCATACCATTTTTTATATCATGTAAAATTGCAGCAACTATCTTAAAGTCGTTAAGACCTTTGTGTAGTTCATTCCAGAAAGATATAATTATATATGAGGCTAGCTTATTCATGTCTTTATTATTATTAGTATTATAACATAATAATCTATCCCCGCTATATAAATTTGCGTTTTCAAATTGCAACGAAGGAAACATTAAAGAAATATTAAAGTAATTATCTTTTACTGTCGAATGCATTTCTCCCATAATGAGAGGTAAGTTAATAGTTATCTTTCTCAATAATTCATTACGATCGTTTATTGCGAATAATTTCATTCGATAAGTAATGACTTTTCGATCTTCATTCATCGATGTTTGAATGAATAAAGTATTAATACTATTTCTCCGTAGATAATGTATAATGTCATAAGCAATGGCAAGTAATACGCCTTCTGTTCCAATTATCTTAAACCTATTCTTTATATATACTTCAAGGTGAATATTGTTTTTTGCCATTGTATATATATTCTCTATTGATTGATAGACATCAATTACTTCTTGTTGATTACAATAGAGTTTTAACATTTCCGTTTGCAGTATAATCTCATTTATTAATTCAGTGTCTATTGAAGAATCGGTTGATTCTATCTCCTGATTATTTACAATTCCTAGCAGCTTTATTATAATATATTCTATCTGTAATACCTGATGTTTTCTACGGAATATATGCACAGCATTCAAATAACATTTCAAAACCCAATCAACGTCATTGCCCTTTGCGAACTCAGCGATAACAATAGCTTTTATCATTTCGTATGATTTTACATATTTATTATTTAGTAAATCGGTAATACCGAGATCAGTCAATAATATCTGAATGGTTTTAAGAGTATACTTACCGCTTACAATTGCCGATTTAATATTTGATGTAATCGCAATATCAGCACTATTAGATAATAATTGTCGCTTAATCCATTCAATTACTTCTCGAGCTGCATTTTTTTCAGCAATAATCTGCTTGCCTACTACTGACTCTTTCACTCTATAAATTAATCTTCCCGTGTTATCTATTAAATCTAATGATATAATATGTTTAATATGGGGGTATTTGTCGATAATCTCAGTTGATATAGTATTATAAATTACATTGTAGCCTATCGGTTGTAAAAGTTCTTGTAATGCGGTTTTGTCGTCATTATAATCAAATGTGTCAATCGAAATCATTTGCGGGAAGAAGTAATTATTGAATGTATCTAATGTCTTTGTGAAATAATCTGCTCCATAATTAGATGCTTTATGACTATAATAAATAGCCGAAAGTAAAGCTTGAACAACTTCTACTTTACAACCATCAGGGAATCCACTATTCCTTTGACCACTAGAGCACAACATGTAATTGATCATATTATTCTTTTCCCACACTTCAATAAATAATTTATCGCGCACTAAAGCTACTTTAAGTTTATTAAACCACTCATAAAACATCTCGATAGATGCAGATTCAATATAAGATTCTTGATTTGCAAATTGCGACCATACATATATATCCCATAGATAAGAACCAACCATTGCCAATCTTTGATAATTCTCATATTTCGAATTAACCGTCTGGAATGATGGGTGGCAAAATGCTGAATTCATCGATAACATATCAACTTTAGATATTCCAAATCTTAAAGCAATATTTATCAATTGAGTTTTTCTATTTTCATGGATGTCATTCAAATCTGACCGAGATGATACTGCAATATCTTTATTTCTAATTCGATATTTAGAATATAGCTTTTTAAGTAATTCAATTGCCGCTACATCTGCTGACCTTTTCTTGCTCGATGATGTACCTTGTGCTTTAATACCTTTAATTTCCGCTTCTATTACAAATACTTTACAATGATCGGGACCATCTTCACTAATAACTGTATACTCAGGTCTTTCTCTCCACAGTTCTTGGGTAATCTCTTGAAGTTTGGTCTTAGGGTCAGAATAGATATACTCATAAACATTATCTGTGCGTAGGTATCCAATTCTTTCTAGCAAATCAAGTACCTGATCATAACCTTCTTGAATAAAAACGGCTGTAACAAATTGCCTACAGATATCAATATATGTATTTTGAGTACCTTCTACATCGCCAGTATCAATATCGTGATTCTGTTTAATAATTGATATTAATCCTATCTTTTCGAAACATTTCAACAGATCATTTTCAATACCTTTAATCTGAAATATATTACTAAGAATATGAGGATTTGTAATGTTAAACTTACTATAGTAATAATCTGCGATTGCAAGTTGCAAGATCGTTCGTCCAATTAAACGTAATGAATAGTATGTAGTATGTAGTGAAGAGCCTGGTGCAGTCAAATTTCCTATGTAAAACCTACTGCACAGAGATAGGCCATATAACTCGCTATCAATCTTTTTTAAACCTATTGAAAATAATATATAACGTGCTTCATCAGACAGTTTTAATAAACTACCTAAACTTATTTCTCGATATTGAGACATTTAAAAACCTCGTCACAATAGACATCAGATTTTCGTAAGTCGATATCAGATACTGGTCTTCCATGTGCTAGATCATTTCTGACACCAACAAGTAAATCCATCCATAAATTGAATCTCTTTTTATCAATTAGACGATCTTGAAATAATCGCCATTCTTTATTAATCAATACAACAGTATGACTAAAATATGTATAATCAATCAAGCTATAACATTGCCCACTAGATTTATTATCAAATCGTTGTTCTATCGCCTCTACTTGATCAAACGGTAGATATTTACGTATCCGGTTATCACATCCATCAGAAAACTCATTCGTGTATCTTTCAGAGATCAACAATCTATATTGCTTTTCGATATTTAACAATTTACTTAATAATGCTACTGTATTAATTATTGGTTTATCTGAAGTAGGTAACGATAATATGATGTTATCAACTGTTAAGCATAAGTCACTTTTAGCTGATGCCTTCTGAACGTAATCCTTTGCGCCGTATCTCATTGCCTCAACTGCCTTAGATATGTTATCTCTTCCCGATAACACAATAATAGGAAGATTTGGATGTTGTATTTGTAATTTCCTTATGAGCCATATCCCTCCCCAATCCTCTGGAGGCATCTGGAGATCAGTTATGACAACATGTGGATCTTCCTCCGCTATTATTTTAAGTGCATCATTGCCATTAGAGGCTTCCACTACAGTATAACCATCTGCTAATAGTAGATCACAAAACATTGAGCGATCGAAATCATCATCATCGGCTACTAGAACTCTATATTTCATGACGAACTCCAAAGAAAGTCATTAGAATATACTACATCATGAGACTTTATACGTCTAGGGGACGATAATGCGAATCAATGCGGGAGATTCAATGTGGCAAAACGAAGTAATTCGGGGACACTTTACCGAATAACAGTTTGTAGATCAGTTACGCGGTAAAGTGTCTTCCCATCTCTATGTTATTCACCCAGCGTGTCGTTTCAACTCCTGCTCGGGCATATTAACATCCAGTAAGGCCTTCAGCCCCTCCTGCAACACCTGAGAATAATTGACCTCCGCCTTTTCCGCCGCGTCGTGCAGCCAGCGCGGCACCGTCACCATCTTCCGCACCGCGCGTTCGCGCATCGTGCGGCGAAACAGGCGCAGATTGGCGCGGACCAGCACGATGGCCTGGCCGGGTGCGAGGACGATATCGCGCCGGGGTGACGGTTCCGGGATCGCTTCGTGATCGCGCTCCATGCCCCGGAGGTGTAATGCGAGCGCTTCCGTGGCATGCACTACGACTTCTCCCTCGGTATCACCCTCCGTGATACAGCCGGGCAGATCGGGGAAGGTCACGGTATACCCGCTGTCCATCATTTCGCCTTTTCCAGCACAGCGGCATGGCCCCCGCGGATGGCGGGGCGGTCGGTGGGCAGCAGGCCGTGCTGCCGCGCGGCGCCCAGCTCGGCGTCGAAAGCCGCGGCGGTCACGTGCCCGCGGGGTTCGAGCAGCAGCAGGCGCGCGCCGGGCTTCAGCGCCCGCGCGACGTTGGCGAAGAAGGCGGGCACATCGGGGATCTCGTGCACCACCGCGGAGGCCAGCGCGAAGTCGATGCGCCTGGCGTAATCGTCGAGGTTGAGCGAGTCGGCCGTGCTCAGCCGCGTCACGATGCGCTCCGCCAGCCCCGCCGCCCGCGCGCGCTTCTCCACCCCGCGCAGCATCGCCGGCTGAATGTCCGTGCACACCACCAGGCCCGCCGGCCCCACCATGCGCGCTATCGGCAGCGTGAAAAAGCCCATGCCCGGCCCGATATCCAGCGCCGTCATGCCGGATGCAAGATACGGCGCCAGCAGCTTCTCCGGTTGTTGGAACAACCGGCGCAGCGGGCTGGCGAGCAGGCTGCCGACCCACGGCGGGCAGATATGTTCAGCCATGTTCGTAGTTCCCTTCCAATATGATGACCGCTTGTCTTTTCCCGTTTCCCTCGCGTGCTTACGGCAGGTTGGGACAGTCCCAGCGATGGCGAACCACCGCCAGTATACTCCATCATGCCGCGATATACACGAATATCTTTTTCACGCAACGCCGAACCCCAATATCTCGTATAATACCTGCAGTCGAGATGCGCGCGCAGACAAGGCAGGTTCACGATGTTGGAGCAAACCTTTTGCCATATCCCCGGCATTGGTCGGAAATCGGAAGAGGGGTTGTGGGCGGCGGGGATCAACGGCTGGGGCGAGGCGGCGGGGCATCCGGGGTTGCCGGCGCGGCGGGCGGAGCTGATCGCGCGGCAGGTCGAGGAATCGCGGGAGCGGCTGCAGGCGCGGGATGCGGCGTTTTTTGTGGAGCGGCTGCCGGCGAATCAGCACTGGCGGCTGTTTCCGCACTTTCGCGACCGCGTGGCCTATTTCGACATCGAGACCACCGGCCTGGGGGCGCCCGGCGACCACATTACCACCATCGCCCTTTACGACGGGCAGACGATTCGGCATTACGTGCACGGCGACAACCTTATGCAGTTCAAGCGGGACATACGCGCTTACGACTTGCTGGTGACCTTCAACGGCAAAACCTTCGATGTCCCCTTCATCGAAGCCTCGTTCGGCATGCGGCTGGCGACGCCGCACATCGATCTGCGCTACGTGCTGGCCGGCCTGGGCTACCGCGGCGGCCTGAAGGCGATCGAACGCGCGCTGGGCTTTGACCGCGGCGACCTGGCGGAGGTCGACGGCTACTTCGCCGTGCTCCTCTGGCACGACTACGTGCGGAAGCAGAACCGCGCGGCGCTGGAGACCCTTCTCGCCTACAACATGGTGGACACGGTGAACCTGGAAGCGCTGATGGTGCTCGCCTATAACGCCCACCTCGCGCGCACCCCCTTCGCGGAGTCGCTGCGCCTCCCCACCCCCGCCGCACCCCCTATCCCCTTCGCCGCCGACGGGGCGACAGTGAGCCGGCTGCAGCGGCAATACGCGCGGGGGTGGTGAGGCCAGAGGGGACAGTCCCCGAACGGCTGGCGGAGGGGACAGTCCCTGCGGCAGCACTGGTATTGAACAGCCGAGCATGAGATGCGGGGACAGTCCCCGAACGGCTGGATGCGGAGGGGACAGTCCCTGCGGCAGCACTGGTAGTTAGCAGCCGAGCATGAGATGCGGGGACAGTCCCCGAACGGCTGTGCGGAGGGGACAGTCCCTGCGGCAGCACTGGTAGTTAACAGCCGAGCATGAGATGCGGGGACAGTCCCCGAACGGCTGGATGCGGAGGGGACAGTCCCTGCAGCAGCACTGGTCTTTAACAACCGAGCATGAGATGCGGGGACAGTCCCCGAACGGCTGTGCGGAGGGGACAGTCCCCGAACGGCTGCATTGCGTTCCGCTCTTCGACATGTTACCATCTTCCCCGGAATCAATCCCCTATATAGAAGGACAATGCTATGAGTGAGAAATTGCGCTGGGGCATTCTTGGCGCGGGGCGCATTGCCGGCGTGTTCGCGCGGGCGCTGGCGGCGTCGGCGACGGGCGAACTGGTCGCGGTGGGCAGCCGCACGCAGGCGTCCGCCGACCGTTTCGGCGACGAGTTTGGCGTGGCGACGCGCTACGGGAAGTACGAAGCGCTGCTGGCCGATCCGGCGGTGCAGGCGGTTTACCTGGCCATGCTGCACCCGTGGCACGCGGTGTGGGCGGTGCGGGCGGCGGACGCGGGGAAGCATATCCTCTGCGAGAAGCCGCTGACCATCGACTACCCGGAGGCGCTGGCGGTGGTCGAGGCGGCGCGGCGCAATGATGTGTTCCTCATGGAAGCCTTTATGTACCGCTGCCACCCGCAGACGCGGAAGCTGGTCGAGCTGTTGCGGGCGAAGGCTATCGGCGACGTGCGCGCGATCCAGGCCACCTTCAGCTTCCAGATGGGATTCGATCCGGAGGCCCGCCACCTGAAGAACGCCAAAGGCGGCGGCGGCATTATGGACCTGGGCTGCTACTGCATGTCCATGGCCCGCCTGCTTGCCGGCGCCGCCGCGGGGCAGGATTTCACCGAGCCGACCGAAATCAAGGCGGTCGGGCACGTCGGCGAGATCAGCAAATCCGACGAGTGGACCATCGCCGCGCTCAAGTTCCCCGGCGACATCACGGCCCAACTCGCCTGCGGTGTGATGGCCAACCAGGGCGACAACGTGGTGCGCGTTTTCGGCGCCGAGGGGAGCATCTTCCTGCCGACCCCCTGGTTCCCCGCGCGCAACGGCGGCACGTCCTCGATCTTCCTGCACCGCAGCGGTGAAGAACAGCCGGAAGAGATCATCATCACGGCCGACCGCGAGCTGTACACGATCGAGGCCGATACAGTCGCGGAAAATATCGCCCGCCGCCAGGTGCCATCGCCCGCGATGCGCTGGGACGACTCGCTGGGCAACATGCGCGCGCTGGACGGATGGCGCCGGGAGATCGGCATGGTCTTCGAAGCGGAGCAACCCGCGGCGTGGACGCTGCCGGTGGACAAAAAACCGCTGGCCGCGCGCCCGCAGGCGCGGATGCCGTATGCGCGGATCGACGGCGTGGACAAGCCGGTCTCGCGGCTGTTCGCGGGCGCGATGTGGGCGCAGAACCTTCCCCACGCCTGCGTGCTTTACGACGCCTTCTTCGAATACGGCGGCACGGCCTTCGACACCGCTTACGTGTACGGCGGCGGCAGCGCCGACCGGCTGCTCGGCCAGTGGATGAAGCTGCGCGGCCTGCGCGAGCAGATCGTGGTGATGATCAAGGGCGCGCACACGCCGCTGTGCGATCCTGAGCACCTGACGAGCCAACTGTTCGAGTCGCTGGAGCGCATGCAGACCGACTATACGGACATCTACACGATGCACCGCGACAACCCGGAGATCCCCGCCGGCGAGTTCATCGACGTGGTGAACGCGCATATGCGGGCGGGCCGCATCCGCGCCTTCGGCGTGTCGAACTGGACGCTGGCGCGCGTGGAGGAAGCCAATGCCTACGCGCAGGCGAAGGGCCTGCGCGGCATCGCCGCGGTGAGCAACAACTTCAGCCTGGCGCGCATGATCGAAGCGCCGTGGGACGGCTGCATCGCCGCCAAAGATCAGGAATCGCGCGCGTGGTTCATGCAGACGGGGATGCCGCTGCTGGCGTGGTCGAGCCAGGCGCAGGGCTTCTTCGCGCTGGGCGAGACGCCGGAGTGGCCGTCGCAGTGGATGGCGCGCTGCTGGAGCAGCGACGACAACTATCGCCGGCTGGCGCGCGCGAAGGAACTGGCGGAAAAGTACGGCGTCTCCCCGCTCAACATCGCGCTGGCCTACGTGCTCTGCCAGCCCTTCCGCACCTTCGCGCTGGTCGGCCCGCAAACCCCCACCGAAGTCCGCACCCTCATGCCCGCGCTGGACATCATACTGACGGACGCGGAGATGCGGTGGGTGAATCTGGAGACGGAGACCTTGTGAAAATTTTGGGGTGGCAAAGGGGACAGGCGCTGATGACAGGGATGAAACGATAAACGGCGCCTGTCCGTTTCTGTAGTGCCGACGATGATCTCTTCCTGATAACCGGCTCGATAATTGTTGCCGCACTACCGACATGCTGGTTATACCGGGGTAAACGCACGGGAAAACAGCGGGGTTGTTCGTAAATTACGCATAACGGGCGGTAATATCCCCACCTGAGCCACTGCACCCCGCATGATCGGCATGCAGGGTGCGCAGATGTTGTCGAGCTATTTCAGAGTTGCGGTCCAAATTGCTGGTTTCTCGCCGCTACATACAGCGAGATATAGGACAGACCGATCAGGGGGATGGTGAATAGCCAGCCAACGCAGGTGAAGACGCCGGCAGCATGAATGAGTCCCAGGACGAGGGTGATCCCGAATAACCGCCAACGGATGCCTTCGGTCATCTCGACACTCTTGCCGAACGCTTCCATGATGCCTGCGCCTTCCGCGATCAGCGGGAGATAGAAATACCAGCGCATCATCAGAGTATACAGCACAAGCAGACCGAGACAGTACAGCACGTAATACACCGGGCCACCGGCAGCATATGGACCAAAGGGATCGCTGCTCGAGCCGGAAGTGAAATAGCCGGTTTGGATCATCCTGATAAGAAGCCAGGCGATTGCCGGCAGCATCACGGCCAACATGATGACGCCATACAATAAAACGGCCCCGAGCCAGCGACCGTAATTTTGAAACCCCACGAATAAATCCCCGACGGCGGGATCTCTCCGGGAGACCACGTTTAACCCGAACACCACCAGGCCGCCAACGATGATGGTGCCGACAAAGATGATGGCAAATGGAATGAAGGCGCTCACCATCATAACCACGCCATAAAGGAACAGCATGCCGATACACAGGCCCATATTGTCGCGAAATGCGCTCCAGCCGTTCGAGAGCGCAGCGCTCAATCCCACTTCATTGACGAAGCCGGGTATTATACTGGCGGGAGACGAAGCGATGGAAACCGGCGGCGGGGGGATGACGCTGCCCGGCGCCGGTGGCGGCGGGGGCATCATATTCTCGGGCGATTGCACCCGCACTGCCTGAATCCCCGGGCATTCCGGGGTGGCGCAGTGGCCGGTTGCGTTCCAGCAGGCGGCATGGTGCGGTTTGCCGCACACGCGGCAATAGACCGCGTCGGATTCCGAGACGAGGGCCTGGCAACTGGCACAGCGTTGTGTCGAAGTGGCATCAATAGTCATGCGATCATCCTCCGCATCAGTGAGTATCAGCACAATAACGGGCTATTTATCGCTGTCATTCAACGACCGCTTCCCGATTTCCTGCCGGTGATGAAAGAAAAGTGATAACCTTTCAGCCGTCGTATCGCCCATAACGTTGAATCGCCGCCATCAGCAGCCGCATGCCGGTGAGGC